>Ga0134128_10010328_pt1 | contig 11183 bp, 10 predicted proteins | sample KB31754_FD_96462 | JGI IMG/M metagenome (GOLD analysis project Ga0134128, IMG submission 96462) | Terrestrial soil microbial communities with excess Nitrogen fertilizer from Kellogg Biological Station, Michigan, USA - KB3-175-4 | ecosystem: Environmental > Terrestrial > Soil > Unclassified ...
CTGCCTGATCGATCTTCGGGATTTCGCCGCTCTTCGCCGCAAATATGCGGGGCCGCGCTTCGACATCGTTTCGCTGCTCACCTACAGCAAGAGGCCGCTCGACTATCGCGGCGCCCGCGATCTTCTCGCGAAGATGAACGCGGCCGACCTGCCGCTGATGATCGAGCCGAACGGCGGCACTGCGGCAATCAGCGCGCTTTCGACCAGGCCCAGCGCCAAGCTGCTCGCCGCCTTGCCGCCGTCGTTCCGGCCGAAGGGGACGCTGCCTTGTACGCTGCTCGTCGATTCGTCAGGCAGGATCCGCGGACGCAGCGTCGGCGCGGTGATGGAGGCCGCGGACCCGTCGCAAAAGGCCGATCCGGCCGCCAGGATTTTGACCGAGCACCAAAAGCAGGTGCTCAACGGCGCGAGCAGCACGAGCTGGTCGACACCGGCGGGCGATGCCTTCGCCCGCGCGCTGGCCGCCGGCTTGCTCGACCATCTGCGATGATGGCGAAGTCCAGTCGAGCGGGCTTCCCAAATCACTGGGACGGCAGGAAGCCGCGAATTTGCTTGACCGCGAAATCCACCTTCATGTCGATTGCAATCCTGCCCAACTCCGCGGTCGAGCGGCGCGCATCCCCGAGAATCCCGTTTTGCGGGCTGTGGGGACCGAACAGCGCCTTGCCATCCCCGGAGGTGTGGCCGACGACGGGATCACCCACTGCAGTGGGGACCAGATCCCTGCGCACCCAAGTATTGCCCTTGTCGAGATACAATAATTCCGAGGTGTCGAAGATGTAGCCGTGGAGCCCGAGCGGATAGCCGTGCTGCACCAGGTAATGATCGAAGGCATCGTTCGCGGGCCTGTAGACCTGGTCGCAGTAAAACACGCGGGCGCCTCCGCTCAGCTGCCCGTCGAGCTTCCTGGCGACCGCTTCGTAGACGTCCGGCTGGCCGCCGCCGTGGTCGCCCATGATGATGATGTTGCGGAAGCCGTTGAGGGCCGCTTGGTCAGCGATACGTTCGAGCATGGCAGCGAGCAGGTCGTCCGTTATCCCGAGGGTCCCGGGAATCGATTCTGCATCATTCGGCGTATAAGGCAGCACGGGCAGGACGATCGCGTTGCCGAGTTTCCGCGCGATCGCTACGGCCGTCTCATGCGCGATGAAGGTGTGGCCACCGTTCGCGTTCTGAGGGCCCCGTTGCTCGGTGCCGCCGGTGAAAATGAGCGCAGTCGTCTTCCCCGCCGCGATCGCGCACTTCACTTCCACCCAGGTCATCTTTTCGAATTCCACCTGATCGGTCTTGGGGCATGCCATCGCCTGTGCGACGCCCGAAGCATGCGCGGGTCCGGCGGGCAGCATCACGGCGGCCGCGCCGTAAGCAACCGACATCATCAATAAACGCGAAATCGAGCCCGCCATGTCACTTCCCCAAATCTCCGGTGTTGAATTTGTCCGAGCCGTGCAAAGCGGCGCGTCGGAACCAGCGCGCGAGGCGGGCGAGTCCCGCGGCCACGTCCGCGGAAAATTTCTCATGGGCGTCGGCCCAGGCCCGGTCGGCGAAAGGTTCGATCATCACCGGCTTCGTGCAACCGGGAAGCAACCTTCCGCAAGTTCATTATTTGCACTATGATCATGCCAGATGATCACGATTCGGATGACTCCAGCGGTCTTGAGGACGTGCCATGTTCGATGATTTACCCGCCCTCGTAGAGTTTGCCCGCGCCGGCTCCATAGTCGGCGCCGCCGACCGTCTTTGCCGGACCCCGTCGGCGATCACCCGCCAACTGCAGAGGCTGGAGGATTCATTGGGCGCGGAGTTGCTTGACCGCTCGGTCAAGCCGCCGCGCGTGAACGCATTGGGAGCGCGCGTCCTGGAACAAGCGCGAGATCTGCTGCAACGGGTCGAGGCGCTGAAATCTCTCACCTCGAGCGACACCGAACCTCATGGCGTCTTGCGCATCGGGCTCGCGCACCCGCTGGCGGTTGGACCGCTTACCGAACCTACTCGGGCGCTGACCGAGAAATTTCCTCAGCTCAGGTTGCGGCTCCTGAGCGACGGCACAAGTACATTGTTTAGCCGGCTGCTTGCCGGAGACCTCGACGTTGCTGTCGTGGCGCTGCCCGTCGGGAAAAGCGCGCCTCCACCACTTCTGACGAATATCGTGGCGACGGATCGCGTGGAGATCGTTCAAGGCGCGGCAGGCAAGGTCGACGCCAGTTGGAGAAGCTTGGGCGAAGCGTCCTGGGTGCTCAATCCGCTCGGCTGCTTCCTCCGGGCAAGCCTGACGGACCATCTGGAGCGTGCCGGTTTCACCCCGACGATCGCCGCTGAGATCCACAATGTGCATCTGCAGCTTGCGTACGTTCAGTCGGGATACGGCGTCGGGCTGCTGCCGGCGAGCGTCATTGCGAGAAGCAATGCTCGCGACACGGTTGAAATCCTGCGGCCTCCGTCATTCGACCTGCATATGTCCGTCGCGATCGTGAGGGCTGGGCAACTCGGAGCCTTGGAGAAGGCCGTGGAACTGATGGAGCACGGAATTCGCGATCTGTTTGACCAATAGGATCGTGCCTTAGGGGCATCATTGTCGTGAGAATAATGAAGTAGCGGAATTTTTTCCGCTGCAGCAGTTTGTCGCTCGATGAAGCGAGTTGCAGAAATTAGGCGCCGCGGCGGGAGAAGAACCATGTCGCGTTCCCTGCTCATCCTCGGCGTCGCTTTCGGACTTTCAAGCCGCGCGGCCCTCGCCGACGAGGGCCTTTGGACCTTCGACAACTTCCCGGCCGCCGCCGTGAAGGCGAAGTACGGCGTCACGATCGACCAGGCGTGGCTCGACCGCGTGCAACGTGCGTCCGTTCGGCTCTCGGTCGGCTGCTCCGCCTCGGTGGTCTCGCCGGACGGCCTGGTCCTGACCAACCAGCACTGCATCTTGGACTGTGCCCAGAGCCTGTCGACGCCCGGTCAGGACTACATCAAGTCGGGCTTCATCGCCGCGAACCGGCGCGAGGAGCGGCTGTGCCCCGGCCTGCAGGCCGAGATCCTGACCTCGATCTCCGACGTCACTGACCGGATCAAGGCCGTCGTCGCAGGCAAGACGGGCCCGGATTTTGTCAAGTCGCGCGACGCGGAAATCGCGGCGATCGAGCAGGAGGGCTGCGCCGGCAAGGCCGCGACCCTGCACTGCCAGGTCGTGACTCTGTACCAGGGCGGCCAATACAAGCTCTACACCTATCGCAAATATTCGGACGTACGCCTGGTGTTCACGCCGGAGCTGGCGACGGCTTTCTTCGGCGGCGATCCGGACAATTTCAATTTCCCCCGCTACGACCTCGAATGTTCGTTCGTGCGGCTCTACGAAAATGGCGAGCCGGTGAAGACGCCCGGCCATCTTCGCTGGAACGCTTCGGCGCCGGCCGACGGGGAACCGGTGTTTGTGGCCGGCGATCCCGGCTCGACGCAGCGGGCCGACACCGCCGACCAGCTTTCGTTCCTGCGCAGCATCCAGCTGCCGCAGACCCTGCTGCGCTATTCCGAGCTGCGCGGGCGGCTGATCCGCTTCGGCGAAGAAGGCGCCGAGCAGGCGCGCGTGGCGGCCGACGAGCTGTTCGACATCGAGAACAGCTACAAGGAACGCTATGACCAGCTGCTGGCGCTGGAGGAGCCGGGCTTCATCGAGCGCAAGCACGAGGCCGACCTGGCGCTCAAGGCCAAAGTCGGCGCCGATCCGAAGCTGAAGGCGGTAGTCGGCGACCCCTGGTCGGAGATCGCACAGGCCGAGAACGTTTATCGCGGCATCTACGCACCCTTCGAGCTTCTCGAGCGTGGCCCGGCGACGGGGTCGGACCTTTTCGGCTGGGCCCGCGCGCTGGTGCGCTCGGCGGCCGAGCGACAGAAACCCAACAGCGACCGCCTGCCGGACTTCACGGACAGCCGCCTGCCGCTGATCGAGAAGCAGGTCACGGACGCCAAGCCGGTCGATCCCAGGCTCGAACAGCTCGAGCTCGAGTTCTGGCTGACCAAGGTTCGCGAGTATCTGACCGCGGACGCGCCCGAGACCAAGCTGATGCTCGGCAAGGACTCGCCGCAAGAGCTGTCGAAGCGCCTGGCATCGTCGCGTCTGATCGATCCAGCCTATCGCAAACAGCTGTGGGAGGGCGGCTGGCCCGCGGTATCGGCTTCGGACGACCCCTTGATCCGCTATGTCGTCGCCACCGACCCGGCGGCGCGCGCGCTGCGCAAGAGGTATGAGGAGCAGGTGGCCGGACCGATCGAGCGGGCGCAGGCGCGCCTCGCCAAGGCCCGCTTCGCGCTCTACGGCACAAGTATCTATCCGGACGCGACCTTCACCCTCAGGCTGAGCTATGGGACGATTTCCGGCTGGACCGAGCGCGGCAGGACGGTGCCCTCTTTCACCTACTTCAAAGGCCTTTACGAACGGGCGACCGGCCAGCCGCCCTTCCAGCTGGCGCCGAGATGGATCGACGCGCAGCCGAAATTGGACCCGAACACCGTTCTCAACATATCGTCGGCTACCGACATCGTCCCCGGCAATTCCGGCTCGCCCCTGATCAACGCCAGGGGCGAGGTGATCGGGACGATATTCGACGGCAACGTCTACATGCTCGGCGGAGCCTTCGCCTACGACGGTCGGCTGAACCGCGCCGTCACCGTCTCGACTGCCGCGATCACCGAGGCGCTGGAGAAGGTCTACGACGATCCCGCGCTGGCGAAGGAACTCACCGGCCAGTGACGGCGCTCAGGAGGCAGGCGGATCGGCCGACCGGTGGCCAGGTGAGACTCGGCTATCGCCCCTAGGTTCCGAGCAGCGGCGGCGCGTTACGCTGAAGGACGGTCTTGAGCACGAAGCTGGAATTAAGGCGGGAGAGGCCCGGGGCCGCCGCCAGGCGCTCAGTTACGAAAACACGAAATGTTTCGAGGTCGGGAACCACGACGCGAAGCAGGTAATCGGTTGATCCGCTCATCACGAAGCAGCTCATTACCTCGGGCATTTCACTCACCCGTTCTTCGAAGCTCGCCAAAGCTTCATGAGACTGGCTGTTGAGGACGACCGATACGAACACGCTCACCGAGTAACCGAGCTTCGTCTCATCCAGTCGAGCAGTGTAGCCGGCGATGAGCCCCCGTTGTTCGAGCAATCTCACGCGGCGAAGCACGGGAGTGTTGGAGAGACCAACTTTCTGGGCAAGCTCGCTACAGGTCGTGCGACCATCCTCCGCCAGGACAGAAAGAATCCTGCGATCCACGCGATCAAGCATCATGGCTATTCCCAGCTCCAAAGATCGCAACTGATAGCAATAATGACCAACTATGGCGAGTGTGTTAGTGAACTTTGGCAACATCGACCAAAGGGTTCGTGCTACAACTGCGTTGCCCAACACACGGGGAACATCCAATGTCTGTTTCCGCGCCTGGTCGTCCCCTGAGAGCCGCGAGTGTGTACGTCGCGCTGACGATCGCGCTCAGCTCGCTGTTCTGGGCGCCCATGATTATCAGCGGCCATGTGCTCGGCGCGAATGGCTCCTATGCCGTCGGTCTCGAATGGTGCCCCGGCGCGGCCGCATTGCTGACATGCGCAATTCTGCGGATCGATCTTGCGACACTGGGCTGGAATGTGCGGCCTTGGCGCTGGCAAATCCTCGCTTATGCGACGCCTCTCGCTGTTTGCGCGGTGGCGTATGGGATTATTTGGACAGCGGGATTGGGCGGTTTTCCGAACATGAAAACCGTGGCCGATTTGCGAGACTCCCTGGGGCTCGGCCGTCTAACCACCTCCGAGGTTATCCTGCTGTGGACGCCGCTGTGGCTGACGACGAAAGTTGTGCGCACCATGGCCTCGTCGCTCGGCGAGGCGATCGGCTGGTCCGGTCTTCTCGGACCGTGCCTTGCAGCGCGCTACGGATTTACCAGGGCCGCGTTGATCACCGGCGCAATTTGGGCGGTCTGGCATTTTCCCATCCTGCTGTTTTCGGATTATTTCGACAGCGCCTCCCCGCCGGCGAGGTTCGCGCTACCCTTTTTCGTGATCCAGGTGCTGGGCCTCGGCGTGATCATGTTGTGGCTAAGACTGCGGTCCGGAAGCCTGTGGACGGGCGCGTTGCTCTTTGCGAGCACGGATGTATTCAACCAGTTGGTTTTCGTGCCGCTGACCGAGCCGCGCGGGTGGATAACGGCTTACGCGATCGACGAGTCGGGGTTCATTCTGCCGTTAGTGACTGGGGTGACGGCGCTGTTGTTCTGGCTGCGGCGCCGGGACGTCGCGCAGCCGCCCGTGCCATCCCCGACACAGCTTTCACGCTAGTGTCGGTTGCTTCGAGCAGCACGAGCTGGTCGACACCGGCGGGCGATGCCTTCGCCCGCGCGCTGGCCGCCGGGTTGCTCGACCAGGTGCGATAATGGTCTCGCGATTTCCAGAAGCACAGTCAGGTCTTTCTCAAACCTGCATCCGCCCGGCCGGCATGTGGATTGGACTGCTGGCGGTGGGCCCGCAGGCGCGGTGAGACAACGGGGGCCGTGTGGCGAGGCGGATCGCTCCGGCAACTGAAATCGAACGATCGAGCGCTCGCGACCAGTTATTCTTTGAGGTATTTTTCGAACCACGCAACGGTGCGTTCGAGTGCATCAATCTGGTCTTCGCGCTTGTCGAACCCGTGTCCCTCGCCTGGATAGAAATGGGCCTCCACAGTGCGGCCGTTCCCCTTCATCACCTCGACGACCTTCTCCGCCTGGTCCTTGGTTACCACCGGATCATTGTCGCCCTGCAGCACTAGAAGCGGCGCCGTCACATTCTTCATGTAGGTTATGGGACTCGAGGCTGCGTAAACTTGCTCATTCTTGACTGGGTCGCCGAGGTAGCTCTCCAAATATTGCCGGTCCGGAAGGTCGGCGTGGAGCCATATTCCGTGCCAGTCGATGATTCCGTATTCGTCGACTCCGGCTGCCCACAGCGCCGGCGTTTTGGCGAGCGCCATCAGAGTCATAAAACCGCCGTAGGAGCCGCCGCTCATGCCGATCCGATTAGGGTCCACATAGCCGGTATTGATCAAAAACTGCCGCCCAGCGATCTCGTCCTTTAGATCGCCGCCGCCAAGATCCATGTGGTTCGCTTCCTTGAAAGCGTTACCGTACCCGCTCGAGCCTCTTACGTTCGGCGCGATCACGACAAAACCGCGCGAGGCGAGTGCCAGCGGGGTAGGATCAAAAACGTCGAGCGCCTGTAGGTCGGGGCCGCCGTGCGGGAAGAGAACGGCCGGCGCCTTTCCATCCCGCGCGAGGTTGAACGGCATCCACAGCAACGCGCTGATGACAGTTCCGTCAAAGCTTTTGTAGTGGACGACCTCCGCCTTTGGCAGACGGGCGGGATCGATGCTGGCGAGGCCAAGCCGCGTCAGCTGCGTCGCAGAACCGGTTTTTGCATTAACGATCCAAAAGTCCTGCGGCGCGTTGCTCGCCTGATGACTGACTAGGATGCGCGAACCGTCCGGCGAAAAGCTCGTTTGGGTGTCGGGCGCCTCGCCGGTGTACCCACCAAACGGTGGCAGCACTTCCGATCTTCCTGAGCCGAGATCGTACTTGCTGAGGGTGACCCTCCCGTCGACATAGCTTTGGAATATTAGCGTGCGCCCGTCCGGAGAAAAGGATGTCCACCCTTGGGGCCACACATCCGGTTTCAGGATGCGAGTTGATCCGTCGCGCAGACCGAGGAGGGCCGCCTGACGTATGCCGGCGGTCGTTTCCGTTGTCATCGCGATGTAGCGATTGTCGGCCGATATATCCGTTGCCTTATTGAATTTCTGTGGCGGCGTCAGGCGAATCTGCTTTCCGGACGCGATGTCGATCATCCAGATTTCGGACTCAGTCCGCGCCGCGTTGATACGATTGGCGATAATGGATTTGCCGTCATGTGAGAATGCCGCGACGGCCCATGTATAATCCTTCATCGGCTCGTGCGTGAGTTCTCGCACGTGACGCGTCGCGAAATCCATGATCGCGATATTGCTGGAGGACTCGCTCTTCGCCCTGCGTTCGAAGGCAAGCGCCGAACCGTCCGGAGAGAAGCGCGCATCCTCTTCGTCGATGTCAGGCGTGTTCGTCAGATCGTCGACGTTGCCGCCGGACGCCGGGGTCACATAAAAATCGTGGATTCCATTGCCGCCATGATCCGATTGAAACAGGATCCATTTGCCGTCGGGCGAGGCGGCAAGCCCGGATTGCACATCGTCGGACTGTGTGAGCTGGAGCGGGAAGCCGCCAGTCGCGGGGAGGGTCCAGAGATTGTAACGGCCGGTGATGTTGGTGGAGATGACTATGGTGTTCCCATGCGGCATCCAGATGGCATCGGCTCCGCCGTGCGTGAAAAAGAGATCGGCAATCGGAACGGGCGTTGCTCCGGCCAGCGACTTCGAGACGATCGATTTCGGGTTGGTCAGTTCGCGGGGCGGCACGCCGTCGACGATGGGGGCGGCGAATAGCCGCGCCGCCCAAAGCATCGCCGTAGCAACGCCAAAGCAAAGGAACCAGTCGCGCTTCAAGTCTATCCCCCCGTTCAGTGCTTTGTCTTCGGAGAAGCCATAGCGGGATATCGCCGACGCTTTTCGGCTTTTTTCATACGCTGGCTTCGCTATTTTGACGGAATCATAATAGAAACGCACGAAAAGCCGGAGGAATTCACCATGCACATTTCAGACGGGGACCGTCGGATTCTGCGCGTGCTGCAATCTGAAGGGCGGATTTCCGCGTCGGAACTCGCCCGTCGCATAGGGATGTCGGAGACGTCCTGCTTGCGGCGAATGAAGTCGCTGGAAGAGGCTGGAGTGATCCTGGGCTATCAGGCGATCGTCGATCAGCGCCAGATCGGCTTTTCGATGTCAGCGATCATCATGATTTCTACGAACCAGAGAACGGAGACTGATCGCAAGGATTTACTCTCTGCCATCGAAGGCGATCCGCAAATCGTCGCCTGTGCCGGCGGGACGGGAAATCACGATTTCATCATTGAAGCCGTCGTCCGCGATATCGACGATTTGTCCGATTTGACGCTGCGAAAGATTTTGGCGCTACCAAGCGTGACAAGCATCTCCACCTCGGTCGTTGTCAAATGGATCAAGCGAAATGCGCCGCTGCCGGTCTAATGTCCCGCCCTCAAGTAATCGAAAAGGAGGAAATGGCAGGAGTGGAGGGACTCGAACCCCCGGCCCTCGGTTTTGGAGACCGATGCTCTACCAGCTGAGCTACACTCCTAAGGCCACCGGCGAGTTAGCTACGCGCCAACCGCTTCGCAACCTTGAAGACTCGGCTCGCCGGCGCTAAGTGACCGAAAGCTCCGCCGGCCTCCGGGTCCGCGGAGCCTTTTTCTATCCGCAAGAGAGCATCGACGAAGTGGCCAAGACTTCCCCCGGCGAATTCATCCGTCAGGTCCGCGCCGAGACCGCGAAGGTGGTCTGGCCGACCCGCAAGGAAACGGTCGCGACCGCGATCATGGTGCTGATCATGACCGGCCTGCTCGCCTTCTTCTTCTTCGGCACCGACGCCGCTTTTTCGACACTCGTGCGCAAGCTGCTGAGCTTCCTCGGCTGACCTCTAGCCCCTCTCCCGCCCGCGGGAGAGGGCGGCGCGACGCGCCGGGTGAGGGAATGTTTTGAACGAACAGGTTAGACAGGTAATCACATGTCCCGCTGGTACATCATCCACGCTTATTCCGGCTTCGAGAACAAGGTCCGCGACGCGATCCAGTCGGAGGCGCACCGCATGGGCCTCGACGCCTTCGTCGAGCAGATCGAGGTCCCGACCGAGACCGTGACCGAGATCAAGCGCGGCAAGAAGGTCCAGTCGGAACGCAAGTTCATGCCCGGCTATGTCCTCGCCCGGCTCGAGATGAACGACCAGGTCTATCACCTGGTCAAGAACACGCCCAAGGTCACCGGCTTCCTCGGCCCCGGCGGCAAGCCCCAGCCGATCCCCGACGCCCAGGCCGCCCGCATGCTCACCAGCGAGCGCGAGGCCGCCAGCGCGCCCAAGCAGAAGATCAACGTCGATTATGAGATCGGCGACGCGGTCAAGGTCCTCGACGGCCCCTTCGCCAGCTTCAACGGAGTCGTCGAAGAGCTCGATTTCGACCGCGGAAGAGTCAAAGTTTCCGTTTCAATTTTTGGCCGAGCGACACCTGTCGAATTGGAATTCGAACAGGTGGAGCGAGTAAAATAGCGCAACTTTGACTCTGAACGGGTCGCGTTGCGCGCAGCCATGCCGGGGGCATGGCGAGCACTGCGCGGTCAGCGTCTCGATCTTCGGCCGAGCCACCCCCGTCGAGCTCGAGTTCGAGCAGGTCGAGCGCGTCAAGTAACCAGCCCCTCTACCGCTCGCGGGACCGAAGCGCGCAGCCTGTCCGGGGGACAGGTGAGCACTGGAGGGAGGGAGCCGCGAAGCGGCGGAAGGGTGAGGACCGGCGCACCATCCCCCATTCCGGACCGGATTTAAGCCACGCCCCTAAGACTTTGCTAACCCTGTTCGGTTAACCTGGCCCCCTGCTCAACGAAGGCCCCCCGCGAAAGCTGATGTTCGTGGCGGAGCCCAGGGAGACCATAGTGCCCGCCTCTGCCGCCGCGACACCGCCCCAACCCCGAATCTCACCCGCCGCCCTGCTCGCCGAGCTCGAAGCCGTCCATGCCGAGATGGCCTCGCGGATCGCCGCTTTGGGCGCGGTCGCCGACAATCCGCAGCCGTCGAAGATGGAATATACGTCGGCGCGCCTCAGGCTTAGCCAGACCAGCATCGACCGCCGGTCCGCGGTCAACCGGATCCTGCGCTTCCTCGAGCAGCGCGGCCAGCCCGGCGACGCCGAGGCGGTGGCCAGGGTCCGCGCCGCCAACACCGAGCTCAACGCCCATTCCGTCGCCCACCTCGCCAAATGGCCGACCGAGGCCGTCGCCCACGACTGGATCGGCTACCGCGAAGCCAGCCGCTCCATGCGCGAGCACATGCTGAAGACGGCGGAAGATGAGGCGGGGATTCTCAGAGCCGTCTTGCGTTAACCCGATCGCCGGCCGTGGTCGGCCAGCGCGCGCGCCATATCCGCCATCCGCCACCCGCCGAACAAAGCCCGGCTCGCATCATGCGGCGCCTTCGCCGGATCCGCGTGCGACCAGCCCGTCACCTGCGCCAGGTCCGGCAGCCCCAGC
>Ga0134128_10010332_pt1 | contig 11179 bp, 10 predicted proteins | sample KB31754_FD_96462 | JGI IMG/M metagenome (GOLD analysis project Ga0134128, IMG submission 96462) | Terrestrial soil microbial communities with excess Nitrogen fertilizer from Kellogg Biological Station, Michigan, USA - KB3-175-4 | ecosystem: Environmental > Terrestrial > Soil > Unclassified ...
GCAAGCCCGACGACGGCCAGCGCGGCACTGGTCCGCAGTGCCGCCACCCGGCCATAGCGGTCCAGGACCGTGGTCCCGGCGAAGCGGCCCACCGTCATGGCGGAGACAAAAATGCCGTAGCCCAGCGCGCCGGTGGCGTTGGACGAGCCATACCCGTCAGCCAGCGCCAAGGCCACCCAGTCACCCGCGGCACCTTCGGCCAGGGCAAGCCCCAGCACCAGCACGCCGATCAGCAGGGTGCGGGGGTCCCGCCAGGCGGCCGCAATCTTGGCCTTGCCGTCGAGCTTGGCCTGGGCCAGCCTCCGGGACTCCGCCGCCAGCGCAGCCGCTGCGTCAGCAGCCGGATCGGCCGGCGGGCCCGCCCCCTTGGCCGGGGGACGCGCCGTCGTTCCCGGCCTGACAAGGGGGATGGGGCCGGTGCCCGGCACGGAATCCAGCTCGCCCAGCTGGACGGCTCCTTGCCCGCGGGCCTCCTGCGCGGAACGCGAGTCCGCCTGGTAATGGCGGGTGGCGAACCAGATGGCGATCCAGACAATGGCGGCCATGACCGAGACGTGGATGGCAACCGGGAGGTGCACGGAGGCGGCGAGGGCGCCAAGCCCGGCGCCCACCACAGTGCCAATGCTGAAGGAGCCGTGCAGGCGCGGCATGATGTGCCTGCCCAGCGCCCGCTCCACGGCGGCGCCCTCAATGTTGGAGGCCGTGTTGAAGCTGGCGGTGCCCAGGCCCACCACCACCAGGCCGGCGCCCACAACCAGCGGGTTGACGAACACGCTGGCGCCCAGGCCCATAATGACCATGCCCACGGCCTGGATGGTGGTGCAGACGCGCGTGGTCAGCTTGGAGCCGAGCCGCAGCACCACCAATCCGGAGGCGGCCACCGAGGTAAAGGAGCCCAGCGACATGCACAGCAGGATCAACCCCACGGTGCCGGGCGTCAGGCCCAGGTCGTCGCGAATGGCCGGAATGCGGGAGACCCAGCTGGAAAAGACCAGTCCGGAACCCGCATAGGCCGCGACCACGCCGTTGCGCCACGCCCCGACTGTTTTGGAATCGAGCCCGCTCACGCCATGCTGACCGTGGCTTGCGCCTTGACCGGCACCTTTTGCCCGTCCAGCGTCATGGCCAGGTCAACCCTGGCTGTCCCGGCCGACTCATCCAGTGCGCCGATGGTTCCGGTCACCTCGACGACGGCGCCCGGCGCCCCGTCCAGGTCCGCCACCGGCACGGGCTTGGTGAACCGGGTCCCGTAGGAGACGACGGCGGCGGGATCGCCGGCCCAGTCCGTCACCAGCTGCACTGCCGCGCCCATGGTGAACATGCCGTGGGCAATGACGCCGGGCAGTTCCACTTCGCGGGCGAAGCGCTCGTTCCAGTGGATGGGGTTGAAGTCCCCGGATGCCCCTGCATACCTGACCAGGTCCGCGCGGGTGATTTCAAGCGAGCGGGTGCCGATGACCTGGCCCACTGCGAGTTCTGAAAAGTTCATTACTGGCCCTCCCCGCGCACCAAGATGGCGGAAACTGTGGTGGCGACGGCATCCCCGGCCACGGTGGAAATTTCGGCCCGCGTGGTGATCATGGCCCCGCCGCCCATGGCACGGACCGTGTCGACGTGGAGTTCGGCCACCAGTTCGTCACCGGCCACGATGGGGCGGTGGTGGGAGAACTTTTGCTCCGCGTGGACCACGCGGGAGAAGTCAATGCCGGAATCGGGATCGTTGATCAGCTGGGCGTCTGCGCGCTGCGCCACGATGATGGCATAGGTGGGGGGCGCCACGAGGTCGGCGTGGCCGAGTTGCCGTGCAGCGGCGACGTCGAAGTGCGCCGGATGGGTGGCCTTGACGGCGCGGGCAAACTCGCGGATCGACTCGCGGCCGACGCTGTAAACGTCGCCGGCAGGGTAGCTGCGTCCCTGCAATTCGGGGTTGATGGTCATGGTCTCAAGCTTAGCGGGCGAGGGGCCCCGGGATGGGCGTCAGGCCCGGACGCTGGAGCGCAGCTGCCGGACCACGGCGAGCAGCGACTGGACGTCGACGGCGTCCTGGGTGCCGCCGTCGTTCTTGGCATCGGTGGGCAGGCCGAACAAGGCGGCATTGAAGTAGAGGCCGTCACCAAGCAGCATGACCGCGCGCGCCACTGCGGGGTCCCCGATGTCTTCCAGGATCAGCCGGTACCAGGTGGCGTGCATGGCCAGGAATGCTGCCCGCACGGTGCTGTCCTCGCCCTGGGCCAGGCGCATGGCGGCGACCACGCAGCGGTCAAAAACCGTGCCGCCAAAAACGCTGGTCCGCACGTAATAACTGGCGCACCCTTCGGGATCATTGGCCATGAGTTCAAAGTCGACGGCGGCAAGCTCGGCCAGTTTTCCGAGCAGGCCTTCGGTCAGGGCTTCCTTGCTCTTGAAGTGGTAGAGCAGCCCGCCCTTGGACACCCCGGCTGCGGCGGCAACGGCATCCAGGGTGGCTGCCCGGGGGCCGTCGTTGATCAGCAAGTCCTCGTAGGCGGCAAGGACACGCTCGCGCGCCGAAGGTTGTGTAGTCATTGGACAAGACTACAAGAAGTGATGCAGTACACCGTCCAGACGGTTTACTGTACCGGCTGGACGGTATAGAGTTGATGGCATGGCACTGACACTCAACACCCCCGCTTCCACCCTCGCCGCCGGCCCCGCCCGCGCAGGCACACGAGCCTGGATTGCCCTGGCGGTGCTGATGCTGCCCGTGCTGCTGATTTCGGTGGACAATACTGTGCTGAGTTTTGCCATCCCCTCCATCTCCCTGGCGCTGATCCCTTCCGCAACCGAACTGCTGTGGATCATTGACATCTACCCGCTGGTGCTGGCCGCACTGCTGGTGCCGATGGGCAGCCTGGCCGACCGCTTTGGCCGCCGGCGCCTGCTGCTGATTGGCAGCACCGGCTTTGCGCTGGTGTCGGCACTGGCGGCTTTCGCGCCGTCGGCCACGGCATTGATTGGCTACCGCGCCCTGCTTGGAATCTTCGGCGCCATGCTGATGCCGTCCACGCTTTCGCTGATCCGCAACCTGTTTGTGCACCACGACCAGCGCCGCACGGCCATCGCCATTTGGGCCGCCTGCTTCTCCGGCGGCGCGGCACTGGGCCCCATTGTGGGCGGATTCCTGCTGGAGCACTTCTGGTGGGGCGCCGTGTTCCTCCTGTCCATCCCCGTCCTCATCCCCCTGCTGGTCCTGGCCCCGGTCTTCGTGCCGGCGTCCAAGGATCCGGCACCGGGCCGCATCGATCCGCTGGGCATTGCGTTGTCACTGGGAGCCATGGTGCCGGCCATTTACGGCATCAAGGAAATTGCCCAGACCGGCCTGACATTCACCAACGCGGCCTTTATTGTGGCAGGCCTGGCCCTCGGGGTGGTGTTTGTGCGCCGCCAGCTGGGCAGGCCGGACCCCATGCTGGATGTCCGGCTGTTCCGCAACCCGGTGTTTTCCGGCGGCGTGCTGGCCAACCTGCTGAGCATTTTCTCCCTGGTGGGCTTCCTGTACTTCATCACCCAGCACCTGCAGCTGGTGGTGGGACTCTCCCCCACGGCGGCCGCCTTTGTGCTGGTGCCCGGACTGGTCATTTCCATTGTGACGGGCCTGCTGGCCGCATCCCTGGCCAAGTTCTTCCGGCCCTCACACCTGGTGGCCGGCGGCCTGCTGCTCAACGCTGCAGGGTTCCTGATCGTGTGGCTCAATGCCGACGGATCCGTGGCGGGCACCATTGCGGCCTTCGCCGTGCTGGGTGCCGGGGTGGGGATTGCCGAAACCATCTCCAACGACCTCATCCTCAGCGCTGCGCCGCCGGCCAAGGCAGGGGCCGCGTCAGCCATCTCCGAGACTGCCTACGAGGTGGGTTCGGTGCTTGGCACTGCCATCCTGGGCAGCGTGCTCGCCGCCGCCTACCGCATGAATGTTGCCGTGCCGGCCGGACTGTCTGCCAATGACAGCCACACGGCAGGGCAAACGCTGGGCGGGGCCATTGACGTTGCGGCCGGACTGCCGGCGGCCCAGGGCGAGGCGCTGTTGGCCTCCGCCCGGCATGCCTTCGACTCCGGCTCGGGGCTGGTGGCGCTGGTGGGCGTGGCGCTGATGCTCGGCGCGGCAATCATGTGCCTGCGGGCTTTGCGCCCGTCCACGGCGGACAAGGCGCTGTCCGACAAGTGAGCCGCGAGCCAGGCGCCGGCGGACCACTAATGGCCACGGCGGTTTAGGCCTTGTTCCGCTGCTCCGCTTCCTTAAGCGACTTGCGGACGGCGCGGGCGCGTAGGCCCAGGGACACCATGTGGGCCACCAGCCCGACGCCGACGAACGGCAACCCCACAAAGGTCAGCGCGGGCGTGGACGACACCGCGCCCACCACGATGATGATGATGCCAATGGCGGTCAGGCCCATGCCGCCAAAGACCGCGTATTTGTAGGCGGGCGGAGCGGTTTCCCAAAAGTCGTTAAGCACACCCCCAGTGTAGTTGAGCGGGCTGGGCGCCCTTCCCGGGCCCGGACGCCGGGTCTCGACGCCGGGTCTCGACGCCGGGTCTCGACGCGCTCGCAGAGCTCGCTGCTCGACCAACGGACACGCTCGACCAACGGAATGGAGCCTAGAAGAGCGACTCCTGGAGGGCCGGGACGTCGGTGGCGTAATCGCCGAAGCGGATCTTGTGTCCCTTCAGGGCCGTGAGGTCGGCAAGGAACGCTGTCCCGGATCCGTCCACGCCAACCAGGGCATAGGGACCCAGGAGTGAGTCAAGCCGGATGCCGTGGGTGCCCGCCTTGAGCTCCTGGGGGTAGGCAATGCGCTGGCTGGGCTCAGCCACACCAGCCGCAATGGCACTGCGTTCCCACTGCTCCGAAACCACCCCAAAGCCATCAAGGGCCTGCGTGCCCAGGAATTCCCTGACCACGGCGGCGGCAGCCCGGTTGACCTCCTCCAAATTGGCGGCCGGGCGGGGCTGGAGGAGCGAGGCGAACTTGCCGGCACCGCGGACAAACTGCGTCAGGCCAAGATTCGCAGAGACAGCGTCCTCAAGCACCCGCACCACGGAGCCGTCGCCGGCCTGTGCCACATACCGGGCCACGACGGCGCCCTGATCCGCCAGTCGGGACCACTTGCTGCGCTGGGATGCCGTGCCCACCTTGGTGGTGCCATCGGCGAAGGTGGCCACATACAGCCAGTGCGGCTGCGCGAGGTAGGCCTTCAAACCGGGAGGAGCTATGCCGCTGCGGTGAAAGTCGTGCATGAAGCGGAAATCGTCGCGGGCAAAGCACGCACCGCACTGGTAGCCGCGCTCGGCAGCTGCACCGGTGGGGCACGGAAAATGCTGCGACTCTTCCGGTCCCTGGACGCTGGAGTACCCCAGGCAGTACCTGGCCGGAATGTCGCTGCCCGCAAGGACACTGAACCGCAGCCACTGGCCGGCTTGCAGCGGCACCCGGGCGCCGCCGTCGTCCGCGGTAAGGGACAGCGACGGCCCGGCAGGGGCCCACGAAACGCCGCGGACCAGTGCCGGGCCGGTCTCAGCCACGGTTCAGAGCGCGGGCTGGACGCCGTAGGCCACGGCCAGCTTCATGATCTTTTCGGCGCGGCCCAGGCGGGGCAGGTCGGAGCCGTCGCGGATGACGCCGCCGCGGGCCTTGAAGTCGTCCATGAAGTCCGTGGCCCAGGCAACGTCCGTGGGGGTGGGGCTGATGACTTCGTTGATGATGTTGGTCTGGTCAATGGCCAGGCACAGCTTCCCCGTCATGCCCATGGACACCGTGATGGCCGACTGCTCGCGCAGGATGGGGTGGTTCGTGCCAACCGTGGGGCCGTCGATGGGGCCGGGCAGGTTGCCGACGCGGCTGGCAACGACCAGTTTGGCGCGCGGGTAGGCCATGGCCTCACGGTCCGCGGCCATGCCGGTGTCGCGGCGGAAGTCGCCGGAGCCGAAGGCGAGGCGGAAGGCGCCTTCCGCGCGGGCGATGTTGTTGGCTTCCTCAATGCCCAGCGCCGACTCCACGAGCGCCAGGACGCGGGTTTTGCCGTCGAGGCGGTGGTAGGTTTCCTTGACCTGCTCGGCATTCTCGGTCTTGGCCAGCATGACGCCGAGGAGGCCGGGGATGTTGCGCAGGCCCGCGACGTCGTCGGCCCAGAAATCGGAGTGGACGTCGTTGATGCGGACCCAGGCCTTGCCACCATTGCGCAGCCAGTCGATGACGTCCTGGCGGGCGCCGTCCTTCTTCTTGGGGTCCACGGCGTCTTCAATGTCCAGTACGACGGCGTCGGCACGTGAGCTGGCTGACTCGTCAAAGATCTCCGGGCGTGTGGCGGGCACCAGCAGCCATGAGCGGGCGATTTCGGCCGGAATGTTGCGGGTGCGGATGGGCTTGGATGAGGCTGTGTCGCCAACGGAACTAGACATACATCTACCGTATACGGGCCGCGCCCCACTTTCGACGTGGCGGGGCACAAACGAACCCGGGTTTTGCTGTGCCTATGCGCCAGCGTTTCTGCGTGTGCAACCGGCCGTGCGGCGTCCCGTGCGGCACGTTGCCAGCGGCGGGCCTGTTATCCGGCGGGCCTGTTGGGGACGTCGGCATCCCAGGTAAGGTCGGCGCCCGCCCCCAGCGCAAGGGCCTCGACTGCAGGGTCCTGCACCAGGGCTGCAATGAGCTCCCTGCTGCCAGCCACCACGGTGGAGTCAAAGTCAACTTCCGACACCATGACCCAGCTCCGGTCGGCGGGCCACAGAATGCTGGGCGATTGCGGCCATAGCGGCGAATGGTGCCAAGGCACGTGGTTCACCCATTCGGGGTCGGTGTAGAACCGTGGCCCGGCAGAAAAGAGGTAGTAGCTGCGGTTCGGGAGTTCCAGTTTTTCGCCGTCGGCCACCTCCGCGGACAGCAGTCCGGAGCCGGGTTCCTGGGACAATGCGTTCTCCCAATGGCCGCCGTCGGACAGGCGCAGCTCGGCATAGCCGGCGGAGGAGGCCAGCCCGCCCCAGCCCTCCCAAATGGCGCTTACGCCTTCGTCAGGCGTGCCGGTGTGGTTGCAAAGGTGGGCGGCAACCGCAGCCAGGACGTCCGTAGCAAGGTTCCCAATGTCCGGTTTCGAATAGCGCCAGCCCGCCTCGTCCAGGGGCCCGAGCATCGGTGTCACCGGTCCCGCCAGGCGGTGGAATTGGGCCAGCGGGTGCATGTGCCCGCCAAAGGCCCGGGCGACGTCGGCCCAGCCCACCCGCTGCTGTTCCAGCTCTCCCATGGCCGGCAGTTCATGGCCATGCCACGACCCTGTGTCCTGCGGACGGTCGCGCTCCAGAGGGTGGAAGATCCGGACATATGCCGGGAAGCCGCGTGGCACCACCGCATGCATGTCATGCCATTGTTCATCGAGCAGGGGCTTGAGCCAGGCACCGGCTAATGCGCCGGCAAGGGCTTGGGGAATCGAACCAGGCTGGGAGTCCATGGCCCCAGCCTAGGCCATGCCCGCATCGCGGGAGCGTTGGGGAAAAGACCCCAAATCGTGAGGGGGCGTTGGGGAAAACAGCCCGAAAAGTGAGGGAGCGTCGGGGGTGGGGGCGGGGCTATTCCGGCATGATCATGGTGCGCAGGTCCAGCTGGCGGAGCACCTTGTCCGCCACTTCGGGGTCGGTCTCCGGCTCGTTGCGGGCCGTCAGGACTTCCTGCCGGGCGGCGTCGAGCGCAATGGTCTGCACGGCTATGGCCAGCTCCCTGCCGCGGCGGCGCCGTTCGTCGGCATCGTCGGCGGGGAGGCCGCCGTCGAGCAGCTCGGCGTGCAGCTTCTTCATTTTGGCCTTCATCAGGGCCAGCTTTTCCGGCGGCAGGTTCCTGATGACCTCGTTGCCGCGCAGGGCCGCCACGGCAGCTTCCTGGGCGCGCAGGGCCATGAGCTTGGCCGCCTCACGCTCCTCGACGCCGTCGTCCGTTGCCTTCAGCACGCGCATGAGCCACGGCAGCGTCAGCCCCGGCAGGACCAGGGTGGCCAGCAGCACGGCACAGGCAATGACAATAATTTCGTGCCGGGCGGGGAAGGGGGCTCCCGTCGGCAGCATGGCGGGCAGCGCAAGGGCCAGGGCCAGCGTGGCGAGCCCCCGCATGCCGCACCAGCTGAGGATGACGACGTCCTTGAAGCTGGTGGGCGGCAGGTCGCCGTCCTTCTTCCCGGAGAGCAGTGCCAGCAGGCAAAACCAGAGAAACCTGATGGCGATGACCAGCACGCTGATGCCGATCGCCAGGGGCACCATGCCCCAGATGGCCCCACCCTCGGCCTTGACGACCCCCCGGACTTCCAAGCCCACCAGGCCAAACGCCAGGCCGGTCGCGAGCAGTTCCACCACGTCCCAGAAGGCGGCCCGGGTGATGCGCTCCGTGGCGTCCTCGGCGCGGGCGTGCCGCTTGATTTCCAGCGCGGTCACCACCACGGCAATGACGCCCGAGGCATGGAATTCCTCGGCCAGGATGTACGCGGCAAACGGCACCACCAGGGTCACGGCGCTGCGGGCCACTGAGGAGGTGATGAGCCGGGTGATCAGGCCCGTCAGCCAGCCCATGAGCATGCCGGCGACGACGGCGAGCACGGCTCCCAGCACAAACTTGCCCACGACCCCGGGCCCGAAGGTCTCCCCGCCGACCGCGCTGGCCACTGCCGCCTGGAAGATCACGATGGCGGCCGCGTCGTTGAACAGGCCCTCGCTTTGCAGCACGGTGACCAGCCGCCGGGGCATGTGCACGCGCCCGGCCACGGATTCCACGGCCACGGGGTCCGGCGGCGCGGTCATGGCACCCAGCGCCAGCGCGGCGGGAACGCCAATGCCGGGGATCAACAGCCACGCCGCACCGGCCACCAGGGCCGTGGACACCACCACAAGGGCCACGGCCAGCAGCACAATGGTGCGCCAGCGAATCCGGAACACGGACCAGGAGCTCTTTTGGGCCGTGGCAAAAAGCAGCGGCGGCAAGAAGATGGGCAGGATCAGCTCGGGGTCGATCCGCAGGTCCGGGAAGCCGGGAATGAACGTCATGGCCCCGGCCATGATCAGCATGAGCACGGGGTACGGCAGCCTGAGCCGGTCCCCCAGGCCGACGGCGACGACAGTGGCGAACAAGAGTCCGACGATCAGTACAAGCTGCTCCACGCTCCCACCCTAGCGCCCCCGGTCCCGAATTCAGCCGTAGTGCTGCATCCCGGGCCAGAGGGCCGTCCAGGGGGCGCGCAGGCCCCGGCAGACCATGACGGCCCGCCCCTGCTCCTCGTTCTGCACCCCTTCGCCGTTGTCCAGCCTGGCTTCCACCGTGCAGGAGGAGAAATCGCCGGAAAGGTCGTCGAAGCCCACGGCAATGGCCGTGGCCGCCGTCGCCGGCGGGGGTCCGTAGGCGTGCAGCTGGTTGTGGCCGCTGAACACCGCGGGAAGCCCCAGGTCGGGCCCGAATCTCTCCAGCGCGCCCGCCTCGCCATAATTTTGGGTCAGCAGCACCGTGTGCGCCCTCTCGGCCGGCGCCAGCGCACCGTAGACCCGGGCGACCTCCGCCACGTAGGCCGGCCACCCCACGGAGTCCCTGGCAGTCTGGTTCACTGTGGCGATGACGGGAGGCAGGGAGGCCGCCGGAATCACCGGCAGCGCCACCACCACGGCCATGGCAGCCGCAACCCCGACGGCGGCCCAAAGGCCGGTCCGCCGCACGGCCCGGTCGCGTGCCCACTGGACAGCAACCACGGATCCGGCAGCGTAGGCGAACGCGAGCAGCCCAAAGGTGTAATACGGCTGGCCACCTGTGCCGAGAACGATCAGGCAGACGGCCGGGTAGGCCCAGGCAAACGCCCGCACCGGACGCCATTCCCGGCGTCGAAAGAGTGCCGTGAAGCCGGCAATCCAGATTGGTGCAACGGTGATTCCGAGCAGTATGAGCTGAAACGGGACAAAGTACGCCCTGTCGCCGCCGCCCTTGTCATGCGCCAGCGCCCCGGCCATCGTCACCTCGGGCCAGCCCGCGCTGAGCTGGTAAATGAAATTCGGCGCCCCGACAACCACAGCGGCCAGCACGCCGGCCCAGAGCCACCGCCCGGCCAGGGCCCTGCGCGGGCCGGACAGGAGCAGGCCGGCGAGGAAGCCAATGAGCAACAGCGCAATCAACCACTTGTTGTAGCTCGCCAACCCCGCCACGATGCCCGCCGCCAGCCACCACCGCGGCCGGTTCCTGAGCAGGGCCCTGGAGGCAAAGAGGATGAAGCCCAGCCACGCCGGCATGTCGGGGGACGCCGTCAGCAGGATGTGTCCGGCAATGAAGACGAACGTGGAACTGATGCCGGCTGCAGCCAGGAGCTGGGCCCGGCTGCCGCCCCCAAGTTCGGCCGCCAGCAGGGCCGTCAGGGCCACGGCGCCCAAGGCGAAAAACATCGCCGGGATGCGAACCGCCCAAAGGTTGTCCCCGAACGCCCAGATCCCGGCACGGACCACCATGGGCGTCAGGGGCGACTGGTCCACAGACCCCCAGGCGGGATGCATGGACAGGACCCGAAAATACAGCTCATCCCGGTGGTAGCCGTACTGCGTCAAAGTCACCAGGAACAGCCCCGCGTCAACAGCCAGGACAGCGCCCACCGCACGCCAGGCGAACGGCCGGCGCAGGCTGCCAGGCGGCCGGCCCCGGCCGGAACGTCCCGGCCGGGTTCGGGGAGACGGCGTCATCGCGGCACTCGCGGATGCCTACAGGGCATCATAGGAGTCCACCGCCTGCTCGAGAATGCCACGTTCTGCGTTCCACCTTTCGGCCGGGGTGGCGGTGACGATCACGGTGCTGCCGTGGGCACCTGCGACGAGACAGGCGATTTCGCGGTAGTGGTGCGCCCCGATGCGGGTCACATAGTCGTCAATGACGCACGAGCCGGTGCCGCCGCGGAAGGCAAGGCCAGCGGCGGAGGCGTCAAGCGTGGCGCCCACGGCGTGTTCGCCCCTGAGGTGGGCCAGTCGGAACGATCGCCAGTTGGCCAGGGTTTCGCTGCCCTGCTGCGGTGTGGCATTGAGGTACAGGACCGGCTGCCCGCCCGGACCGGCGGTTTCCGCCGCCACCGTGCCCGGATCACTTTGCACAGGGGCCGCTGTGGGAGGGTACGCCAGCACGGCGGCCCGGCCCGGCAGTTCCACGGCGAGCCAGCCGGCAGGGGCCGGGCCC
>Ga0134128_10010335_pt1 | contig 11178 bp, 9 predicted proteins | sample KB31754_FD_96462 | JGI IMG/M metagenome (GOLD analysis project Ga0134128, IMG submission 96462) | Terrestrial soil microbial communities with excess Nitrogen fertilizer from Kellogg Biological Station, Michigan, USA - KB3-175-4 | ecosystem: Environmental > Terrestrial > Soil > Unclassified ...
CGGCGCTTCAACGTCGTCTGGTATCGGCCGGCGGAGGAGAAGACCAAGCTGCAATGGCTTCTCACCGACGAGAGCGGCGTGAGGCACGCGATCTCGATCCCGCCGCCGCTGATCCGCCGCGAGACCATCGCCGAAATGCGCGCCGATGCCGAGCGGCTGCTGGCGCCGCAATTCCGCCAAATCGTGCGGCTGATCGCCGAGCCGATCCTGCAGCCGATCTACGATCTGGAGTCGCCGCAGATGGCGTTCGGCCGCGTAGCGATCGTCGGCGATGCGGCTTTCGTGGCGCGGCCGCATGTCGCAGCCGGCGTGTCGAAGGCGGCGGACGACGCCGCCGCTTTGGTCGAGGGCTTGCGCGCCGAAGGCAACGTCGCCGCCGGTCTCAGGCGCTTCGCGGCGGCGCGGCTCGACGAAAATTACCGCATCATCGAACGCGCGCGCCATCTCGGCGCTTATCTGCAGGCGACGCGCACCGAAGCGGAGCAGGCGCGCGCCGGCCGCCATGCGACCGACGACGCGGTGCTGTCCGAAACGGCGGTGCTGGATTTTCTGTACGCGTAGTTATCCCTCCCCGACGGGGAGGGAACACATCACATCCCCAGCAGCTTCTTGGCGTTGCCGCCGCACAGCGCCGCGCGGGTCGCGTCGTCGAAGCTGGCGACCGAATTGACGTGGCCGATCGGATCGTTCTCCAGCATGTCAAAGGGATAGTCGGTGCCCAGCACGATGCGGTCGGCGCCGTAGGTCTTCACCAGCGCCTCGAGCTGATGCGGCGTGAAGACGATCGTATCGAAATAGACGTTTCGGTGCAGGTACGTCGTCGGCGGATTCGGCAGGCTGCCGTGCGCGTCCGACCGCGCACCCCAGGCATGGTCGATGCGTCCCGAATAGGCGCCGAGATAGCCGCCGCCGTGTGCGGCGAGAACACGGAGCCCGGGATGACGTTCGAACACGCCGTCAAAGATCAGGTAGTGCAGCGCCATCGTCGTGTCGAGCGGATTGCCGATCACGTTGTTGAAGTAAAAGCGCCCGAAACGCTGCGGCTGGGTGAAGCCGGTCGGATGGATGAACACCAGCGCGTCGAGCTCCTCGGCCTTCTTCCAGAACGGCGCGAAGGCCGGATCGGACAGTTCCCTGCCGTTGACGTTGGTGAGAATCTCGACGCCCTTGAAGCCGAGCTGCTTCATGCCGCGCTCGAGCTCGATGGCCGACTCGTTGCCGTCCTGCATGGGAACGCCGCCGAGCGCAACCAGCCGGTTCTTGTGCTTGCCGACGTATTCGGCGATGCCGTCGTTGAGCGCGCGCGCCGCCTGCACGCCGACCTCGAGAGGCAGGTGATAATAGATCTGCGGCGGCGCCGGGCAGATGAGCTGCATGTCGACGCCCATCTCGTCCATTGCGGCAAAGCGCTCGTCGGTCGTGCTCATGCGTGTGCGGACGTCGGCCGCCTGCTTGGCCATCAGGGCCTGGGTCTCCGGGGTGGAGGTCGCAACCAGCGGATCGGTGGAATTCTTGAGATGCGGCGCGACGATTTCGGTCACGCGCGGCACCGTGACATGGGCGTGCATGTCGATGGTGACGCTCTTCGGCCGCTGCGTGCGACCCGGCTTGCCGTGCGTGCGCGCCGCCGTGTCGGCGTATTTGTTCCAGATGTCGGTCATTGCATGCCTCGTTGAATGCACGGGCGCCGCCTTGGCAGGCGCCGGCGTCGTTGAAACCTTCAAAAGACTCCGAGATGCTGCCGCAGGACGGCGTCGTCCTGCCTGAGTGCGGCCGGCGTGGAGACCACCGCGACCTGGCCGGTGTTGAGCAGCACGATGTCGTCGGCGACGTCGAACACCAGCGTCGGATTCTGCTCGACCAGCACGATCGACAGCCCGCTCTGCTTGAGCTTGCGGATCGTCTCCATGACCTCGTGCACGATCTGCGGCGCCAGACCCTCGGACGGCTCGTCCATCAGCAGCACGCGCGGATTACCCATGAGCGCGCGGCCGATCGCCAGCATCTGCTGCTCGCCGCCGGAGAGATGCGCGGCCATCTGTGTCGTGCGTTCCCTCAGCCGCGGAAACATGGCGAACACGGTGTCGAGCGTCCACGGCGCGTGCGCGCTGTTGCGCGGCTCGCGCGCGGCGACGATGAGGTTCTCGCGCACGCTGAGGCTCTTGAAAATGCGCCGGCCCTGCGGCACCAGCGCCACGCCGCAGGCGGCGATGTTCTCCGGCGAGCGGCCGGCGACCTCCTCGCCGAACACGGTGACCTTGCCGCGCCGCGGCGCCAAAAGGCCCATCGCCACGTTCATGCAGGTCGACTTGCCGGCACCGTTGCGGCCGAGCAGGCCGAGCATGCGCGCCTCGCCGAGCTCGAACGAGACGTCCTGCAGCACGTGGCTGTCGCCGTAATAGGCGTCGATGTGCTCGAGACGGAGCGCGCTAGTGGCCAAGATAGACCTCCCGCGTGCGCGGATCGTTGACGACGTCGCTGCGCGTGCCCTCGACGATCACCTCGCCGAAGTGCAGAAGCGTGATGCGCTCGGCGAATTCGAGCGCCACGTCCATGTTGTGCTCGATCATGATCATCGTGACGTCGCGCGGGATCGCCATCAGGCACTGGTGCACGTCGCGGCGCTCGTCGATCGAGAGCCCGGCGAACGGCTCGTCGAGCAGCAGCACCTTCGGCTTCTGCGCCAGCGCCATGGCGATCTCGACGCGGCGGCGTTCGCCGTAGGAGGTCTGCGCCAGCGGTCGCTCGGCAATCTTGTCGAGTCCGACCTGCTTCAGCGCCGCGCGCGCGTCCTCGACGATATGGCCCTGCCGCTTCATGTCGATGAACGGATTCCACCGCAGCGGCGAGAGGCCAAGCAACGCCAGGGACACATTGTGGAGAATCGTATCGTTCGGAAACAGCGTGATGATCTGGTAGGTTCGGGCCAATCCGAGATGCGGTCTACGGCGGCTAGGCACCGACGTGATGTCTTTACCCAAAAGCTGAATCGATCCGGCATCGGGCGAGATCTCGCCGGTGATCAGGTTGAACAGCGTGGTCTTTCCGGCTCCGTTTGGGCCGATGATAAGCCGCCGCTCGCCGGGCTCGATGTTCAGATTGACGCCGCGCGTGACGTGCAGGCCGCCGAAGGATTTGCGCAGCTCGGAGACAACGAGGGCGGTCATGGCGAGGGCTCCGTCACGCCGGTTTGCGCGGACTTATCCTCGCTTCGTGACGAGAACATGAGGCGCCACAGCCGCACGCTGCCGGGCACGAGTCCTTCCGGCATGAAGATGACGATTGCGACAAAGATGGCGCCGAGCAGGAAGTTCCATCGCGTGATGTAAGCGCTGACCACGTTCTTCACGATCACGACAAGGGCGGCGCCGACGGCCGGTCCGAACAGCGTGCTGGCGCCGCCGGCTATGACCATCAGCAACACCTCGGCCGACGCAGTCAGTGCCACGGTCTGCGGACTCATGAACTGATTGTAATAAACGAACAGGATGGCCGCCGCCGTCGTCAACAGACCCGAGAACATGGTCGCCCAGAAGCGAATGGCCCAGACGTGATATCCGAGGGCATTCATTCTACGCGCCTGATCGCGCGTGCCCTTGAGCGCCGCACCCATCGGAGAGCGGACGAATATCGCCACGGCGGCGATCGAGATCAGGAAGACGATCAGCGTCGTGTAATAGAACGCCGTCGGGGAGCTGAGCGCAATTCCGAACGGGGCCGGTCGCCCGTGGAGACTCACGCCATTGTCTCCGTTGGTCACGCTGATCCAACGGTAGGCCAGACCCCAGGCGATCTGGCCGATGGCAAGCGTGATCATGATATAGCCGATGCCCGACGTCCTCAGCGACACCACGGCGTAGACTGCGGCTGCGAGCGCCGTAACGCCGAAGGCGGTCAGGATCGCGGCGGGATGACCGAAGCCGATCTGCAGCATGTAGCCGGTGGTGTATGCGGCTACGCCGAAGAGCGCGGCATGGCCGAGCGACACCAGCCCGGCATATCCGGCGAGAATGTTCACTCCGATCGCGAAGACGGCGTAAAACAGGATTTGGCTGGCGACGTTGAGATAATAGACGCCGGGAATCCAGTACGGCAGCGCCGCCAACAGGATGAACCCGATCGCCAGGGGAATGATTCGGTTGTTCATGGGACGAACCTGCCGAACAATCCTTGTGGCTTCAGCAGCAGCACCAGCAACATCGGCAGGAAAAGGACGAAATAGGCGAGTTCGGGCAGGAGCGCCTGTCCGAAATTATAGATAAAGCCGATGATCAGGCTGCCCAGAAACGAGCCGAGCAGGCTTCCCGAGCCGCCGATGATCACGACGACAAGCGCGAGCGGCAACATGTCCTGATCGAGGCCGGGATAGACCGACAAAATAGGCGCTCCGATGATGCCCGCGAACGCGGCCAGAGCCGCGCCCAATGCGAACACGATCGTGAAGAGCTGGGATACGCGGATGCCGACAACCCGCGCCATGTCGGCGTCGTCGACCCCGGCGCGGATCATCGCGCCGAGGCGCGTTCGATCGAGCAACAGCCACAAAGCAACCGCCACAATCGAGGCGATCACGATGATGCCGAGACGATAGAGAGGAAATGCCAGCGGTCCGACGCGGACGAAGCCGGCCAGGCTCGCCGGCGAATTGACCGAGATCGGGTCGCCGCCCCAGGCCATCAAGCACAAATCGGCGACCATGAACGACACGCCGAGGGTGACGAGAACTTGCGCCGAGGCCTGCCCGCTCAGCCGCCGCAGGAGCAGACGCTCCAGCAGGGCACCGAACAACGCGGCCAGCGCCGATGCCAGCAGAGCGGCAATCCAGAAATTGAGCTTCAGCCCCAGGAGATCGTTCGTGAAGGTCGCGCCGAAATAGGCGCCCAGCATGAACAGCGAACCGTGCGTCAGGTTCGGAATGCGCATGAGCCCGAAAATCAGAGAAAAGCCGGAGGCGAGCAGGAACAGAAGCCCGCCGAATGTGATGCTGTTGACCGTCAGCACCAGCCAGAACGACATGCGCGAATTCCTTGCTCGCGGGGATAAAGAAACGCGGGCGTCGCGATGCGGCGCCCGCGTTGAAGCGCTATTCGATCAGCACTTCCCGAGCGGAGGATAGTTGCGCGAGTAGACCGGGTGGGCGAGATATTCCTTCTCCGGCCAGGTCCAGAACTGGCTGACGTTCTCGTAGGTCTTGATCGTCTTGTTCCAGAGCTTCAGCCCGTACTTGGCGCCTTCCTTGCCCAGGCGACGGACGTAGAAGTTGCCGACGACATTGCCGAAGTGATCGAACTTGACCGGACCGCGCGGACTGTCGCTCAGCGTCGCACTCCGCATGGCATTGAGGAATTTCTCGCGGTCGCTGCTGTCCCCGCCGGTGGCCTTCAGGCCGGCGGCGACGACCTCGCAGTTCGTGTACAGGCCGGCCGCGTAGAAGCCCGGCACGGTATTGAAGTTCTTCCTCATTCCATCGACGAAACGCTGGTTGCCGTCGGATTCCAGGTCAAGCGTGTAGGGGCAGCAGCTCACGAGTCCGAGGGCGTCTTCGCCGAAGCTCGTCAGCAGTGCATCGTCGCCGCCGGTCTCGCCGGTGACTACCGGATATTTGAGGCCGGCACTGGCGTATTGCTTCATGAAGCGTATCGGATTTGAGCCCGCGAATCCCTGACATACGACGTCGCAGTCGGTGATCTGGGCGAGGTAAGGCGTGTAATCGGGCGTCACGATCGGCGGCCAGAGCTTTTTGTTCACGCAGCCGCCGTCCTTCTGGAAGGACGCCTGGAAGCCGCCCATCTGCTCGTAACCGAAGGCGAAATCCTCGACGATGGTCACCGCCCGCTTGAGTTTCATTTCAGTGGCCGCATAGTGGCCCATCGGGTGCATCGCCTGCGACGAGGTAGCGGACGCGCGAACGAGGAACGGGTTGGCATGCCGCTGGGTCAGATCGTCGGCGGCTGCGAGGCTGAGCGTCGGCATCTTCTGCTGCCGGATGTAGTCGTTGATCGCGTACAACTCGAAAGCGGCGAGCGGGCCGAGAATGACGTCGACCTTGTTGCGCTCCACGAGCTCCTGCGCCTTCGTCTTGGCGCCGGCAGGGTTGCCGCCGGTGTCGGCGGAAATGAATTCCACCGGACGGTCACCCATCTTGTTGTTGTTGAGCTTCAGATAGGTCTGGACGCCCTGTTCCATCTGAATGCCGCCCTGCGCGAGCGGGCCGGTCTTGACGGTGAGCAGGCCGAGCTTGAACGGCTTGGCCTGCGCGATCGCCGGCTTCGGAAAATTAAGTGCGGCTGCGGCGACACCGGCGGCCGTACCCGCCATCATCGTACGACGTGATATCTTGCGAGACATTGGCAGTCCTCCCTGAGCGCCCTCGAGCGGGGCATTTTTTGAGCAGCCTTCGTGCGGCCGTTGAACCAGCCGTCCGCCGCGGCCGCTCGCGCAGGTAAAGCGACATCGTCGCCGTACCCGCCGGGCGGGCCGAGCCCGGGCCATCATCCGTCAAGCACTCGTGCGATGTAAAGCCCGATGCGCGGGTCGTTGCGTCGCACACTTACCGTGCCACGGGGCACCTCGGCGGCCCGGTCCGGATGCACACGTATGATTTGCGTTTATCGACGCTTCCTCTTGGCGGCTGCCTGCTTTTTCGGCGGAATAATCGGCAGGAGGACATGGGGCGCCCTGGCGGCGCTGAAATGCAGGGTCGTCGTTCCGTCGAACAGCGCCTTCGGGCGGTCGCGGGGGTCGTCGTGCAGGAACGGGCCGCAGCCCGTCAGCTCGTTCTTGAAATTGGACAGCTTGCCGCCCGAGCCGCCGCCATAGACGTAATCCTTGCCGCGCACCGACAGGGCGATGCGGTAGCCGGTCGGGACCACGATCGAGGTCGGCCATATCTCGATATCAAGTTCTACCGTTTGGCCTTTCTTCAGCGGCTGCTTCTCGTCGTGGGTGTGATAGGGGCGCCAGGGGGTCGACAGTTTCCTGTCGAGCTTGCGGTGCGATGCGCGCAGCCAGCCCTGCGCGACCGGCGTGTGCGGATCGATGGCGCCCTGGAAGACGATTTCCTTCATGTCGCCGGTGAAGACGCGCAGCACGATGAAGAAGTCCGCATCCGCTGTCGACGACGAGGCGAACAGCTTCAGCGCCGACGGCCCGGTGATCTCGGTCTCCTGCGTGACCGGCGGCGTCAGGAAGGTGAGCCCGTCGCCCATGGCAGCGAAATTCAGCTTGCCGTTGCCCGACGGTTTCTTCGTCGTCAGCGCCATCGCCTTCGGATCGAGATAGAACTTCGTCCATTTCGTCCGCTTGAGCGGCCACTCGTTTTCGGCACGGCCGACGAATGTCTCGCCGGGATGGCGCACCTGCAGGTAGACCTTCGGCTGCTTCGACCAGCCGGTGTCCTTGCCGTGCAGGAAGGTGTCGAAGAACTTGAGCTGCTGCTTGCGGCCGTAGTCGGTATAGAAATGCGTCCAGTGCTCGATGCCGTGCGCCTCGAGCCATTTCTGCTTCGAGGCGGCGCGCGCGAAGCCTTCGAAGTTGCCGCGCGGATGCAGCCCCTGGCCGCCCCAGTTGGCGGCCGAGAAGATCGGCACCGTCACCTTCGACCACACCGGCGAGCGGTCGCGGTGATATTGGTCGTCGAGGGGATGCGCGGCGATCTCGGCGCCGAAGTCGGCGCGATTCTTCCTGAGTTCCTCTTCAGTCAGAATCTCCGGCCCGCAGACGAGTTCGCCATGCACGCGGCTGCGCTTGCCGCGTTCGCCGGCGCCGTATTGCACCGTCTTCACCTGCATGTCGTACCAGTTTTCCCAGAAGGTCGAGAGAATGCCGCCGTGGTGCGTCATGTCGCGGTACCAGTCGGCGGAGCCCTCCCACACGCAGATGGCGGCGAGATGCGGCGGCTGCAGCGAGGCTACGTGCCACTGGTTGATACCGTAATAGGAGATGCCGTTGAGCCCGACCTTGCCGTTCGACCACGGCTGCACGCCGGCCCATTCGATGCAGTCGTGGAAATCCTTCGTCTCGCGCGGCGAGAAATGGTCGATGAAGCCGGGCGAGCAGCCGGTGCCGCGCGAATCGACGCGAACGCAGACGTAATCGTGCGGCACCCATTTCTCCGGGTCGACGACCTCCCAGTTCTGGTACTGGTTGCTCGAGCCGGCGGAGACGTCCGGATGCTTCTCCACCATGCGCTGCCACGCGCTCGGATAACCGTCCTGGAAGGCGAGGTTCTTGGCGTAGGGGCCGTAAGTGAGCAGGACCGGATAGGCGCCGTCCTTTACCGGACGGAACACGTCAGCGCGCAGCACGAGGCCGTCGTCCATCTCGATCGGCACGTTCCAGTCGATGTGCATGCCGTCACGGACTTCGGATCGCTGCTGCAAGCTCATGCGTCTACTCCCGACTTTCATGGGCGCTGTCGCGCGGCGCCTCGTTCTTGAAGGGCGCGATCTTGCAGAACGCAAATGGCCGGCACAAGGCCGGCCATTTATCTCGACGGCGTTTTTAGGGAGAGGCTATGCGCGCTTGCGGCGCCCCGCCGCCATCTTCGCCATGGTTTCGAGCACGGCGCAGACCGCGGCGGTATCCTTGTTGCCGAGACCGGACTTCATCGCCTTGACGTAGATCGGCTTGGTGGCGTCGAACAACGGCGTCTTCACGCGAATTTTCTTCGCGTAGTCGCCGATGACCTGCATGTCCTTGTCCCAGACGTCGATCTTCATGGTGACGTTGTCGTACTTGCCCTTCACCATCATCGGCGCGCGCAATTCGAACACGCGGGAATTGCCGGCGCCGGCTTTCACCAGATCGAATATCGCCTGGGGCGGCAGTCCGGCCTTCATGCCGAGCACCATCGCCTCGGCGCTGGCGACGTTGTGGATCGCCACCAGCAGGTTCGCGACATATTTCATCTTGCTGCCGTTGCCAAAGGCGCCGACGTCATAGACGTGGCGACCGAAGTCCGCGAACATCGGCTGCAACTTGCGGATCGTCTTGCGATCGCCGCTGGCGTAGAAGACGAGATCGCGCGCTTTGGCTTGCGCGCCCGTGCCGCTCACCGGGCAATCGAGCATCCTGTGTCCGGCCTTGGCGAGGATCTTCTCGGTCTTTTCCTTATCTGAAATCGCGAACGTGCTCATTTCCACGATTGTCTTGGCCTTGAGCTTCGCGGCGGCGAGCTCGCGCGCGACATCCATTAAAGCCTGCGGCTTCGGCAGGCTGGTCAGGACGATGGGCGCCTTCGCGGCGACGTCGGCGGCACTGCCGGCGATCTCGACGCCGGCAGCTTGCGCTTCGCGCCTTCGCGGCGCGCTGATGTCGTAGCCGATCACGCGCCAGCCGGCGGCAGCGAGATTTTTGGCGAATGCTCCGCCCATGATGCCGAGGCCGATCACACCGACCGTGCCTTTTGCCTTCTTTGCCATTCGGTTCTCCCGCTCGCGCGATTCTGTCATCGACGCGTCCGCCATCCTCTTATCTATTCGCGAGGGCGATTGTCGAGTGGGCGAGAGCAATGCCGCTTTCAAGCGCGCGCCTGATCGCCTATCGTCGCGGCAAAAGTACTCGAAGGGAGGCTACATGAAGATCGGTGTTGCGGGTCTCGGCGCAATGGGTAGCGCGATGGCGGCGCGCCTGATGGAAGTGGGGCACGAGGTCACGGTGTGGAATCGGTCGGCGGACAAGGTGAAGCCGCTCGCCGATGCCGGCGCCAAGACGGCGCAGTCGCCGGCGGCGCTGGCGGCGGCCTGCGAGGCGGTCATCAGCATGCTCACCGACGGCGCGGCGATCGAGCAGGTCTATAACGGGCCGAACGGTCTCCTGTCGGGCGACGTCAAGGGCAAGCTGTTCATCGAGATGAGCACGGTGGCGCCGAAAGTCGAGACCGACCTCGCGCCGAAGGTGCGCGGCAAGGGCGCGAGCTTCGTCGAATGCCCGGTCGGCGGCTCGACCGCGCCGGCGCGCAAGGGGCAGTTGCTCGGCCTCATGGGCGCCGAGGGCGACGACGCCAAACGCGCTCTGCCCATCCTCGAACAGCTCTGCCGCAAAGTCGAGCATTGCGGCCCGGTCGGCGCGGGCGCGGCGATGAAGCTCGCCATCAACCTGCCGCTGATGGTCGCCTGGCAAGCCTACGGCGAAGCCTTCGCCATCGCCCGCAGCGTCGGCTGGAATTCCAAGCGGCTGGTCGACCTGTTCACCGAGAGCAACGGCGGCAACAAGGCGCTCACCGCGCGCGCCGAGATGATCGCGAAGATGCTGGATGGCCAGGATCCCGGTCCGACCACCTTCTCGATCGCCAACGGGCTGAAGGACCTGCGCACCATGGTCGCGGCCGGCGAAGCGCTCGGCGCCGACATGCTGGCGACCAAGGCGGCGCTCTCAGGCTTCGAGGATGCGGTCGCGCACGGGCAGGGCGGTGGTGACGGTTCGCAGATGACGGCCTACTGGTCGTCGCGCAAGAAGAAGTGACGCGTCGTGCCGGCCTCGCGCCGGGCATCGCGCCGACAGCCCATCAACGCTCAAAAGGCGTGGATGGCCGGGACAAGCCCGGCCATGACGCCGACAAGGGGGAGACGGATGAAGCTCTTTTCCTTCTGGCGCTCGCTCGCCACCTACCGCGTGCGCATCGCGCTCAACCTCAAGGGCATCACGCCCGACGAGGTGATCGATATCAACCTGCCGCAGGGCAAGCAGCGCGAAGCCTCGTTCGCCAAGATCAATCCGATGATGGCGATCCCGGCGCTGATCGAGGATGACGGCACCGTGCTATTCGAGTCGCTCGCCATCCTCGAATATCTCGACGAGACGCACCCCAACCCGCCGTTGCTGCCGAAAGAACCGAAGGCGCGCGCACGCGTGCGTGGCATCGCACAGATCATCGCGGCCGACACGCATCCGTTGATCGTGCCGCGCGTGCGCGAATATCTCGCGCACGAATACAATATTGACGAGGCCGGCGTGATGAAGTGGGGCAACCACTGGCACACCACGTCGCTGAAGGCGCTGGAGACCGTTCTTGCCGGCTCGCCGCACACCGGCCGCTATGCGCAGGGCGACCAGATCACCATCGCCGATATTTGTCTGGCCGGGCAGGCGGTCGGCGCCGCCTATTTCAAGGCCGACCTCGCGGCGTTCCCGACCGTGAAGCGCATCGTCGACGAAGTGAACAAGATTGACGCCTTC
>Ga0134128_10010338_pt1 | contig 11177 bp, 22 predicted proteins | sample KB31754_FD_96462 | JGI IMG/M metagenome (GOLD analysis project Ga0134128, IMG submission 96462) | Terrestrial soil microbial communities with excess Nitrogen fertilizer from Kellogg Biological Station, Michigan, USA - KB3-175-4 | ecosystem: Environmental > Terrestrial > Soil > Unclassified ...
GAGACGGTCGGTGGATACCTGTACGTCAACTCCAGCGCCACGCTCCCGAAGCTTGAGACGGTCGGTGGATACCTGTACGTCAACTCCAGCGCCACGCTCCCGAAGCTTGAGACGGTCGGTGGAGACCTGTACGTCAACTCCAGCGCCACGCTCGATGCTCCGAAGCTTGTCAACAAAAACGACAAGACCGCTAAGGCAACGTGTGAAAAGGCGCTCGCGCTTTCATTCAAGAAAAAGGGGCTCATCAAAATCGACGGCATCCTGTCTTGGTTCAAGTCCAAGAAAAGAATGACGAACCTTGTCGTCTTCAGAGTCCAGATCGTCGGGAAACTCAAAGTTTCGTTCGTCGTCCAACGCGGAGAGCAGTTCTCTCACGGCGAAACCGTAAAGGCTGCTGTCGAGTCGCTTAGGTACAAACTCTCGGACCGTGACACCACGCGATTCAAAAAGTGGACACTCAAGACCAAAGTCAAAGCAGAAGATGCGATCCAGGCTTACCGCGCGATCACTGGAGCTTGTGAATTCGGAGTCAGAAGTTTCTGCGAATCTATCAAGGTACCGGAGAAAGTTACCGTTGGCGAGGTCATTACTTTGACCAAGGGGAAATATGGCAGCGAGAAGTTCGCAGCATTCTTTGGCTGATATTGCTGGGGCCGATAAGAACAGTCAATCAATTGAGAAGGAGAAATGAAATGAGCTACGCACAACACACGTCGGTACCGATCGACCGATCACAAGCAGAGATCAAAAAGATTCTTGGGAAGTACGGCGCGTCTGGATTCGCTTACTGCGAGCAAGGTCCGCTGGCAATTGTTATGTTTGAAATGGCGGGAAGGCGGATCAAGTTCATTCTTCCGATGCCGAAACTGAGCGAGCACAAGAATCAAACTAAGTACGATCAGCTTTGCCGCGCGCGCTGGCGCTGTTTGGTCCTTGCGATCAAGGCGAAGCTGGAATGCGTCGAGAGCGGAATCACCACGCTTGAGCAGGAGTTCATGGCTCACATCGTTCTTCCGAATGGATCGACGGTCGGTCAGGTCATGCTTCCGCAGATCGAGAGTTCTTACAAGAGCGGAAACATGCCGCCGTTGCTAGGCTACAACCCGCAGTGACGACTGCACCGAGAGAGGTAGGAAATATGGAAGATAACGAGCTGAGAACGCTTGTCGATCGCGAGTTGGAGCGTCTCCACAAAGTTGTGGATGCCGGTAAAGAAGTAAGTTGGGCGACTGCGGAGATATCCAGGCTTAACAAACTGATCTTGCATCCACCGATGATATACGACGAGAAGAGCGGCAAAGTCACATTTCTGGGCGCCGTATGAATAGCTGTGACGCTTGCGATGGAAATGGAATCATGACTCTCTACCACGGAACACTTCCGATCAAAGCGCCTTGTATCGAATGCTCATCGGATCGGCGGCTTGAAGATTTAGAGCGCGAACTGGCAGAGAGAAATCAGATTGCGCTCGAACGTGAACAGATCAAAACGCACAACGCGCTAATGGCCGGGCTGTGAATCGCATGCCATCTAAGCCTTCGCTTTGAGGAATTATGAAAGAAAAAAGAGTTACCTACGTTTGTCCAAATTGTAACCATGCGTTGCCAAAAGGGGCGACACTTGTGCGTGCGAAAGCGCGACACGATCGATACGAGAAGGCGCTTCAAGAGATTCGGAAGCACCTACTGACCCGTATGCCCAATCCGAACTATGCCCTCGCGCTGGCAGATGAGGCACTACACCCCGAGAACCTACGAGCATCGGTAAAGGAAGGCTGAATGGATAAGATGACCATGGCCGCGACTGAGGCCCTTTTCGGTATGCAGACCGACTGTGATGCGATGAGGAATCTGACCGAAACAGAGCGCAACGGTCTTCTGAAATCCGTCTCCGAAAGAATGCGCGAGATTCACAACGAGGCGCTGGAGGAGGCTACGCAATTCATCGAGGAACACGATATCGGCGGGACATTCTTTTTAAGCGACGTATGCGTGTGGATTCGTTCACTGAAAGAAGCCTCTGCTCTTGCGGTCGATGTGAATACGTCGGGTAAAGGTCAAGTATGATTAGGGTTGTTTCAGTCCGCGGCGGGAAGGACTCCACCGCGCTTTATCTCTGGGCAATGGATCAGTTCGGCAAGGATGGCTTTCGAGCCGTTTTCGCCGACACCGGAAATGAACACCCGGTAACTTACAACTACGTCAGGAATCTTCCGGCGATGACCGGCGGCCCTGGCGTGGAGTGGGTCCGTGAGAACTTCGATGATCGCTTGCGAGCTAAAGGTCTATGGCCCAGCGGCGCGGGAATGTTCGACCTTTGGCGCTGGAAGGGCCGCGCCCCATCGGCCCGCGCTCAGTTCTGCACCGAGCACTTGAAAACCAAGCCCATCAAAGATTGGTTAGACCGCGTGCGGGGACTGGAGGACGTGGAAATGTACGTCGGCATCCGGGCGGGTGAGAGCGAGAAGCGTTCCAAGATGCCGCCAGAGGAAGACTCGGATTACTTCGACTGCATTGTGAAACGTCCGCTTCTTAAATGGTCAGAGGAAGCGGTCTTTGAATTTCTGAAATCCAAGGGCATTCCGCCGAATCCCCTCTATGAGAACGGATCGGCGCGAGTGGGTTGCTATCCCTGCATCCATTCTCGCAAGTCTGAACTTGCAAACATGCCGGATTGGGCATGGGAAAAGCTAGCGGCATGGGAAAAGCTAGCAGGGAGAACTTGGTTTTCCTTCGGGGACATTCCGCTGACTCAAGGCCAGACGCTCGCGCTAAAGCAGGCTGAGGAATGGGAAACGGTTCCCTGTGATAACTGCAAAGGCACACGCTTCAAAGAACTTGAATGCGGCCCAATCTCTGAACTTTACGACTGCTCGCCATGCGAGGCTACCGGCAAGGTGAAGCGCCTAACCGACGCGGCCAATCTCAGGATCGCCGCGCTCAAGAATGAGTACAGTCCTAGCGTGGAGCAGGTCAAGGAATGGACGCATACCGCTCGCGGCGGACGCCAGTTTGAAATGTTTCAGGAAGACGCGAAAGACGTTCCTAGCTGCATGAGCAGTTGGGGGCATTGTGAATAGGCCCGCGTGCTTGCGTGGCGCGAAGGAACACATATTTGATTTAAAACCGTATGCGCTGATGCAACGGTGAGAAGGAGCAGTAAAATGGCAGAAGCATTTCCATTGGCGTGGCCTACGGGCTATCCCAGAACAGAAAGTCATCGGAGAAAGCGCGCGGCATTCAAGGCGTTTTCGTTCGCGCAGGCGAGAGATTCACTGCTCGCGGAAATTCGACGTCTCGGAGCACGGATGCCGGTCCTTTCGACGAATGTACCGCTTCGGAACGATGGTCTGCCATACGCAAACAAAGGGATCATGAAAGACCCCGGCGTGGCGGTCTACTTCACACTGAAGGAGCGACAGCTAGTTCTGGCTTGCGACCGATGGGACAAGATCGAGGACAACATGCGCTCCATCGAACTGACCATCGACGCGATGCGCGGAATGGAGCGGTGGGGTTGCAGCGACATGCTCAACCGCGCCTTCACTGGATTCACCGCTCTGCCTGAACCGCCGAAAGCGAAGTCTTGGCAGGACGTACTTGGCACGTCAGATCCGACACGCGCCGAGGACCAGTACAAGCAGCTCATGAAAACCGCTCACCCGGATCTCGGCGGAAGCCATGAGCGAGCGCAGGAACTCAACAAAGCGATTCAGGATGCACGCGCGTCTAAGCGCCACTGATATCCAGCAGGCAACAGGGAAAGAGTAGTTTTTAGGGGGAAGAATGACTTTTGTAGCAACGGACACACAATGTGCGGAGTCTCACACCTGGTTAACTCCGCTTCCGCTGGTTAGAGCTTTGGGAGAGTTCGATCTCGATCCATGTGCGGCCCATAATCATCCGACCGCGAAGAGGCTGATTATCTTGCCAGAAGACGGCCTGGCTGCGGATTGGAATGGCAGGGTTTGGCTGAATCCACCTTACGGGAAGCACGCCGAGCAGTGGCTCGATAAGCTCGATCGGCATGGCGACGGTATTGCGCTAGTTTTTAATCGGCTCGAAACGAAATGGATGAAGCGGTTTCTTCGGAATGGCTTTTTCTGTCTTTCCGGACGCGTGACATTCTTATCGTCGAGAGATGGTTTCAAAGGGAACGCCGGGACCGGATCGATCCTGATTCCCTTCGGACGTAAAAACGTCGGTTCCATCTTAATGAGCAATCTGGAGGGCGAATGGTTTCAATAACTGACACCGTTGCCTCGAAAGCAGTAGTGAAGGAGTAAAAATGTCTGATGAAAAATGCCCTGAATGTGGTGGAGCGACGATTGAGTTCCGAGGAAGCGGTCACTACCTCCAATGGAAACTGTGTTCAAAGACCAACGAGGAACCAGATAAGCACCTCACGAAAGAGGAACGCGACCAAATTTGGAGAGAGAAAATTTCAGCTCATGCGCCCAAATCGGGGCGCTTTGGCTGATGCATTGAACGCAGCCAACAGGAGTGACGAGAATGGATGAAAAAGAGAAACAAGCCATTCGGGCTTGGGCATACAAAGAAGGTTTCGAGGAAGGGATGCGCGAGGCTGTTTCGATCCAGTACACATTTTCTAACGCCTACGCCAAAGAACTCGTAAAGGTTAAGTGCGAGCTGCGGGAGTTGAAACTTGAGAACTATGAGCTTCGCACTGCTGCATCGAGAGTCCAGGAGAAACCATGAGAATTTGCAAAGAAATAGCGAACGCCGTTTGGAATGAGATCACTTGTGCCTGGTACATGAGTTGGAGCGACAGGTTCTTTTTGTTGCTTGGGCTCTTTATCATCGCAACGTTGTGGATGGCCGCTTTGAAAGTTGTTCACTGGGCGTGGTCATAATGGCTGCTGCGTCGCGAGTCGAAGGGAACCGTTATGAATAAGCGCGCGCCGGGACCTTGGGCATGGAGAAAGTTTGGAAGCATATGGTGTCTTGTGGCCGATCATGGCGCTAGAAGGATCGTCCTGGATGCCGAAGTAAAGGGTAAGAACGAGATCCCTATTTTGCAAACGAGAGACTTCACAGATGGAAGCGCGATGGTTGAGCTGACGCCAGAGCATCCGAATGCACGGCTTATTGCAGCCGCACCGGATTTACTTGAGGCTGTCGAACATCTACTGAGGGACGAGGATGCATACCTATACGAAGAGGATAGAACGGCATCAATCGAACGAGCAAAAAAAGCTCTCGTAAAAGCACGCGGCACGGCCGCTTCGAAGGCCGAAGGGAAAGACACATGAATCACACCTTCGGTCGTGACGGGATTTGTGTTCTTTGCAAAGAAAAGAACGACACTTTAGCTGCTTTACGGAACCCGCACCTGGACGATTGTCGAGGAACGAAAAATACGCCACGTGGTCACTATTCTTTCCAAAACACCCCCATTTTGGACAAAATAGTTTCCACCGATGCCGAGCGTGTAGCCGTTGGAGATAAGAATGGCTGACTTTGCGGTTGGGTTTGGAATTGTTTGGTTGTTAAGTCGAAAGCATGGACTCACGGCAAAGGGTATTTCTGGCATACTCATGCTCAGCGCGGTTTGTTGGGGGCTTGGGCATGTCGTGATGGCGATCATTGCGAAAGTCTGATGCGCAGCGGGTGGAATTTAACGCGAAGTGTGATAGAGGTTGGCAATGGTACACAGCGATTGGAAGCCAAGTAAGACCGACCCAGGCACCTATTACAGGATGGTAGGCGACGACATCGAAGTCATGCACCAAGAGGCCATTCCCGCCAGCGTTCACCTCGACATGGTTCTGAAGGAACTCTTGTGATCGATATTCAGAAGATGGCCGAAGGAAAAGTAATCATCGGATCTACGGGCGAAGAAACTCGCGCGCCCGTGAAGCACCCTTCCAAAAAATAGTCGATACTCCAGAGATGGCTATGACGACCAATAAAATTTACGCGTGTGTTTTGTTTGCTTTCTCGGTCTTATTCGCGGTTAGATCCATTGAGTATTGGACCGTACCGAAGAACCTTCCGAAGGATTATCCGATTACGACTACCGGGATCATTACAAATATCCATTACGATCCTAAACCATGGTTGATTCAAACCAAGAATGAGATTGTGTACGCCCATAAGAACGATGCCCCGGCGTTCTTCGCTCCAAGGCGTAATCGTCTTTATTTTCGGAACAGCACGGAAAACATGGTAGAGATCGCGCGCGGAAAAAAGGACACGTGCCTATATTCCGAGGACGTGAATCGCGGCGTATATAAATGGAAGCCCTGTTATTGAATCCGCTGCTACGGATGTGCGCGTGAGCTCGCCTCAGCCGAAGTGATCACGCCTGGGTCCTTCGCCACTTCCTGATTAATTCCAAGCTTGTCCTCGATCCGAGATAGGCGATCATTCACGCCCTTGACCCAAGTAGAAGCAATCGCGGTCCAGCTCACAGCCGCGATCATGAGGAACCAAACCCACCAAACCGGCATCGAGGTTTTTTCGTCGATCTTGCTCATCGATCATGTCCTCATGCACTCAGAGCGTTAGTCATTGCGGGCCCATGCAAATGACCGTGAATCCCGCATCATCCAATGTATTCGTTGCCGGATAAGTAATAGCCATGCCCACTTGAGTGGTGGAATACGCTACGCCGTATGGATCGTTTGCATCGCAGACGTTGACGTTCGCGTTAGCTCCGTTGGCGGCGTTGCAGACGCAGGTTGGCGTCGCAGAAAAAGTACCTGAATTAAAGTTGATCGTGTACTTTCCTGTACTCTGCCGGGTCACACTTGAAATACCGGGCGTATTAGAAGCCGGGATGCATGTGCTCGTCGTACATTTGGTGTTGAGTCCACCCGTAGTGTACCTTTCAATATGCTCGCTCCCAGTCGTCGTGCTCGTGACGTTTCCAGACCCGTTTCCGCTGTTCAGCACCATGCTGATGTAAGATCCCTGCGGTCCGGTACCTCCTCTAATGGTCGTGCTTGTGTCCGGTCTGAGGTCAATGGTTTGTCCGGCGGAAAGAAGCTGATCCGCTTCACCGCAGTATCCGTTGCTGCCGGTCAGCACTACGTTCATTTGCTTGGTATTCACTCCACCGACGTACAGAAGGTTGTTGTAAGTACTGCCCGAAGCGTACTGACAACTGGAAATGTGGTATGTGCCGGACACAGGTGCAGTACATTCAAATGACCCAACACCTGGAACGCAAATCGGAGTTCCAGTCAAAGCCCCCGAATCATTATCGCGAGTGTCGAAATTAATCTGCACGTTCGCCGAAACAGATGCGTTCGCTGACATATGGTATTGCGCATACACCGCGCCCTGACTCGCTCCGATCGTGTTCGAGGACCACTCGGAGATGGGAACCTTGAACTCGAAGTAGACCCACTTATTATTTCCAACAAATCCAGTTACGTTATAGTCGGCAAAAGTAGACGTGCCCGATTGTCCGGTCACCAATGCCGTTGTGGAAGTGGCGGAATCATAAATAAGAGGAACTACTTCCCCACCATTGTAGGGGCTTACATTCCCTCCGGCTCCAGCCGCGATAGCAATTCCTGGAGCAGCATTTAGATTTGTTGCAGAGTAGGATGATGAATCAATTGTCTCTCCAGAGGGAAGAGAGATCGTCCCCGGAGATGCCGTTACCGTGCCGGTCTGAAAACTACCATGGATGAAGTCGTATTTACCAACACGCATGTGCCAGGCAACAAGTCCGGTTACAGTACCCCAACTGGAGGAAAGAGTTGGGGTATACGGAATGTCATCCGTACTAATCCCGATCGCGCTGAGAGATTGCCAGGACGGTGCGCCCGAGTTGACAGTTAGAACTTGCCCCTGAGTTCCGATCCCAAGCCGAGCGATGGTGCTCCCCGTGTAGTACAACATGTCGCCTGCGGTTGTTGCGACCGTTTGCCACAGGTTCAAAAAGGTCGAAGTAAAAGACGCGACGATAGCGGTGCCGCTTGCGTAAGTGAGAATCCCCGTGCTGGACGAAGTGTCGATACCTGTTCCGCCCTTAGCCTGTGAAACCGTGTTCAGGCTGATATCCGTGCTCCCGTTTCCGGAGTTATCGGTGGCTCCGAAATCGGTTGAGAAGTTCAGCTTTGATTCTTGCGGCTTACTCGATGAGTTCTGTTGAACCGTCTGGTAATAAGTAGTTCCGCTTCCGCTAAAGTTGATCGTCGCTTTCGTTCCGGCGTGCGAAACTGTAAAGCCAGACCCAGTGAAGTCGGTTTCAAACGTCTCAACAGGGCTTGCGTCGAGAGGGCCCTTAGTGAACGGGGGCGGAAGACCTGCCCAGGCTTGAGTTGCGATCAAAAGAAGTACGAGTAGCTTTTTCATGTCATCCTCACTGAGCGAAGTACTGGACGTTTACTTTCTGAGTTCCCGAGCACGCTACGACCGAAACGCTCATTGTGGTATCAAGCTGACCCGAGTCTTGGCCTGCCTGAGCCACCATTCCGACAGTAGAAGTCGCTGCCGTTCCATCGAATCGGTATCGAATGCAATCTGTGTTCGTGCTGTCACCCTGAATCAAAACTCTCACTGCGTTCGCGGGAGCTGAGATCGTTGAAGCAGTAGTCGTTACACTCGTCTGAGAAAAAGCTGCGTTTGCGTTTCCGTAAGTCTTGAGCGCAGTCTGATCGCTCGCAAATGTAACCGGCGCGGAGTTCGCCATGGTCTTCTGACCCAGAGAAAATGCGGAACCACTGATTTGATCCAGATTAGACTGAACCCGGTTCGTCGTTCCCGGCGTGGTTTGATCGATTCCAACTTTTCCGACAATGTTCGAGCCCGCATTCAAGCCAACGGTAGAATCGTTTGCAACGGTGACGCGCGGAATGCCAAGACCCGATGCTCCGGTTCCGGTGACAACGGCGCTTCCACCGAACTGGGTGACGTTCTGTGACCATGGAGCTCCGCTTTGGCTGACGGGCTGTGTGGCCTGCCAGAAAGTTCCTGTTACAGGCACTCCCGATTGATCCGATGCAACGACAACGGCAAGAGAGTTCGCCATGGTCTTCTGACCCAAAGATAACGGGAGCTGACCACTGATTTGAGTCTGAAGGGCTGAGGTAGCTGCCCCGCTTGGAAGCGGTAGGGATGCGGCCGAAATTGGTTGAGTCACCGCAGATCCATCAACCCTAAGTCCGTTTGCGGTTCCAGTAAGACCCGTTAGATTTCCGCCTACGTTAATTCCGACATAATTAGCGTCAGTGGGAACCGCCGATCCCGTCGGACCGTCCGAAGGATTGAGAACCGAGATGGGAGAAATGATGGAGACATCGAGCCCTTGATGGCCGACGAAAGACCCTGATCCAGCCGTCGACGTGAGACTATTTCCTGACGCGTCTTTGAGAAGGGAGTAGAGCTGTCCAGAGGTGTCAGTCGCGAGGGAATAGCAGAGTCCGGATCCGGTGTTACACCCACCAGCAATCTTCATAAGGCTCGGGCGAGTAGCTCCCTGAGCTGCAGTAGCTACTTCTGCGAGAGTCGCGCTAACGTCGAGATAATACTGCCCACCGCTAAACGTGGATGCGATCGGATTTCCGAAACCATCGTAAAGTGACATCGGAGTCGGATTCATCGATGCCCGAGCGACCGATGAAGTGACGGCGATAAGTAGAAAAATAAGTACGTTTTTCATACCAGCATTCCTTTGTTGGTTTTGTATCTGGCCCAGTACTCATCGGATCGACCATTGATCCGACCCGCCTGCTCTAGAACGGCTGCGCCCTGTCCCTCGTTCCATGCTTTGATAACGAACTCTTCAACTCCTCCAAGCGCGCAAAACAGTCGCCGGAGAAGCTTTGCTCCGATAGCTATTGAATAATCTGGATTGTTGAGCTTCTGAGGGGTCGCAATGATATCGAAATCCTTCGCAGTCGCAGGCTCGAGCTGTAGAAGCCCATAGCTTTTCCCATCTTCTGATTTGGACCCTTCGATATCATCGGGATATTCCAGACCACGGGCAACTCGCGGATTCAGACCGAGAGAGCTCTCATCGATCATAATGGCTTTCATCCATAGCCACGGCACTTGAGCAGCCCCGCAGTGCGATTGCATTAGCGCATCCCATTTTGTCCAGTTTTCACCGAAGTCTTCTGGCTTCATTTTCTGCCTCTCATGATGGCAATGACCGCTTGGTCATCGGTTGTTCCGAGAGATCCGATTCGGTTGAAATGCTCCAAAAAAGCCTGTTTAACTGCATCCGGGCATTGGACCTGGCTACAGGTATCCTCGATGAAGATCTTGATTGCGGTCATATTCGTCGAAGGAGTGCATTGCGTGACGTTCCAGGACTTTTGCTTTTGTTCCCATTGTGCTGGATTGAGGGTTTCTGGGTGACTCTCGAGAAACCAATCGCAGCTCGCGAAAACGACCCTACCTTGATCGTCGAGGACGGGCGCGCACCATTCGGCGTCAGGTGCAGATTCAGAAAGTTTGATCGCTTCTGAACCGCAGCTATTGAGGATGAGCAGAGCCGCCGTAATTAACGGCAGCACTTTCAGATTTTTGAAAGTCTTGCTCAGCTTTGGCGAGGGCATTTGGATCTCCAGATTGAAGTGCGGTTTGCACTTCTTTATCGGCACCATTAAGTGCCGAATTCTGCGCAGATCCTTGCGCCTTGTTTATTTTGAATGTTAGAAAAAGTTGTCCAGTCTTATCTAGCGTCCCTACGATCCATGATAGCAGGCTTTCCCAGATTTGCTTCCAAACTGGAGTAGCCATTTCGGGTTCCGCGGCGATTACTGCCGTTTCGATCGCATCCACCACAGCGGTGCCTCCGACGGACAACGCCGTATCGAGTCCGGATTCGATCGGGTTGGTGTTCGGAAGTGGCGCACCTGCCGGAGTGGGGGAATCAGTCATTTCAGGTCAACCGAAGAAAGCGATTCAGCGGCCGGAGCAAGATTCTTACTGGCCTGAAGAATTTCACTCGGGAAGCCCCTTTTCCTAATGGCGTCAAATTCGACAAGTGCCTTTGATGCGCCCTTCATTTTTTCGTGATCGTTTGAGCACACTGCTACCAGGCCTCGCGCGCGAAGAATCGGAAGACAGAGTAGCTTGATGATGAAATCCAGAAAAGTTTTCATGACTCTTTTTTCTTTCTAAAATGCCTATGAAGCCATCCGAAGAGATGACCGACGAGGTAGGAAACAATCATCTGCTTCGGATGGCACATAA
>Ga0134128_10010339_pt1 | contig 11176 bp, 7 predicted proteins | sample KB31754_FD_96462 | JGI IMG/M metagenome (GOLD analysis project Ga0134128, IMG submission 96462) | Terrestrial soil microbial communities with excess Nitrogen fertilizer from Kellogg Biological Station, Michigan, USA - KB3-175-4 | ecosystem: Environmental > Terrestrial > Soil > Unclassified ...
CCGGCCGGTGAGCTGGCGGGCGATCCGCAGCGCCCACCGGTTGGCGTCGGTGGCCGTCAGCGTGAAGCTCCAGTGCGTCGCACCGAACCGGCGGGTCAGTTCGCCCGCCACCCAGGCGGCGTCGGCCGTGGGCAGCATCGTGGTGGCCCCGCCCAGCTCGCCGTACCGCGCGGCCACCGACGCCCGCACCGGACCGGGTGAATGCCCGGCCATGGCCCCGGTGTCGCCCAGGCAGAAGTCGACGAAACTATTGCCGTCCAGATCGGTCAGCGTGGCCCCGCGCGCCGTGGCCAGATAGAGCGGGAATCCGCCGGGCCAGGCCCGCATCCACGTCATCGGGACCCCGCCGAGCAGGTGATCACCGGCCCGCTCGAACTCAGCCAGCGAGGCAGGATGCTGCCGCGCATAGCTGTCCCGCTCGCGTCTGATCAGGTCATCAAGCCACTGAGGATCAAACGGCGGTGCATCGATCACAGCGCGATGCTATCGCGGCCCGCCCGCCACGAGATTGCGCCGGACAATGTTCCGGCGGCCGCGGTCGACTACCGGCCGGCCGCTATTGAACAGCCGCTGCAGCAGCACGTTCAGCCCGATGACGTTGTGAACCACCCGGTTGGCGAACGTTCTGGCCCCCAGCGTGACCCCGTTCCCGGTGTTGCCGCTGATCAGGTTCCGGTGCACGCCGATCAGGTTGCCGTGGGCGGATCCGGAGATCAGCAGCCCGCCCCGGCCGTTGCCCAGCGCGGTCTTTCCGTTGATCGCGGTCCCGACGAAGCTGCCGAACATCACGTTGCCGTGAGCGCGGCCGGTGATCACTACCCCGAAGCCCTTATTGCCGGAGAACGTGTTCTGGTGGATCACCGAGCGCAGGTTGCCGCCGATCACGTTGGCGTGCGCGTTCCCGGCGATGAGCAGCCCGTCCCCGCCGTTGGACAGCAGCCCGGTGCCCCTGGTGTTGAGCCCGACGATGTCCGGGTCGATGGTGACGCCCCGGGCGTTTCCGGTCAGCTCGATGCCGTTGCCCCGGTTGCCGGAGAACACGTTGGTCCTGGCCAGGTTGTTGCCGCCGGTCGAGGTCACGAGCAGCCCGTTGTCGTGGTTCGGCGCGGCGCCCTTGAACGGCAGCAGCCCGCCGAAGGTGTTGAACGTCTCGAACCCGCGGGCCCGGCCGGCCACCTCGACGCCGTTGCGGAAGTTGCCCGCCGCCGCGTTCCCGAGCGGGATCACGCCGCCGACCTGGGTGTTGGCCGAGGTCCCGTCGACCAGGATGCCGTCCTGGCGGTCGCCCAGGATCGTGGTGTTGTTCGCGCCGACGCCGAAGAAGTTGCCCTGTACCACCGTGCCGTTCGAGTCGGTGATGCGCAGGCCGTTGCCCCGGTTGGCGCTGACCACGTTGTAGTAGACGAACGGGTTGTTGCGGAACTTGCAGCCGATCAGCGAGTTCTGGCTGGCGTGATCGATCCAGACGCCGTCGCCCGCGTTGCCCAGCCCTGCGTCACCGTCAGCGGTGGTGCCGACGAAGTTGCCCTCCATCAGGTTGCGATGTGAACCCGCCGCGATCACCACGCCCCTGCGGCCGTTGCCGGAGACCAGGTTGCCGAGCGGCGGCACCACGAACACCGGCGTCGTCTGGCCCTTGTCGCCGGTCGGGTCGTTGACCTGGCCGGTGGCCGAATCGACGAACACCCGCCCGCCGATGGTGTTGTCGTGCGCGCCGTTGATCAGGCGCAGCCCGTCGCGGCGGTTGCCCAGCGCGACGGTTCCGCCGGCGTTCGTGCCGATCCGGTTGGCCACGATCGAGTTGCGGGACGAGCCGTCCAGCACGATCCCGCTGCCGTCATTGGCCGAGATCACGTTGGCGAGCGCACCGGAGACCAGGTTGTCGTTCAGGCCGATCTGGTCGCGGATCGACCGGCGCGATACGTACAGCCCGTCGCCGTGGTTGCCGAACGGCCTGCCGGACAGGTCAAGCCCGATGTAGCTGGCGTTGATCGTGATGGCGTTCGCGTACAGGCTGATGCCCGCACCGCCGGCGTCATCGACCGCCAGCCCGCGCAGCTCCGATCGGGTCGACCCGCCCGCGAACCGGAACCCAGGATGGTCGTTGAAGTCGACCTCAACCACCGGCCGCCCGCCCGCCACGTAGTTCGGTGCGGAGAAGCCGTCGAGGATCGTGGTCCGCGCGATGGCCGGCAGCGGGCGGGTGAGCCTGATCACGCCGCGCACCGCGAAGCTGATGATGGTCACGCCGCGTCGCGGCCGGGAGTTGGCGAAGTTGATCGCCGCCCGGAGCGTGCCGTGACCGGAATCGCCGAGCCGGTGCACCACGACCGTCCGCACCGGTGTGCTGGGGCGGCTCTGAGCGCTGGCCGAGGTTACGGGCACGATGGCGGCGGCAACCAGAACGGTTACCGTGAGTAGTCGATTCACGGCTCGAAGTATGCGCCAGCCCGCCGAGCCGAGCGAGTACCCGGCGAGTTGACAGCCGGCCGTGTCTGCCCACGAGCCCGGACATATGGTGACCTGATGCTGCAGCCGCCTGGCGCGGACGGTTAATGATGCGGCCCTGCTCCTCGGCGTGCTAGTCGGGCCAGACGGTCTGGATCACCGGCAGGCGGCGGTCCCGGAACACCCCGTCGATTATCTCGGTGCGCTCGACGCCGGCGTTGCTGGCTTGAAAATCGGTTTTTGGAAGAAAGCTTTGCGGTGGCCGGGTTGTCCCAGCCAGAGGTCGATGAGGCTGTCCGGGCGGCTATCGCCGCTCTAGCCGGCGCCGGGGCCGATGACGGAGACGGCTACGGGATGAACACCCGCGGCCGCTATGACCCGGAGCTGATCGAGCACTATGCGCGCGGCCGTCGCGAGCACTCGGCCGAGTTGCCCGAGACCGTCAAGGTCGCCGCCCTGGCCGGCCGGTACCTGATCGACCGCCATCACGGGACGCACTATGCAATGGCGCGCAATCTCGCGCTGGACCTGACGGCCGCGTACGATACGGCGCTCGCCCAGTTCGACGTGCTGGTCATGCCCACGCTGCCGATCGTCGCCTCGCTGATACCGCTCCGCCTGGATTTTGACGGGCACTGTCACACAGCACTCCTAGGATGGCCGGGTGACTGTCGAGGCTGCCCCGACCGCTCTGTCGGCCCTGCACCGGGTCTTCGGCTACGACTCGTTTCGCGGCGAGCAGCAGGAGATCATCGATCACGTGATCGGCGGCGGCGACGCGCTCGTGCTGATGCCGACCGGCGGCGGCAAATCGCTCTGCTATCAGATCCCCGCTCTCGTGCGGTCCGGCACCGGCGTCGTCATCTCGCCGCTGATCGCGCTCATGCAGGACCAGGTCGACGCGCTGCGGGCGCTCGGGGTGCGGGCCGGCTTCCTGAACTCCACCCAGGACGGTCGGCAGCGCCGCGACATGGAGGAAGCCTTCGCCTCCGGCGCGCTTGACCTGCTGTACCTGGCTCCGGAGCGGCTGCAGGTCACCTCGACGCTGCGGCTGCTTGACCAGGCGAAGATCTCGTTGTTCGCGATCGACGAGGCGCACTGCGTGTCGCAGTGGGGGCACGACTTCAGGCGCGACTACCTGGAGCTGTCCCTGCTGCACGAGCGCTGGCCGGCCGTGCCGAGGATCGCGCTGACCGCCACCGCGACCGAGGCGACCAGAGCGGAGATCGCCGAACGGCTGAACCTGCGCGAGGCCCGCCACTTCGTCGCCAGCTTCGACCGGCCGAACATCAAGTACCGGATCGAGCCGAAGAACGAGCCGAGCAGGCAGCTGCTCTCGCTGCTGCGCGACGAGCACGGGGGCGACGCCGGGATCGTCTACTGCCTGTCGAGGGCCTCGACGGAGGAGAAAGCGGAGTTCCTGGTCAAGAACGGGATCACCGCGCTGCCGTACCACGCCGGGCTCGACGCGCGTACCAGACGAGATAACCAGGCGCGGTTCCTGCGCGAGGACGGCCTGGTCATGGTGGCCACGATCGCGTTCGGCATGGGCATCGACAAGCCGGACGTGCGGTTCGTCGCGCACCTGGACATGCCCAAGTCGGTCGAGGGCTACTACCAGGAGACCGGACGGGCCGGCCGGGACGGCCTGCCCGCGACGGCCTGGCTCGGCTACGGGCTGTCTGACGTCGTCCAGTTGCGCCGGTTCATCGACCAGTCCGAGGGTGACGGCATGTTCCGCCGGCGCCAGAACCAGCATCTGGACGCGATGATCGCGCTGTGCGAGACCGTCGAGTGCCGCCGCGCCCAGATGCTCGGCTACTTCGGGGAGGCCGCGGACCCGTGCGGCAACTGCGACAGCTGCCTGACCCCGGCGCAGACCTGGGACGGCACGGTCGCCGCCCAGAAGGTGCTGTCGGCGGTGTACCGGCTCAAGCGGGAGCGTCACCAGTCGTACGGCCAGACGCACATCATCGACATCCTGCTGGGCAAGGAAAGCGCCAAGATCGTCGAGAACAGCCACAACTCGCTCAAGGTCTTCGGAGTCGGCGCGGACCTCAGTGCCGGTGAATGGCGGGCCGTCGTCCGGCAGCTGGTCGCCCGGCGACTGCTGGCCGTCCAGGGCGACTACAACGTCCTGGCCCTGACCGCGCTGAGCGATGAGGTGCTGTCCGGGAGCCGCCAGGTCCTGCTCAGGCGCGAGCCGCCCAAGGAGGCTCGCAGCCGCAAATCCCGGGCCGAGAAGTCGGCTGCCGCCCAGGCCGCCGCCGCGGACCTGTCGCCCGGTGCCACCGAGGTGTTCGAGCGGCTCAGGGCCTGGCGGGGCGATATGGCCAGGGAGCAGGGGCTTCCCGCCTACGTGATCTTCCACGACGCCACGCTGCGGCAGATCGCGGCCCGATCGCCGGCGACCCTGGCTGACCTGGCCGGGATCAGCGGAGTCGGCGAAGCGAAGCTGGCCAAGTACGGCGAGCTGATCCTCGAGGTGCTGCTGGCCGGTGAGTAGATCTTCGTTCGAGGAGTTCTTCGCAGCGGCCACCGGTCGCGCCCCGCTCGATTACCAGCGTCAGCTGGCCGCCGGCGGCCTGCCGGAATCGCTGGAAGTGCCGCCTGGCCCCGGCCGCGCCGGCGTGGTCCTGGCCTGGCTGTGGCGGAGGTTGCACGCGACGGGTCAGGTGCGGGAACAGGCGCCGCGGCGACTGTTCTACGTACTGCCGCAGAGCAGCCTGGTGGAGCCGGTCGCGGACGACGTCGCCGAGTGGCTGAGCCGGCTGGGCCTGGACGACCGGGTCGCGCTGATGCCGTCCGGGAACGGCCTTCGGCAGTGGCGGCGGGACATGCACGGCCCGGCGATCGTGATCGGCACCGCCGACGTGCTGGTCAGCAAGGCGCTCAACCGCGGATACGGGGTCGCCCGCATCATCTGCCCGATCGACTTCGCGCTGGTCACGAACGGCGCGCAGTGGGTGTTCGACGAGGCGGGCCTGTGCCCGCGTTCGGCGGCGACGATGAGGCGGATCGCATCGCTGGCCGCACGCCACGGCACGGCCGAACCGTTCGGCGTGACCTATCTGACTTCGGCTGAAGAATCTCACGGTCCCGTGGCTGCCCGGCTTGGAGCCGAGCCTGGGGACTATGCCGCGATCGCGGCCGCCGCTGCCGAGCTGCACCGGCCGGCTCGACGCACCTTGATCGTCCTGAACTCGGTCGCGGCCGCGCAGCGGGTGCACGCGGAACTGGCTGGCGGGCCGGTCGACTGCGTGCTGGTGCACGCCGAGTTCCGGGGGCGGGAGCGTCGCGCCCGGCTGGAGGCGGCGCTGGCAGACTCGGACCCCGGGCGGATCGTGGTCGCGACGGCGGTTGTCGATGCCGGGCTGGAGATGACGGCCGAGCTGGTGGTGACCGAGGTCGCGCCCGGAGCGAGCCTGTCGTTGCGGGCGGGTCGGTGCGAGCCGGGTGGGCGGCTGTTCTGGATTCCTGGAGGCCGGACTGGCCTCGGGGAACCTGGAAACAACCCGCAGGAAGCTTTCACGCTAAAAGAGATCTTTATAACACCGACTGGCGGCGTGACTGGCGACGATCTCGACGTGGCCGGGCTGGTCGGCGATGGCGATGATCTTGAGGCACAGCTGATCTGGGCGACCTGGGCGGAGGACGGGCCGCCGCCGGAGGAGTTCCGGCTGCCGGGCGAGGAGTGGCGGTGCCGGGCGTCGCTGGCGCGGGTGGCCGAGCTGGCGCGGCGAGTGGCGGTGTGGCGGCCGGGGTCGGAGGGCTGGGTCGCGCTGACGCCTGAGGAACCGGCCAGGCCGGGGGAGATCCTGGTGGTCGCGGCGGCCGGCGGCGGCTACGATCCGGTGCTCGGGTTCGATCCGGCGCTGCCGGGGCCGGTGGCGCAGTGCCCGTCGCTGGACCCGATCGTCGAGGCCGAGGCGGAGCCCGGGGAGTGGGTGTCGCTGACCCAGCACAGCGAGGAGACCAGGGATCAGGCGGCGGCGCTCTTGTCTGTGATCAGGCCGTCGCTGAGCGAAGTCGAGGGGCGGTCCGTGGTGTGCGCCGCGTACCTGCACGACGTGGGCAAGGCGCATCCGACCTGGCAGGACGCGCTGTGCGCGGTCGCGGCGGATGCCGACCAGGAGCGGGTGCAGGCCGGTCGGCCGTGGGCCAAGTCCGGGACCGAGGGTCGGCTGGTGTTTGCGGGAGACGTGTCGTTCCGGCATGAGCTGGCGTCGTTGCTGCTGGTGGACGGGCCGCTGCGGGGGCTCGTGGACAGCGGTGCCGACCTGAATCTGGTGCGGTACCTGATGCTGGCCCATCACGGGCGGCTGCGAGTGCGGGTCTGCGATCCCGATGCGGAGGGGCCGGTACTGTTCGGACTTGCCGATGGCGGGCGCTGGCCCATTCCGCGGGTGCTTGGCGTTGACGAGGGCGACCTGACCGTGGACCTGGCGCAGTTTTCCGGTGGGTGGGCGACGATGGTGCTGTCGTTGCTCGAGCGGTACGGGCCGTTCGTGCTGGCGTACCTGGAGACGCTGGTCCGCATCGCCGACTGGCGTTCCAGCGGGCGGAACGACTTGGCCGTCGCCTCCGGCTAGCTGCGGGGGAGCATGACGCAGAACTCGTTGCCCTGCGGGTCGGCCAGGGTCACGTGCGACTCGTATCGGCCGAGCACGGTGGCGCCGAGGCTGACGAGCCGGCTGACTTCGTGCTCAGGGTGTTCGGCCGACAGGTCGAGATGGGCGCGGTTCTTGACCTGCTTGGCTTCAGGTACTCGCTGCACGAAAATGCTCGGGCCTGGTCCTTCGATGAGTACCGACGGGTCGTCTTCGAGATCGGTGATGCCGAGCGAGCGCAGGCGCTCGATCTCTTCGTCGTCGTAGGGGGCTACGGCGTAGCCGTCGAGGGCCGCGGCCCAGAACCGCGCCAGCGAGGCCGGATGGGAACAGTCGATGATGATGTCACGGAGCTTCGCCATAGCCGGTTACCGGTCGAAATGATGGTCGGCGGTGCTGTCCATGCCTCTATTCTCTACGACTCTCCGGTTGGCGTACGGAAGTCGATTGCCGGCCGGTGTTTTCTGTGTGGGCGATCGGCTTTACTCTGCCGCGTGATTCCGGTAATAGCTTGACTTGATCCGGTTGATCGTAGGGAGAGCGATGTCCCATGGATCCCGCCGTAAACCGATTGGAAGCAAATTCGTCGGGCGGGCAGAGGAAATAGCGCGGCTGCGGGCTGCCTGGGACGCCGCCAACGGCGGGGCGGTGCGGGTGGTCGCGATTGAGGGCGACCCCGGGGTCGGCAAGACGGCGCTGATCGACGAGTGGCTGGCGGGGCTGGACGCCGCTGTCATCAGGGTAAACGGGATTGAGGCCGAGCCTCGTCCGCCTTGGGGAGTGTTCGAGGACATCGCCGCGCGGGTGCCTGGCGTCGCTGAGAAGGATCAGGTCAGCTGGCTCGACCCGCAGGGCAGTGCGATGCTGATCGGGCAACGGCTCGCGGGGCAGTTGCAATCGGCCGGACGCAAGATCGTCGTTGTCGTTGATGACGCGCAATGGGCCGATGAGCTTTCGATGGAGGCGGTGCAGTACGCGGCTCGGCGGCTGCGATCCGAGCCGATCATGCTGGTGCTGGCCTTTCGCGGCCAAAGCGACCTGTCATTTATCGGAGCGGAGATCACGGGCGCGGGGTTGTCGAAGTCCTGGCGGCAATTGCTGGAGAGCGATCGGGGTACCCGGCTGCCGCTGGACGGCCTGCCGCCTGAGGATCTGCTGCTGCTCGCCGTGGCGAACGGGCATCCGGGGCTGACGCCAGAAGGCGCGGCCCGGCTGCATCAGAGCACGCGCGGCAATCCGGATCACGCGCTCGCGCTGCTCAATCTGCTGTCCAGCCATCCGGTCGTGACCGGGGTCGGTCCGCTGCCCGCTCCGCGTGATCAGGCACTGGTCATCACCTCCCGACTGGCTACCTGTGACCGGCGGACGAGGGAGCTGGTAGCGGCGGCGGCGGTGCTTGGCATGCGGTTCAGCGTGGCCGCACTGCGGACGGTCGTCGGCTCGCAGGCGCCCGGCGAGCAGATCAGCGATGCGATCGACAACGGCTTCCTGGTCGAGGTGGCCGGCGCCGGCGGGCGGGAGCTGGCCTTTCCCCAGGTGCTGATCAGGGAAGCGATCTACCACGACCTGAGTAACCGGGTTCGCGGTGACCTGCACCGGCGGTGCGCGCGGCTGGGCGGTCCGGCCGCCTTGCAGCATCGCATTGACGGGGCTGACGGGGTCGACGAGCAACTCGCGGCTGACCTGACGGCCGCGGCCATGGACCGGATGGCGGCGCATGACATACCGAGTGCCTCGTTCTACCTGCAGCGAGCGCTTGACTGCTCGGCGCCGGGGCCGGCCCGGATCGGGCTCCTGCTGACGGCGGTCGAGGCCTTGCTCGTGGCCGGCAAGGCGATCGCGGCCAGGGAGTACGAGGCGGAGCTGGCGCAGGCTCCGGCCGATCCGTGGCGCGACTACGTGATGGGCTACCAGTGCCTGATCGCCGGCAACGTCGTGCGGTCGATCGAGCTGCTGACCGGTGCGCTGGCGGCTCTGGACGCAGGGGAGCCGGCTCCGGAAGGCGCGCCGGCCGATCTGACCGCTCGGATCGCCACTCAGCTGGCGATCATCGGGATCGTGATCGTGTCCTATCCGCAGATGGTCCAGTACGGGAACGTCGCGGTCGAGGCTGGGTCGGCCGAGCCGTGGGTCAGCGGGTTCGCCTGGCTGGCCAAGACGGTCGGGATAGCGCTGGCCGGGGACGGCGACCAGGCGCTGGCACTGCTGGCTGGAGCGGGGGAGCCGGGAGCGTCGTCGGGGCTAGACGGCCTGGCCGCGCGGGGCATCATCAGGCTCTGGCTTGATGACCTTGAGGGCGCGGCGCGCGATCTGCACGCGATGTTCAGCCGGGCCACCAGAGGCGAGGCGCTGCGGGCGGGCCAGGCGATCGGGTTCCTGGGCGAGGTCGAGTACCGGCGCGGTCGGCTCGCCGAGGCGGTGCTGTTCGCTGACCTGGCGGTGGGCAACGCGATCGATAACGACCGGTTCCGGTTCTATCCGCTGCTGCACGCGCTGGCCAGCTATCCGCACGCGGCCCGGGCCGAGTGGACCGAGGCCGAACATCATGCGGCCGAATCCGACAAGTGGGCGCAGATGTTCGGCATCGCGAGCGGCCTGGCGTTCGCGGGCTGCGCCAAGGCCGCTCTCGCGCAGGCGCATGGCGATCCCGAACGGCTGCTGGCCGCCGCCGAGCAGATCGAGGCGAACTACGACTCGAAAGAGCCGGGAACGCATCTGTACGGGCCGGCCAGGGCGGACGCACTGGCTCAGCTTGGACGGGTCGATGAGGCCGCGGCCGAACTGGAGCGGTTTCTGGCCGGGCCTGCGCGGTTCGGACGTAAGTCGGCGCTCCAGGGCGCGGCCAGGGTCGCGGCCCAGATTGCGCTGGCGCGCGGGGACTACGGGCTGGCCGTTGCTGAATGCGCTCGCGCCCGCGAGCTGGCTGAGTCGATCGGGCTGGTGCTTGAGGTGGGACGGATCGACTTGCTCGCCGCGCACTGCAATGGGCGGGCTGGCCGGCGGGCGGCGGCCGAGCGGTCACTGCGCGCCGCGCGCAGGCAATTCATCGCGATCGGCGCGAACGCTTATCTGCAGCTTGCCGACGCGAGCGGGCCGGAACTCGGCATCACGCTGCGCGATGAGCCCGATCCGTTTGGCGCCTTGACCCGGAGGGAGCACGACATTGCCCTGCTGGTGTGCGAGCGGCTCACGAACGGGGAGATCGCGGAGCGGATGTTCCTGAGCCGCAAGACCGTCGAGAGCCACCTCAGTCACGCCTACGACAAGCTCAACGTCGCAGGGCGAGCCGATCTGATCGCGTTGTTCGACCAGTTCCGGGGTGCCGCGGGGTAAAACCTAGGGAGCCACCCTGATGTACGGCAGGCCCGTGCGAACTTACGCTGACAGGATCGGCGTGGATTCTAACGGGAGAGCGTTACTTGCGCATAATCCTTGACGTGCGGCAGGCCGCCACTGGCCGCCTGGAAGGCAGCGTGTGCACGCCGGACTCACGCGTCGCCAAGCCGTTCGAGGGGATCCTTGAACTGGTCGGGCTCATCGAGTCCTATCTCGCTCCGCCGCCAAACGGGGCCGGAGTTTTCGGGGTAGCCACCGAAAACTCTAGGGAGGCACCCGGATAACTCCAGCCGCCGGCGGCGCTAATCTCCGGATATGCGGCTTAGCCGCTAACCCCGGGGGGGCCAGGAGCAGCCGGGTACGGTGTCGGCGTACCCGGCTGCCCCTGCTGGAGGAAGTTCAGCAGGGGCAGCCACGCATCGGCGTTCGCGCTCTCGGCCGCTAGTTCAGGCCCCAGATCTCACCCGGCTTTCGGTAGCAACTCTCCTGGATGAGCCCGGTCCCCTGACCGCCGTCGGACGCGACCGCCAGGCAGAGGTTGTCCTCAAGGTTGAGCACCTCTCCTGGCCCGAACACCCGCCAGTCCTGACTGATGCCCGGACCGAACTTGCAGCTGGCAATGACCACCGGAGCCCCCGACAGTGCGCTCTTCGCCGTCAGTGGGCGCCGTGGTCGGTGAAGGCGGAGGTGCCGTCAGGAGTGCCAAGGCCGGTCGGGCCGTCGTAGCCGGGCAGGGCGTTACACAGGTACTGGCGGTTCGGGTCGCACACGCCGTTGCTGCC
>Ga0134128_10010340_pt1 | contig 11176 bp, 11 predicted proteins | sample KB31754_FD_96462 | JGI IMG/M metagenome (GOLD analysis project Ga0134128, IMG submission 96462) | Terrestrial soil microbial communities with excess Nitrogen fertilizer from Kellogg Biological Station, Michigan, USA - KB3-175-4 | ecosystem: Environmental > Terrestrial > Soil > Unclassified ...
ACCCGGGAGCTGGAGGCTCTGGCCCATACGGGATCGGCGACGACGACGCCGACGGAGCCGCCTGCCGCAGACGCTCCAGGCAGCGCCGTCACCCACTGACACCACCACCACCACCGACCGGCGGCGGCGCGGATCCGCGCCGATCCGGCGCCGAGGAACGGAAGACGATGACGGCAACGATCGCCGACGTCGCGGTCAAGGCCGGCGTGTCGACGGCGACGGTCAGCCGCGTGCTGGCCGGCGTCGGGCGCGCGCGACCGGAGACGCGGGCGCGCGTCCTCGACGCCGCCCGCGCGCTCGACTACCGGCCGTCCGAGGTAGCCCGTTCGCTGAAACGACGATCGACCCAGACCCTCGGGCTGATCATCACCGACATCGAGAACCCGTACTTCCCGCAGCTCGTGCGGTCGGTCGAGGACGCATCCCGAGCTGCGGGCTATACCGTCCTGCTCTGCAATGCGGCCGAGGACCCCGAGCGGGAGGCGTCCTACCTTGACCTGCTGGTCGACCGCCGCGTCGATGGGCTGATCATCGCGGCGAGCAGCATCGGTGCCCGTCAGGGCGAGTGGCTGACCGCGCCGCCGATCCCTGTCGTCCTGGTCAACACCGAGGTGCCGGACTCGGGCCTGCCGACCATCACGTCCGACAACGCGGCCGGCGGGCGACTCGCGACCGAGCACCTGCTCGCCCTGGGTCATCGCCTGTTCGGGTATCTCATGCCGCCGCCGCGCAACGTGGATGCCGTGCCCCGGCTGGCCGGCGTCAAGGCAGCGCTCCGTGACGCCGGTCGTCCCGACGACGCCCTGACGGTCGTCGAGGGTGAGGCTCTCGTCGGCGGCGGTGAGTCAGCGGCGATCGACCTGCTTGAACGCGCGCCCGAGACGACCGCGATCCTGGCCTACAACGACCTCATGGCGATCGGCGCACTCCGCGCGCTGCGTCACCGTGGTCGACGTGTGCCGCTGGACGCGAGCGTCGTGGGCTTCGATGACGTGGCCGTGGCCGCATTCGTGGATCCGGCGCTCACGACGATCTCGCAGCGGACCGAGGAGATGGGCCGCTGGGCGGTCGAACGGCTGCTCGGCGATGACGAGGCGGAAGCCACGACCGTGAAACTGCCGGTCGACCTCCAGGTCCGCGATTCGACGGGGCCGGCGCCCGGCTGACGCTGCGGTCAGGCGCCGCAAAGCTACTGGCGCGGGTCCTCCACGCCGACCTGGGCCGTCAGGCTCGGGATGACCGCTCGCCGGACACGCTCGCGTGCACGACGGACCAGCACTGCCCGCTGATCCGGCACGCCGGCCAGACCGATGTCCTCCACGGCCAGCGAGCCTGCCGCGGCCGCGAACCGGAGCGCCCTCGCGAGCGACTGCCCGGGAGACGCGGCCACGCTCGGGCGGACCAGGACCGCCAGAAGCGCCGCGAGGAACGTGTCCCCTGCCCCGGTCGGGTCGACCTCGTGCTCTGTCGGCGTCGGCAGGTAGCGCAGGACCTCGACCGGCCCGTCATCGCCGGTCGTCACCAGCAGCCCGCCTTTACCCCCCTGGGTGACGAGGAGGCGCGCGCCCGGGTGCAGGAACCGGGCGAGGTCGCCCAGGGACGTATCACGCGCGACGTCGAGATGGCTCAACCCGACGAGATCCGCGCGTTTCAGGATCTCGCGCTGGCTCGGCGCGACCCGCTGGACATCGCCACCGGGGACCATCTCGCGGAGCATGCCCTGCCACGCGACGCCGACCGTCGCGTGCCCGGGAATCACATCGACCCAGCTGTCGGGCACCTCGTTCGCGACCGGTACGAGCGACCACGACCGAGTCTCCATCCACGACGACGGCAGGGGGACGGGTTCGACCGGGACGCCTGCCGCCATCGACACCTGCCGGCGGCCCGTGGGCGTCTCGATGTTGTGGAAGATCGGGCCTTCCGGTAGGTCGACCTTCAGGATGTCGACGCCTGCGTCGCGCATCGCGTCGAGTTCCTCGGCCGTCGACGCCTCTCGGTCGACGCCGACGACGGCCGCAGTCCGAAGACCGAGCCTGGCCGTCGTAAGGGCGGCGTAGGTGACGCCGCCGCCCAGCCGCCATCCGCGCGGATCGTCGGGTGCGATGTCGCGCGCGGCCGACCCGATGTGGACGACCTCGACGGCAGGTGACGTCATTCCGATCTCCGGGGCGACTGGTTCGTTGGCGCGTGACGGTCCGCCGGGTGGTCCCGGGCGTGCGGCGTATACTGCCGCACCCGACCAGCACCGCGAGGCTCCCTTGTTCTTCTACGAACTCCACGAAGGCGATGACGAGGTCTATTCCGACGTCCTTGTCGCGAGCGAGTCGGAGTGGGAGCCACAGGAATTCTTCGAGCTCGTGCAGCGGGTCCGCCACGACGTCCAGCACGGGTATGAGCAGGACACGCTGATCGAGGCGATCGCGCTCGTGCTCGAGCGCGACTACGAGTTCATCTACGTCAACGACGATCGACTCGCCGCGGCCGTCAACGTGTCGACCCAGGACGACGACAACTTCCTCGCCGATCTCGATGGCGATGACGATGACGGCGAGGAGGCCGAGGTGTTCAAGGACGAGTTCCGAACCATCGTCGCCGACTTCGATCCGGACCTCGGCCGGCCGAACTAGGGTCGCGGGCCGGACCGCGTCTCAGCGGCTGAAGAGGATCTCCAGCACGTCGCCGTCCTTGACCCGATAGGTCTTTCCTTCCGAACGTAGCCGGCCCGCCTTCTTCGCCTCGGCCATCGACCCGAGGCTGAGCAGATCCTCGTACGCGACCGTCTCGGCCCGGATGAAGCCCTTCGCCAGGTCCGTGTGGATGGCGCCGGCCGCGTCGACCGCCGTCGACCCATCCGGGATCGGCCACGCCCGGACCTCGTCGGGGCCCGCCGTCAGGAACGACACGAGCCCGAGCAGTCGGTACGACAGCTCGATCACGCGGCCCAGGCTCGACTCGGTGATCCCGAGCTCATCCATGAACACGGCCGCCTCGTCGGGTTCGAGCTCGCCGAGCTCCATCTCGATCTTCGCCGATAGCGCATCGACCATCGCGTGCTGGTGCGCGTACGTCGCCGCCACGCCTTCGACCAGCGCCGGTGCGGCACCCAGATCCCCCTCACCGACGTTGAGCAGGACGAGCACCGGCTTCTCGGTCAGGAAGCGGAACCCACGGATGGCCTTCGCCTCGTCATCGTCGAGACCGAGGTCGCGGATCGGCGTGCCGGCCTCGAGCCCCGCATGGATCCGCTGGACCACGACCTCTTCCCGCTCGGCGGCCTCGCGCTCAGCCTGCGTCCCGTGGCGACCGCTCGTCTTGAGTCGCTCCAACCGACGCTCGGCCATCGCCAGGTCGGCGAGCGTGAACTCGAGGTCGAGCTGCTCGAGATCCCGCACCGGGTCGACCGAGCCCGCCGGGTGGGGGTGGGCCGGGTCCTCGAACGCTCGGACGACGTGGAGGAGCGCGTCGGACTCGCGCAACCGCGCGAGATGATCGGCCGGCAACTCCTCCGTCCCGACCCGCCCCTCGGAGGACGCCGGCGGCGCGGGGAGGTCGACGTACGTGACGTCGGCCTGGACGATCTTCTTCGGCTTGAAGATCTCGGCGAGCCGGTCGAGCCGGTCGTCGGGGACCTTGACCACCCCCACGTTGAGGGTCACGCCGCCGTACCCGCCGGTCTCGGCATGACCGCGGGTCAGCGTGTTGAAGACGGTGGTCTTGCCGCTGCCGGCAAGCCCGACGATCGCGATCTGCACGGTCAGTACCCGGCGGCCGGGTCGACGACGTTGAGCAGCGGCTCGCCGGTCGCGAACCGCCGCAGGTTGTCGCAGAAGAGGTCGACGCTGCGATCGAGCACGCGCCCGCTCGACCAGGCGGTGTGTGGCGTGACGATCACGTTCGGTAGTTCGTAGAACGACGACAGAGCCGGGAGCGGCTCCTCACGGAACGTATCGAGGACCGCGCCGCCCAACGGGCCGTCGCGCAACGCCCGAAGGAGCGCGCGTTCATCGATGAGCCGGCCGCGAGCGACGTTGATCAGCCACGAACCGGGTTTGATCATCGCCAGCGTGTCGGCATTGATCATGTTCTCGGTCTCGGGGGTGAGCGGCGCGGCGAGCACGATGAAATCGGATTCACCCAGCAGCTCCGGGAGCATCTCCGGACCACCGACCCGGTCGAGCATCGCCTCGCCGAACGACAGGTCATCGCCTTCGCGGGACGATTCGACACCGCTCTCGGGGCGCCGTCGGACCGCGATGACGCGACAACCGAATGCCGTTGCGAGCCCACCGACGGCGCGCCCGATCGATCCGAGTCCGACGATTCCGACGGTCACGTCCCGCAGCTCGCTCCCCTCGAGCGGCTGCCACGTCCGTTCCCGCTGCAGCTCCAGGAGCTGCGGCAACCGACGCGAGACGGCCAGGATCATCATCAGGACGTACTCGGCGATCGGGCGGCTGAACACTCCCCGCGCATTGGTCACGATCAGCCCGCGCTCACGCGACGCTGGGGTCAGCGCCCGTTCGACCCCGGAGGTCGCCGAGTGGACCCACGCGAGCCGGGGCGCTCGCGCCAGAAGCCGGTCGAACGCATCGGAGTTGAGCCAGCCACGGAGCATCACCTCGACGTCATCGAGCGGGCCATCGGCGAGGCCCTCGATCGAGACCGTCACGAGGCGCGCTCCCGGTGCGGCCGCGCGGATGCGCTCCAGGTCCCGTGCGCGATAGCGCGCGGAGAGGATCGGGCTGAGGGCGATGGCAGTCGGCGCGCCGCCGGGGCCGCTGCCTGGACCGGCGGTCGTCACTGGACCGGGCGGTCGGTGGGATCGGCGAGCAACGGCGGCGACGCGGGCGCCACCGATGGCGGTGACTCCGTCTCGACGCCATCGAGGACACGTGCGATCCAGCGCGCCGGTGCCTCGATCTCGCCGTCGCGCGGCAGGCTCTCGGGCCCGGCCCACAGCCGCCGGAGGGCATCGGGTCCGCGGGCATCGGCGACGGCTCGCACGAACAGCTCGCCCTTCTTGTACTGATCGAGCTTGAGGTCCATGCCGGTCAACCGGAGCATCGCGCGCTCGAATGGCGTCCGACGCGTCCGTCGCTCGTCGAACTTGGCGCGGATCCGCTCGACGTCCGGGACGAGCCCGTTCCCGACCTCGTCCATCACGTAGTCGCTGAACCCCTCGAGCAGGCTCATCACCGCCTGTGTCTCACGGAAGAGCGCTTTCTGCTCGTCCGTCATCAGGCGTTCCATCCAGTGTTCGCCGCCACCCTCGCCGCGGAGCGCGCGCCCGAGACCCTTCATGGCTTCCTGACCCATCCCGCGCACGTCGCGACCGAACAAGGTCAGCTGCCGCTCCAGCCGTGACGCGAGGTACGGCCGGAGCCATGGGTGGGCCTCGAACTCGAAGGCGTGGGTCGTCTCGTGCAGTGCGATCCACGTGCGGAACGAGGCCAACGGGACGCCGAGTGCCTTGGCCGTCAGGCGGATGTTCTCCTCGACGAACAGGAGGCGCCCCGGTGCCGCTTCCGCGGACAGCAGCGCGAGATCGTATTGGCCGAGCACGCGCTGACCCATGAACCCGAGCAGGACGCCGAGCTGACGGGTCGTGATCCATCGATTGGCGAGCGCCATCGCGGCGACCGTTAAGCCGCCGCCGACCGGCACGACCTGATCGAGCAGGTCGTGCTCGAGCTTGCCGATGAGCGAGGCGAACGAGGCGGTGTTGGCACGGACCCAGCCGGCCCGATCGACCACGCCGGAACGCTCGACGACGCCCGGCAGCTCCGTACCGAGCGCGGCCGACAGCGCGGGCACGATCCGGTCCATCGCCGCGGCGTACTCCGGTTCCGCGGCGCGCAGCTCCTCGTCGCTTAGCCCTCCGGGTGCCGTCCGGAGCCGTCCGATCGCGAGGCGCTCCACCGTCCCCCAATCGACCAGACCCTGGCGTGCCCGCCGCTCCATCTGCCGCCCGACGAGCGTGGCTGCGGCACCGAGCGCCGACCCGATCAGGATCCCAGCCTGCCACGCGCGATCGTCGCGCCAGGAATCGGGTCCCCGCTTCGGGCTCATCGGGCGAGCGCCCCGAGCTCAACGGGTTCGACCGAGACGAAGGCCGGGCCGAACAGCCGTCCCGCGACGGCCTCGAACCGGTCGGCGTCGCCGGTGGTCATCTGCACGTGGGACGGGGTCGTCCCCGCGGGCGCCTCGATACGGTTGACGCTGAGGAGCTCCGCGAGCGCGGATGCGGTGGCGGTAGCCGAATCGACGATCGCGACGTCGTCACCGAGCAAGTCGACGAAGAGCGGCCGAAGCAACGGGTAGTGCGTGCAACCGAGGAGCAACGTGTCGATCGCGTCCCCCAGTGGTCTGCCGTCGTGGTCCTGGCTCCGCCCGGCCGCGGACAGGAACGGGGCGAGCGACTCGGCGATCGTCGCCTCCGCGTTGGCACCGCTGAGCTCGCCGGTCTCGACCATCGGGACGAGCGCCGGTGTGGGGTGCTCGACGACGTGGACGGCGGGGTTCTCGACCTTGATCGCGTCGTGATACGCATGGGACCGGATCGTCGCGGGCGTCGCGATGACGCCGACCCGGCGGTTCCGCGTCGCGAGAGCCGCGGCAGCTGCACCGGGCCGGACGACGCCGAGCACCGGCAGGTCGTACCGGCGGCGGAACGCGGCCAGGCCGACCGCGGTCGACGTGTTGCAGGCAACGACGAGCGCTTTGACGTCTCGCTCGACGAGCGCGTCGAGCGATTGGGTGGAGAACGCCAGCACCTCGTCGTCCGATCGGGTGCCGTACGGTGCGCGATCGTTGTCGCCCAGGTACAGCGTCGGCTCGAGGGGGGTCCGCCGGATGATCTCGCGCAAGACCGTCAGCCCCCCGACCCCTGAGTCGAAGACGCCGATCGGTCGTGGATCGGACACTGGACCCCTAGCCGCGCCCGGCACCGACCGGGACTCGCGGGGAGCCGATCAGCTCCGACGCGACACGCATCAGGTCCTGCGTGATCGGCGCAGAGGGGTTGGCCAGGATGAACGGCACACCTTCGTTGTTCGAGCGGACGACGAGCTGGCCGTCGGACATGACCTTGTGCTCCGGGATGCGCCCGAGGGCGCGTTGGAGATCCTCAGGCTCGATGCCGCCCGGGCTGTCCGCCCGGTTCACCAGGTAGCGCACCTTCGTCGGGGGATACCCGATCGACCGGAACGTGTCGGCCATCGCGATCGTGTTGTGGATCGTCGTGGAGTCGTACGTGACGATCTCGATGATCGTGTCGCTGGCGTCGAGGAAGCCGAGATTGATGTCGTTGATCGAGCTCGACATGTCGATGACGATCGCGTTGTAGACGCGGCGCAGCAGCGACAGGACCTTCTCGATGTCGCGCGGCGAGATCATCTCCGCCATCTCGATCCGCGGCGGTGCCAGCAGGATGTCGATGCCCGAGGGGTCGCGCCACAGGACGTCGGACAGGTCGGACTCCGAGATCCGGTCGGTCGGCAGGTCGAGGATCGAGGGCGCGTCGGTCGGCACCTTCAGCAGCGCGCGAAGATCGCCGAACTGGACGCTGCCGTCGATCAACACGGTCTTCTGCTCGAGCTGGGCCATCGCGACCGCGAGGTTGAACGCGATCGTGGTCTTCCCAACGCCGCCCTTCGGCGCGAAGACCGACGTGATGCGGGTGACCCCGACCGAATGCGTTTCCGCGAACTGTTTACGCACGCCGGAGATCTTGTTCATGAGCTCGAAACCGGAGAACGGCATCGACAGGACGGCGTGGACGCCCTTCGCCGGGTCGACCTCGACCGGGTTCTGCGGCACGGTCAGGACGATCACCGGAACGCCCAGGCCCGCTTCCTGGATGTGCTCGACCAGCTTCGGGCCCTTGGTCCGGCCCTGGAGCAGCGCATCGACCATGACGACGTCCGGTCGGAGCTGGCGGATCTGGTCGACGGCGCGGCCACCGTCGGACAGGACATCGAGCAGCTTCACGGCTTGCTGCGCGTTGAGGAGGCCGCGGATGTACTGCGCGACCTGCGGCACATCCTCGACGATCAGGAGCCGCGTCTGGTCGCTGCTCGAACCACTGGACATCGGGCTCGACGATACCACGCGCTACGTGTCGGACCGGCGGTGCGCGGGCGCACCGCCGACATGCGCGGGCGCACCGCCGACGTGCGCGGGCGCACCGCCGACGTGCGTGAGCGCCACGCCTCCCGCAACGACCGTCACGCTCATGGGCGCTCGGCGATCAGCACGGCCCGTTCGGCGCCGTACCCGAGCGGTGTGAGGTCGTACCCACCGGCGACCACCTCGACGCGTAGCCCGGCCTCCTCCGCGAACGCGATCAGCTCGTCCGCCGAGATCAGCCGCAGACGATCCTGCCGGATCCACCGCCGCGGCGCCTCGCCCTGCGGCGCCTCGTCGAAGATGGCCGTCAGGATGACCGTCCCGCTGCTCGCATCATGCACGGCTGATCCGGTCTTCGTGACGTGCGCGCCACTTTCGGGATCCGTGCGGATCCACTCGTGGAAGACGCGCCCATCGAAGCGGGCGAGGTCGTCGGCGTCAGGGAGCCACGCGTCCACGGCGGCGATGCCGCCGGGGCGCAGCTGGGTCGCCAAGGCGCGGATCGCTGCACGCTGCCGTTCCCGGGTCGCAAGCAGCATGATCGAGTTGAGGGCGATGAACGCCAGACCGTAACCACCCGGTCCGCCCTCCGGCTCCGGAAGCTCGAGCAGGTCACCCTCGATGAACATGATGGCATCCGGTCGGAGGCCCGCGTCAGTGGCGCGTTCGCGCGCGCGAGCAAGCATCGCCTCGTCGATGTCGACGGCAGTGACCGCGTGGCCGGCAGCAGCGAGCGGGACGGCCAGGCGGCCGGTCCCGGCGGCAAGCTCGAGCACCGGGCCATCGGCCCGGTCGGCGAGCGCGCGGTACAGATCGAGGTCGCCCGGATCCTCCTGCAGGTCGAGGTCGTACAGGCGCGCGAGGGCGCGCGCCGTCGCAGCGTCCGGAGGTTCGATCACGCTGCTGAGGGCTCGTAGCGGACCGGCGTCCCCGCGGCCTTGCGGACGGCCAGTGCGCTGATCGCCTCGAGCGCTGCGCGGTTCGCGGCCATCGCGGTGGCCTCCGCATGGTCGTACGGCGGGGAGACCTCGACGACGTCCATGCCCGCAAGTTCGACCGCGCCGACGATCTGACGCACGGCCCGCAGCACTTCACGGGTGAGCATCCCGCCGGGCTCCGGGGTCCCCGTCCCGGGTGCGAGCCCCGGGTCGATCACGTCGATGTCCAGGCTCAGGTAGATCGCATCCGGACCGTCGAGCGCTTCGTCGATCGCCTGCGCGATGACCGCTTCCGCGCCACGCTCCTCGATCTCGCGCATGAAGTGGTAGCGGAGTCCCTGCGCCCGCATCCATTCGAACGTCTCGACGGGCGGCCAGTACCCGCGCAGGCCGACTTGCACGAAGTTGCGGCCGGCGACCGCCCCGGATTCGATCAGGCGCCGCATCGGGGTCCCGTGACCGGCGAGGACGCCCCAGTCGTCGTTCGCGGTATCGGCATGGGCGTCGAAATGGACGATCCCGATGCTCTTCGGCCGGCGGAGCTCGGCGATGGCCGTGGCGGACGGCCAGGTGATGGAGTGGTCGCCACCCAGGACGATCGGGATCGCGCCGGTCGATGCGACCTCGTGGACCTTGCGATAGATGAGCGCGTGCGCGCGCTCGATCCATGCGGGGATGATGTTGGCGTCGCCCGCGTCCACGACGTCGAGGACCTCGAACGGCTCGACGTCGAGCTGGAGCGAGTTGATCGAACCCGACGTGTACTGCGCCTCGCGGATCGCCCGCGGGCCGAATCGGGCACCGGAGCGATGGCTCACGGCGTCGTCGAAGGGAGCGCCGACGATGGCCACATCAGGCTTGCGGGCCGCAAGCTCCGCGACGTCCGTGATCCACGGCAGCTTCATGAAGCTGACCGCGCCGACGTAGGTCGGCAGATCGAAGTCGCTGTACACCTCGTACTCGCGATCCCAGCCGTTCGCCGTCGCGAAGTCGGGGACGTGGGGGCGCTCGGCCACGGAGGTCCTCCCGGAGACGGACACGGCCGACATCGGGGCCGCGTGATGGGATCCGTCTCGTTCGGGGCGCCGCCGGTTCGCGATCCGGCGTCCAGCGGGGCGCGCCGGCGCGATGGTACACCCGGGGTCGGTCGGGTCAGCCCCCTTCGCGGAACGCCGCCCAGGCACGTTCGACGAGTGCCGGGTCCTGGAAGAGATCGACCGCCGTCTGGGCGATGAGCGTCGCCGCGAGGAGCGTCGTCTCGTCGGCTCGTGGGGTCGCGGCTGCGTCGCGGAAGGCGATCGAGTGGCCGGCGACGCCTTCCTCGCAGATCGCGAGATCCGGGTGGATCGTCGGGACGACCCAGCTGACGTTCGCCATGTCGGTGCTGCCGGCATTCGGATCGTCGCCCATGTCCTCGATCCCGTAGGCCGCCATGTTGGCCCGGAAGCGCTCGACGAGCGGCTGGTTGTTGCGCATGGTCGTCGCGCCGCCGGAATAGATCACGTCGACGGTCGTGCTGGTCGCCAGCGCGGCTGCCTCGGCCATCCTCGTGAACCGGTCCTTCATCTCGTCGTAGTACGCCTGGTCGTCTGCGCGGATCATGAACCAGGCGGACGTCCGGTCCGGGATGATGTTCGCCGCCGTGCCGCCCTCGGTGATGATCCCGTGCACGCGAGCCGCGTCTCTGAGCTGCTGGCGCCAGAGTCCGACCGAGGTGAACAGCTGGACCATCGCATCGAGCGCGTTCCTGCCCTTCCACGGGTCCGACGCGGCGTGCGCCTGAAGGCCGTGGAACACGACCTCGACGTCCTCCGACGCGAGCGGGAAGCTCTCGACGTGGCTCCGGTCGCACGGGTGATAGAGCAGCGCCGCGTCGACACCCTCGAACAACCCGTCGTCGATCATGATCTGCTTGCCGCTCCCCCGCTCCTCGGCCGGCGTACCCAGGAAGACGATCTCGCCGGGCAGATCTTCGGCAACCGCCGCGAGGGCGATCGCGGCACCGACGCCCGAGGCGGCCATCGTGTTGTGGCCGCAGCCATGGCCCAGACCTGGCAGCGCGTCGTACTCCGCTAGGATCCCGATCCGGGGCTTCGTCCCCGCACGAC
>Ga0134128_10010342_pt1 | contig 11175 bp, 10 predicted proteins | sample KB31754_FD_96462 | JGI IMG/M metagenome (GOLD analysis project Ga0134128, IMG submission 96462) | Terrestrial soil microbial communities with excess Nitrogen fertilizer from Kellogg Biological Station, Michigan, USA - KB3-175-4 | ecosystem: Environmental > Terrestrial > Soil > Unclassified ...
CCAAGCTGCAACTATTCGTGCGATTGCGCACTTCCGCCTGGATCACCGCTTAGCATCAAAGGGTTCCCTCATGCAGGAGTTGCAATTCGGCCAGCGTGCCATCTCGGCACAAACCCGCCGCGCGCCGCAGTCCCCTTCCTGGTTTGCGCGGAACCTGGAGCAAATGGAACTTCTTGGCCAGAATTTGCGCCGCGGCATGCTGAGGACCTTCCCCTTCTCCCATTTCCGCGGTCGCGATTATCGCGCCAGGCTGGCGGCGCTGCCCAAGGTCTCAACCGGCAACGACAGGGTCGAGGAGCATATCCTCGCCGATCTCAGGGGCGATGGCGCCTCCTTCGCGATGCGCCAGGATCTTATCCCGCTTCTGGGTTCGGGCGGAGGCGAGCTGATTCATTCCCTGGCTGAAAGCGTGCAATCGGGGATCTTTGGCCGCGACCGGCAATTTCTGGGCAACGAGTCCACGCTCGCCGCCTTTCCCGGCACATGGCGGCTGGGGCTCTCCCCTCGCATGCTCGAGTTGGCGGAAGCCTATCTGGGTCTGTCCTGCTTCTATCTGGGCGCGACGGTGAAGCGCGCCATGCCGGGCTTGCGGGCTCAGCCCCGGCAATGGCACCTGGACCTGGAAGACGAACGCGTTTTCCGCGTCCTCATCTATCTCACGCCGGTGGACGCCCATGAGGGTCCGTTCGAGTTCGTGCCCCGCCTTGCCTCGCAAAGCGTGGAGATGCGCGCCCATTATCGCAGCGGCCAGATCGCGGATGCGCGCATGACAAAGATGGTCGCCCGCTCCACCCGCAAGGTCGCTTATGGCGAGGCGGGCGACGGCGTGCTTTTCGATGGCGCGCAGGTTTTTCATCGCAATCGCCAGCCGCTGAAAGGCGAGCGCTATTCCATCACCTTTGCTTATTGCTCGCGCCACCCGCTGGCGCTCGATCCCCGCCGCAGGCTTTCCCACGCCGCCAGTGAGCGGGTGGCCCTGACGCTCTCCGCACGCCAGCGCGATTGCCTGCCGCCGCCAAGACGTTCGTGAGTCCCGCGCACGCCACTTTTTTCCACACATATTTGGTTGGGTGAGGCCGCCAAAAGCAAGGTAAACAGGCGTTTTCGCTGCTTTTTGGCAAGACCGTGTTAAGGGCTCGGTCCTTACCGTCGCGCCTCGACTGGGGCACATCAGTTCATGACAATCACGGTCAGTCCTTACCTTACCCAGACACTGGGCCAGGCGAACGCGCCGGCGCCGGATTCCGCTTCGGTGCCCACGAAATCCCTATCGGAGTCCAATCCGCAAATTCCGAAAAGCGATTCCGTCACCTTGTCGCCGGAAGCACAGACCAAGCTCAACAAGACGCTGATCGAATCCGCAATGGAACGCATTCTGGACGGCGTGAAGAATTCCGCCGGCCCCAAGCTGGTCTTCCAGCCCGCCATCGGCACCAAATTGGACGAGAGCTGCTAGCTTATTGAATTGTCGCGCGATCTGCGGAGTTGCCTCAGAACGGCAATTGCGCGCGAACTTTTCCCGTCACGGAAAAATTCGCCAGGAATCCCGTCTCGGTCCAAGTGAAGAACGGCGCGCCGAAGGACTTCACTTCAGCCGACAGAACCAGATCGCGCCCCCTGGGTTCGGCCAGCGCCAGGGTCACCTGTTCCTTCAGCCGCGCAATCTCCCGGCTTTCGTTGAACACCAGATGGCTCTGCAGCGCATCCGCCAAACGCGCACCCATCATCATCCTGACCAGCCGCAGCATCAGACCCGCGCCCCCGCCGTCATAATGCAGGCCGACAATGCGGATGGTCTGGTCCGCCGGATCGAAACGCGGCGCGCCGCGCAGCCAGGTCATGCCGCAGGCCTTCAGCAAGCCCCAGCGATCCCAATCGGGATCGGCGCAGATCTTCGCGCCCACCACCACATCCTGGCCCGACGGCAGGATGCGCAAGCCGTCGAACGCCAGCCTGAATCCGGCAAGGTGCGGCGGTTTCCTCTTCAATGAAGCCATTGCCAGTTCCGCCGCGCGGCCATAGGTCAAGGTCACCGGCACGGCCACCGCAAACTCATCCAAATGCTGCGCAAGCCTGCCCGCGGGCGGCAAGGGCACGGGCCGATTTTCGGGCGGCTTGTCCTGGACCACCACCTGCCCGCGCGCCGCGATGGCCAGCGCCAATTCGATTTTACCGTCGGCGATGTGCGGCTCCGCCACGTCCAGGCTCTCGGGCCGCAAGACCAGCCAGGATAGCGGCGCCTTCCCCACTCGGATCGGCGTAAAGCCTGTCGCCCACAGATCCGCCACCCGGTCCCGCAAAGGCAGCGCCGAAATCTGCTTGTCCAGGCTCTTCCACAGGGGCTTGGCCAGCTTCTCCTGATTGTCGTTCCACAATTGCGCGATGTTGGCGACGATGGGTCCCAGCCTCAAATGTCCATTGTCCAGACTGACGCGGCCATCCGTCCTCGCCTGCAATGCCAACTCCGGCGTCAGCGACAGGCTGGCGCGCGCGTCGGCCACGCCTTCGCCTTCACCCCTGGCGCGCAGGAAGGAGAAAGACCCCGGCGCGTTCATCTCCGCCCTGATCGCAAAAGGCATATGCAGCATCAGCACACCGTCTTCCGCCTTGACCGTCACTTGGCCCCGCCGTGTCGCCAGAAGATCGAGGCGGCAGCGCCCGATGCCGCAATTGACCGGCTGATCTTTCAGGTCGGCAATGCGGTACTCGGTCATGTTGTCGAACAGACGCGCCAGCTGCTCCGCCGGAATGTCCAGCGTCACCGCCAACCGTGACAGTGGCGGCTTGGGTGTGGGCGGCGCCGGTGTGCGCTGAGGTTCGCCCGTTTCCAATCCGCATGCGGCCAGAAACGGCGCCATTGCCAGGAACAGAAGGAACAAGCGGCTTGGCATCAGACGGAATCCCGTCACGCCCAGCCATCAGAGTAAAGCCGGCCTGAACCGGAAATGAACGACGGAAGATGAAATCTCCGTCAGTTCAGCGAGGCCTCCAATAGCTTCACAAAATCCGCCATCTTGCCACCGTCGATCCAGCGCACCACCGCCACCGTGTCATGCTGGTAGTCGATGAAGATGATGTTGGCGCCATCGCCGATGAAGGCGACACTGTCTTCCGGCGCGTCGGGATACATCTTCTTGCCGGTGTTGAGGAACCAGTTGCAGAAACCGTAACCCGGATTAGGCCCGGTGGGGGTACGCGCCATTGCCACCCATTTGTCGGACAGGATCTGCTTATCGCCCCACTTGCCCTTGTTCAGCCCCAACAGCCCAAGCCGCGCCTGGTCGCGCGCGGTCAGGAACATGCCGCCGCCCCAATGGCCGCCGCCCGTCACGACTTTGGTCTTTTTGCCGTCGATATCGGTGAAGCTATTCTCATAGCCCTCCCAATGCCAATCGTCCGACATGCCGATCGGATCGGCGATATATTGCTTCAAGACCTGGTCCAGCGGCTTTTTCCACAACACTGTCAAGGCCAGCGCCAGCGCATTCACCCGCACGTCGTTATATTTCCATTCCGTGCCCACCGGCGGCGGCCCCTTGGCCAATTCCTCTGAGCCGGTCTTGCCCGGCCTGTCTGCCCACCAGGGCTTGCCCCACAGCGTGCCGATCCACCCGGAATCCTGTCTCAGCATATTGTCCCAGCTGATGGGCTGGTTGTGCGCCAGCATGAAATCCGGCGTGGGCTTCACATAATCGATCACCCGGTCGTTGACGTTCTTGATCATGCCCTTGTCGAACGCCACGCCCGCCACCGACGACAGAAAAGTCTTGCTGACGGAAAAAGTCATGTCCACGTCATGGGTCCTGCCCCATTCCGCCACGATATAACCGTGACGAATGACAAGCCCATTGGCGGGCGCATGCGGCTTCAAGGGCCCGATGGGCGAGTTGAACGGCTCGCCCGCATATTTCAACGGCACAGAAATGCGCAAATCGCGAATGTCCGCCTGCTTGGCCAGCTCCGGCGGATATTGCAATTCCGCCGACACCGCGAAATCGATCGCCGCCTTCAGCTTGGCGGCATTGAAGCCTTCCTGCTCCGGCTTATGCGTGGCCCAATTGTCGCTCTTGGGCGGCAGGTAATCGCCGGCCGAGACCGGCCCGCCCAGCAGCAACAATCCCGCAACCGCTCCGATGATCCGCCCGCCCATGCCTGTCCCCTTTTACGAGAAGCGGACTGTGACCCTGGCCCGCGCGGGCGGCAAGCGGAATCAGCGCGCCGCGCTGGCCTTGCCCACCTCGACAAAGGCGATCTTGTTCACCCCGCTGCAGGCCAGCCAGAGATTGCCTTCCGGCGTGTGCACCATGTTGCGCACAACACCACCACCCGAGGGGATCGCCCAGGTCTCGAATTTCTGAGTCTTGGGATCGAACCGCACCAGCGTGTTGGGGCTGACATTGGATTCGCTGTACCAGATCACATCGCCCACCGCAGTGATGCCATAGGGCTGCGATTTGGGGCCCCCGGGAGACGGAAATTCCGTCACCTGCCCGGTCTTGGTGTCCAGCCGTCCCAGAAACCCGCGCGAATAATCCGAATACCAGATGATGTCATCGGGCGTGATCGCCACGCGCCTGGGCCGAGACTCCGCATGCGGCAGCACATATTCATGGATCTCCAGCGTATCGGGATCGAGCCTCGCTACTTTGTTGCTCCCGAACTCGACAAAGAAGGGCACGCCATGACTGTCGATCACCATGCCGTAGGGGTTGGAGCGCGGCGTGGGCGAGGACACGATCTTGATCTCGCCGGTTTTGGGATTGAGCCGCCCAACCCGATTGGCGCCCTGCACCGTGAAATAGATATTGCCATTGGGCGCCAGCAGCAGCGTATGGGGATCGCGCGCCGCCGGATCGGGCATGGGATATTGCTTGACCTCGCCCGTCTTGGGATCGAGCTTTCCGATATAAGCCTTGAAATTCGCCGTGTACCAAACATTGCCGTCATGATCGGGGATCAGCCCATGCGGCCCTGAGCCTTCGGGCAATTTGTATTCCTTGAATTGCTGCGTCCTGGGATCGAAACGCCCAAGCACATTCGCCATCTGCCCCGAATACCAGACCGATCCATCCGGCGCATACATCGGATCGTGCGGCCGCGAACCCGGCGTGGGCACATCCCATTCCTGGATGGTCACTTTCACCGGGCCGGCGATCAACGCCGCCGCATTTGGCGCATGGGGCGGAAAATTCTTGGCAAGATAGGCTGACACGGTCTCGAACTGATCCGCCGGCAATTGCGCGCCCGCATTGACCATCATATGCAACACCGTGTCCCATTCCGCCTTGTTGTGGCCGGCGTTGGTGACCATGGAGAGCGCATGGCAGCCCGAACACGACGCCTGCACAGCCGCCTTGCCTTCGCCATCCGGCAAGAGTGATTGCGCCCGCGCGGGCAGGCTCGCGAGAAGAACAAGGGACATGCAAAGAATGATGTTCCGCAGCATGGCAGGACCTCGCGTCAAAGGGGTCAAACGCGGCAGCACAAGCAGGCAACGGCGAGAGCCTAACCCGGCCCCGATCCAAGTCAATTCACGAAGTCAAATGAAGCTTGAGCCAAATCCCCTAATTCCTCATCCTGAGCTTGTCGAAGGGTGAGGAGCGGTTCGCGAAGCGAACGAAATAGCCCGCCGCTAGCGGCAGCGTAGCGCGGCGACCATTTCCTGCGACGAACGCCGCGAGCCCTGGCGAGCGGCCGGCGGGAACCGCGCTTGCCGGAACAGGCGAATACTCTACTCTCCCGCCCGATCACAGGGGACGTTCCATGCGACCGATATTCCTCACATTCGCGGCCATTCTTTTGTCCAACGCCGCCCTCGCCGCGCCGCCATCGCATCCTCAGGCCGAAGCCCAGGCGCTCGACCTCGCCAAGAAGGCCATCGCCATGCGCTCCGTGGTGGGTCCCGGCAACAAGACGCCTGAAGTCGCCAAGCTCTACAGCGACGCCCTGATCCAGGGCGGCTTCAAAGCATCCGACGTCGTCATCACGCCCTATCGCGACACCGCTTATTTGATCGCCCGCTGGCCGGGCGCCGATCCCTCGCTGAAGCCTTTCGTGATCTCTGGCCATATGGATGTGGTGGAGGCCAAGCCATCGGACTGGCAGCGCGATCCTTTCACTCCCATCGTGGAAAATGGCTATCTCTTCGGTCGCGGCGCAACCGATATGAAATTGTCGGGCACCATCGCCATTGCCGCGCTTTCCGAACTGCGCCGCCAAGGCTTCAAGCCGCGCCGCAGCATCATCATCGAATTCTCCGGCGACGAAGAGACCGACATGAAGACCGGCGCCATCATCGCGGACAAGCTCAAGGACGCTGAGCTGGTGTTGAATGCCGATGACGATGGCGGCACGCTCGACGAAAAGACCGGCCAGCCGGAATATTTCACTTGGAACGGTGCGGAGAAGACCTATTCTGATTTCAAACTCACGGTCACCAACCCCGGCGGCCACTCCTCCCGGCCGCGCAAGGATAACGCCATCAACCAACTCGCCGCCGCATTGACCCGCATCGGCCAATATCGGTTCAAGCCCGAACTGAACGATCTCAGCCGCGCTTATTTCACCGAGGCCGCGCGCCTTGAAGGCAATCCCAAAACCGCGCAAGCCATGCGCGCCTTCGCCGCCAACCCGGCGGACAAATCCGCCATCGAAACCTTGGCCGCCGACCCCGCCATGGTGGGCAAGATCGGCACCACCTGCGTCGCCACCATGATCTCCGGCGGCCACGCCCAGAACGCGCTCCCCCAGCGCGCCGAGGCCAACATCAATTGCCGCATCTTTCCCGGCCACAAACCTCAGGACATCATGGCGGAGCTGAAGAAAGTCGCCGCCGAGCCGGCACTCACCATCAGCGATGTCACTGGCGGCTCCGTCGCCACCGATGCGTCACCCATGCGGCCCGATTTCACGGCCGCGGTGAAGAAAGCGCTGGCGGTGGCCTATCCCGGCGTCCCCATCATTCCCGCCCAGGCGTCCGGCGCCAGCGACAGCATGTGGTTCCGCTATCATCATGTGCCGAGTTACGGCGCCGCACCCATCTTCATCAAGGCGTCAGAGAATTTCAGCCACGGCCTCAATGAGCGTACCCCCATCGCCGTTATCGGCCCCGCCATCGACTATTATCTCACCCTGGTGCCCGAGCTGACAAAGTAGCGATGAGCAAATCCTCCAGCGACACCGTTTTCCTGGGCCACCCCGCCGGGCTTGGCTGGCTTTCGGGCTCGGAATTCTGGGAGCGTTTTTCCTATTACGGCATGCAGGCGCTGCTGGTGCTTTATATGACGCACCAGTTCCTGAATCCCGGCCATTTCGACCACGCGCTGGGCTTCGCGCCCTTTCAGCGCCTGTTGGAATTTCTCTATCGCAGGCCGCTCTCCGGCGTGGCGCTGGCTTCGGCAACTTACGGCTTCTATGCCGGTTTCGTCTATCTCACGCCCATCGCGGGTGGGCTCATTGCCGACCGCTGGCTGGGCAAGACGGCCACCGTCACCGTTGGCGCGATCCTGATGGCCACCGGGCACTTCCTGATGGCTTTCGATGTCAGCTTCGTGATCGCGCTTTTCTGTCTTCTGGCCGGCGTGGGCTGCTTCAAGGGCAATATCGCGGCGCAAGTGGGCGATCTTTATGCCGAAGGCGATCTTCGCCGCGCCGACGCGTTCCAGATCTATTATATCGGCATCCAGATGGCGGTGATCATCTCACCCCTGATCTGCGGCACTCTTGGCGAAAGCGTGGGCTGGCATTGGGGCTTCGGCGCCGCCGGCGTGGGCATGCTCATCGGCCTTATCACCTATCTGAAGGGCCGCTATTCCTTCCCCAAGGAAACGACGGGCAGGAACGGCGCGAGAATCGCCCGCCCGCCCATGACCGGCCGCGACCGGAAAGCCGTCATACTTCTTATCCTGCTGGTCCCGGTGCTGGGGCTGTCGCTGGTCGGCAATCAGGAGATCTACAACGCCTATCTCGTCTGGGCGGAGAAGAATTTCCAGCTCGTCTTTTTCGGCCGCGCCATGCCCATCACCTGGATGCTGTCGGTGGACTCTTTCGTTTCCACGGTCTTGATCGCGCTCTCGGTGATGTTCTGGCGCTGGTACGGCAAACATCGGCAGGAGCCCGACGAGGTCACCAAGATTGCCATCGGCGTCTTCGTTGCGGCGCTGGCGCCCACGGTTCTGGCGCTGCCCTCGCTGACGGTGGCCCGAACCGGCCATCCCGTCTCGCTTGCCTGGGCGGTCGCCTTCCACATCGTCAACGATCTGGGTTTCGCCAACATGCTGCCGGTGGGCTTGGCGCTTTACTCCCGCGCCGCGCCCAAGGGATGGGAAGGCGTGATGGTCGCCGTCTATCTCCTGCAACTGTTCCTGGGAAATCTCTTGACCGGCTATCTCGGCGGTCTTCTGGGCACCATGTCCGACGCCAGTTTCTGGTTCCTGCATGTCGGCCTGATGCTGATCTCCGTTCTGCTGATAGTGTTGGCGCGGCTTTTCTTCGGCAAAGTGCTGGCGCCCGCCTGACTCTCCAGAGAATTCGGCCTTTTGCGCACTCTTGACAAACGCCCAAGGGGTATACACCGTATACCTCATGCGCGACACCCGCGACCGCATCTTCAAAGCCGCCCGCGCTCTCTTCGACAAAGAGGGGCTCGACGGGCTTTCCATGCGCCGTCTGGCCGGGGCGGTGGGCATCACGCCCATGGCGATCTACAAGCATTTTCCCGACAAGGCGGCCCTGATGGATGCCTTGATGCTGGACGGCTTCGTCAGCTGGGAAGCACGTGTCCGCGCTATCCGCAAGAAAGACCCGCTCGCCTGGTTGAAGGCGATGATGGAGGAGTCGCTGGATTTCGCGCTCACCGAGCCGCACCGCTTCGAAGCCGCTTTCCTTTTGCCCGCCTCCCAGGCGCGGCGCTATCCCACGGACTTCGCCCAAGGCCGCTCGCCTGCCGTCAGCCTCGCCTATGAGCGCATCGCCAAGGCCAAAGCGGCCGGCCAGCTCGACGACACGCCCGCCCTCGACATGGTGCTGTCGCTGTCCGCCTTGAGCCAGGGCCTGGTCACCATGTACCGCGCCGGCCGCTTCGTCAGCGAGACGGAATTCCGCAAAGCCTATCGCCGCGTGTTGCGTGACGGCTTCGCCCAATATGAGGTTTCGCCATGAACAAGCTCATCCCGTCTCTCTGCACGCTGGCGGCGGCGCTGATGGTCTATCTTTCGCAAGGCACGCAGGATGTGTGGTGGCAGGCCTGGTTCGCGCCGCTGCCCATCCTGTGGCTGGCTTACGGGCCTGCGCGCACGCCGGTCGTCGCGGCGTCGGCTTTTATCGCTTTCGCCGCGGGCCAACTTTATCTGGTGGAGTGCTATATCGGCCAGATGCCGCTCACTCTGTTGGTCGGCTGGCCGCTTACTTTGGGTGCGCTCTTCACCATCACCATCCTTGCCGCACGGTTCGCCCAGCGCCGCCTGCCGCCCTTCGTGAGTCTCTTCGCCTTTCCCATTTTCTCGACCGCGACCGAATATCTGATGAGCTTGGTCTCTCCCCACGGAACCTTCGGCTCCATCGCCTATAGCCAGGTCTCCTTCCCGGCCGCAATCCAGATCGCCTCCCTGTTCGGCCTTTACGCCATCACCTTCATGCTTTCGCTCTTCGCCAATTCCTTGGCGCTGCTCATTCGCGGCTCGAGGGGGCCCGCAGCGCTTGGTATCGCGCTCGCGGCGGCCAGCCTGGTCTTCGGCCTTATCCGCCTGTCCGAGCCGCAAGCCGCATCCATCCGCGTCGCGGCCCTCTCCGATCAACAGGCCGCACGCGCCTCGCGCCGCAAGAACACGCAAGCCGCCAGCGCGCAGATGGCTGAAGAGTATGCCGCCGCCGCCCGCGCCGCGGCGGCACAAGGCGCGCGCATGATCGTCACGCCCGAAACCGGCATCGCCCAGACGCCGGACTGGGCCGCCACGGTCGATGCGCCGCTTTCCAGCTCGGCCAGGACATCGGACGTCACCTTGGTGATCGGCACCTTGGGCAAGGCGCCCTTGCGCAATGTCGCCATGTCCTATTCGCCGGATGGGGCGATCCATCAATATGACAAGCGTCATCTGCTTCATCCGTTCGAGGATGTGTTCAAACCTGGCCCCGGCGCGGGCCTTCTGGGCCATGGCCGCGCGGTGGCGATCTGCAAGGACATGGATTTCCCCGCCACTTTGCGCGCCGACGCGCTCACCGCCGAAAGCCGAAACCCGGATGGCGGCATCCGCATCATGGCGGTGCCGGCGAATGACTTCATCGCCGATGGCTGGATCCATGCCCGCATGGCGATCCTGCGTGGCGTCGAAAACGGCTTCGCCATTCTGCGCGCGGCGTCCCAGGGACTGGAGACTATCTCCGACGCGCAAGGCCGCGTCATCGCGCGCGCCGACACCGACGCGCCAGGCTTGACCCAAATCATCGCCGATGTCGCGCCCGGTCCCGGCCCCACGCTCTACACAAGCATCGGCGACGTCTTTCCGTGGCTGATGCTGCTGGCATCGGCGGCGTTGCTGGGCTTCAGCTTTCGCAAAAACTAAGCCACGTTCACCCGCGAGGCGCGGAAATTGGTCAGAATGTTCTTGAGCCCGGTTTCCGCCACGCGCCCGGCCGCCTGATCCGGTGGCAGCCACAGCAATTTTCGCGTGCCCTTCTCAGGCCAGGATTCCGCCTGGGCGGTCACCTTCAGCGCAAAGACTTCCACCCGGATCGGCAAGGCCGCGCCCTGCTTGTCCTTGATATAGCGGTAATGGCCCAAAGGCAGCGCCGCCACTTCGCCGGTCACGCCCGCCTCCTCCGCCGCTTCGATGGCGGCGGACTGGGCCAGGCTCATGCCGTCATGCGGCCAGCCTTTTGGCACGATCCAGCGCTGGGTCTTGAGGCTCGTCACCAGCAGCACTTCCAGCGCGGGGCTCATCCGCCAGCACAGGGCGGCGACCTGTTGCTTGCCCCGCTCCGCCGCCTCGCTCATCGCATGCCGAAAGCGTCGGCGAACAGATAGACGCCGCCGCCGATCAAAGCCGTGACCGGCATAGTGATGATCCAGGCCACCACGATATCCTTGGTGAGATTCCAGCGCACCGCCGAGACACGCCGTGCCGCCCCCACGCCCACGATCGCGCCCGTGATCGTATGGGTGGTGGAAACCGGAATGCC
>Ga0134128_10010343_pt1 | contig 11175 bp, 10 predicted proteins | sample KB31754_FD_96462 | JGI IMG/M metagenome (GOLD analysis project Ga0134128, IMG submission 96462) | Terrestrial soil microbial communities with excess Nitrogen fertilizer from Kellogg Biological Station, Michigan, USA - KB3-175-4 | ecosystem: Environmental > Terrestrial > Soil > Unclassified ...
ATGGTGAGCGCGCCTTCGAGCAGCGAATAGGACGAGTGCACGTGCAAGTGCACGAAATCGAGGACGGGCATGTCTGATAAGCCAAGCCTGAAAGCCAAATCTGATAGCCAGGTGTCACAGCCAAGTCAGATGTCAAAGTCTGGTACTTGGGTGATTCCTGCTCGCACCCAGAGTGGGGACCATGGACCGCCGTGTCCATCGATGGCTGGCGACGGCCGCCCATCTATCCCCGTCATCCTTCGAGACCGCCTGCTCGCGCCCGTTACGGCGCCGCGGCGGGCTGCTTGATGGCGGATCAGCGGATCAGAGGTTTCCCAGCACCTGGGTCCAAATGGCAATCATCCCGACGAACAACGACAGCGAGGCAAGCGCAGCAGCCTCCTGAACAACGGTCTTGAACATGCTTCTCTCCTCGGAACAGACAGGGAACATAGTTCAGTCTTTGTTCTGGAGTCAAGCGGATCCTGTCACGGTCGATAAGTCGCGCTGAGATCATAATATGCTAAGTAATTCAATAGGGTGGGACGGATGCTGGTGTGGCGATCCCGCGCCCCGGCCCTGCTTACTGCTGCCGCCGCCGACACAGCAGCCTAATCGAGCTCCAGCAACTTTCCGTCCCGCAATGTCACGCGCCGGTCCATGCGGGCGGCCAGGTCCATGTTGTGCGTGGCGATGACCGCCGCGAGCCCTGAAGCGCGCACCAACTGCGTCAAGGCGCGGAAGACATGGTCCGCCGTGTGCAGATCAAGGTTGCCCGTCGGCTCATCGGCAAGCAGCACCCTCGGCGCGTTGGCAACCGCGCGCGCGATCGCAACGCGCTGCTGCTCGCCGCCCGAAAGCTCCGACGGCCGGTGATTGAGCCGCGCGCCCAGGCCCAGGTAGTCCAGCAGCTCGATCGCCCTCGTCGTCGCTTCAGTGCGCGCAAGGCCGCGAATCATCTGAGGCAGGAGCACATTTTCCATCGCGGAGAATTCGGGAAGCAAATGATGTGATTGATAGACGAAGCCGATCTCGTTGCGCCGAATACGGGTGCGTTCATTGTCGGCAAGAATCGCGGTCGAGCGGCCCTCGATATAGACATCGCCATGATCGGGGTGTTCGAGCAGCCCCGCGATGTGCAGCAGCGTCGATTTTCCCGCACCTGAAGGCGCCACCAGCGCGACCGACTGCCCCGGCCAGAGCGCGAGCTCGGCACCGTTGAGCACGTGCAGAGTTTCGTCGCCCTGCCGGTAATGTCGTTCGACGTCGTGCATGAACAGAATCGGAATAGCCTCTTCCGCCCGAGGCTGCGGCTGTTCCTGCTGCTCGTTTAGCTCTTGCTGCTGCTGGACCATTTCCACCGTGGCCACGAAATAGGCTTCACTCATAGCGCAGTGCCTCCACCGGATCGAGGCGCGCGGCACGCCATGACGGATATAGCGTGGCCAGCAGCGATAGCATGAGCGCCATGACGACAACTGCTGTCGTTTCTCCGGAATCCATCTCGGCCGGGAGATGTGACAGGAAATAAAGCTCAGGCGAGAACAATTCGGTATTGGTCAGCCATGACAGGAACTGCCGAATGCTCTCGATATTGAGGCAGATGACAATGCCCAGCAGGAAGCCAACCATCGTGCCGACCACCCCGATCGAGGCGCCGGTGATCAGAAATACGCGCATGATCGCTCCCTGCGTCGCCCCCATGGTACGCAGTATTGCGATGTCCTGGCCTTTGTCCTTTACGAGCATGATCAGGCCGGAAACGATATTGAGCGCAGCCACCAGCACGATCAAGGTCAGGATCAGGAACATCACATTGCGCTCGACCTGGAGCGCATTGAAGAACGTCGCATTGCGCTGCCGCCAATCGATCATGAAGATCGGCCGCTGCGCGGCGTCCTGCACCGCCTTTCGGTATCGATCAACGCGATCGGGATTGTCGGTATATATCTCGATCGCGGTTACATCGCCGGCGCGATTGAAATAGGCCTGCGCCTCCTTGAGCGGCATGAAGACCATCGCGCTGTCGTATTCGGACATCCCGATCTCGAATACCGCGGCGATCTTGTAGACCTTGATGCGGGGAGTTGTACCCATGGGCGTCACCGCGCCACGCGGTGCGACGAGCGTGATGTTGTCGCCGGATCGCAGCGAGAGCTGATCTGCAAGTCTGCGGCCAATGACCACACCCATATCCTGGTCAAAGCCTTTGAGCGTGCCTTGCTTGATGTTGTTGGCGATGGACGGAAGCTTTTCGAGGTCCATCAAGCGAATGCCCCGGATCAAGACGCCGCCGGCGTTGAAGGGCGATGAAGCCAAAGCCTGGCCTTCCACAATCGGTGCCGCGAGCCGGATACCTTTGACGCCGGCCACGCGTGCCGCAACGTCTTCCCAGTCGGTGAGCGGTTTTTCCAGCGGCTGGATGAGCAGATGGCCATTGAGGCCCAAAATCTTGTCGAGCAGTTCCTTGCGGAAACCGTTCATCACCGCCATCACGATGATCAGGGTCGCAACACCAAGCATGATGCCGAGGAAGGAAAATCCCGCGATGACGGAAATGAATCCTTCCTTGCGCCGCGCGCGCAGATAGCGCACCGACAGCATCCATTCGAACGGGGAAAAGGGCCGCGTCCCGCTGGGCTCGGTCATCAATGGGTTCCCACGCTCGACTGTTCACATGATTCTGGCGGATTCGTGCCGGAGACGCGACCAAAGCCCTTGCCAACACACAGGATTATTGCACTGGCGCGGCTAGTGCGGGTGAAAATCGGTGATGTTGTCCCCGGATAGTCGATTGGGCCCACCCGGAAGCCGAATCGAGGCACAGCGAGAGGCTTTGCAGTCCAGCCGCGCCGGCACCCCGAAAAGGATCACCGTGCGAGCAGATCCAGCGCGGCGGCGGGACTCATGTTTTCCCGGCTCCCGTCAGCGCGCTTTTTGACCTCGACCTTGCCCTCGGCAAGACTGCGTGGCCCGACCAGCACTTGATAGGGAATCCCAATCAGGTCTGCGGAAGCGAATTTGGCCCCAGGCCGCTCGTTGAGGTCGTGGTAGAGCGCCTCGATCCCCTTCTCACTGAGCCCGCGATAGAGCTGCTCGCTGGCGGCGTCCGTGTCGGACGAGCCCTGCTTGAGATTAAGGATCGCGACCTTGAATGGCGCGACCGGCTCCGGCCAGATGATACCTGCGTCATCGTGCGAAGCCTCGATGATGGCGGCGACGAGACGGCTCGGCCCAATCCCGTACGATCCCATGTGTACCGGCACGTCTTTGCCGTCCTGGGTGGTCACCACGGCCTTCATCGGCTCGGAATATTTGGTGCCGAAATAGAAAATATGCCCCACTTCGATTCCACGCGCCGAAACCTGATGCTCGGCGGCGACTTTCGCGAAGGCCGCGACATCGTGCATGTCGGAGGTCGCGGCATATTGCGAGGTCCATTTGTTGACGATCGCCTGCAGCCCCTCGACGTCATTGAAGTTCACGTCGGCGGGCGGCACCGCCATGTCGATATAATCCTTGTGGCAGAAAACCTCCGATTCACCCGTTTGCGCCAGAATGATAAATTCGTGCGAGAGATTTCCGCCGATAGGCCCTGATTCAGCGCGCATCGGAATCGACTTCAGCCCCATGCGCGCGAATGTCCGAAGATAGGCGACGAACATCTTGTTGTAGGAATGTGTCGCGCCGGCCTGATCGAGATCGAACGAATAGGCATCTTTCATCAGGAATTCGCGGCCGCGCATCAGACCGAAGCGGGGCCGCACTTCGTCGCGAAATTTCCACTGGATGTGATAGAGGCTGAGCGGCACATCTTTGTAGGACCTGCAATAGGCCCGAAACATTTCGGTGATCATTTCCTCGTTCGTCGGGCCGTAGAGCATTTCGCGCTTGTGCCGATCCTCGAAGCGCAGCATTTCCTTGCCATAGGCCTCATAGCGCCCGCTTTCACGCCAGAGGTCGGCTGACTGGATCGTCGGCATCAAGAGCTCGATAGCGCCCGAGCGGTCCTGCTCCTCGCGGACGATCTGACTGATTTTCTGGAGCACGCGGAGACCAAGAGGAAGAAATGCGTAGATGCCGGCAGCCTCCTGCCGCATCATGCCGGCGCGCAGCATCAGCCGGTGAGAAACGATCTCAGCCTCCTTCGGCGTTTCGCGCAGGATCGGAAGAAAATAGCGTGACAGGCGCATGGATACCCAGATCGGATTCGAATTCGACCGGCGAGTGAAAGCGGATCGGCTGCCAAAAGACAAGCCCGGCGAGCGGCCGGGAAACGCCCCGTCAGGAGGCGCGCCTACAGACTGAAATGCTCAAAAGCCTTTAGCTTTTCGAGATTTTGCATGACTGGGAAGGAGATCCATGCCCTGTCACGCAGGTGAGGGATACGGGAAATGTCCATCGTTTGGGCGAGCTTGCGGATATAGAAAAGCTCTTCCTTGGACTGGAGGTTGAATTCGCAGAACTCAACCCGTCCCTCCAGGTACGCGGCGTCCGAAATTTCGTCGTTGAAGCGCGCTTTCCACGACGAATCCTGCGGCGAGACATCGAGACCCGCGCCTTCCCCAAAAGGAATTTTTGAGCGATCGCGGATCGCCGGCGGCAGCTCGTCCGGATAGAGATCATACAGGTCGCGCAGCGCCGCTTTTCCACGAGGCAGCCCGCCGACCTCGCGCACCAGCGCGTCGGCATCCACATTCAGTGCGTAGCGGACAATCGACGGATCGAGATAGGGCTCGCGCGTCTCCACTTGATGGCGCATCGAACACCGATCGACGCGCTGCAGGCTGACGCGATGCATCAGTGCGAGGCATTCGTCCCGAAACGGCCGCCCATCGGTATCGCTTTCCATGAAGGCCACCTCGAGCGGAGGGTACCCGCAGAACAACTCGTCGGCGCCCTCCCCGCACAAGGCCACGCGGAAACCGTCGCGGTGCATCTGTTCGGCCGCGAGCAACGAACAAACCGCACCGCGCACGAGATTGGGCTCGAATGACTCGGTGACCTCGACGACATGGCCGATGGAGGAAAATACGTCGTCGCTGTCAGGCTCAAACGGCACGAGTCTCAGGTCGAAGCCGGTGCGCGCGGCATATTCCGCTGCATAGCGGTAATCCGGCGCGCTTTCGCCACCGACGAAATACCCGGGCGCTTCCGGACGGAATTGGCGGGCGTAGTGGGCGACCAAGGTGCTGTCGATGCCGCCGCTGAACAGGGTTGCCACCGGCAGGCCTTCTGGCAGCCTGACCCGCACGGCTTCGCGCAATAGACGATCGAGCGCATGCGGGTCATGGCGCACCGGAACGTCGACACGCGGATAAATCGGCGACTTGAAGCGCGCGCAGTTCTTGCGCGAAAGCGCATAACCGGGCGGCAGGAGCAGCACGTCGCCCGCCGGCACAGTCCTGAGCAGCGGCCGCATCTCCGAGCAGAACAGAAATCTCTCGCCGGCCTGCATGACATAGAGCGGCTTGACGCCGAACGGATCGCGGGCGGCGAGAAACTCTCCATTCGTCAGGTCGAGCGCCACAAACGCGTACATGCCCACAAAGCGCTCGAGTGCGCGGTAGCCCCACACTTGCAGCGCATTCGCCAGAACCTCGGTATCGGATTCCGTTTTGAACTCGACGCCGAGATCGGCAAGTTCCTGGCGCAATTCGCGATAGTTGTAGATCTCGCCGTTGAAGGAAACCGCCAAGCGCCCGTAGAACGACATCTGCGGCTGAACCGCGTGCTCGGCATCGACAATGCGCAACCGCCGCGTCCCCATGGCTGTATCTTTGCGGGGGGTTACGACGGGATCGGTCACATCGCCGCGATGCAGGATGCCGTCGATCAGACACTGGACCGTTTTCGCGGCATCAGGCCAATCGATCGCAACCGCAATGCCGCACATTCCGTGCCCCCTGCTTTTTCGGGCCTTCTGACCCGTTCAAACTCGGTTAACCATAAGGGCCAAAGGGTGAAATTTGGCTTAATCGGGCGGGTCCATGCCCCTGCCCCCAGCACGGGTCCGCGCGCGGCCGCCGGCAAAAAAACGAGATTTGTGCTCACATCACGCGTTATTTCGGGAATTAATCGCAGGACGCGGCGTCTAAATGCTGGTAGAGCGCCGTCAGGCTGCGAGGAGCACATGCGGTTACCGGGCAGAAGGGTTCTGGGCATTGTGGCGATCATGGCGATCGCCTTGCACACCACCCTATGGGGTGTGCTGGCGGCGCAGGCCACTGCCGGAATTCCGACCGACCCCTTTTCAGTGATCTGTCATAGCGGTGGCACGGCTGAAAAAACTAGCGACCAGGTCCCCGCCGATCCCGCAAGCCCTCCAACGCATGCTTGCGACCATTGCACGCTGTGCGGCACCGCCGCAGCACCGCCCGTACCTGACAGCGCAGTGGCTGTCAGGCTATTGCCAACGCGGCTGCTGCAGGTCCTGACGGCGGGCCCCACTGTTTCTGCCAGCGGTATCGCCGTCGGGTCCGCACGCGCCAGAGGCCCTCCAGCTTCAGCTTGACATCCACGAGCCGCCGAAACGCGCGGCACTGTGAAAACGTCAATGGAATCCTGGAGTTTCCCATGCGCAAGAATTCATGGCCCTTGGCCATGCTGGCTGCCGGTGCAGCGGCCTCTGCATCGATTACGCACGCACACGAGATTGTCGGCAATCGTTTCTTTCCCGCGACGCTTGCGATCGACGACCCTGGTGTCAACGACGAGCTGGCATTTCCGACGGCCGGACTGTCCAAGACGGGAGGCGATCCGTCCTTCCGCCAGCTCGATATCTCGGCCGAATATTCCAAACGCATAACCGAAGACTTTGCCGTGTCCCTCGCGCCGGCCTGGTCGCGGCTCTATGCTCCCGGCGGCCCGGCGATGACCGGCGCGCGCGGTTTTCAAAACCTCGAGACCACGTTCAAGTACCGCCTGCTCAGGAATGTCGAGCATGAGTTCGTCATGTCGGCGGGACTCGCAATCGAATGGGGCGGCAGCGGCGCCCAACAAGTCGGCGCCGATCGTTTCACGGTGTACACCCCGACGTTCTATTTCGGAAAAGGCTTTGGCGATCTGCCTTCGGACCTGAACTGGGCCCGGCCGTTCGCAGTGACGGGCCAGGTCGGATACTCGATCCCCGGCGTCTCAAAAACCACGAATGCGGCACTCGATCCCGATACCGGCGAGCAGAGCATCGACATCGAATTCCACCCCCGCGTGCTCGGCTGGGGCGGGTCTCTTCAATACAGCATGCCCTATCTGAAATCGGCGGTGATCGATCTCGGCCTGCCTGATTTCGTGAACCGGCTGATCCCGATCGTCGAGGCATCGATGCAGACGCCGGTCTCAGGCACGGCAACTTCAGGCACCGTCACCACCGGAACCATCAATCCGGGTCTGATCTTTTCCGGCAATACGTTCCAGTTGGCGGTCGAGGCAGTCATCCCGATCAACCGCGAGAGCGGAAGCGGCGTCGGCATTGTCGGTCAATTACACTTCTTTCTTGATGACATTTTCCCGACCACCTTGGGCCGTCCCATTTTCGCAAGCAACATCAACTCAGGGAAGCCGCACTCCGGCTACTAACCATGCGCGCACTCATCGCAACTATCGGCATGCTTCTCGCGACGGAAAATATAGCCTTCGCACACGCACATCTCGACCGCTCAAATCCGCCGGTCGGCGGCACCGTCTCGTCATCTCCGAACGAAATCGTCCTTACTTTCACCGATCAACTCGAACCGGCTTTCAGCAGCGCCGATGTCCGAAACGAAAAGGGCGCAACTATGCAGTCAGGTAAAGCGAGCGTCGATGGTGCCAATCGCGCGCAATTGCGGGTGCCACTCAAGGTCCTGCCTCCCGGTACATACAAAGTGAACTGGCGTGTCATGTCGGTCGACACCCATCGCACCGAAGGCAACTTCACCTTTCGCGTTGGACCATAGCAAGCGCAGGCAACGAGACTTCAGGCAATGCCGGACCCCTTGATCGTCATACGCGGACTTCACTTCGCGGCCTCAGTGATTGCCGGCGGCACGGTCTGCTTCATGGCACTGGTGGCGCGACCCCCCGCCCGAATTCCCGCGCCTGCGGATTTCGCGCAATTGTGCCGACCGGCGAATTTGCTGACCTGGTTTATGCTCGCACTCGCACTTGTGACCGGCGCGGCATGGCTTGTCGTGTTGGCTGCGCAGATCTTCGACACGTCGATCATCGAAGCCGCACGATCTGGCGGCGTGTGGACGGTGCTCACCGAAACGCGATTCGGATGGGTCTGGAGCGTACGGTTCGTTCTTGCTCTGCTTCTCGCGGGATGCATCGGCTGGCCGCGCGTCGCGGCAATCCGGGTTCTCCTCGCAGCGACTTTCCTCGCGCTGCTTGCACTCACAGGTCACGCGGGCGCCGCGCGGGGCATTGCCGGAGACTTTCATCTCGTATCCGACATCGCCCACGTGCTCGCAGCCGGCGCATGGCTGGGCGCCCTGCCCGCTTTTGTGTTGGTGCTTGGCGCAACGCGCCGCGCGGTGAATGACGATTGGTCTGGATTTGCGATCCAGACGACCCGGCGGTTTTCGATTCTCGGCGCCCTGAGCGTGGCAACTTTATTGGCGAGCGGCGTCGTCAACAGCTGGAATCTTCTCGGCCGGCCGCATGATTTATGGACGACAGGTTATGGCCGCCTGATCGCGATCAAGATCGGCCTCTTTGCCGCAATGACGGCGATTGCGGCCTTCAACAAATTTTTTCTGACTCCGCGGCTGCCCGATCCGCCGGCACTGCGCGACCTGCGGCGCGGCAGCCTCGCTGAAATCGGCCTCGGGCTAGGCGTGCTTGCCGCGGTTGCCGTGCTCGGATTGAAGGAGCCGACCGCCCACGTTCACACCGATGCATCCGCGATCCCGCCCGACGCAGCGTTCGTGCATATCCACGATCCCGCGGTTATGGCCGATGTCACGATCAATCCCGGGCGAGTCGGGTGGGCCTCGGTGGTGATACGCGTTTCACGCGAGGATTTCTCGCCTTACCCGGCAAAGGTGGTGACGCTCTCGCTTGAGCCGCCGCAGCCGATACGAGAAGCACTCGACGAGGCGGCGACGGAACAACCGGACGGAACCTGGATCATCAGCCGCATCAAGCTGGCGTATTCGGGCATCTGGACGGTACGCGTGACCATAACGAATCGATCGGAAGAATTAATTACCCTCGATGCCCCGGTTGTCATTGAACGTTAGCTGTATGATTGCTCGTGACAGCATCGGGTTGATCGGTTAGCGTGCTTTTTGCCCGTGAGAGCGGACGCCGGCAGCAAGACCGGTTCCTAACTGCGGTCCAAGTCTTGGGAGGGAAGCAAGTCCCGGCGCGTTCGACGCAGCCGCCCCGGAAAAAGCCTTAGAGCCGGGGATTAAGGGACCGATCAATTTGACGAGCAGGGCTTCGCGCCCTGCTTTTTTTTGCTTCGCGCAGCCCTAGCGATGCGACGGCCCCGAGATGGCCATCAGCAGATCGTAGGGAATAAGCCCGCGCGTATAAACGACGTACAGAATTCCGAAGATCGCGGTGGCTACAGCTGTGGTCCAGCCGAGTTTCCCCCAAACGCGGTGGATCGCGGGTGCACCCGGATCAGTACCCGGGGCCACTTCTCCGCTTTCCTCCTGGTTACGCACGCCCCACGGCAGCACCGCAAACAGCGTCAGCCACCAGATCAAGAAATAGATGGCGATAGCGGTAGTGGTATTCATGATCACGCCTCTTCCAATTCGACCAGCGTGCCGCAGAAATCCTTCGGATGCAGGAAAAGAACCGGCTTGCCGTGCGCACCGATCTTCGGTTCGCCGTCACCCAGGACGCGTGCGCCTTGCGCCATGAGTTTGTCGCGTGCTGTCCGGATATCGGGCACCTCGTAGCAGACGTGGTGAATGCCGCCGTCCGGATTACGCTCCAGAAATTTCGCAATCGGAGAATCCGAACCCAGCGGCTCAAGCAACTCGATCTTCGTGTTGGGGAGCGTGATGAATACGGTCGTCACGCCGTGATCGGGCTGTGCAACCTGCGCTGAGATCTGCGCGCCCAATGCATCGCGATATATCTTCGAGGCCTTGACGATATCGCGCACGGCAATGGCGACATGGTTGAGACGACCGATCATGATTGTTTCCGTTTATCCGCCGATGGATGCCCCATCATACCGTCAACACATGCACATGACACATGGGCTTCTTGCCCCAGCGTTGCGCAACCGCAGCCCGCACCGCACGGCGTACAGCTTCCCCGACCGCATCCGGATCACGCCGGCGTCCGCGCGGCAGCGATTCGATGGTTTCCAGCACGGCATCCTGCACGGCCTCGTGCAGGCCGCCGCCATCGCCGTCGCGCTCCGGAATTCCAATCAAGTCAAGCAGGGGACCGTCGCGCAATTCACCTTTGTCCGTCATGGCAATCGCAATTGAAACAACTCCGGCAAAGCTCAATCGCCTGCGGTCGGCGACCGTCCGAGCGTCGGCCTCGACCAGCAGCGTCCCGTCCTTGTAGAGGCGCCCGGCCGGGACCTCGTCGATGACGCGGACCTTCGGCGACAGCTGTACAAGATCGCCGTTCCGGCATTGCACGACCTCAGGCACGCCGCAGCGCCGAGCGAGCGTGGCGTGCTCATGCAAATGCAGGGCCTCACCATGCACCGGAATGAGAACCTTCGGCTTGACCCAGCCGATCAGCTCTTCGAGCTCGGCACGGCGCGGGTGCCCCGACACATGCACCAGGTGCGTCCGGTCGGTTATTATCTCGATGCCCTGTTCGATCAACAGATTGATCACGCGGCTGACCGCTTTTTCGTTGCCGGGGATTGTCCGCGCCGAATAGATCACGCAATCGCCTTGCGACAGCGTCACCTCCGGGTGTTGGTCTTCCGCGATGCGCGACAGCGCGGCGCGGGGCTCGCCCTGGCTGCCGGTACACAAAGCCACGACCTTGTTGGGTGGAAGGTAGCCGTAGGCGTCGACGGGCCTGAAATCCGGCACACCGTCGAGGTAGCCGGTTTCGCGCGCAATCAGCACCACGCGCTCCATCGCCCGGCCGATGACCACGACCTCGCGGTCCGCCGCCCTGGCCGCGTCCGCCACTGCGCGCAATCGTGCGACATTGGAGGCAAAGGTTGTTACCGCCACACGGCCGCGCGCGGTCTTGACCAGACCGGCAATCGTCTTGGAC
>Ga0134128_10010344_pt1 | contig 11174 bp, 7 predicted proteins | sample KB31754_FD_96462 | JGI IMG/M metagenome (GOLD analysis project Ga0134128, IMG submission 96462) | Terrestrial soil microbial communities with excess Nitrogen fertilizer from Kellogg Biological Station, Michigan, USA - KB3-175-4 | ecosystem: Environmental > Terrestrial > Soil > Unclassified ...
TGGCCCGCCGGCGGAATCGTCGTCGCGCTGATCGGCGAGCCGTTGATCTTGTAGATCCACGTCCCCGCCACCGGCGTGGTCGCGTTCTCCACCCCTGTCATCGTCGGCCCGTAAAGGAAGGAGGTCGCCGGGTTCCAGGTGTAGCTGGGCGTCGCCGCCGTCACCACCAGGCTGAACTGCGTCGTCACCGCCGATAGGTACAAACTGCTGCCCGCCTGATTGGCGCTGATCACCACCGTCCCCGTGCCGGTCAGCGTCAACTGGTTGCCGCTGACTGTACCCGGCCCGCTCACCACTTGCAGCACCACCGGATTGCCCGACCCGCCGCCCGCCACCACCAGCGGAATCGGATTGGGCGTGAACGTCATCGTCCCCGTCGGCGACAACGTGATCGTCTGCGGCCCCAGCACCCCGTTGCCGCTCACCGCGATGCTCTGCGTGGCGCTCGGCAGGTTTACCGCGTTGTCGCTGATCGTGGCCGCATCGCTCACCGGCCCCAGCGCGGTTGGCACGAACGCCATGCTCAGGTTGCACTTCTGCCCCGGATTCAGCGTCCCGGTGCAGGTGCTCGCCTGGTTGGGAAACTTCGCCGCAAACTGCACCGCGTTGATGCCGAGCGGCTGGTTCCCCAAGCTCAGCACCGGAACCGTCTGCGTCGCCGCCGTCTGCCCCACGCCCACGTTCCCAAACGCCAGCGCCGGCGGATGCACCGTGTCCAGCATGTAACTCAGCCCGTTGTAGGTGTCGCAGAAGTAGATGTTCCCCGCCCCGTCCAGCGCAATGGCGTCCGGATTGAACAGGTTCTTCGCCACCATGTAGGCGTCGGCCGGGTTATACGCGCCGCTCTCGTAGGGAACCACTTCGACCGCGTTGGCGTTCTCCAGCACCAGGTACAGGTTCCGCGCCGGATCCAGCACCAGATCCGCCGGCTGCCCCGTCAGGTCGGTCAAAACCGTCGTCTGCGCCGCCGAGTTGTAGCTGCCGTTCTGCAACGGGATGCGCACGATGCGCGCGTTCCCCCAGTCGGCCACCAGCAGGTCGCCGTTCACGTCCACCTTGATGCCCGAAGGCGCCGACAATCCCTGGCCAATGTAGATGGCCGCCGCCGGATTGGGCGTGCCGTTCTGGTTCGGCACCTCGATGATGCGGTTGTTTCCCCAGTCGCAGATGAAGAGGTTCCCGGCGGTGTCCACCGCCAGCCCGGCGGGATTGAAGATGGTCGTGGGGTTGTTGTTGTCCACGTTCGACAGCAGCGTGATGTCGGGGCCGCCGTTGGCCGGCACCTCGATCAGCTGGTTCATGTTGTAGTCGGAGACGAACAGGTTTCCCGCTCCGTCGAAGGCCAGCCCGTCCACATACTCCAGGTCGCGCGCCACCACCGTCTGCTGCGCGGTGGAGGGCACGCCGTTCACCATCGGCATCTTCACCACCCGCCCCACGCTGCTGTCGGAGGGGTAGTCGGCCACATAGAGGTTGTTGTTGCCGTCAAACGCCAGCGCGTCCGGATAGCCGGTGAAGCTGCCGATCTGCGTCTGCGCGTGCGGAGCGAAATTGGCGCCCGCTCCCTGCCCGACGCCGCTCAGATAAATCGTCTGGGTGGTCCCGCTCGGGGTGGTCAGCACCACCGCGCCCAGCCGCCGTCCCAGCGCCTTCGGCTGAAAAATCACCGGCACCGTGCAGGTCGCCCCGGCGCTCTGCGCGCCCACGCATGTCGCCCCGCTCCCGGCCACAAAATCCAACCCCGTGGCTCCCTGGAACAACACCTGCACGCTCGCCACCTGCGTCGCCGCGCCAAATCCAAAAGTGACGTTCTGCGCCGTCGAGGCCGCTCCCACCGCCGTCGCCGGCAGCACGAAGCTCGCCTGCAGCACCTTGACCGCCGCCGTAGCCGCCGTCAGGCCGTTGCTGGTCGCCTTGACTGTGTATGTGCCCAGCGCCGCCAGGGTCGGCGTGGCGCTGAAGCTGGCTACCCCCGCCACCGCGGCCGCGCTGGTTGTGTAGCTGAAGCTGTTCGGCCCGGTGACCGATAGAGTTACTGTCGCTGTCGAACTCGTGACCAGGGTGGCGGTGGATGTCTGGACCTGTACGCTGAATGTGCCCAAGCCGCCGCTGTTATAGATGACGCCGGGCAGGCCGGAGAAGGCCAGCTGGCTGGCACCAGACGGGGTCGGCGCGGCTTGCGCGCCCACGATGAGCGCGCCGCACACCAACACCAACGCCTTCCATGTCTTGAGCGGGGGGAAGCTCAGGCGCATAGTACGCGATCCTCGAAAATGATCCATAACAGGTGACTATCGTCGCCTGTTCACTGAGACTTTAGCACAAAGTGACCCCCTGAACCACCGCAGTCAACTGACCGGTCGGTTGGTGGCGGGGGGGGGTCAGTTGATCTGGAAGGTGACTGTCACCACCAGTGAGTTGTGGTTGTACCCCGCCGGCAGCGGAAAGCGTTCCTGCGAGGCCATCTGCTTCACCGACTGGAACGCCATGTCGTTCACCTCGACCGAACTGGCCCGGTTGATGTAGTGAATGGCGTCAATGGTCCCCGCGGTGTGCACCGTCATGGTGACAGTCACTTTGAGTCCCGCCGGAATCACCGGGTCGCGCGGCTGCTGGTTCCAGTAGTACTGCAAGCGGTCGCGCAAGTGGTTCACCCACTCGGTGTAGAGATTGCCGAAGTTGGCGTCGCCAAACGAAACCCCGCCGCTGCCCCCGGCTCCCTGGGTCGAGCTCGTCGCCGGGAACGAGACCCGTCCGCCGGCGCCATACGCCACGCGGTCGTCGTGGTCCTTGGAACGATCCGCCTGGGCCAGCTTCTTCAGTTCCGCCGCCGCCTGTTTGCGGGCGATCTCTTCCGGATTATAGGAAGGCAGCGCCACCGAATGCCGTGGCGCGGTGCGCGGCAGCGGTTTGGACTTGCCCTCCGCCGGCAGGTCATTCGCCAACCGGTTCTGCGTCGGCGCCACCACCGGTGACGGCATGGGGATCGCGCCGCCGGGAACCTGGCTCACCAGGTTGGCATGAAGGGCGCCGGCCGCCGCCGTCCCCGGATGGGCGCCGCCCAGCGGCAAAATCTTACCGATCCAGGCGCCGTACACGATCACTCCGCCCAAAGCGGCATGGAGACCGAGGGCAAACAGCAGCGAGCTCGGGCGGGTGGCCGTCGGCCGGCGCCGCGGCGCAGCGCTCACTTCCCTCCTCCTCCGGTCGCCTGGTCATACGGCTCGGTCACAAGATCCACGCTGGTCAACCCGCCGCTCTTGATCGCGTCCATAACGCGCGCCAGCACACCCCAGGAGATGTGCTCATCGGCACGCACATAAATCTCCTTGCTCTTCGTCTCTGCTCCCTGCTGCCGCAAATCATTGGCGATGGTCTTCAGGTTGGTCAGCTTGTCGCCGATGTAGACGTTCCCGCTGCGGTCCACGTTGACGATCAGCAAACTCTGCGTCAGTTGCTTGGTGTTGTGCGTCTTGGGAACCGAAATTTGAATGCCTGACTGGATCGCGGGCGCGGTGATCATGAAGATCACCAGCAACACCAGCATCACGTCCACCAGAGGCGTGACGTTGATCTCCGCCAGCGACGTACCCGAGCCGCGTTGGGCAAAGCCCGACATGCGCTCCCCTACCGCCCGCCCACCGAAGCCCGGTCCTGGGTGGCGCCGTAAATCACCTCTTCCGCCCGGCTGGCAAACTCCAGCCCGCACTCATCCGTGGCGATCGCCAACTCCTTCACCTGATGGACGAACTGGTTATAGGCGATCAGCGCCGGGATGGCGGCAAACAATCCCGCCGCCGTGGTCACCAGTGCCTCCGAGACGCCCGGCGCCACCGCCCGCAGCGTGGCCGTGCCCGCCGTGCCCAGGTCCATGAAGGCGTCCATGATGCCCCACACCGTCCCGAACAATCCGATGAACGGGCTGGCGGAGGCAATGGTCGCCAGCCATCCCAGGCGTGATTCCAGCATGCCCACCTGGTCGCCGGTCTCGGCCCGCATGGCGCGCTCGACGCTGGCCAGGCTGCGGCTGCCGTTCGGTCCCAGTTGGCGTTCCAACTCGCCGAAGCCGGCCTCGAACACATCCACCGCCGGACTGGGCCGGAACGTCTCTTGGGCGGCGTGCAGTTCGCTCAACCGCCCGGTCTTGTACAGCGCCCGCAGAAACCGTTTCGTCTGCCGCCGCCGCACCTTGAACGCCCGCCACTTGTCAAAAATAATGGTCCAGGAAAACACCGACAGCACCAGCAGCAGGATCAGAATCACCTGCGCGACCACGCCGGTATTGCTCAAAATCTCGGAGATCGCCGCCGTCGGCGCGACCAGGCACATTGCCATCAAGGGGACTCCTGTTCCATGCGGCAAAAGGCCGCGCGGAGTGTGATTAGGTTAAACGTAGCACAGGCCTTCAGGCGTTCGTGGATAAGGCGGTAGACTGGAGGGCGCGGCACCATGTTAGTCACCCTCCAGATCGAAAACTACGCCCTCATCGAGCAGGTTTCGATCCCTTTCGGCCCCGGCCTCAACGTGCTCACGGGCGAGACCGGGTCGGGCAAATCCATCCTGGTGGACGCCCTCGGCCTGCTGCTGGGCGAGCGCGCCGAAGCCGGCGTGATCCGCGCCGGCAGCGCCCAGGCGGTGGTCACCGGAACTTTCACCTCTCCGTTTGCCTCCGCTACCGATGCCGCCGCCTGGGCCGGCGAGCGTGGGTTATCCGCACCCGAGAGTGAAATCCGGCTGCGCCGCGAAGTGGGCGCCGCCCGCAGCCGTGCCTTCATCGGCCACGAGGTGGTTACCGTCGGCCTGATGCGGCAGTTGGCGCAGCGGCTGGGCGAGATCCATTCCCAGAACGAGGCCCTGGTCAGCTTCACCCCCGCCGCCCAACTCCGCCTGCTGGACCGCTTCGCCGGCCTGGACGAAGAGCTTATCGCGCTCGCCGCCGCTTTCCTCGCATGGCGGCAGTGGCGCGACCGCCTGCGCAGCGAGCAGGAGGAACAGCAGCAACGCCTGCGCTTGCAGGAGCAGTGGCGGTTTGAATGCGACGAACTCGCCGCCGCCCAACTCCGTCCCAACGAAGACCTCGGGCTGGAGCAGGAGCGCCAGGTGCTGGCCAACGCCGAACGCATCCTCGCCAATGCCCAGTCGGCCTACCAGTGCCTTTACGAAGGCGACGATGCCGCCGCCGCCCAACTCAAAGTCGCGCTCCGCCCCTTGCAGGACTGGCAGCGCTTCGATCCCTCGCTGGCCACGCTGTGCCAACGCCTGGAGAGCGTCCGCGCCGAAGTCAACGACATCGCCGCCGACGTCCAGCGCCTCGCTGACCACATCGAGGCCGCCCCAAAGCGGCTGGCGGAGATCGAAGCCCGACTGGTCGCGCTCGACCGCCTCAAGCACAAATACGGCCCCACGCTCGCCGACGTCATCGCCCACCACGCGAAGGTCGAGCAGCAGTTGCTGACGCTGCATTCGGCCGCCGCGACCGCCGCCGCCGCAGCCGCGCGCGAAACCGCCGCAGCCGCCGCCTACCGCAAGGCCGCCGCCACCATCAGCAAGAAGCGCCGCGTGGCCGCCGCCAAGCTTGCCCGCGCCCTCGAAGCCGAAGTCGCCGAGCTGGCCATGCAGTTGCGCTTCGAGGTCGAGTTCGGGCCACCACAAGCAGACGCTGCACCCGAGTCGTGGACAGCGACAGGATGGGACCAGGTCCGCTTCCTGGCCTCGCTCAACCCCGGCGAGCCGCTGCACGCGGTGGCCGAAATCGCTTCGGGCGGCGAGCTCTCACGCCTCCTCCTCGCCCTCCATCTCACCGCCGAAGCCAACACCAAGCGGGCCGCCCGGTCGCCGGCGCGCCGGACGCTCGTGCTGGATGAAATAGACGCCGGCATCGGTGGCAAGGCGGCCGCCGCCGTGGGCCGCAAACTGCAGCGCCTGGGCGAACACTACCAGGTGCTGTGCGTCACCCACCTCGCCCAGATCGCCAGCTTCGCCGCCCACCACCTGCGCGTGGAAAAAGCCGAGCACCAGGGCCGCACCCGCACCCAGGTGGAAGAACTCGCCGGCAAGGACCGCATCGCCGAGATCGCCCGCATGCTCGCCGGCGACGCCGACGCCCCCACCGCCCTCCGCCACGCCCGCGAACTGCTGCAGGCCGCGCGCGCCGCCGGTGCCCCCTGAGTCCAACCCATGCCTCAAACGCAGGCCGGCTTCAGCCACGCGAGTTCCGGTATCACCGGGGCGCCCGTAACCTCCCAGAACCGCTGCTCCAACCGGGGCCTGTCTGCGCAGACCCCTTCCCCGGCGCCCAGCGACGCCATGTCAGCGGTCTCCTGCAGCCGCCCCGCCTGCAAAATCGCATAGTGCGTAGCCAGCTTTTCCACCAGCCTCAGGTCGTGACTGGCGAGCAGTACCGCCGCCCCAGCCGCCGCCAGCCGCCGCACAATCTCGGAAAGCACCGCCGATGCCGCAATATCCAGCGCCTCAAAGGGCTCGTCAAGCAGCAACACCGACGGCGAGCCAATCAGCGCGCAACAGATACGAACCTTCTGCTTCATGCCGGAGGAATAGGACGTGATCAGTTTGTCAGCGGCGCCTTGCAGGTCGAAGGCCGCCAATAACTCATCCGCCCTTCGCCCCGCCTCTGCTCCTGAGAGTCCCAGCAGTCGCCCGGCCAGCAACACGCTCTCTCCTCCGGTGAGAAAATCAAAGTCTCCCAACGAGCCGCTGACCAAGCCGATTCGAGGATCCCCAATCCCCGCCCTCACCTGCTTCCCCAAAACTCGTACGCTCCCTGCGCTGGGCCGGAGAAGACCACTCACGATCAGCAGCGTTGTGGTCTTTCCCGCACCATTTGGCCCGATGATCCCCAGCACCTCACCCTCGCTGACGGTGAACGTAACCTGCTGCAGCGCCGGCCGGAATCGCTCTCCATAACTCTTGTCGACGCCGCACGCCTCAATCGCGGTGCGGGATCTCAAATCGCACCCAGACTTCCCAGCATTCGCTCACTCCAGGCTCCTGCAAGCCGCCGTCGCAATAGCAAAACCGCAAGGTATCTAATCAACAGGCAGATCCCGCACACCACGACCGGCCACAACACCAACCCAGACCTCGGTTCCACCTCCGGCACGACAATCAGGTAAGCGATCGTCCATGCCAGGTGCCCCATTAAGATCCAGAGGCCGGCTGCGGTAAAGCCAACGGACAGAGGATCCGGCTCCGGAGAGATACCTGACACCAGAACTCCTGCCGCATCCTGCAGCGCAATTGTTCCGATAGCAAACGCAAACACCGTGATGAGGCTGGGCAAGCCTGGCCAAGTTGCAACTGCTATGGCGAGCGTCGGCAAGATCACCAGACACTGGCCCACATTCACCATCACGCCGCGCTGAATAATCACCTCGGCCGGTGCGATGCCGACACAGGCGTAGCGCCAGACCCCAGCCCCATCCCGCCCCAGCAGGTTGCCCCTCACCCCGTACTGAAAAATGAGGGCGAAACCGCAAAGGATTACGAGCGATCCTGCATCAATACCCCCCTGGGTGAAGCACCAAAAGATCGGAAGGATCAACCCGCCGAAACCTGAGACAATCGCAATCCTGCCGGGACGCAGCCAGCCCAAAACAGTTGTCCGCCCCAGTGCCGACGGTGTGACTCCGGAGCCGCGCCGCAGCAGCCCGGCAAACCGCCCAAAAGAGGCTCCCAACTGTCCCGCCGTGAGCTTATTCCAGGCTAGCCAACCGTCCAGAATTACCATCAACGCCAGCAGCAGGCCCAGCTTGGCTATACATCCCAGTCCCTGCCAAGCCGGCCCCTCAAGCGAGCTGACAAACCAGCGCACTGGAGGAACGCCTTGCCCAAGCCAGTTCCAGGCAGCGATCCCTATCGCAGCACCATAACCGCTTGCCCTCGCCACCCACCACCCGCTCCCTTCAGTCATAGTCTTTAAAGAGGCCGTGACCCGAAGGGTGAGGACAACCAACAAAACCAGCGCCACAGTTGCCAGTGCCCCCCTCGCCGGCGACACACCCCCGAGCATCAACCCCGCCATTACCCCCAGAATCCCACTGCCCACCAACGCGCTTGTCGGCGCCAGAAAAACGGAAACAACGAAGCTTACCTTGAACCCGGGCCTGAGCATCCAAGGCCGCAAGTCAAAGTGCCACCCGCCATCCCAGCCCATGAACGCACCTGTTGCCACCCACATGCTCCACAACCCCAACCCAAGTTCCATCAATTGAGCCGTGGCCCCCACTCGCCCACGATAGCCCTGGAAGTGGGCCAGCAACTCCACCAACAGACCGACTTCCAAGGCCACTTGCCCAAGCGTCACAACCAGGCCCAACTCTTGTCGGAGGCTCCGCAAACGCATCCGAAACAATGCTCGAAGTAGCAGCATGGCCCCGGCTATCGCGCCAGCATGCGGATCGCAACGCGACAGAGGTGCGTCATGGTCTTGCAGCAAAGCAAGCTCCGCCTTCCCTACTACTTGTGCCGCTTGTGCCGCTTCACCTGTGGAGGTGAACGAAGTTGCCGTCCTGCCCTGCTTCGGCCCGCGATGGCCCACTTGTCGCTCCATCATCACCTGTCGCTATTTATTGAAGCAGGCAACCTCGACGACACCTCCGAGGTACCAGCCTATTACACCGGCTGCAAAACAAATAGGGCAAAACTCTGATGCCAACCCAGCCACCCTCAAAACCGTTGTCCCTAATCGCGCCCATCCGCAGCGACTCATCCTCCCATCAGGATCAAACAGAGTGGCCGGCGAGGAGGCCACGTAGCCATACGGATCCCAGGTTTGAGGGTTGAAATAGTCCACTCCCCCTAGCGGCAGCCCAAAACCTGGCAAGGTATTCAGGCTATCTGTCGGCGACTCCGGCTCGACGGCAAGCGTGGTATCCCCGAGGCCGAAGCTGTAAGGCGACGGGGGATCTGTACCACCTATTGCGGCCGGGTCGGGCGTTGCCCAGCGGCCCTGCAGCGGCACGTACTTGCGGTACTGGAACTGATCCAGCCCCGACTCGCTGTCGAGTTCGTGGCCAGTGAATAGCACCGAAGTCGCCGCCTGCATGCAACCCTGCGGCATTCCAAAAGGCCCGTAGGTCAGGAAGCTACCGTTTGGGTATTGCGCATTTTGCCCGCAGGTTGCCACGTTCGCGCCGTTCTGATCGGTCACGACGCGCGTGCTGCCCACCTGGTCCGCATGGAAGAACTGCAAATTGCCGACACCGCTGCCGACGGCCGCGGCGATACGCACACCGGTGTCACCAGGCTCGGCCGGGCTGCGGTCGCCGGCTCCCGCCGGCGACGCCCATACGTAGTCGGTCCACACCCCGCCGGTCAGCGAGGCCACGACATGGCCGAGCGCGTCGCGAACATAGAGGGTCGTGGTGGAGTCGCTGACCCTCTCGACCCGCCGCAGCAGGCCATCGTAAACGTAGCTTCCGCCCGCTCCCGGCGCCGCGAACGACACCAGTTGGTTGTTGCCATCCCAGGTGTAGGACGATCCCGAGGTGTCCGACAGCAACAGCCCGCTGGCATCATACCCGTACCCGACGATCTGGTTGTTGCCGTTGAAATTCACCCCGCCCAGCATCCCGCACCCGCTGCCGCCGGACAAATTCAGGTTGCCGTAGCGGTCGATGGCGAATTGGCAGTTCGTGCCCCCGCCCGTGGACCAGTCCGCAAGCCGATTGAGCTGGTCGTAGGTCATCGTATAGTTCTGCCCACTGTTCCCCAGCTTGTCCGTCAAAGCCACCACGTTGCCGTTGTCCGCGGTTTGAATGCCCGCCTGCGTGTAGCCGACGGCCAGATCCATCCGCCAGGTGTTGTCGCTGGAGTTGTTGGGGTCCTTGACCGTGATCTCGGTCGGCTGCAGCCGGCTGTTGTAGTTCACATCCTCGACCAGGCCGTTGCCGACCTTTTCTTCCGTCAGCCCGCCCGCCGGCGAGTAGTTGCGGTAATGGGTAAAAGCCAGGCCGCTGCTGTCGTCGCCCATCCAGTAGGCGCGCCCCTCCTGATCCGGGCTCATGTCCAGCTCGCGCCCGTCGGGCAGCGACTCCCACACCGGGTCACCCAGAAAGTCAAACGCCAGGTTGGTGGCATAGGTACTCCCGCCGAGGGTTGTGTCGTAGGTCTCCAGCCTCCCCATCGCGTCATATTGGTCCATGCCAATCGAGGCGCTGGAGGTGATCACCCGCGTCATGCGGCCGTAGGCATAATAGCCCGCCGTCCCGGTCGAGTCCGTGTCGTAGTCAATCTGCACCGCCGGCGTTGCCGCCGTCGCGCCCTGCACCGTGTAGCTGCGTGAGCGCAACCGGTTGAGGGCGTCAAAGGAATAGGTCACGACGGTTCCGTTCGCTTGCTGCTGCCGGACCATGTTGTTGTCGCCGTCATATGCGTAGTTGACGGTTCCGCTCTCGGGGTTGGTGGCGTCCATCTACCCTTTTGCAGCAATCCGTACACCGGGTCGTATTCGAAGCCAAACACCCGTCCGTCGGGCAGCGTCACGGCCGTAACCACCGGCTGCGAGGATGCGATGCTGGTGGGCGGCGAGCAGGTGCCACTTTCCACCGTGGTGTCCACGGTGTAGTTGGCCGCGGCCGTACCCCAGGCGATCGCATACGGCCGGCTCTGACCCGACAACTGCACCGTGTCGCCCGCGCTCTGGCCAAAGCCACTGGTGGCCAGCAGCGTCCGGCCAACCGTATCCGTGAGCGACACCGCACCCGCGCCCGCGTCGCTTACCGCAATTTGATTGCCGTTCCGATCCTCAATGACGTCGGGCAGCTCGGAGGCGAAGCGGTTCACACCCGCTTCCCTTGCCGGCTGGTTGAAAATGTACCGCGTCCCGTCGGCGTCGGTCACCGTCACCGGCGATACTGAGAATGACCCAGCCGGCTGCACCGTGGTAGCCAGGATGGCGCCCTCCCCTCCCGTGGTCACGGCGGTGCGAAGCGGGCTGGTCTCGGAACAGGAATTAGAGGGCGCGCCTGGCGCAGAACCCGTAATGGAGAGTTGCAGTGCGTGCCGACCACCGCGACTGTCCCGGAAGACGTAGTCGGTGGCATAATCGCACTGGTAGCTGCCGTTCACGTCCTGCCTCACCACCTCACTCAGCAGCGGCAGTGTGTAGCTCCAGCCGCCCTGTTCGAGATAGGATGCATCCGAGTTCCACCCCA
>Ga0134128_10010345_pt1 | contig 11173 bp, 12 predicted proteins | sample KB31754_FD_96462 | JGI IMG/M metagenome (GOLD analysis project Ga0134128, IMG submission 96462) | Terrestrial soil microbial communities with excess Nitrogen fertilizer from Kellogg Biological Station, Michigan, USA - KB3-175-4 | ecosystem: Environmental > Terrestrial > Soil > Unclassified ...
CCCCGGCCTGCCCAAGACCCGCTCGGGCAAGATCATGCGCCGTATCCTGCGCAAAATCGCCGAAGGCGATACCCAATCCCTGGGCGACACCTCAACCCTCGCCGACCCTTCCGTCGTCGATGACCTCGTCAAAAACGCGAAAAGCTGATGTTTGTTTTCATCTGGATATTGGCGTCCATGGGCGTCGCCTATGGCGCCAAAATATCGCTGCGCCAGCCCTTCCCATGGTTCGTGATCGCCGCGATCCTGTCGCCGCTGGTAGGCAGCGTTCTTCTATGGACCGCCAATCGCTGGGGCGTCAGACTAAACAACGTCATTTAGTTCCGCCTGATATCAGCGCGGCATAGCCATCCATCGCCATGGCAAGATCGATGTCCTTCTGCGTCACGCCGCCTGCGTCATGCGTCGCCAAGGTCACATCGAGTTTGTTGTAGACATTGAACCATTCGGGATGGTGATCCGTCTTCGCTGCCAGAAGGGCCACCCGGGTCATGAAGGCAAAAGCGGCGTCGAAATCCACGAACTGATATTTGCGGACAATGGCCTCCCGGCCATCGGCCAGCTGCCAGTCCGGCAGCCGTTTCAGCGCCGTCCGCAAATCCTCAATCGGCAGTTTGGACATTGGAATCCTCCAAGGAATATTCGCGCTCGACCGCATAGATGCTGCCGTCGCTGGTGAGCCGGCTGGAATAGAGACTGAACGCGCCAACCCGGAATTCGACACTGGTGAACAGCGCATTGTGGGTCAGCCACTCGATCAGTTTCGGGCCTTCGGGGTTGCGCAACCGGGCGAGCGTGACATGGGGAGTGAATTTGTGCGCGTCCTGCGGTTGACCGACCCGGCGGATGGCGGTGTCGACTTTCCGTTGCAGATGCTCCAGTGCGTCGGATTTGCGCACGCCTGCCCACACGGCATGCGGCTGTTTATTGCCGAACTGGCCCACGCCGTGAAGCTGCAGATCGAAAGCAGGCGCTTCGATCCCCGCCAGTGCATCGTCCAGCATGGCGGCGTCGCGTCCGTCCGCCTCCCCGATGAAGCGCAAAGTGAGATGCAATTGCTCACGGCTCTGCCAGCGCGCGCCCGGAATGCCGCCCTGAAGGAGCATGATGCTCCGAGCGACCGGATCAGGAACGGCGAGCGCCACAAACAATCTCATCGCGCCAACCGTCCCAGCGGCAGGCGCGTGCGGAAGGACAGCACCACCACGCCATAGAGAAAGCTGGCGCAGATCACCGCGCCTGCCAGCGCCGCGATATCGGCATAGCGGCCGGTCAGCGCCATGGCGCCCAGCCGCGCGCCTGCCCACGCCCCAGCGCCGGTCGCCAAAGCCGCCAGCAGCGCCGGCGGGAGCGCACGCAGGAATGTGGTCTCGATGGCGAGCAAGGCGCGGTTCCTGCCGAACCAGGTGAGGATCGCGACATTGATCCAGGCGCCCAGCGCCGTGCCCAGCGCCACGCCCGCGACACCCATGTGAAAACCCCAAACGAAAAGCACCTTGAGCGCGACGTTGGAGGCAATGGCAGTCAGGGTCGCACGCGCCGGGGTCAGGGTATCGTGTCGGGCATAGAAGGTCGAAGCTACGATGCGGACCAACGCCATCGCGGGAAGCCCCACGCCATAGGCCGCGAGCACGGTACCCGCCAGCGTAGCCGCCGCCGGATCGAAGGCGCCATGGGCGAAGATAGCCCGCATGATGGTGCCGGGAATGGCGAGAAAGGTGAAAACGAACGGCAAGGTTAGAAGCAAAGTCAGCGCGGCAGACCGGTTCTGCGCCGCGTCGGAGCCGGCGCGATCACCTGTGGCCAACCGCCGCGACATTTCCGGCAACAGCACCGTGCCCAGCGCGATACCCAGCACGCCCAGCGGCAATTGATTGATGCGATCGGCATAATAGAGAACCGTTCGGCTGCCGGTCGGCAGCAGGCTGGCAATCACCGTGTCGATCAAAGGAGCCACCACCACACTGGCTGCGCCAATCGTGACTGCACCGAACGCCACGAAGAACTCCTTCACCTGCGGCGTCCAGCGCGGCCAAGTCAGCCGCAGCCACAAGCCTTCGCGCGCAGCCGCCCACAGAATGAAGATCAGCTGCGCCACGCCGCCCAGAAGCACGCCCCAAGCCGCCGCATAGGCCGCGTTGGGAAACCAGTGCCACGCGATCAGCGTCGCGATCATGGAAAGATTGAGCAAGTTCGACCAGGCGGCGGCGGCCCAGAAACGGTCGATGGCGTTCAGCATGGCGGACAATTGCACCGCCACCAGGGTCAGGATCAGGTAGGGAAAGGTCACCCGCGCCAGGCTGACGGTGAGCGCGAATTGTGTGGGATTGTCGGCAAAGCCCGGCGCCAGCGCCCGGATGATCGCAGGCATGAACAAAGCCGCGAGCGCTAGCAAAATCACCTGCGCCGCCATCTGCCAGGAAAAAATCTGATCGGCGAATTTGGCCGCGGCCGCTTCTTCGCCTTTGGCATGGAGCGCGGCATAGCGGGGCAAAAAAGCGGGATTGATGGTGCCTTCGCCAAAGATGGCGCGGAAATTGTTGGGAAAGAGGAAGGCCACGAAGAAGGCGTCGGAAAGAATCCCCTTCCCCAAAATCCAGGCCAACAGCATGTCGCGCACGAAACCGGTGATGCGCGACAGGAGCGTGAAGCCGCCGACCGAGAGAAGTCGCCGGAACATCAGTGCCCGTTCTTCGCCACGGCGGTCTCAGCGATCAGCTTTTTCACGAACGGCAATATCCTGGCCACGATCACTTTCACGCCGGCCGGGTTGGGATGCATGCCGTCGGCCTGGTTGAGTTTGGGATTGAGCGCCACCCCGTCCAAGATGAAAGGATAGAAGATGACCGGATAATCCTTCGCCAGTCGCGGATAAATGGAATCGAACTGAGCGACATATTCGCTGCCCAGATTACGCTGGGCGTGCATGCCGGTGAACAGGACTGGAATGTGGTCTTTCTGGAAAGTGGAAAGGATGGCGCGGAGATTTTTCTCCGTCACCTCCGGCAGCACGCCGCGCAGCATGTCGTTGGAGCCAAGCTCCACAATCGCGGCGTCGGGATGATCCGCGAGCGACCAGTCCAGCCGCGACAGCCCGCCCGAGCTGGTATCGCCGGAAACACCGGCATTAACGATCTCGGCATCGATGCCTCGGGCTTTTAACGCCGCCTGAAGCTGGGTGGTGAATTCGGTTCCAGGTGGCAAGCCATAGCCCTGGGTCAGGCTGGTGCCCATGGCCAGGATCTTCACCGGTCGCGCTGCCGCCGGATTGTAAAAGCTAAGTAAAGCCAGCAGCGAAAGCGCCAGCCCCATGTTAAGGAAGAACTTGAATCGGCCGGTCATGATCGCCACGTCCCACTTTATCCCATTGAGTTCCAGATGCAGCCCCCCCGACCAGCCGACACTGTGCCAGCCATTCTGCTCGACAATGTGGCGTTGACGCTGTCGAGCGTCGCCGGGCCCGTCAACATCCTGCATGGCGTGTCTTTGTCGGTGTCGGCCGGTCAGACCGTGGCCCTGACCGGGCCTTCCGGCTCGGGCAAATCCTCCCTCCTGATGGTGGCGGCGGGTCTGGAACGGCCCAGCGGCGGCCGCATCCGGGTAGCCGGCACCGACATCACCAATATGGGAGAGGATGCTGCGGCGCGCTTCCGGCGGGGACGCGTCGGCATCGTGTTCCAATCCTTTCATCTCATTCTCACCATGACGGCGCTGGAGAATGTCGCGGTGCCGCTGGAACTGAACGGCATCAGCGACGCCTGGGACAAGGCCGCGGTAGAACTGAAAGCGGTGGGGCTGGGCGACCGGGCGCATCATTATCCGGGTCAATTGTCCGGCGGCGAGCAGCAGCGTGTGGCGCTGGCGCGCGCACTGGGACCGCGCCCCCAAATCCTGTTCGCGGATGAGCCAACCGGCAATCTCGACAGCGTCAATGGCGAGGCCATCGCCGATCTTCTGTTCGCGCTGAACGCGGAGCGGGGTGCGACCCTTTTCCTTGTCACCCATGAGGACAGCCTGGCCCGGCGCTGCCAGCGCATGGTGCGGCTGGAAAGCGGCCGCATCGTAAGCGATCAGATGGCGCGCGTCCCCGCATGACCGGCGTGGCACTCGCCTGGCGTTTAGCGCGGCGCGAATTGCGCGGCGGGCTGAAAGGCTTCCGCATTTTCTTCCTCTGCCTTCTCTTGGGCACGGCCGCCATCGCCGGCGTGGAATCGCTGAGCGATGCCTTCCTTACAGGCTTGCGCGATTCCGGCCAGACGCTGTTGGGCGGCGATGTCGCGGTGACCCTGGTACATCGGCCCGCGACCGATCAGGAGCGCGCCTTCCTGGAACGCTATGGCCGGATTTCCAGCAACATCTCCATGCAGTCCATGGCCTATGCGCTCAAAGACGGCAAACAGGCCGAGCGCCAGCTGGTTGAAGTGAAAGCCGTCAGCGATAGCTGGCCCCTGTTCGGCGCGCCAAGCTTCACGCCCTCCCAGAGCTTGGCCGATATCGTGCATTGCGAAGATGACGGCATCTGTGGCGCGGCGGCGGAGCAGATCTTGCTCGATCGCCTTCACATCAAGCGCGGCGATCTCTTGCGGTTGGGGAATGCGACTTTCCGTCTGATCGCGGTGCTGAACAGCGAACCGGATCGTATTTCCACCGGGTTTTCGCTCGGTCCACACATCCTGATCGCCACCAAGGCGCTTGGAAAAACCGGCCTCGAGCAACCCGGCAGCCTGATCAACTACACCTATCGCCTTGCTTTCGCACATAACACCGCGATTGAAGCTTTCCGCGCCGACGCCGGCCACGCCTTTCCTGATGCCGGCTGGCAGATCCGCGATCGCAACGACGCCGCACCTGGCATCCGCCGCTTTGTCGAGCAGGTGGGGATGTTCCTCACTCTGGTCGGGCTTACGGCGTTGGGTGTGGGTGGCGTGGGCGCCAGCGAGGCCGTGTCGGCCTTTCTCGACCGCAAGCGGTTCGATATCGCCATCTTGAAATCGCTGGGGGCGGACGGGCGGCTGGTATTTTTGATCTTTTTTCTGCAAGTGATGGCGATTGCGCTGGTCGCGCTGATCCTGGGCGCAGCTATCGGCGCCACCGCACCATTCCTGCTCGCCCGCTTTTACGGCGACGTCCTGCCCATGCCGCCGGCGCTGGGCATCTATCCCGGCCCGCTGCTGCTGGCGGCAGGCTTCGGGCTTTTGTCGGCCATCGCCTTTTCCGTGCCGCCGCTCGGCCGCGCCCGCGAAATTCCGCCGGCCAGCCTGTTGCGCGAGACCGTCGCGCCCCAGCGATCCCGTTTGCGGCCGGCCTATCTGCTGGCGTCCGGCGCGGCCGGCCTGGGCATCATGGCCTTGATGCTGGTGCTGGCGCCCTCGCCGCTTTACGCCATGGAATTCCTGCTGGGCGCTATCGTGCTTCTGGGCTTGTTGCGGCTGTTGGCCGAAGGCGTCACGCGGGCGTTGCGCAAGCTGCCCCGGCCGCATTCGCCGCTGGCGCGGCTGGCGATGGGCGATCTCACCCGCCCGGGCGCCGCCACCCAGGGCGTGGTCACGGCGCTGGGCTTGGGTCTCACCCTGCTCGCCACCATCATCCTGATCGACCGCACTATCGCGGCGGAAGTGAATGAGGCCCTGCCCAGCCGCGCGCCCAGCTTCTTCTTCGTCGATATCCAGCCCGACCAGACGGCGGATTTCGACCGCGCCGTCGGCGCTTTCAAAACCGGCGAGGATTATAAGCGCACGCCCATGATCCGTGGACGGATCACTTCGCTGAACGGCGTGCCATCGGCCCAGGCCAAAGTCGATCCCGATGTGAAATGGGCGCTGTCGGGCGATCGCGGCATCACCTACGCCGCCACGCCGCCGCCGGGAACTGTGATCACATCGGGTCGCTGGTGGGCGGCGGATTATAGTGGTCCCACCCTGATCTCGCTGGATCAGGAGGTGGCGCAAGGCACCGGCCTCAAGATCGGCGACACGATGAGCCTCAATGTGCTGGGCCGACAGATCGACGGGCGTATCGCCAGCTTGCGCAAGGTGGACTTCCGCAATGGCGGGCAGAATTTCATCCTGGTGCTGTCGCCCGGCCTGATCGACAAGGCGCCGCATAGCTTCCTGGCGACTATTCGCGTCGCGCCGCGCGAAGAAAACGCCATGTACATGGCGGTGACGGAGAAATTTCCCAACATCTCCACCGTACGGGTGAAGGATGCCATCGCCCAGGTGAACACGCTCTTGCAACAATTGGCGCAAGGCATCCGCGCCGCCAGCCTGGTCACGATCCTGGCGGGACTCTTAGTCCTGGCGGGCACCATCGCGGCCGGCGCACGCACGCGGCTCTACGACGCCACGGTGCTGAAGGTGGTGGGCGCCACTCGCGTCCAGATCGCCCTGGTCTACATCCTGGAATATGGATTGCTCGGCATCGCCACGGGAATTATCGCGCTGGGCGCCGGTACCCTGGCCGCCAGCCTGATCGCCCGGCAGATTCTGGACACCGCCTTTGTTTTTGACGCCCAGGCGGCGCTTTGGACGGTGGCGGGCGGCGGCGCGGCTACCTTGCTGTTCGGGCTCTTCGGCGCTATCGCGGCGCTCAACTCGCGACCCGCCAGCCGGCTTCGGAATAGTTGAATGAGCCTGTATTAACTTCTGGAAATCAGTGGCTTAGCCAATATTCGATATTTTGCCCGCCCGCTTGATACCCACGTCGCAAATCACGATATACTGAAGGCTTAAAGGGAGTTCCTCATGGCGGACTATGACAATCGGCTTGCTCGCAGCGCGGATAGCGCCGCCCTTGCGGTGGATGCCGGCCTGCGCGCTTACATGCTGCGCGTCTACAATTACATGCTGGTGGGCCTTGGCCTGACCGGTGCGGTGGCTTGGCTGACGGCCAACACGCCGCTGGTCAATGTCTTCTACAATCAGGTGCAGACCGCAAACGGCATCGGCATTCAGCCCAATATCCTGGGCTGGATCGCGGTTTTCGCGCCGCTGGCAATGGTCTTCTTCCTGTCCTTCCGCCTCCAGAAAATGAGTTTCGCAGCCGCGCAGACGACCTTCTGGGTCTATGCCGCGTTGATGGGCGTGTCGCTTTCGACCATCCTCTTCCTCTACACCGGCACCTCCATCGCGCTGACCTTCTTCGTGACGGCGGCTACCTTCGGCGCCATGAGCCTGTGGGGCTATACCACCAGCCGCGATCTCACCGGCTTCGGCTCCTTCCTGTTCATGGGCTTGATCGGTCTGATTCTGGCATCGCTGGCGAACTTTTTCTTCCGTTCCAGCCAGCTGCAATTCGTGGTGTCGGTGATCGGCGTGCTGATCTTCACCGGCCTCACCGCCTATGACAGTCAGAGCATCAAGAACATGTATTTCACCGGCGACGACAGCGAGACGACCGGCAAGAAGGCGATCATGGGGGCGCTGCGCCTCTATCTCGACTTCATCAACCTGTTCCTCTACCTGCTCCGGTTCATGGGGAATCGTCGTTAGTTGCCCCCATCTGTCCGCCAGCTTGGGCTTGGTGCTCCGGCCCACGCCTACGCACTGGCAAGCCCGCTAGCGGACATCTTCCCCCGCCAATGGCTTCGTCATACAGGGGAAGAAAGCCAGAGCTAGCTTCGAGAACAAAAGGCCCGACAATGTTGGGCCTTTTGTTTTTTAATTAATCTGCAAGGGTTTGCAGCAATTTCCTATCAAACACCTTGAGGACTTGGGCCAACTCATGGCCCCGCTTCAGGATCAGCCCGCCGGCTGCGATCACGCAATATTGACCCTGCCGGCCACGCAATTTCGGTCTCTTTTCCACCCGGAACAGGGGTATTTCGCTGGTGCGGCGGAAAATCGAGAAAACCGCCACCTCCTCCAAAAAGTCCAGGGCATAGTCCCGCCATTCCCCGGCGGCGACCATGCGGCCATAGACGGTGAGAATGCGGTTCAATTCGCCGCGATCGAAGCGCGTGACAGGAATGGCAGGGGAATTTTCCGGGAAATCCCGCGCCGTGTCCCTGCCTGAGGCCGCGGCGCGGTGAAACGCTATGGGTTCTTCCGCCATCGCCTTCATGATGAGCTTGGAACTTCTCAGCCGCAAGCCTTTCGCATTTTTAACCGCTGCCTCGAAATGGTCACGATTGAAACATGTGCTGGCCGCTTTCGAGACCCAGCATCCCTTCGTCGGTTGGCCGTGCTTTTTGAGTCGGCCTGGAACTTCAAGCCCCCCAGCCCTTTCCGGGATCGGCTCTATTCGCGCCAACCGACGCTTCTCCCCCAAACCCAGTCGACACACCGAGCGCCATGCTTGGCGCTGCTAGCGCCAAGATCAGCGCAGCGAGCGAATGAACGCTTTCAAAAGCGCATCCAACTGGCCGAACAATCCACCCACGGCGCCGGTGAATGTGAGCACCATCACACCCCAGGGGATGTAAAGATCAGGCCGGTCGCTGAAGAGATTCGCGGCGGCGACCGCGACAACACCGCACAAGGCGCCCACCGCGGCGCCGCCCAACGCCCCGGCCAGAAAGCCACGCGCCAGGTCGCGGGCATAGAGCAGCCCCGCCACGCCCGCGATCAGCATGCAGCCGAACATCAGGAAAGTGGGCTTCAGCCAGGGGCGGTAATGCGCCGCCACCACAAGCAACAACTCGAACATCACGCCCACGGCGATGGCGCGGCGCAAAATCTTGAGATTGACCACGCACAACTCCCTCACGGCCGTGACGACAGGCCCGCTTGCGGCTCCGTTTCGATTTCTCTAAACGGAGAAAAACCGGTTCCCACCCCGACTATGATCGAAATTCAGAACCTCACCAAGCGTTTCGGCCCCGTCACGGCGGTTGCCAATCTCAGCCTTCGGGTGAAGCCGGGCGAGGTTTTGGGCTTTCTTGGTCCCAATGGCGCCGGCAAATCCACCACCATGAAGATGGTGACCGGCTATCTGGCGCCCGACGAGGGCATGGCCAGGATCTGCGGCCACGATATCGTCGCCGACACCATCGCCGCGCAAAGGACCATGGGCTATCTGCCGGAAGGCGCGCCCGCTTACGGCGAGATGACCCCGCGTCAGTTCTTGCATTTCATCGCCGGCGTTCGGCAATTGTCCGGCGCCGCCGCCAAAGCGGCGACCGAGCGCGCCGTTGCAGGCGCGGAGCTGGGTTCGGTGATGGATCAGCCGATCGACACGTTGTCCAAAGGCTTCCGCCGCCGCGTCGGGCTCGCGCAGGCGATCCTGCACGATCCTGAGGTGCTGATCCTGGACGAGCCCACCGACGGTCTTGATCCCAACCAAAAGCATGCCGTGCGTGGGCTGATCCGCGGCATGGCCAAGGACAAGACCATCGTGATCTCCACCCATCTGCTGGAAGAGGTCGAAGCCATTTGCACCCGCGCCGTGATCATCGACCAGGGCCGCGTCGTGGCCGACGAGACGCCCCGGGCGCTGGCGGCACGTTCGGCCACGGGGCGGCTGGACGACGTCTTCCGCCAGCTCACCACCCGCGATACCGCCGGAGCGGTCGTATGAGCACGCTGGGGCCAGTCTTTAAGCGAGAGTTCAAATCCTATTTCGCGACGCCCCTGGCTTTCGTCTTCATCGTCATTTTCCTGTTCGCGATGGGCGCCTTCACTTTTTACCTCGGCCATTTCTACGACAATGGCGTGGCCGATCTGACTGTCTTCTTCGGCTACCATCCCTGGCTTTACCTTTTCCTGGTGCCGGCGCTCGCCATGCGGCTATGGGCGGAAGAACGCCGGAGCGGTTCCATGGAATTGCTGCTCACGCTGCCCGTGCCGCTCTGGGTCACGGTGGCGGGAAAATTCCTGGCCGCCTGGGCCTTCGCGGGCCTGGCGCTGCTTCTTACGTTTCCGATCTGGATCACGGTCAATTATCTGGGCAATCCCGACAATGGCGTGATCCTGGCGTCCTATATCGGCAGCTTCCTGATGGCGGGCGCTTATCTTTCGATCGGAGCGTGCGTTTCCGCCGCTACCTCCAACCAAGTGATCGCCTTCATCGTCAGCGTGGTGGTCTGTTTCCTGTTCACCATTTCCGGCGCGCCGCTGGTCCTGGATGCGTTTCGCGGCTGGGCGCCCCTGCCCCTGGTCGAAGCAATCTCCTCCTTCAGCTTTCTCAGCCATTTCGCCGCCATCACGGGCGGGGTGATCGATTTGCGCGATGTGATCTTCTTCTTCTCCCTGATCGGGCTGTTCCTGACCGCGAACATGCTGATCGTCGATCTGCGCAAGAGCGGCTGATATGATCTCACGCCGCACCTATGTCTTCACCGCGCTGGTTCTGGCCGCCATCCTGTTCGTCGGGCTGAACATCTTCGCCGACAATTTCTTCACCAATGCGCGGCTGGACCTCACCCAGAACCGGCAATTCACTTTGAACCAGGGCACCCGCAACATCCTCGCGAAGTTGCAGGAGCCGATCACCCTGAAATTCTATTATTCCCGCACCGCGGGCGCGCGCTATGCAACGACCGCTGCCTATGCCAAACGCGTGCGCGACCTCCTGGGCGAATATGTGGCCGCCGCGCATGGCAAGATTATCCTGCAGGAAATCGATCCCGAGCCCTTCACGCCGGAAGAAGATGAAGCCAGCGCCGCCGGCCTCACTCCCGCGCGCACCGACAGCGGCGATGTAGTCTATTTCGGCCTTTCCGGCTCCAACAGCATCGACGGCCACCAGACCATCGCCTATTTCGGCTCCCAGCGGGAAGGCTATCTGGAATATGATCTCACCTCCCTGATCTATCATCTGGCGACCCCAAAAAAGCCGACCATCGCGCTTATCACGTCGCTGCCCATGACCGGCACGTCGCAAAATCCGCAGCCGCTCGCCGCTTATGCGGCGCTGGCGCAGGAATATGACGTCACCACCCTGCCCAATGACTTTTCCGCGGTTCCCCATGACGTGGATCTTCTGGTGCTGGCCCATCCCGATCAGATGACGCCGCAGCAGCAGCTGATCATCGACAATTTTGTCCTGTCGGGTCATCGCGCCTTGATCTTCGTCGATCCGCTGTCGGAGCTGGCGCAGCAGGCCGGGCCGCAGGCCGTGCTGTCGTCCGATCTTGGACCGCTGCTGCATAGCTGGGGCGTGGATTATCCCGCCAACATGGTTCTGCTCGACCGCGCCCGGGCGCAGCAGGTAGCCGGCAGCAATGATCCACGCG
>Ga0134128_10010347_pt1 | contig 11173 bp, 6 predicted proteins | sample KB31754_FD_96462 | JGI IMG/M metagenome (GOLD analysis project Ga0134128, IMG submission 96462) | Terrestrial soil microbial communities with excess Nitrogen fertilizer from Kellogg Biological Station, Michigan, USA - KB3-175-4 | ecosystem: Environmental > Terrestrial > Soil > Unclassified ...
ACGCACAGTATAATACCTGCTTGCAAAAGTTTCGCGGGCAGCTATAGGAGAAAAGAACAGGCTAAGATCAGCGCCTTTTCTGTACTCCATCCCGGGGGCAAGTGTAAGGTATGCTGGGGCAAAAAAGTTGGACGTAGAAGTAGTATCCCATACCGGCATAGTATAATCATACCCCTTCGTAAACTGCGACCTGAAATTAAAAAGGCCTGTTAGGTAAAAATCTTTTGTGGTATCTATCCGATATCCATACTTAGATGTAAAATCTATCCTGTCGTCTGTTTTGCGTGGTACAAACGAATTGGAATAAGCATAGAACAAACCATAAGCAAGATCCAGATCATTGGTCCAGATGCTGCGATGGTAGAGCCTGGTTATATCTCCCTGGAAGATACTGCTCACAGCAAGAGAAGCTAATTCTCCCCCCGCAGACCAGTTGTGTAAAAATCCTTCATTCGCACCTAAATTAAATACACCGCTATGAGTCCATGCTACAGTGTCTTTGTTTTTGGTGTCAAGTGATTTCTTAACAATATCGGCGCCGGTCATTTGTGCTTTTGCAATAGGAGCCAGTAGCATGAGGCATGGTAATAGTAGAGTTGCTTTTTTCATCTTCCCTTTTTTAAAAATGAAAAATTATGTTTTTATGGTTATGCAAGAATACATTATTTTGGTCTATATCCCGATGCGAGTAAGAACTGTTCAGCGTCAGAATCTTTAAACAGCTCATCCATTGTGGTCTTCGGATGTTTTCCCATGTATGCTTTTACAATTTGCAGCCCTTCCCATGAGCCTATATTGCCCGGACTTTCGGCAGGCATACCGGTAGCACTGGGAGCATCATTTACATAGCGGAGCACCTTTTCCCAATTGGTTTCATAAAACAGGTTCTCGCGTACAAAGAAATTGTACACCTGTGCCTCGCTTTTGTTGCACCATTCCAATTGTCGTCCTGTATATCCAAGCCTTGTGGTATCATCAACAAAAGGAAGCACTTTGGAAAGAAAATATTGTTGCTTGCCTTTTTGTATCATCATATCAAGTAGTGTCCTTCCTTCATTAACGAAGGGATGCATATCCTGGTAAGTGGCGCTGAAAACCGCTACAGGTATATAAGATGGCCGCAGATGAGTATCCATATAGTCGGGCAACCCTACTGACCTGTAGAAAGGATATTGATCACCCAGGAACATATCAAGACCTATACCCATAATGTTATTACCCACAGTAAATGCTGCCCAGTTGTTTAGGCCAGATACCAGGTAAATGATTTTCGGTACCTGGAAATCCGGGAAGTAATATTTCATATACTGGTAGCCTTTCGTGATCTGCTCATCTACTTCTTTTGTATCAGGGAAATGTTTGGCAACAGTATCAAAAAGACCACGATAATCATGTTGGGTAAGAAAATTTTTAAGCCCATGTACTATTGCCTGGTTTGTGTCAACATAATTACTATGTATGCCAAAACCCATCAGGGTGTCGAGATAAAAATCCAGGAAATCAGGATACTTCTGTTTCAGTTGTTGTAAGCCCATAGATAACCTGTTAGTGTCCAATTGGGCCAGATCCACATCCAGCCGTCTTGTTTGCAGCGATATTTTTATATTCGATACATAGGGCAGCTTTTCACCATTGTTACAACTGCTCAATACCAATAAAGGGATGATCAGTAAAAAACAGAGCCTTTTTAAACCAAAAGAAAACTTTGACTCAGGAAAAGATTGTAACGGGAACATTAGCAAATGCTTTTAAATTTGCTAACAAAAATAGTGCGTGTGTTCGTTATTATCATATCACAGCATAAATTTGATAAACCACCTCTATGAAGAAATTATTTATACTATTGACAATAGGCATATGTATTAGCCAAATTACTTATGCACAAAAATACGACTACGATGAGACCCAACCTGTGGAACGTCCCTATGCGCCACATCCACCCGGCATAGATGTGAACAGGGTGCGCTTTGGTGCGTTTATTTCCCCTGATATATCGTGGATGCACCCAACAGCCTCACAAAGCGATGATGGCCATTATTTCGTCAGTAACAAAGGAAGCAAAATAGGCTACAACTGGGGGCTGATGGCTGAATATTTCTTTGCTCCGAATTATGGCATAGCTACAGGATTTGATCTTGCTACAAACGGAGGTAAAATAGAATCAACCTTAAATACTGCAAAGGTAGACCGTAATGCTCCCAACACCGTTTTAAGCTCTGACTTTAATTACAAGCTCCAGTTCCTGGAAATTCCATTTAATCTGAAACTGCGCTCAGACCCTCTCGGAGACCCGGTACATGGCGTAAGGATATTTGGGCAGATAGGGCTCACAACAGACATTAATATCAGCAGAAAAGCGACATTCGATATCACTTACAACGACCAGAACGGCAATTCAGCTACTTTGCAGGGAAGCAATGTAAAATTGCAGGGTGTACTGGCTGTACCGCCTATAATGCTGCAAATGAATGTAGGTGCAGGCATAGAATATCCCATAGCACAAAAATTACTATTTTATACCGGCTTGTTTTTCAATAATGGCTTTTTGCCAAGTGCTGTTAGTCCTCAAAATTTTGAAATGGGTTACGCTGGCAGCTTCACTAATGGAAATGTGCGGTTAAATAATTTTGCGTTGAGAGTGGGATTATTCTTTTAATTTCGCACCGTCATTCAACCAAAATAACGCCCGTGCAATAACTTTGTGCGGGCATTTTTTCGAAGTTTTTGTTGCAGACCCTCTTCTGAATCTTACTTTGTATGAAAATATTTCTTGCACAACAGAACTATCACATCGGAAATTTTGAAGCTAATACCAACAAGATCATAGCTGCCATACGCGAAGCAAAATCGCAAGGCGGTGAATTGATCGTTTTTTCAGAGCTTGCTGTTTGTGGCTATCCCCCAAGAGATTTTCTTGAATTCAATGATTTTATTGAACAAAGTCTTGAGTCTATAGAAAAAATAAAAAATGAAGCAGATACTATTGGTGTTTTAGTTGGCGCACCATCGCGCAATCCCAACATAGAAGGCAAAGACCTATTCAATAGTGCTTACCTGCTTTACCAGAATGAGATAAAAGGTATAGTTCATAAATCATTGTTGCCCACTTACGATATCTTTGATGAATACCGCTATTTCGAGCCTGCTTATGAGTGGAACGTGCTTGAATTTAAAGGGAAGAGATTAGCAGTAACCATTTGTGAAGATATCTGGAATATAGAAGATGACCCTCTGTATCGCTTCTGCCCAATGGATTTACTGATACAACAGCAGCCGGATGTAATGATAAACCTCAGTGCATCACCTTACGATTATGTGCATGCAGACGGGAGAAAAAGTGCAGTAAAAAAGAATGTAGCCAAATATAAGCTGCCGATGATCTACTGCAACACAGTGGGGTCACAAACAGAAATAATTTTTGATGGTGGTTCTGTAGTGATGAATGCTAAGCAGGATATTGTCTGTGAGATGCCCTACTTTGTAGAAAGTATGCAGGCTGTGCATCTCGATGAATCCTGTGAATTTAAGGAGCCTGTTGTAAGAGCGTCAGGCACTGTTCCTATTGTGCAACCGATGCCAGAAAAATTTGATGCCGAAAAAGGGATAGAAAGCATACATAACGCACTGATACTCGGTATCAGGGATTATTTTGGCAAGATGGGATTTACGAAAGCTACAGTAGCATCTTCCGGTGGGATAGATAGCGCCGTAGTGCTGGCACTTGCTTGTGAAGCAATGGGCGCTGCAAATGTCCGCGCATTATTAATGCCTTCTCAATTCTCTACGGGCCATTCGGTAAGCGATGCGGAACAGCTCTCTAAAAATCTGAATAATCAATACGACATTATTCCCATAAAAGAACTATTTAAAGGCTATACCCATGCCTTGCAGCCTGTATTCAATAACCTGCCATTCAGTGTTGCTGAGGAAAATCTGCAGTCACGCATACGTGGCACATTGGTGATGGCATTGTGTAATAAATTTAATTCCATCCTGCTCAATACATCTAATAAAAGCGAACTGGCCACAGGCTACGGAACTCTATATGGAGATATGGCAGGAGGACTAAGCGTGCTTGGCGACTTATACAAATTACAGGTATATGCTCTAGCCAGATACCTGAACAGGGACAAAGAGATCATCCCTCAAAACATTATAGACAAAGCCCCAAGCGCCGAGCTACGCCCCGACCAAAAAGACACAGACAGCCTACCAGAATATTCTGTACTCGACCCGATCTTATATCAATACATAGAACGCCGCCAAGGGCCAAAAGAAATAATTGCAATGGGCAGCGATGAAACTCTTGTAAGCAAAATATTAAAGCTGGTAAATACCAACGAATACAAACGCAACCAGTTCTGCCCTATTATTCGTGTATCCCCAAAAGCATTTGGTATTGGGAGACGAGTGCCTATTGTGGGGAAATATTTGGGATAAATATAAAAATAAAGGGCGGTTATTACCGCCCCCGATCTATTAAATATTGAACTAATATCTAAAAACTATTTTAAAGTAACGGTAACATTTCCGGAAACTGTGCTCCATGTGTAATTAACTGACACCCCACAGGTATTCATGTAAGTGTAGGAAGAACCGGGATCAAGACAAGTGCTAATGCCAACAAAATTAGTAACAGGAAATGAGCTTGGATTATCGCTTGCGGCAAAATCTAGCCATCCTGTAGGAACACCTCCTCCATACCAAGTAACACTAGAAACACTGGCATAAGTCGTGCTCGAATGAGGATTAATCTGATACGAAATAGGCGTCGGTGAAGCTGGGCTACAAACGCTAACATTGTAACCTCTAAAAGCATAATACACAATACATGATGTATTATTGTTAATTGTCAGAGACTGAGCATTTGTGCAAAAATTTGCAATAACCAGTAATGAAATTAAAAATAGCTTTTTCATTTTCTTATCTTTTTAAATGTGAATAATACTTCTAATCTATACATTATTCTATACAAGTTTTGAGCTATCCATCGAAATGTCGGTTTGATCCGACAAAATGCTTGTTTCATCCGACGAATGGAAATAATCTTTTACTAAAACTTTGAAAATATTGAAACCTATAAATACCCAGGGACACAAACGCAACCAGTTCTGCCCTATAATTCGTGTATCTCCAAAAGCATTTGGCATTGGGAGACGAGTGCCTATTGTGGGGAAGTATTTAGGGTAGGTATATTGAGTAAAACTATAAATATCTATTTATAGTTTCACTCAATATATAAAAAAACTAAAAATGCAAATAGAAAGTGATATTATAAGATGCATCAGTTGACATTTCTAATGTAGCACCAGGACAATTCACAACTGAAGTTATTTTATTTTGGATAGCACCACCACTTTGACAAATGAGATTATGCTCAACGCCGAGTGCAGGCCCACTTGAATTAAAAGCGTTAGCCATATCAATTTGCGCTGGTGTTGTTCCGTAAGACCAAGTAAGAGACGAATAATTATAAACATGTGTACCAGGAAGGATAGTAAATGCCGCTGAATTACTACTAGTAATAGCACCGCCGGGACATGAGCTCGGTGGGCAGCAAGGACCGACAAGGGAAGCTTCACCAGGCCAATCAGCAAATAAGCGGCCAGGTATCGCAGGGCATCCAGTAGTATTATTTACAGTAATAGTTTGTGCATTTGCAGCACCATAACTTGCAATTAGCAAGCCAATTAATAAAAGCTTTTTCATTTTCTTATCTTTTTAAATGTGAATAATATTTCTAAGCTATACATTCTTTTATAAAGATTTTGAGCTATCCATCGAAATGCCTGTTTGGTTCAACGAAATGCTTGTTTCATCCAACGAACTGCATTTTTATTACCATTAAAACAAAAATGCCCACGAAAATCGTGAGCATTTTTTACCTAAGATTAATTTTAAAATTATCGTATTAAAGTCAATGTGCCTTTGAAAGTTTGCAAAGAACCATCAGGGAATCCAACACGGATCAGGTAACTATAGTCGCCAATATCCTGCGGAACACCGTTCCAGGTACCATCCCAGCCCCTGTTGTCTTCGCTTTTATACACTTCCTGTCCCCAGCGGTTGAATACTCTGAATTCTACGATCTTCTCAATAGTTAAATTAGAGACGCGGAACACATCGTTCTTGCCATCTCCATTAGGAGAGAACGCGGATGGAACATTTACTGCTCCATGATAGTTGATGGAAATATTTACTGAATCACTTGAAGAGCAACCATCCTGGCCAACACCTGTAACCACATATTTCATAGGCTGCTGAGGTGTAGCAACAGGATTTACAATATTTGGGTTATTGAGCGCTGTAGCAGGCCACCAGCTGTAAGTGGTAGCTCCTATAGCGTATAACTGAACACTGGAACCTATTATTATTGTAGTATCATGATTTACGATCTTTACCTGCGGGATCGGCTTGATATCTATTTCTGCCGTAAGGGTATCACTACAGCTAACACTGTCTGATACAACTACCTGGTATGTTGTGGTATCGGTAGGTGTCGCTATCGGGTTGGCACATTTAGCGCAGCTAAGTGATGTAGCGGGTTGGTAGCCGTTTTGATACCATTGATACTTAAATCCACCTTTAGCTACAAATTGTACTTTACCACCGGCACACAAAGAAGTATCTATGGGAGCCACGGTAAAGTTATGTATTGGTACATACAGGCTCACAGAATCATGCACCAGGCACTGGTTCTTACCCTCTGTGTATACATAGTATTTAGTGGTCTTTGGCACATAAGCTACAGGATTGGCAACTGTGGAATCCGACAAATAAGTGCCCGGAGTCCATGTAAAATGGAACTCAGAATCCTGTGGAGCCGGACAGAATCCAAAGGTCATTATAGGACGCTGAGTATATGTCCCATCGTTTGTACCACCACCGGCACCAGTACACATATCTCCAAAACTATAATTATATTTACCTATCATTGAAGTATATGGCGTATGCGTATCTGTAGTAAACATTTCCACAAAGTGTTCATCCGGACTACCATAGCAAAATTGCACAACTAAATTTTGTGTAGTATCCCAATTATACGTCGTCAAATTAAATGGACATAAAACCGGACTCCCTGGAGTAAATGTTATTGGGCCAGTTGCTGCATATACAGGTGTAAGTCCAACATTTACATAATCTGAGGCATTATTAAAAGAAGACTTATTTGTACAACCAATAGAAATTGTAAAACTATCAACATAGTTTTCACCTGTATAGTTAACACTAGCCGGGTCAATATAAAAATCAAGTTCTCTTAGAGTTCCTGACGTTAAACCAGCAGCCATTAGCTCAGGTGCCGTAATAAGCATTTGAGAAAGCATTTGTGGCTCATAAAACGGAGGCCCATAGCTTCCCGGAGCGGTACTACTACCAAATACATTTGCAGTCTGCGGGTTGACACAGCTTACAGGATTATCGGTGCCACAAGCAAGATTTAATAGCTTTTTAGGTCCATGCCCTACTGCATCCAATTGGAAATATCCGGGGCGACACAATATCTGGCTCGTCGGTATTGTTGTTACAGAGTTAGAGTTATCAACAGTTATGTGAGTAGTATCTGTTCCCACACAATTAGGATCAGTGGCAGATGCTACCTGTACCACATAGTTTTGATTATTGGTTAAACCTGAAGATGTTGGATCAGAGATAGTTGTACTATTCAGATCTGTAGATGGTGACCATTTATAAGTGAATGTGGCCGGAGAGCAAGCTCCAAATTCAGTTTCAGGACGGGCTGGAGCATTCTGTTCACCAGCATCATTGTATTGATTCGACGCACCACATCCACTTGTAACAGTACCAACGCCAGGATAATTGAACAATAACCAATAGCTGCTATTATAAGGAGTGCTTACAACATATACGTCAGCACTATTATCACTGTAGTCCCCTGATCTGTATCTGTTAGCATAACAAACTTCTACTACTATGTTTGAAACGCCATCCCAATAATAAGGAGTAGGAAAGTTAAATGTATGCCAGCCTTTGCTGTTTATCACCTCATAGCTACTGCTATATACAGTAGATAAAGGATAATAGTTAAACTTGGTACTGCTCAACTGCTGATCCGCAGTACAAGCCATACCGATCTGATAATTCAAAAATGAATCTCTTGATGTAGTAGCTGTATAAGAAGCCACATTGAATGCTATAGAGGTCAGGTTCCCTGCATGAATTCCCGCATTTATCAAATCGGAAGCATAATAAAGTATCTGCAGTCTTCCTCCTCCCTGTACTTCTGGCCAGTCTAAAAAAGGAGTTGGTCGGTAATTGGGATAGTTGGAACGCTGACTTATAGATAACGTCTTCCCCTGATCTATATTTACTACTGTTCCGGAACATGTGCTGGTGGATAATCCGCAGGCTTGTGTGGAGGCATTAACGCTTAGGTTAATGCTACCCTGCGGGCATATTGTCGCGTTTTCTGGGATTATGTGCACAATAGGCGCTACACCTTTTATAGTCACAGTAGTGCTGTCTTTATATTTACAGCCATTTACATCAGTTACATACAGGAAATACTTTGTTGTAACAAGCGGCGTGGCTGTTGGATTTTTTATTGAAGAATCACTCAAGGTCGCCGCAGGCGTCCATGCACGTGAAGCATCGGTTTTTCCAGGTACCACAGTGTACGAAAGCGTAGTAGACTGATTAGCACATATTGTGGCCGGAGTAGGTACGCTTATACTAATAGGATTGTCACGGCTCACAACAATGGTATCAGCTTGCGAACATGCTATGGGCAGAACACTAGTGTTTACCGTTACTATATATTTATATATCCCTGGTCCAGCCCATGTAGTAGTCGGGCTATCTATATTGGGGTTGCTCAAATTCAATGGGAATCCACCCAATGAGTCAGTCCATGTATAGCTGGTACCCGGAGGGCCAACAACATACAACTGAGTAGGCAAAGAGGTAGGACCACAATAAGCAAAGCTATCAGGTGAATAAATAGAAGATAATACTTTTATAATTACGGTAGAATAGCTCTTTTGTACGACAGGGTCAGAGCTGCTCAAACAGCTTGAATCAGAAGCTGTAAATACAACCGTATGAATTCCTATATCAGAACCGGTAGGTGTCCAGCTAAAGGTACCACTCACACTTGCTGTGGCGCTACCTATTGTACTAAAAGACGATCCCGGAATAGCGGTTTTATTATCAGAACTCATGTATAATTTGAACAAAGAAGAAACAGTGTCCACCGCATTGATATTAAATTTCAATAAAGTGCCGGGGCAAACATCAATTGTATCATATCCTTCCAGATTTCCACCTACCATACTTTGAGGAGTAGTATCTATAGTGGGTGGTGGATATGGTGCAGTACAAGTTATAACACTATAATTTACTTCCCTGTCATTATAAGAAAGTTGTGCCCCTGAGTAATAATCATAACTATAAGTACGGAAACCTACGAGGTAATGACCGGGAGTACTTGAGTTAAATGTAGCCTGTCCTGTACCAGGATTTACTAAGTAAGGATCACTTGCAATGGCATTTACAGGATGGTTAAGGTCAAACCCAACATTGTAGACACCAGCATTTCCATAGTTAGCAGGAGTACCTGTAGAATAGTATAAACGATTATTAAAAGTAGCGAGAGAATCCGCACTACCATCAGGATCATAAGGACCAGTCGGATAAACAACATGCTGATTAGCACATAAATAGGCCGGCAAAGCAGGGTAAGCATATCTTGGAGTACTGGCATTATAACGTGCCTGATTATTTATTAAAGCGATCAAGGCAGGTTCATGATAGGATGTAACTGAAGGGTCAAGATCATCATAGTTAGTACGATTATTAGATGTGTTCCATATAAAAACCCAATCTGAACATGCTTTGGGCACAGACATAGTATCTGAGTAAGTCGTTACCGTATAGCCAGGATAAGTAGCACTTGCAGAATTACAGCTATTCAGGCTTGAATATGCAGGACAAAGCTGATCTACAGTATCTGTAGTACCGGGGTATAAAGTTACTTGTATATACTTCGGAGCATAACAAGTATTTGATGTAACATTTACGGTTTCCGTTTTTGCAGGTACGGAGGATGTGGATGGCGTACACAAAGTGTATACCACCAAATTCACCCTGTACTTTAAAATACTGGGACTTGTGCCGATATAATCAACATATAAATCCGCCGCCGCATAACCTGAGCTAAACTGGGCAAATCCTTTGTTAGCATCCAGTAAGGACAAAAGCAATACTAAAAAAGTTGTAATGGTTATTGATCTAGATTTTAAGAGCATGTTTGTCTCTTTGAATTTTTATTAAAAAACTTGTTTATCCGACTTAACTAACAAATGTCATTATCTTAACAATGTAATGTTACCTTGTTTGTAAAACCTCTTACCCCTGAAAGTATATGCTTCTACGACATATACATATACGCCCATGGGCTGTGGCTGTCCATTGAAGGTGCCATCCCATCCCTGGTTAATGTCTGAGGTTTCGAACATTTTTTGACCCCACCTGTCGTATATAACAAAACTCTTCAGAGTTGCTTCTCCTGTATGTACTACCTTCAACAAGTTGTTGGGTCCATTACCCGGGCTAAAGGCATTAGGAACATTGATGTACGAATCTAATGATACATATACTTCCATTGAATCTTTAGCTTTACAACCACCTTCTGTTGCGCCATTTACTATATATCTTGTGTTCACATCAGGTGTTGCCACAGGATTGGATATTGTATCGGAGCTTAGGCCCAACGGCGGGAACCAGCTAAAATATAAACAGTTGCCACCTGGGTCCATTTGATAAGACTCACCGGGGTAAATGGTAACAGAATCAGGCAGATCAATTACGGCTCCTGCTTTAACTGCTACAGAAACTGATACTGTATCAAGACAACCATCAACATTAACTCCATATACTGTATAGGTCGAAGAAATTAAAGGATACGCTTTGGTAGTCAAAGTATTTGTATCGGTAAGGAAAGCCCCGGGGCTCCAGAGCACATGGGCTATTGAGTCTCCGCTCACATGAAGATGAGCTGTATCTCCCGGACAGATCGATGTGTCGGCCGAGCCCTTCAGGAAGCTTACGGAGAATACCGTGATATGCAAACTGTCCTTGCCTTTACATCCATCAGGTGTCGATACCGTAAAGGTCATCTCTGTTGTCTTGGTACCTGTAAATATTGCATTTTCCA
>Ga0134128_10010348_pt1 | contig 11173 bp, 8 predicted proteins | sample KB31754_FD_96462 | JGI IMG/M metagenome (GOLD analysis project Ga0134128, IMG submission 96462) | Terrestrial soil microbial communities with excess Nitrogen fertilizer from Kellogg Biological Station, Michigan, USA - KB3-175-4 | ecosystem: Environmental > Terrestrial > Soil > Unclassified ...
GCCGGCCAGAACGTCGGCAAATACGGATCGTAACTCTTGAGATAACCCGAGCGACAACTCGCCGTGTCAGTTTGCCAGGGTACCGCCATCCAACGTGTAACTCCGCCGGGCACCTGGCCCGCCATTGGACCATTCGGCAGCGATAACGTGTCCTGGATCAAGGCGGCGCCGTATTGCGGTTCAACCCAGTCCGCGTCCGCATGATTAAGCCGAAACGGTCCCATGTACATCATCGAATTGCGCATCGGCCAGGTCATCTCACAGCCCGGATGAAAAGCGTCTGCCAGACAATATTCCATAGCAGCCTTGTTGAGCGTCGCCGGTTGATCGGCAACGGGCACTTCATCGATATTGCGCGGCGGTTGACGTTTCGGATCGTAGTCGGCGTCGAAGTCGCCTTTGGCCCACTGTTGCAGAAAGCCGAGCTGCGTATCGGTTAAGGCGACGTTCTGGCGCGGCGTTTCCGCCGGTGGGATGTTCATGGCGTCACCATAATTCCAGGGCCATGGCGTCGGCGACCATGAGTCGCGATTGAAGTCGCGGAAGTGGTTGGCGAGTGTCAAACGCATCTCGCGGCTGTTCGGGGAGGGATCGGCGAGACGACCCATCACTTCGGGGGCGGTCCACTCGTTGAGCGAGCGCCAACCGAAAGCTTGAGCAAAGCCTGCATTCACCCATTGCAGATTCGACATCCGTTCAAACAGCGGGCGGATGTCCTGATCGAACGAGGGGCGTGCCGGTTTAGTCAGCATGTTTGCGCTGATGGCAACATCGCGCATCACGTCCCACATTGTGCGCACGGATTTTTGATTCGGCGCGTAATTCGGTGGTCCAACAATTACCCATGAGGGACTAACCTCCAGCTTGCGTCCTCCGTAAGTGACCGTGGCCGTGACTGGTCCATCCGAGATGTCGTCGTGCCAGCCTTCGTTATTGGCGAAGGTGATGGCGACAGTGCCGTCGAAGGACGCAGACACACCACGACCACCGAGAACGATGAGCCGTCCGGCCTCATCGGTTCGCAGTTCGCCGAGATAGACCGTCTTACCCATGAATTTGCCGGTGTCGAAGGTGTGTTTTTTCCCGCCGCTTTGATTGGCGCCCGTAATTGAGCGCGCGCCGGGATCGATGACAAGTCGGGATCGATCGGGAACAGCGGCATTGCGCAGGAGTGAAGGTGGCACGGAGTTCGCTTCGGGGATGTCGAGAGCGAGTTGAAATTGATACCAGGCGGATTTCTTGTTTGCGAGATGGACGGTCCACTCGATCTTCGCCTCCTTCGCAGTCAGTTCGCGAACAGCGCGGCCTTCCGCGTTCAAGCCGTAGATCCGAAAACGCGCGGCCTCGCGTTTCAAAGCTCCGGTTGCATCGCGATAAAAGCCGGGCGGCTCGGGCGCGGGATCGGGAACCTCTGGTCCAATGTAGAAATCGTTCTGGCTGTTGCCAAGCCGCGCGACACCGATGCCCGGATAGATCGCGGCTTTAACAACGCGGTCGTCGCCCGCCGCGGCCGGCGTTTTCTTTGATTTTTTCATTTTGGTGAGAGCTCCTGTTTAAGATTGGTTTCAAGATTGCATGTGTTGAGAGAACTCGAGTATCGCTGAGAGTGAATGCTGAACGAAGTCTGTGCGTACCTCGCTGTAATGGAGACCCTGCCGCAGACCGCCGAGAGCGAAATCCAGATTTGGAAGTATAGCGCGATCTCGTTCCTGAATGATGAGTTGATCGAGGAACGCGAAGCCGCGCGCGAAAGAGTTGTAGTAACGATTTGACCCGTTTGAAAATAACAAGTCAGGAAGGGCGGCTTGCCCCCGCTCTTGCAACTGCGGGGGCAAGCCCCTCTTCCGGACTTGTTCTATCGACAGCGCAGCGGCGATGCCTTCGAGGTAGACGGCGGTTGTGTAGCCGGGCGTGTTCGACTGATGGTCGTTGATGAACGCTCCGGTCTTGTCCTGTTGATATCCGAGTAGCCAGTCGGCGATTTCGAAGACGAAGTTAGCGAATTGCGGGTCGCCGGTGAGTTGCCACCACTTACTGAACGCTTGCAGCAGCCACGTGACTTGTCCGAAGTGACGCTTGTAGCGGAAGCGGTGGCGATAGTATTGAAAACTGCGCTGGAGGCGCTCTTCATCGACTTCACAAGCAGCAGTCGCGAGAGCAAGCAACACCTGGCCTGGGAAGTAGTCTTGAAAAGCATCGGGCGAAGGATCGTCAGGATTCTTGTGAGTCGCGATTCGGCCGTGTGGCAGTTCGACGCGTCGCCAGAGAGTGGTTGTGAGATCGTTTATATGTAAACGACGCGGGTCGTCGTCGGGCAAGTTGCACAGGGCCATCAGCAGGAACGAAAGCTCTGCCACTGATGGACTCGGATTGTCGAGCCAGATTTCGTCGCCTTCGTGAACGGCTTTGACGAGTAGCCAGTCGATTACTTTTCTCGCGGCGATCATCACGTCATCGCCGCCGAGCAGCGTTTGGGCGCGTGCCAGCACCCACGCGCCGTGAGCAAGTCTCGCCACATCGACGTGCTCGAGTAAACGATTCTGAAAAGGCTGATAAGCCGAGTAAAACGTCCCGTCGTCGCGCAAATGTTTGAGTAAATATCGCAGGTGCAACTTGCCGTGGTTTGCGATCAAGTCATTTACGGGTGGCAAATTCGTCGGCGGCACAGCAAATCCGCCGACGGTGGCCCACACGCCTTCACTTTCTGCCAACCAGGTCGCCGAATCGAAGCGACACCAACGATACGGCGGCTCATCGATGTCGGCTTTTTGCAGTACAGCCTTCGCAAAATTCACCGCATCGTAATTCCAAAACGAGGCCACAAACGGCAGCAGCAAACCGGCTCGATTACCGTGATACGCCATCAACGTCTGATCGCCATGACGATAGTAGTTGACGACTTCATCAGGCGGCGCGTATCCGATTTCGAGCGGATCAAAAAGCAGCGAAACAGTCACTGCCACTGAATCAGCATCGACCGGATTTGCCGGATCGAATCTCTGATCGTCGAGCGCTGCCGGAATGATCCGGCGCAGATCGTCGTCCAGGTTGTGAACTGCGAGTCCCATGCAACCGCGCAAACGACCGTCGATAAAAACCGTCACGTACAACGACTCAACATTCTTCGGCAGCAGATCGTCAGGCAACGGATCGAGCGCTTCAGACTTGCCAAACAAATGCAGGAGGACGAGATCGCGAGCGCGCGCCGCTATCGAGCCACACACCTTCGAGTCTTTGTGCCAGGGAAGTTTTTCAGGCGCCGGAACGCCGGTCGGTTGCCACGTCGCCTCGGGTTCGATTGCCTTCACGACCTCGTGACGAAACAGTTGGTAAGGCTCAAACGAAACGAGCTTCGCGTTCTTGATGCGCGCGTGTTGAAACTGCGCCCACTCGTTAACTATGCCCGGCATACGCGGCAACGCACCGCCCATGCGCTCGCGTCGCTCGAGACTACGCACCACGATTCCGTAGCGATCGTTGTCGAGCTGACCGGGCGTGCACAGTTCGAGCGCATTGAAGAACGTGACCGCAAACGCGCTTTGATCGAGGATGCTGAGTCCTTCGTCACCACGCGGTAGAGTCGCGGCCGTGCTCAACGAAGCCATCACCACGTCGTCCGCCGCCGAGCGCGATGTCTCACCGGGAAAATGCCAGAACCCACCGCGCGCGTGGCGCTGATGAATATTTTGACGCGAGCGAATGCTGACCCACGCGCCGCCTGCGGAGTCGTAGTTTTTGTCCAGGTGTTGCGGCGGATGCAGGAGTTTGCCGGAGGATAAGAATTCTGAGACTACGACGCGCGCGAGGTGAGCGGGATGCAGATGTTCGGGCGCGGATTCTGTGTGCCACTCAAACTTCGGAAACCACTTCGAAGGATTCACGAGTGGCTTGTCTTCGTCATCCATGTAGGCGATGAAGTCGTCCCAGATGTCGTAGACGGCTTCCATGTGATAGCCGCGCTGCTGCATGAAGGCGTAGCCGTTGTGCCAACCGAAGCGCACCAGACAAATACCGCCCTCGACGCGCAGGCCCGCAGCTTCGAGTCTCTCAGTGGCTTCGGACATGCACGTTCCCGAGCTGACTGAATCGTCGATGACGATCACGGGCTCGGATGGATCGATTTCGCCTTCGATGAGTTTGCACGAGCCGTGCTGCTTTCGTTCTTTGCGAACGAGCAGACCGCGATAGCGACTGTCCTGAAGCACGCACGACTGAAGAATCGGAACGCCAGTCAGACCGTAAGTCGCCAGCTGACGGCCATCGAAGCGTTTCAGGAGTTCGAGAATGCACTTCCCTGCGAGCTCTGCGCCGCGCGGCGAGAGGGTGACGGAGAGCGAATCGAGCATCCAGCGCGCGGATGTTCCATCACGGGAGAGCACCGGTTGTGTTTCGGAGCGATAGAGAATCCCGCGCCGCTGAAGCATATCGAGCAGTTCGGAGCGGTGTAATTGGAAATCCTCAGGGAGCGATCTGAGGGTGGTGGAAAGTGCTTCGCGCAGCATTGGTTATGAATGCGAGCAAGAAGTTTCACATCCTCATCAGTAGTACGGATTCTCAGGTAGTGCGAGACTGAGATAACGATTGTCCAGATGGACCATCAGATCCTTCGTAACAAACTCCTCGAGCGCGGCGTCGAGCCATGATGCGTCGTCGAACTTCGACGAGATCTCTTTACGACTGCGAGCGTCGCCGCAGTACTCGTAGAGATTCGCGTAAAGGTCCGAATACGTCGATACCTTAGGCGAACAGTTTCGCCCGTCTTCAATCCGGATCGTCGCCCATGCTTTTCGATAACGCAGATACGGCTGCGGCCGCTGTTTCCAGCGCTGCTGCCACACATCAACCGCTTCGAAGATTTCCGCGTACTCGTGATCCGCGAGCGTGTTCCCCATCTCGTGCTCAAAGTAGTACGACACACGGTTCAGGTCGAAACGATCCTTCGGAAACAAGAAGTCATAGCAAGGCGACGGCACGAGCCGGCTGACTGACTGAGTCTCCGGTTCCGTGTACATCGGCGAACCACGATCCGCGCGCGCTTTCGCGATCGCCCACGGCGCCTGGAAGTGATGGATCTTCGCAATCACTTCACACTGCGCGCGATAGTCCTCGTGTGTCTCACCCGGAAATCGCAGCAGAATGTTGTAGAGGTTGTTGATGCCGTAGTAAGTGGACCATTTGATCAACTCCAGGTTCCGCACACCGGTCGTGTGTTTTCTCATCAGCTTGAGAATGTGTGTGGACAAACTCTCCACGCCCGGCTGAATGGAAAACAAACCGCCCTTGCGCATCTGCTTCAATTGCACGCGCGAGAGGCTCGGGCGCACTTCATAGTGAATGCGAATGTCGGTATTCGCCTCACTCAGTTGATTGAACAACTCGGCGATATACTCGGGCGCGATGATGTTATCGATCGCGTTGAAATCAAGAATTCCGTAACGCCGCGACAGTTGATCGAGTTGCTGAATAACGTTGTCGACACGCTTCGCGCGAAACTCCATTCCCGCTCGATTCAGACCGCAAAACGTGCAGTGATTCTTGACGCCCCACCAACAACCGCGCGCCGTTTCGATCGGCAGTAAAACTCCCTGTGCCTGATCGGAATAGTGATACCCGCCTTCCTTGCGCGCGTAGAAGTATTCGTCGAAGTCAGGCGTGGGTGTCTTGTTCATGTCCGCGAGATTCGGCGCACGTCCGGCATACGCGATGCGGCCGTTGTCGCGCCACATCATACCGGGCATTCCCAGCATCGACTCGCCGTTCTGCAAACGACAAATCGCTTTCGGCAACGTTTCGTCGGCGTCGCCACAGTGAATGTAATCAACTTCCGGACAGCCTTTCATGATCTCATCGGCGATGTCGTCTTCAAACGTGGCGCCGCCCATCATGATAGGAATGTGTGGATAACGCTGCTTTAGCGCGCGTGCAAGGGCGATGCTGGCGAGAGTTTGTTGAAAGACAACTGAAAAACCGATGATGCTGAAACGACCCCAGTCGACGCTCTCCAGACAGAAGTCGATGAACGCGGGTGCGCCTGTTTCGCGTAAAGCCCGCAGATCATCGAGCGTACATCCGGCCTTATAACAGATGCCTTCGAGGTTGTTGCGATAGATCTTGAAGTAGTCGTCGTCATTTGCGAAGTCGCCGAACGCAGCCTTGGTCCAGATCCACTCGCCCAACATGCACGGGTAAACGTCCGAAATTGTCTCGTTGATTCGCCACCCGACGTGAGTGCCGAAATACATGAAGAGCGAGAAGGTCTGAACGGGAATGCCTTCGCGCTCGAGTGTAGGTTTGAGTAAAGCGAGTTGAAACGATGGAAAGCGTGCCGACAGAGTCGGCATGCTAATGAGTGCAACCGGTTTGAGTGACTCTGGTGTCATTGCCGCTGGATAGCCCCGCCGAGGACCGCAGGCCCAGGCGCCAGGCGTGCCTGATTCCTGTGGTCCTCACAGGTTTGTCGCGTCAGTAATCCTTCTCCTTAGGACTATCCGGTGCGATTTCGGGTATGGGTCGGGGTGCTTTCTCTGGTGCGATTTCCGGGATCGGCCGAGCTCTTTCCGGTGAGATCTCCGGGATCGGTCGCGGCATTTTATCCGGTGCTATTTCCGGAGTTGGTTTCCTATACGGATCGGGCGCGATTTCCGGTTGTATCTCGCTCTTTATTTCCGGTGCAATCTCCGGCCGTATCTCGCTCTTGATCTCCGGGGCGATCTCCGGCTGAACTTCAGGCTTACCGATCTTGTTTGTGTCTTTCATCGATATTCTCCAAAAGTTATGGCTCGTGGCGCATAACAAAACCGCTCCTCGGTTATCTGCCCAGGCTCGACAAGTCGTCGATTAACTTTCTTATGAACAGCCATTGCGAAGAATTACTGAGGCACCGGATTCGTCTGAGCGTTGAGTTTCAAGTGAGAGCCGGCAACGAGGCAGACCGTTGCCGACAGAAAAAGTTTTCGCTTTACGAGGGGAACGCCGCGCAGAGTAATGCTAAACCTTGGTCCTGTCAACGAAATATTTCTCACGCAAAGGCGCAAAGTCGCAAAGAAAAATATTAGAAACGCGGCAGCGCTTTGCGTCTTTGCGCCTTTGCGTGAGAAATCTTCGACTTATCGGAACCAACTGATGATCGTGAAACGCTCGCCGTCAGTAACTGGAGAAACTTCGTGGAGTGTGTCGGCGCTGAACGCGACTAACATTCCGGTTTCACCCGGTAGACCATACGTCCCCTGCTGGTCATAAAAGTTGAGCAAGCCGCCGCTGTAGCAATTCGCCTCTGGCTCAACTGCGAAGTCGTTCAGAAAAACGACGATCGAGATCCGCCGCACTCGCAGGTGATCGAAATCGAGCTGTTTTGTGTTGCCGTCCTGGTGGCGAACGAAGAAGTCGCCTTTCTCATAACGCAAAAATTGAGGCGGCTCGCAGTCTGTGAGGTTCAGGTGAAAATGTGTTTCCAACGCTGATTTTTGGCGTAGTAATCGATCATGAACTTCTGAGATTGTTTCGGCGGACGGATGAAGACTGGTGGTCTTGCGAATCGATTCGTGAATCGTGCCCTCAGTGCCTTCGATGTAAACCGGAGCCTGCGTTGTCAGGGATAGATTCAACTCGGCTCTCAGACTCGCACACGCGTCCACATCCAGAAAGTTCCGGAGCAGGAACAGATTGAATTGGGCCGCTGGATCTAACACTGCGTGTTGTTTTCGCGCGTCAACGTGAGCAATCAATCTCAGAGAGACGAATGATTGAGTTAACTGAGAATACGTCGTTCTTAATTTATTCGGATCACCTTGTCAAGAATTTCTTTCTCCGACTTTTTTATTGACAGTGATAATCACAGCTAATAGAGTGCAGCGCGTTTTCAAACTTCAGCATTCACCTCAGTTCTTATCAAAGGAGAAGGCAAACGAATGGCAACGAGAGCAAAAACCATCAAGCTCGCTGACCTCAGCGACGTCATCGATAAAGCCGTCGAAGCAAGCGCCGGTAGAAAACTACCGGGCGGTACGATCATTGGTCGTCAAATCCAGGCTGCGCTCGCGGAGAAAGTCGACACGAATGGGCTCGCACGCAGCATAACGAAGCAGGTCCAGGCTTCGATTCCCGACGCCAAACTGACTCCGAAAGTCATCACGGCCGGCGGCATCACCACCATCGGCTTCATCATGAAACCAATCAAGGAAGTCATCGGGTAATCACGGCATGAAACCGTTGATGTGTCCGAGCGCCCAGCCCGACATGGAAGACAGCCTCGTGCTCGGCGTGTTGGAAGACACGCCGGAAGGAAAGAGACTGGCGTGGATCGAGGAACCGCAGCCAGTTACGCCGCAACTGCTTTCGTTGACGCGTGACGTCGATCCACGCAACATCTTTCGCTTCGCTGCGCGCTGTGAAGAGAGCCGATGCGTTCACTTCGACGGCAAGGATTGCCACTTGGCGACACGCATCGTGCAGATCCTGCCGCGCGCGGTCGACGTGCTACCGCCGTGCAGCATCAGGCCGGAATGTCGCTGGTATCAACAGGAAGGTAAAGCCGCTTGTTTCCGCTGTCCGGAGGTCGCCACACACGTGGACCAGCCTTCGGCGGAAATCATTCGCGTGGCCACGCCGGCGTGAGAGAGAGTTCAGTTCAGGCGGAGGCTACTTCGGTCAGGGTCGCGGGTTCTGTTTGCGGAATGAGGGCAGCGATCTCTTCGACGATCTGGCGCGTGGCATTCGGGAGCGCGAGTGCGGCGGTAGCGGCACGTATGCGCGAGTAGTGAACTTCATCCTCCATCATTCGCCTCACCACCGGCACCACATCGATCGAGCGCGTGAGCATCACGCCAGCACCGCGTTGCGCGATCAGGTCAGCCGTTCCAGCTTCCTGAGGCATGGGGTCAGTGATCATGTCGGCAATGATCGGCACGCGACACGCGAGTGCTTCGAACGTCGTCAGTCCGCCGAGTTTTGAGATCATGACGTTCGCCGCGCTCATCAGTTTCTCGACTTCGTCCGAGTAACCAATCACTTTTATCGGAAACGGCGCGTCGAGCGCGATCGATTCAGCAGCGACGCGCAAATCCTCGTTTTTTCCCGCAAGGAAAATCGCCTGCACGTCTAATTCGCCGTGCACAAGTTCGCGAAAGATCTGCGGAATGTTGCCACCGCCGATCCAGCCGGCGTTCACGAACACCGTAAACTTCTCCGGATCCAAACCGAGCGCACGACGCGCAGCCTGCGCTGCTTCCTCACCCGGATAAGCAAACTTCGGATGCACCGGCAGTCCGGAAATCTTGATCCTCTCCGGCGCCACGCCGTAATCGATCAACTGTCGCCGCGCGTCTTCGCTTGCCACGAGATACAGGCTCACGGCGTCACACGCCCAGCCTTTCCAGAATCCGTAGCAAGGATCGGTGACTACCGACACAAGCGGCACGCGATCGGCAAGGTTCAACTCCTTCAACACGCGCGCGAAAATATGCTGCGTGAGCGGATGAACGCTGACCACGATGTGCGGGCACCAGCGTTCAAATAGCCCAGCCACGTAACCCACGCATCGTTTATAAAAAAACGCGCTCGTCTCCGGCCGGATGTAATTTATGAACCAGTAGTAATACTTCATCCAGTGCTGCTTGTTACGCAGGATCCAGTTATACAACCGCACCAGCTTCGCGCTGAGGTGATGCGATTCTTCAACCGCGCGCACGACCCTGATCGCATACGATTCGCTGTCGAGAAACTTTTGCACACCCGCAACGATCGCGGCCGCCGCCGAACGATGCCCACCGCCCGTGTCAGACGAAATGATCAGAATCTTTGGTATGCGCTTCTGCATTAACCTTTCCTGTTCATCGTGAGAATCCTGTCAATCATGTTAAAATTAGACAGGATTTACATGATTTTTATGATTGACAAGATGCTCTCATCTCCCAATTGGCAATTGGCAATCGGCAATCGACAATTCTTCCTGTTTCTCCACCGCCTTGCGCGCCTTCTTCATCTCCCTCTCGAGCTTCTTGATCTGGATCAAGTGACCGGGATTGAACGGCAACGACGGGTAGTAACTATTCGACTCATGCGTACAGAAACATCCGTCATGCGCTTTCTTGCGTCGTGCCTGCATCGCGGGTGACAGCCAGAGCTTCTGGAAGTTCCAATCGAAGTGGCGCAGATTACCGACGGGTTCGAGATTCTCACACGATGAAACCGTGCCTTCGTCGTAGATCACACCGCCGGCCGTGCCTGCATAACATGTCATCTGTGCGGTCTGCGTTTCCTGCGTCTTCGCAATCAGGCCGTGCATGTAGATATCGATCGCAGCCTTGAAAAATCCAGCCTTGCCGCCGTAGTTGTTCTTGATCGCGGCGTGACGCGAGTCGTCGTCAATCATCCGGGCCAACTTCGCGTAGCGCGAATGATCGATATCCAACTCTTTCGGATCGGCTGATGGCGGGCGGATGTAATTGAAGTTAACTTTGTCGGGTTTCAGATCGTACTTCAGAAAGTCGTACCACTCGAAGATCGTGTCCTGGTTCGAGTTCATGAAGCAGGTACACGTTTGCACATCGAGTCGCGGGTATTCCTTTTTAATCGCCTGAAGCTGGCGCGCAGTGTCGATGGCAATGCCCCACGAACCGGGCTTCTGTCGAATCTTCTCGTGCTCGTGTTTTGGACCATCGATACCGAGCGCGACCGTAACGTTGAGGTTCGGACACTCCTGAAGCACGCGCGTGACGTCCGGAAAGATTCGCTTCTGAATCTGTCCGTTGGACATGATGTAGATCGATTCGAGTTTGTTGTTTGTATAAAACGCCCGTGCGATTTCGGGAAGATCTTTACGCGTAAATGGTTCGCCGCCGGCGAGAATCAGGACGCCGAGATTGCCTCCGAGAGTTTCGGAGATCCGCTCGATCTCGTGCGTTTTCATCTGGAGTTTCTTGCGCGGGCGGTCGTCGAGTTCGTCAGTAAAAAAGCAGTGTGTGCAACGCATATCGCAAACCGAAGTCACCAGAATGTTCAGCAATACCGGCGAAAACGGCTGGCCGATGGCCAGTTTTGCGTAGCGTTTCAATAATTCTTTGGTAGTAAAATCCATCAAAAAACCTCGTTAACTTCTTAAGCTATTTGAAGATGGAACGCAAGTTTATTTAGGGATCGAAGCGTGGAGCTTCGGTGACAATCACGTCGATGACGC
>Ga0134128_10010350_pt1 | contig 11173 bp, 9 predicted proteins | sample KB31754_FD_96462 | JGI IMG/M metagenome (GOLD analysis project Ga0134128, IMG submission 96462) | Terrestrial soil microbial communities with excess Nitrogen fertilizer from Kellogg Biological Station, Michigan, USA - KB3-175-4 | ecosystem: Environmental > Terrestrial > Soil > Unclassified ...
CACTCGTGGTTCCGCTCAAGACTTTCGTGAATACCATCGTCGTGCCCGGCGGCGAATCGGGCTCCGGCAGCTACACCACCCGCACGACACTGTTCACATCGGAATTCACGGATTACATGCTGCAGGCAGGCTCGCGCTAGCCGATGTCTCAATCGCCGCCCCGCACGTGCGGCCCTCGCCTGCTACCCTGATCTTTCTGACTCGCATGTTCGCCACCTCCCAGCACGCTCACTTCATCGGGATCGGCGGAATCGGCATGAGCGGCATCGCCGAAATCCTCCTCAACCAGAAAATGAAGGTTTCCGGTTCCGACCTGCGGCGCAGCCCGGTCACGGACCGACTGGCATCGCTCGGCGCGATCATTTACGAAGGCCATGAAGCGGGGCACGTCGCGGGCGCCACCGTGGTGGTCGCCAGCTCCGCCGTGCGGCCCGATAATCCTGAAGTCGTTGAAGCGCGCGCGCGCAAGGTCCCCGTCATCCAGCGCGCGGAAATGCTCGCCGAACTCATGCGCCTCAAGTACGGCATCGCCATCGCCGGCATGCACGGGAAAACCACTACCACGTCGATGGTCGCCAGCGTCCTCTCGGCCGGCGGCCTCGATCCCACGGTCGTGGTCGGCGGGCGGGTCGACGCGCTGGGCTCCAACGCGCGCCTCGGGACGACGCAATACCTGGTGGCGGAAGCCGACGAGAGTGACCGCTCGTTCCTGAAGCTCTCGCCGATTCTTGCCGTGGTCACCAACCTCGACCGGGAGCACATGGACTGTTACGCCGACATGGAAGACGTGGAGCGTGCGTTTCTCGACTTCATGGATCGCGTGCCGTTTTATGGGGCGGTGACCGCGTGTCTCGATAACCCACTGCTCGCCGCCATTCTGCCTCGGGCGCGCCGCCGTGTGTTCACCTATGGCCTGGACCGTGCCGCCGATTACAGACTTGACCCGCTTTCCGCAAAGGACGGGGCGTTTTCGCGTTTTCAAGTGATCACCGCCGCAGCTACGCTCGGCCCGTTCGAGTTGCACGTGCCCGGCCGCCACAACGTGCTCAATGCCACGGCAGCCGTGGCTGTCGCGCACCAGCTTGAGATTACGCCCGACCGTATCGCCGACGGGCTGCGAAATTTCCGTGGCGTGGATCGCCGCTTTCAGCTTCGCGGGTCAGGGCGCGGCGTCGCCGTGGTCGACGATTACGGCCATCATCCCACCGAGATTCGGGCCACGCTGGCGGCGGCGCGCGAGTGCGGATACAAGCGCATTCATGTTGTGTTTCAACCGCACCGCTACACCCGCACTGCCGACCTTATGGACCAGTTCGCCGGCGCGTTTTCTGACGCCGACAGTCTCTTCGTGCTGCCCATCTACGCAGCCAGCGAGCAGCCTATTCCGGGCGTGACCGCCGAGCGCCTCGCCGGCCGCATTGAGGGTCCGCGTGTGCAGTTTGTGCCTGATTTTCCGGCAGCCATCGAGGCCGTCACGGCCCAGGCCGCCGAAGGCGATCTCATCCTCACCCTCGGCGCGGGCAGCGTGAGCCAGCTCGCGCCGCAGATTGTCAACGCACTGGGGCAGGCCGGCTGAGGCGCACCGTGCGGTTCATTTGATCACTTCGGGAATCAGACCCTGCTTGCGCAGCCACGTCTCCAGCAGCACCGGCCACTGATCCAGCGAAGGATCGCCCGTGCCCAAGCCTGTTCCGTGCTGCCCGTGCATGAAAATGTGTGCCTCGGACGGCACGCCGGCCTTCACCAGCGCCTCATAGAAACGAAGTCCCTGCTCCACCGGAACGGTTTGATCGTCGAACGTGTGCCACCAGAAGGTGGGCGGCGTTTGCTTGTCGACGAAAAGGTCCGGGGAGTACGCCTTGCGCAGCTCCTCGCAGCGATCCATGACGTGAAACAGCTTGCAATAACTCAGGTGCGATGTATCGCTCGAGATGGCGCCGATCCAGGGATATCCGAGGACGAGGAAATTGGGGCGGCTGTTCATGCGCTCAATTGGATCGTTTGCCGCGGGGTCGCCCTCTACCGGCTGGACACCGGCCAGGGCCGCCAGGTGGCCGCCTGCCGAAAAGCCGATCATAACGATCCGCTTGGGGTCGATATGAAAATCCGCCGCACGCGCCCGCACAAGTTGCACCGCGCGCCGGGCGTCGAGCAGGGGAACCGGCAGCAGGTAGCCGTTCGAGCTCAGGCGATATTGCAGGATGAATGCGGTGAATCCTCGCGAAGTGAACCAGTCCGCCACTTGACGGCCTTCCAAGTCTCCTGCGAGCCCCATATAGGCGCCGCCCGGCACCACCACCACAGCTGAACCGTTTCCGTGCCCGGGCTGCGGCACAAAAATTGTCAGCGTGGGAATATCCGTGCATGCATTCCCGTTGGCCTGCGGCGCGGCCCCTGGCCACAACCGGATGGTCGTGATGCCAAGCCAGGTATTATTCGTTCCCGCGGTCGTGCATGCGTCCATGGACTGTGCCCACGCGCTGCCACACAACGCTGCCATCACCAACCATCCCGCCAGAAATCGCCGCATTCCCCTCTCCTCGTTTCCCCGAAGGATTATAGCCGCCGCGTCCTGCTCACCTGGCCGGCCTTAGCCAACTCCGTCCCGCATGCCGCGCCGCATCTCATTCTGCCGTAACTCAGCCAGCCACCAGTGCGCCGCGCGCATCTGACTCGGCGTGTCACAGCAGGAGTCATCCATGCCCCATTCGAACGAACGCAAGCCATTGCAGGATCCGCGGGAGCGTTTCTCAAAGCCGCCGTTTCCCGAGCAGCAACAGCCCGCGCCCGGCAATACCGGCGATCTAAACCCGCCCGCCGATCACGGCGAAACTTCCTACACTGGATGCGGTCGCCTGCAGGGACGCGCGGCTTTGATCACAGGCGCCGATAGCGGCATAGGCCGGGCGGTCGCGGTGTGCTTCGCCAAAGAAGGCGCTGACGTGCTCTTCGCCTATTTGCCCGAGGAACGCGCCGACGCCGAGAAGACAGTCCGTGCCGTCCAGTCCACCGGCCGCAGAGCCATTCCCGTGGAAGGCGATATACGCCAGAAATCCTTCTGCAAGCAACTGGTCGAGCGCACCGTGCGTGAGTTCGGCCAGCTCGACATCCTAGTCAACAACGCCGCGTTCCAGCGCACCTATGACAAGCTCGAGGACATCCCCGAAGACGAGTTCGACGCCGCCTTCCGCACCAACGTCTACGGCACGTTCTTTCTCACCCAGGCCGCGTTGCCGAACATGAAGCCCGGCGGAGTCATTCTCAACACCTGTTCCATCGAGTCCTACACGCCCGCCGATTCGCTGGCGCCCTACGCCGCCACGAAGGCCGCGCTGGTCAGCCTCACGAAAAGCTTTTCCAAGCTGGCGATGGAAAAGGGCATCCGCGTGAACGGCGTGGCGCCCGGGCCGGTGTGGACGCCGCTGATCCCCTCGACCATGCCCGCCGAAAAGGTGAAGAAGTTCGGCGAGAACACCGCGTTCAAGCGCCCCGCCATGCCCGTCGAGCAGGCCGCGGTGTTCGTCTTTCTTGCCTCTGACGATGCCAGCTACGTGACCGGCGAGATCTACGGCGCAACCGGCGGCCGCATGCCGTATTGATTCAAGTGCGGCGGGTTACTCCGTCCCGCCGCAAATCCTCGCGCCAGTTGTAGTTTTCAAGGCCGGCGAGGGCGTCGAAGATCCGCGGCCAGTACGCGGCATATGGCCGCCCCAGGCAGTTGTTGTGCCAGAGCAGCGTGAAGACGCCGCCGACGTGAGCGCACTTGCGTAGCAGGTCCCGCACAATCGCCACGCTCTCATCGAGCGACAGGCCCATGTATACGGGGCTTATAAGGGTCTGATCCATCACGATCAGCGGGATCTCAAGCAACTCGGCGCGGCGGTTCTCGTTCCACAGCCACGGTTGATACGGCCAGCATGTACCGGCGCGGAAGCCTGCCCGGTCCGCATAGCCGAGGGTGCTGTCGTAAGCCAGGCCGCATTGCTCCCAGTGCAGCCACGTCTCGGGAGACCAGCGGAGGTAGTGCTGGCGTCCTCCAATCTCGCGGTCGCTGATGGCCCTGCGGATCCGCTCAATCTCGGCTGTCAACTCCTCCGGGTTTGCGAACGTGTCGTATCCAGGGTGCGCGCCCATCTCCGCGCCATGCGCCGCCGCCCAGTCCATCACACGCGCCACTCGCGGGTCGGCGATGTTGTATCCGCTGTCGTGCGCCGTCCGCGCGGAGGCCTTCCAGTAGAGCGCCGGCCTCAACCCGCGGGCCTGCACCTGCTCGCAGATCTCGATCACCTGGCCGAGCGAACCGGGCGCGACGCCCGTGAAACCGCTCAGGAGATCGCGCAAGGCCACGCCGGGGTTGCGGCGCTTGATCATCTGCACCGCCGGCTCACGCGGCCGAAACGGGATACCGATCAAGTCAACATCGTGGCTGACCTTGACGCGAAGGTGGCGCTCTGCGCGAGAGCCGGGCTCCAGCGCGGCGATCACCTGCTCGAGCGCCAGGCCCCACTCGTCGACGATCGGCCGGTCCAGGTATCCGTCGCGCGCCGCAATACTCTGCGCCGACCGGAATCGCCCATGCTCATCCTTCTCGGTGGCGCCGATCTCCTCGTAGCGCGACAGCACCAGCACCGCGCTCGCCGGCAGATCTTCGGTGCAGCGAAACTCGCCCGGCACAGTCTCCACAAACAATGGCTCTCCGGCTTTCGATTCCGCCGAGCAGAACGGGACAATGAAATCCTGCACCCCGGCGCTGAGTGGATAGTTCCCTTCCCTGAGCCAGCCTTTGCGAACCGTGAGTTCGCTCTTCAGTTCCCCGGTCGCACGCGGGAAAACAATTCGCCCGGCGCCATGCACACGCCGCAAGACCAAACCATCGCCCACCTGCTCCACGCGCCATTGCCGCTCGTCCTCATCGCGCAGACCCGCGCGCCGGCACAGCTCTCGCAGTCCGTAGCCTCGCGCTTCGTCGCTGATCCGCAGAACCCCAGTGGTCGCCATTTCGCGTACTCCAAATCTAAACTGTTCTCCGGCGAATGCCATCCCCACAGGACGGCCAAGAGTGCACCATCGCACCCGTGTGCCGGCTCCCGCGCAGGCGTACGGTCATAGCCGTCAAGCCCGCATCCGGAAAGGATTTAGAATCTCTTCATGTCCACCCTGAGCACCACGCTGCCCGAGATCAAGCAGCGCATCGCCTCGCGCGAGGCCCGGATCGGCATCGTCGGCATGGGATACGTCGGCCTGCCGCTCGCGCTGCTCTTCAGCGAGGAGCGCTTTCGCGTCACGGGTTTCGATATTGCGGAGAGCAAGGTGAGCACCCTGAACGCGGGCGGATCGTATATCGTCCGCATCCTTCCGGAGTCCATTCAGGAGGCACAGAAGTCCGGATTTCGCGCCACTTCCGACTACTCCGAAGTGGCCAACATGGACGCGGTGATCATCTGCGTTCCCACGCCGCTCAACGAGTACCATGAGCCGGATCTGAGCTACGTGACGGGCACGGTGAAGTCTCTCGCGCCCTACGTGCACGAAGGCCAGCTCATCGTGCTGGAAAGCACGACGTATCCGGGGACGACCGAGGAAGTTATGGTCCCACTGCTCGAAGAGGGGAATCGACACGGGCTGAAGGTGGTCCGCTCAGCGGGTGAGCGGGGGTTCCATGTGGCGTTTTCTCCGGAGCGAGAAGATCCGGGCAACGAGACGGTGGCGCGCCACGATATCCCCAAGGTGGTGGGCGGCTGCGATGCCGGAGCTGTGGAGCTCGCTTCCGCCATGTACGGAGCCATCTTCCGCCGCGTCGTGCCGGTCTCAAGCCCCGCTGTGGCGGAGATGACCAAGCTGCTCGAGAACATCTACCGCTGCGTCAACATCGCGCTGGTGAACGAGCTGAAGCAGCTCTGCATGCGCATGGGCATCGACATGCACGAGGTGATCGACGCCGCCAAGACCAAGCCGTTCGGATTTCAGGCGTTCTATCCCGGTCCCGGGCTTGGCGGGCATTGCATCCCCATCGACCCGTTTTATTTGTCGTGGAAGGCCAAGGAGTACGACTTCCGCACCCGGTTTATCGAGCTGGCCGGCGAGGTCAACATCGGCATGCCCTACTTTGTGATCGAGCAGACCGCCGCCGCATTGAATGAACATCGCAAAGCGATGAAGGGGTCGAAGATCCTGGTGCTGGGGCTCTCGTACAAGAAGGATATCGACGACCTGCGCGAGTCACCTTCGCTCACCATCATCGAGCTGTTGCGACAAAAGGGCGCGGAGGTCTTCTACAACGATCCATTCTTTGCGCGCGTGGGACGCGGACGGCACTACGAGCTCAACATGGAGAACACGCCGCTGGACCGGATGGAGGAGTTCGACGCGGTGCTGATTGTCACGGACCACACGAGCTACGACTACAAGGACATTGTGAAGCGCGCGCAGTTGGTGATCGACACGCGAAATGCGACGAAGGGAATCGTGTCGGAGAAGATCGTGCGCTGCTGATCGGGGGCGCCGAGCGGCATCGGGGGATGGGTGCAGTTCTCCCGAGGTCCTGACTGAGGCGAGGAAAGGCGGCATTCTGCGGGACTGCTAAGAACACCGATTATGTCCGATTTGCTCTAAACTACTGTTTCTGCTGCTCCTTACGCGATTTCCAAAAAGCTGTGGAAAACGCAAAAAAATAAAATAATAAAAAAACGGAGAGGGTTTCTTTTTCCGTTCTGACGCCAAGCCCCCGAATTTCTCCGGGAGCAAAGGTACAGTAGCATGACGCCGGAAGGCAGGATGTGACCGCGGTCACGGGTGTTTACGGGCGGGAAAGCGGCACGGAGTCGAGGCGCTCTCAGAGCCCTTCGCTCGTCCGATACCACTCCACGGTGCGCCGCAGCCCTTCGCGGAAATCCACCAGCGGCTGATATCCAAGGCGGTCTTTGGCCTTCGCGATATCTGCCAGCGAATCCTTGATATCGCCGGTCCGCGCGGGCCCATACGCCGGCTCGCCCTTGTACCCGGTCAGGTCGCTTAATATCCGGAAGGTCTGGTTCAGGGTGATGCGGCTGCCGGTGGCCGTATTCATCATCTGCCCGGATACTTTCTCCGCGGGCGCTTCGGCCGCCAGCAGATTGGCATGCACCACGTTGTCGATATAGGTGAAATCGCGGCTCTGCTCGCCATCGCCATAGATGGTGGGCTGCTCGCCGCGCAGCATCTTACGGCAAAAGATGGCCAGGACGCCGGAGTAGTGGGACATGGGGTCCTGGTATGGGCCGAACACGTTGAAATAGCGCAGCGTGACCGTCTCGAGGCCGTAAACGCGCGTGAAGGACGTCATGTAGTGCTCGCCCGCAAGCTTAGCCACCGCATAGGGCGAAATGGGGCTGGGTGTCATGTCTTCCTGTTTCGGAAGAGTGGGTGTATCGCCATAGGCAGACGAGGAGCCTGCATAAATCACCCGCCGCACGCCCGCAGCCCGCGCTGCCACCAGCACATTCAGCGTCGCGTTCACGCAGTTGACATTCGTGCTCACCGGATCTGCCACCGACCGTGGCACCGAAGCGAGAGCCGCCTCGTGGAACACCACTTCGACTCCCTTGCAGGCCTCCGCGCAGGCTGCCGCATCGGCCAGATCGCCCTCGATGAACTCCATCGCGCCGATCCCGGCAAGGTTCTCTCGTTTTCCGGTGATCAAATTATCAATGCCGCGTACCGCTTCGCCGCGCTTCAGCAGCGCCGCCGCGATGGAGCGCCCGATGAAACCCGCAGCCCCAGTTACCAGAAACTTAGCCAAGTCGATCTCTCCAGGTCAAAACACACGAGACGGCACTGAAGCCACAACAGTTAGTTTACAAGCGGAGCCCTTTGTGCCGGGGGCCCTACGCCACTCTGGATCGTGGTGTTTTTCCTGATTTGGAACAGATGCACCGATGGCCGAGCTTGCGCCCGGCCATGGGTATTTTCGCGTTATCCGTCCTGCCCTGGGATTACCAGCCTCGATAGATGTAGGCGCGGGGTCCCCAGTGCACCGGCGGGCCATATCCATATCCGTATCCGTAGACGGGAGGCGGGGTGACGATTGTAGGCCCGTAGTTATACACGGGCGGCGGGGGCTGCTGCACCACCACGATCTGCGGAGGAGGCGGAGCCATATACGGCTGGGTGTAAATGTTGATCTGCGCGGGCTGCGGAGCGGGGGCGTACTGTGGCTGATAGGCTTGCTGCTGCGGCTGAGGCGCGTACTGCGGCTGGTAAGACTGCTGCTGCGGAGCCGGTTGCTGCACGGGCGGAGGGGAATCGTCGTAGGAACGGTGTCGCAGTCCGTACGGGTCAGTGTAGGGCGGCTGATAATTCGGCACCGCGAAATCGTCCATCACTTTCAACGTGAGCCGGGTTTCTTCCTTCAGGGTGGGCCTGGGGCCGCGCGCCGGCAGCATGAGCAGATCGATGGGCCACAGAACCGGAATGCTCCACAGGACCGTGTCGCGCACAGCGTGGCCCTTGCCCAGGATGCGTCCGTAGGTATCCACTTTGTAGCCGGGCACATCGACCACGCGGGCGTCGACGGGAACCTCGATATCGGGCTCGATCACGAGATGATCGAACCGCAGTTCCATCCAGCCTTTACCAACGAAATGGCCGGGGTCTTTGTAGTTTTCAAAGCGCCCGACGAGATAGCTGTTATAGGGCAGAGTCGATCGCCCATACCGCTCCGAGTGGGAGAGATGGCAGAGTACCGGATCACCAAGCGCGGTATTTTTTGAGGAGAGTCTCGGCTCGGCGGTAGTGCACGAGATCATCGAACCGGCGGGAATGATGTGTTCGCTCGAATCCGCATACAACTGCGGCGCGAGCAGGACGGAGAACAGCACGAGCGAGGTGCATTTCATAACCTGCCTCCAGATAGGCAGCCCCCGAAAGAGCTGAAACGTGAGTTTTCTTAGAATGTTCCACGAGCGGACGTGAGACGCGAATACACCGGCAAACCCCCGGGCGGTGCGAAAGTTTCTGCGGATTACGGAAATTTTTTCGGGGGGGGGGGTGCAACGGAATGGGGGATTTGTCGTCGGGCGAAGAAGTATTCGCCTTTCGTGGTTTGAGAACCGTCCTACTGATTTGCGGCAGGGCATGCGGGACTTCCAGACGCAACGAAGTCCGGATCACGGCGATCCGGACCTCGTCTGCCCCAATCCTGGGATTCCTTCTTGCTCTGGCAGCAGCGGTCGGTGCAGCCATTCTGACAGCAGGTATGGCCGCATTTGTCTTTGCAGCAGTATGGCAGTAGGTCTGGCCGCATTTGTCTTTGCAGCAGTATGGCAGTAGGTCTAGCCGCTTTGTCTTTGCAGCAGTTATGGCAGTAGGCGTCCTTTGAGAACGAAGACAAAACGGCCCGAATCGCTGTTCGCGATCCGGGCCGTTTTGCGATGCGCCGCCTACTTACCCGGGCAGCATCCATCCGGGCACAGAGGGCAATTGTCGCAGCAGGCACGATCGGCGCTCTTCGTCGTCGCCGCCACTGCCGCGACGCCCAGGACCATTACCAGTGAAGCGATTGTAATTACACGTTTCATGATCCAATCTCCTTTTTTGTGAGAACACGTGAATCCGGGCCGGAGGGCAACTGTATCCCCGACCGCCTCATGCGCTCAACAACAGGATTTGATTAGATCCGAAACACGCGATTGAGAATGTATCGCGGGGGAGAACTGGTGACGGTGGGCCCATCCGGCGTTGCCGCTGCCGCACGCACTGCGTCGCGGCCCGATGCATCCAGCGCAACAAACTGCACCGGGGTTCCGGGCTTGAGGTGCAGGGGGCCGGCGGTGGGCCCGACGAGCTTGGGCAGCCCACAATTGCAACAATCGCGCAGGCATTCGTTCGCGGCCATCTGGTGCGACATTGGGCACTCTGGGGCCGCCGTGTTCATGCCCAGTGGGCGGTCTGCGGATACGGTCGATGCGCGCAAGGGACACGTCAGCACCTGGGCCGCTGGAAATCCCACCAGAAGCGCGATCACCACGACCGCCGCGAATTGTGCCATGCGCTTCATTCGGCTGCTTCGATTTACTTTGGACCCGGCGGGGGCCAACAAGTAAGCAGCAGGATCAACATTCCGCTACTTCTCTTCTGTCCGCCCCTGGAACGGCGTCAGCATGTCTTCTTTGCGCATCACCAGGTTGGTGGCGTTGATGGTCGCCAGCTCGAACCCGTGGCCGTGGGTAATGGCGTCGGTGGGACACGCCTCAACGCAATAGCCGCAGAAGATGCAGCGGTTGTAGTCGATGTTGTAGACCTTGGCGTAACGCTCGGAGGAGGAGATGCGCTGCTCTTCCGTGTTCTCCGCTGCCTCAATGTAAATGCAGTTGGCGGGGCAGGCCGCCGCGCACAGGTAGCAGGCTACGCATTTCTCGAGACCATTCTCATCGCGCTGCAGCACGTGGGCGCCGCGATAGCGCTGCTCGAATTTTGCGCCGCGCAGCGGGCCCGGGCCGTCGGGATAGTTCTCCACCTGCGTGGGCTGCAGCATCTCGCCGAACGTGATGCTCATGCCCTTGGCGATGCCCGCAATGTTGCGCACGATCGACATAGTCTTAGTATAACCGCTGCCTTGGTGTGCGATTCCGGTTGCGGCGTCGTGTTTCGCCATTGATGAAAGAGCCGGATTTTCGGAGAGACGTTTTCGGAGAGACAAGGGAGCGGGGAAAACTCGCGCATCGAGTCGCGAAGGTGGGAAACCGTCCCTCAGCGGCTAAAGCCGGCGCCAGTTCAGCACATGTATCGGCACGACTGAAGTCGTGCCCCTTCAAAACTCGGTGGTTAGCGAGTTCTTCCGTAGCCGGTGGGAAATCCATTCCCCGGCGGCTAAAGTCGGCGCCCGCTTAGAGTATGGATCGGCGAGTACGGGTCGGCACGACTGAAGACCTTGCTGAAGAATGCATTTGCGGGCCGCGAAATTGCGCAGGGGCTAAAGCCCCACTCAATGTGCAGCTTAGGCGGCATGACTGAAGTCATGCCCTGTTACAAAGCCCCATGCGTGGCATTTTTCAGCAGGCTGCAAAGTTGTGCCGCTTCAAACCTCGGTGGTTAGCGAGTTCTTCCGTAGCCCGTGGGAAAACCATCCTTCAGCGGCTAAAGCCAGCGCCAATTCAGGACATGTATCGGCATGACTGAAGTCATGCCCTGTTACAAA
>Ga0134128_10010352_pt1 | contig 11171 bp, 9 predicted proteins | sample KB31754_FD_96462 | JGI IMG/M metagenome (GOLD analysis project Ga0134128, IMG submission 96462) | Terrestrial soil microbial communities with excess Nitrogen fertilizer from Kellogg Biological Station, Michigan, USA - KB3-175-4 | ecosystem: Environmental > Terrestrial > Soil > Unclassified ...
GCTTCCCAGCAGCGCTCGATATCGGCGCGGCCGGCGCGCGAGAGTCCGCAAACGCTCGAGTCGGTAACCTGCTTGGCGATCTCGCGCACGGCCTCGAAATCGCCGTTGGAGGCGATCGGGAAGCCGGCCTCGATCACGTCGACGCCCATTTCTTCGAGGAGGAGGGCGATCCTGATCTTCTCATCGAGATTCATCGACGCGCCAGGCGACTGCTCGCCGTCGCGCAGCGTAGTGTCGAAAATGATGACGCGCGAAGACGCGGCGGTTTTGGCTTTGCTGTCGGCACCGCCACCCCGGGCGGTGCTGTGTTCATGGGCGCTCATAAGCGCAATTCCTCTGGTCCGGAAAACAAGGATAGGCCGCGAACGGTAACCCCCAAGCGCGAGTAAGGCCGAGAATCCTCGCGCTCAGGGGCGGCTAAGTCGAAGCGTCCCGCCCCTGCTCCACCGCAGGCTACGCGCCAGTTCTTGGTTCGCAGTGGCACGGGCGAGCGCGACCGGACGCATCCGCGTCAGGCTCCTGCTGTCCCATGTCAAAATTGCGACCATCAAACCCTCGTTACCCGCGCCGACGTCCAGTAAGGAAAATTCATACCGATTTACAAATCCTTACCAACCCTACCAGACGCATAAAATTTACCATCGCATTTATGTCTATATCGTTTACGGCGCGGGTCGCAACATTTCTCTCGCCTTTCCAGGCGCCCGGCGAGCAGTTCGACAACCGAGAACAGGCTTAGTTCTTGGATTTATCCACAAGCCGGTTCTGCGCGATCCAAGGCATCATGGCCCGGAGCTTGGCGCCGATCTGCTCGACCGGATGCTCGGCACCGCGGCGGCGCATCGCCTTGAAGCTGGCCTGCCCGGCGGCGTTTTCCAGCACCCAATCCCGGGCGAAGCGGCCGGATTGGATATCATCAAGGATGCGCTTCATCTCCTCCTTGACCGCCGGGCTGATCACCCGCGGACCGCGGGTGTAGTCGCCATATTCCGCGGTGTTGGAGATCGAATAGCGCATATTGGCGATGCCGCCCTCGTACATGAGATCGACGATCAGCTTCACCTCGTGGAGGCATTCGAAATAGGCCATCTCGGGCGCATAGCCGGCCTCGGTCAGGGTCTCGTAGCCGGCCATGATCAGAGCCGAGAGACCGCCGCACAGCACCGCCTGCTCGCCGAAAAGATCGGTCTCGCATTCCTCCTTGAAGGTGGTCTCGATCACGCCGGCGCGGCCGCCGCCGATGGCCGAGGCGTAGGAGAGGGCGATCTCGAGCGCGTTGCCCGAGGGGTTCTGCTCGACCGCGACGAGGCAGGGCACGCCGCCGCCCTTCACATATTCCGAGCGTACCGTGTGACCAGGGCCTTTCGGCGCGATCATGAACACATCCATGTCGGGCCGAGGCACGACCAGTTTGAAATGGATGTTGAAGCCGTGCGCGAAAGCGAGCGCCGTATCCGGCCGCATGTTCGGCAAGAGATCGTCGGCGTAGAGCTTCGCCTGCAGCTCGTCCGGCGTCAGCACCATCACGACATCGGCCCATTTCGCGCCTTCGGCGGGTGACATCACCTGAAACTTCGCCGCTTCGGCTTTTTGCGCTGAGGCGGAGCCCGGGCGCAGCGCGATGCGTACCTCCTTGACGCCGCTATCGCGCAGATTCATCGCATGCGCATGACCTTGGCTGCCATAGCCGACGACGAGCACCTTCTTGCTCTTGATCAGATTGACGTCGGCATCACGATCGTAATAGACGCGCATCGAATTTCCCCTTGGGCGTAAAGCGTCGGTTCAGAATTTGGCGGCGCCGCGCGCAATCGCGACGACGCCAGTCCGTGAAATATCCACGAGCCCGAGCGGCTTCATCAGATTGATGAAAGCATCGAGCTTATCGGCCGAGCCGGTGATCTCGAAAACGAAGCTTTCGATCGTCGAATCGACGACCCGGGCGCGGAAGATATCGGCGAGACGCAGCGATTCAATCCGCTTGTCGCCGGTGCCGGCCATTTTCACCAGCAGCAATTCGCGCTCGACCGCCGGCCCTTCCTCGGTCAGGTCGTGCACCATGCGCACCGGCACGAGGCGCGAGAGCTGCGCCTTGATCTGCTCGATGATCATGTCGGTGCCCGATGTGACGACGGTGATGCGCGACAGCGCTTCGTCGCGATCGACCTCGGCAACCGTGAGGCTCTCGATGTTATAACCGCGGCCCGAGAACAAGCCGATGACGCGCGCCAGCACGCCGGGCTCGTTGTCGACCAGAACCGCAATGGTATGACGTTCGATCTCACTCAAAGCTCTATCTCCGGCCGATCCTCGCCGCTCAGACGAGGACCATGCCCTCTTCGGAGATTGGGTTGCCCGCCTTCTTGTCGTCGAGTCCGAGGATCATTTCGTTATGAGCGGCGCCCGACGGTATCATCGGGAAGCAATTCTCGTTCTGATCGGTCGCGATATCGGCGATCACCGGGCCCGGGATCGCGATCATCTCTTTGATGACCTCATCGAGCTCCGACGGCTTCGTCGCGCGCAGCCCCCGCGCGCCGAAGGCTTCGGCGAGCTTCACGAAATCGGGCAGCGAGGAGCTGTAACTTTCCGAATAGCGGCCGCCATGGAGCAGCTCCTGCCACTGGCGGATCATGCCCATGTACTGGTTGTTGATGATGAAGACCTTCACCGGCAGCCGGTACTGAACCGCGGTCGACATCTCCTGGATGTTCATGAGGATCGAGGCTTCGCCGGCGATGTCGACGACCAGCGCGTCGGGATGCGCGATCTGCACGCCGACCGCGGCCGGCAGGCCGTAGCCCATCGTGCCGAGCCCGCCCGAGGTCATCCAGTGGAACGGCTTCTCGAATTTGAAGAGCTGCGCCGCCCACATCTGATGCTGGCCGACTTCGGTCGTGATGTAGGTATCGCGGTCGCGGGTCAGCGCGTGCAGCCGCTCGATCGCATATTGCGGCTTGATGATCTTGTCGCCCTGATCGTAATGCAGGCAATCGCGCTTGCGCCAGGTCTCGATCTGTTTCCACCACTTGCCGAGAGCGGCGTGATCGGGGGCGAAGCGCCGCGCTTTGAGCGCTGCGATCAGGGCCTCGAGCACCTTGGCGCAGTCGCCGACCACGGGCACGTCGACGCGGATGTTCTTGTTGATGTTCGACGGATCGATGTCGATGTGGATCTTCTTCGAGCCGGGCGAGAAGGCCGCGACCTTGCCGGTGACGCGATCATCGAACCGCGCGCCGACGTTGATCATCACGTCGCAATCATGCATCGCAAGATTCGATTCGTAAGTGCCATGCATGCCGACGAGACCGAGATAGCGCTTGTCCGCCGCCGGGAAAGCGCCGAGCCCCATCAAGGTCAGCGTGCAGGGAAAGCCGGTCATCTCGACCAGCTCGCGGAAGAGCTTCACTGCCGGGGGGCCGGAATTGATGATTCCGCCGCCGGCATAGAACAGCGGCCGCTTGGCGTGAGCGATGAGCTCGACCGCCGCCGCGATCCGCGCCGGATCGGGCTCGGTCTGCGGGCGATAGGATTTGCGCTGCTCGATCGCCTCGGGCGGGCGATAGGTGCCGGTCGCGAAGAGCACGTCCTTTGGCAGATCGACCACGACCGGCCCCGGCCGGCCGCTGCGCGCGACGTAGAAAGCCTCGTGCAAGGTCTTCGGCAGGTCGTCGATGCTCTTCACCAGGTAATTATGCTTGGTGCAGGGCCGAGTGATGCCGGTGGTGTCGGCTTCTTGGAAGGCGTCGTTGCCGATGAGATGCGTCGGGACCTGCCCGGTCAGGCAGACGACCGGTACCGAATCCATCAGCGCGTCGGTCAGGCCGGTGACGGCATTGGTCGCGCCCGGACCGCTGGTGACCAGCACAACGCCGACCTTGCCGGTCGAGCGGGCATAGCCTTCGGCGGCATGGACGGCGCCCTGCTCGTGCCGCACCAACACATGGCGCAGCTGATTCTGCATGAAGAGCGCATCGTAGATAGGCAGGACAGCGCCGCCCGGATAGCCGAACACGACATCAACGCCCTGGTCGCCCAGCGCCTTGATGACCATTTCGGCCCCGTTCATCTGTTCCGCCGTCATGATTTGCTCCGAAGTACCCCACCGGCTTGAGGATTTTTGCCGGGAAAGCGGGGAAACTAAAGGCCTAGCCGCGAGTCGTCAACAGTGAACTACGAATAAATGAAAAAATCTCTGACAATAAACTTTCCGAAAATTGCTTTTCAATGCCCATTTTGCGCAATATTTCGCTCTGCTGAAGGCGATTGCGGAACCATGTGTATTGCCGTTTCGCATATTGGCGGGTCGCCTGCTGCATTGCAGCAATCGCTTCTTCCCGGGTCAGGCGGCCGCTCTCGGCAGCACCGAGCTCGCGCAGCCCGACCGCCTTCATTGCCGGCAGGTGCGGAGCGAGGCCGCGGGCCAGCAGGGCGCGTGCTTCTTCCTCGGCGCCTCGCTCGATCATCGCCAGCACCCGAGCGTCGCACGCCCGGTAGAGCCCCTCGCGCTCGGGGAGGAGCACGACCGCCGCCGCGCGCAGGGAACGGTTCGGTGCCTGCTCGGCCTGCCACGCTGTGAGCGGCTTGCCGGTCGCCCGCACGACCTCATAAGCGCGCGTCAGGCGTTGCGCATCGTTTGCGGCGATTTTCGCGGCTCCGGCCGGATCGAGCGCCGCCAGACGCTCGCGGAAGGCAACGCCACCGAGCCGGGTATAAAGCGCTTTCGCTTCCGCACGCGCGGCGGCCGGGATCGGCGGCAGTTCGGCAAGACCATTGAGCAAGGCTTCGAGATAGAGACCGGTGCCGCCGGTAAGGATCGGTACCCTCCCGCCGGCGCGTGCGGCATCGATCTCCGCGAGCGCCAGCGCGCGCCAGCGCCCGGCCGAGCAATTCTCCGCCGCGTCGATGATGCCGTAGAGGCGATGCGGCACGCGCTCCATCTCGGCCGCGCTCGGCCGGGCGCTCAGCACGGCGAGATCGCGATAGACCTGCTGGCTGTCGGCATTGATGATCGTGCCGGCGAATTCCTCGGCGAGCGCCAGCGCCAGCGCCGATTTGCCGCTCGCCGTCGGCCCGGCAACGATGACGATATCACGCACGCTGGCTTCGCTCATGGCGCGCGTTGTAGCACGCGCGCTTGCCTTTCTGCTGCTCGCCGCCGATAAACCCGCATGGCCGAAAGCGTCGTCACCCTGATCGCCGCGCGTGCCGGCGGCGCTGCGCTCGACGCGGCGATCGACTTGGCGCGCCAGGCGATCCAAAAGCTCGGCGCTCGGCTCGAGCCGAGCGACTGGCTCTCCCGCGGCCGCGCTTGCGACATTCCTTTCGACGACCTCGCGCCCGATCAAGCCGATGCCGGGATTCGTGCAGCGCTCGGCGGCGCCGTCGCGATCGATGTGCTGGCGCAGCACACCGCCGGCCGGCGCAAGCAACTCCTCGTCGCCGATATGGAAGCGACGATCATCGCCAATGAAATGCTCGACGAGCTTGCCGCGATCGCCGGCATCCAGCCGCAGATCGCCGCCATTACCCGGCGCGCGATGAACGGCGAGATCGAGTTCGCCGGCGCCTTGCGCGAGCGCGTCGCGCTCTTGAAGGACATGCCGGAGGCGGCGCTCGACGAGGCCGGCGCGCGTATCCGCGTCAATCCGGGTGCGGCAAGCATGGTTGCGACCATGCACCGGCACGGCGCTTACACCGCGCTCGTCTCCGGCGGCTTTCGCCTCTATGCCGAGGGCGTGCGCCGCCGGCTCGGCTTCGATATCGCCGTCGCCAATGAGCTGGTCGTCGAGGACGGCAAGCTCGCCGGACGCGTCAAAGAACCGGTCCTCGGCAAGGAGGCAAAGCTGGCGACGCTGACCTTGCTCGCGGCCGAGCGCCACCTGGCGCTCGCCGACGCGCTGGCGGTCGGCGATGGCGCCAATGATCTGCCGATGATCGAGGCGGCGGGCACGGGCGTCGCTTATCACGCGAAGCCGGTCGTGGCCGCCGCGGCGCGGCTGCGCGTCGACCACAATGATCTGACCGCGCTGCTTTATGCGCAGGGCTACCGCGACGACGAGATCGTCAGCGCCGAAGCGAGCTGATCAGCTATCGATTTTGACGGCGACGAAGCGCAGATCGCCTTGGCGATTGACGAGCAGCAGCACCGATTTCCGGCCAGCCTTCTTCGCTTCGTCGACCTTGTTGAGGATCTGATCGGTCGTCTTGACGTCGTCTTGCGCGACCTCGACGACGATGTCGCCGGCCTTCATGCCTTTATCGGCCGAGGGCCCGCCATTGTCGATGTCGGTGATGACGACGCCGTTGACGTCGTCCGCCAGGCCGAAACGCTCGCGCAACTCGGGCGTGAGATTGGCAAGCGACAGGCCGAGCGCCTTGACCGCGCTGATCGCCGCCTGCGGCTTCTCCTGTTTCGGCGAGGTCGAGGCGACTTGCGTCTCCTCTTTGAGCTCGCCGACCTTCACGTCGAGATCGACCTCGTTGCGCTTGCGCCAGACCATGACCTTGACGCTCTTGTCGATCGGCGTCTCCGCGACGTCGCGCGGCAATTCCTTCATGTCATTGATCGGCTTGCCGTCGAACATCAGCACCACGTCGCCGGGCTGGATGCCGGCGAGCTGCGCCGGGCCGCCGTCATGGACGCTGGCGATGAGCGCGCCCTTGGGCTTGTCGAGACCGAGACTCTCGGCGATCTCGTCGCTGACGTTCTGGATGTTGACGCCGAGCCAGCCGCGGCGCGCGTGGCCGAAATCGCGGAGCTGATCGAGCACCGGTTTGGCGAGATCGGACGGAATGGCGAAGCCGATGCCGATCGAGCCGCCGGAGGGCGAATAGATCGCCGTGTTGATGCCGATGACCTCGCCATCCATGTTGAACATGGGGCCGCCGGAATTGCCGCGATTGATCGAGGCGTCGGTCTGAAGGAAGTCGTCATAGGGCCCGGAATTGATGTCGCGGGCGCGGGCCGAGAGGATGCCGGCGGTGACGCTGCCGCCGAGGCCGAAGGGATTGCCGATCGCGAGCACCCAATCGCCGACGCGCGTCTTGTCGCTATCGCCGAATTTGATCGCGGGCAGCGGCTTGTCGGATTTGACGCGCAGCAGCGCGAGATCGGTCTTCGTGTCCTGCCCGACGATCTCCGCCTTGAAGTTCGTGCCGTCCTGCAGCGTCACCGTGATCGTATCGGCCTTGTCGATCACATGGTGATTGGTCGCGATGAGACCCGAGGCATCGACAATGAAGCCCGAACCGAGCGAGGTTTGCTGCCGCGGCAGCGTATCCTGCTGGCCTTGGCCCTGGCGATTGCGATTGAGGAAATCCTTGAAGAATTGCTCGAAGGGCGAGCCCGGCGGAAACTGCGGAATATCGGGCGTGGCGCGATTGCCGCCGCCACCCCCACCGCCGCCGCGATTGCCGGGGCTCGGCGCGTCGGAATCATCACCGCTGTCCTGGCCCGGCTTGATCGTCTGCGTGCTGGAAATATTGACCACCGCCGGCAGCAGCTTGGCGGCAAGATCGGCAAAGCTGTCGGGCGCGGGCTTCGCCTCGCCGATGGTCGGCAGGGTGACGAGCGCGAGCAAGCCAAGAGCGCACGCTGGCAGGCGGCCGCGCGACAGACAGCGGGCTGAAAGGCGGGCAAAGACCCGGCTCACGAGACGACCTCCCTCGGGCAAGATCGGAGTGTACGCAGTGATTTTACGAGAGCGGTGCGCATCAGGCCAGAGCCCTCTATTGAAATAGGTCAATATGGCCGAATTAGGGTGGGTGCTTGCCCAGTTACAACGATGATTCCCAGCGCTTTCCCGGATCTGGTCAGCTGCCGCGGATCGCCCATACCGCGCCGACCCCGAGAACGGCCGCCACCAGCCCCGCAACACGCAACGCGGGTTGCGGCAACAGCGCGACCTGCGCATTCATGCGCTGCATCGCCCCCGGCAGAACCGAATAGAGCATCCCCTCGATCGCCGCTGCGAGCGCCAGCGCGGTGGCGAAATCCTTCAACGCCGGACTCCCGCGCCCGAATTCGTCGCGCCGCCAGCCGCAGCGCCGGGCGCCGCCACCCCGTCCGGACCGGTTTCGAAGTATTTGAAGAAGTCGCTATCCGGCGCGACCAGGAAGGTCGTGCCCGGGCCACTCAAGCTCTGGCGATAGGCTTCCAGCGAGCGATAGAACGAAAAGAAGCTCGGGTCCTTGCCATAAGCATTGGCATAGATCGTGATGCTCTGGGCATCGCCTTCGCCGCGCAGGATTTGAGCCTGGCGCTGCGCATCGGCCGTGATCTCGATCCGCTGACGGTCGGCATCGGCGCGGATTTGCTGCGCCTGCTGCGCCCCTTGGGCGCGGTATTGCGCGGCTTCGCGCTGCCGCTCGGCCTTCATGCGGGCGTAGATCGCGTCCTCGTTCTCCTGCGGCAGATCGGCGCGGCGCAAACGGACATCGACGACATCGATGCCGAAGCCTTTCGTCTCCTTGTTCACGTCCTCGCGGATCTCTTTCATGATGTTGGCGCGCTGGGTTGAGATCACCGCCTGGAGCTCGACATTGCCGATGATCCGGCGCAGCGACGCGCTGATGATGCTGCTGAGGCGTTGATCCGCCGCGAGCTCGGTGCCGACGCTCTGATAGAAGAGCAGCGGATTGATGATCTTGAACCGTGCATAGGTATCGATGATCAACCGCTTCTGGTCGGAGGCGATGACTTCTTCCGCCGGCGGCTCGAAATCGAGGATGCGGCGGTCATAGATGACGACATTCTGCCACGGCGGCTTGATTTGCAGGCCCGGGCGATCGATGACGCGGACGGGCGCGCCGAATTGCAGCACGAGCGCGATCTCGGTCTGCTGCACGGTGAAGAAGATCGTGTAGAGCAGGAAGATGACGACGACGGCGACGCCGCCGAGGAAAGCGAGCGTGCGGTTCATCTTGTGCCTCCCCGCGGGTTCGCGCTGCTGCTCGGCGTCGGCGTGCTCGGCACGGCGGAAGGCGCGGCGGCGGGCGCCGCGGCCGCCGGGCTTGCCGGCACCGCGGGCAGCGGCAGGTAGGGCAGCACGCCCGAGCCTGAAGCGGCGCGGTCGATCACCACCTTGTTCGTGTTCTTGAGGATGCTCTCCATCGTCTCGATGTAGAGCCGGCGCGCGGTCACGTCCTGCGATGCGGCGTAGGATTGATAGACCGATTGGAAGCGGGCCGCATCGCCCTGTGCCTGCAGCACGACCTGCGCCTTATACGCCTGCGCTTCCTGCTGGATGCGCGCGGCATCGCCATGCGCGCGCGGCACGACATCGTTGCGATAGGCTTCGGCCTCGTTGACGAGGCGCTGCTGATCGATCTTGGCGCTTTGCACGTCGCGGAACGCATCGATCACCGGACCCGGCGGATCGACTTTCGCCAACTGCACCTGCGTGATCTCGATGCCAGCGTCGTAATAATCAAGGATGCCTTGCGCCAGCGCTTGCGTGTCGGTCTCGATCTTGCCGCGCCCTTCGGCCAGCGCGCTCGCGATCTCGGTATGGCCCATCACCTCGCGCATCGCGCTCTCCGATGCGGCTTTCACGGTGAGTTCGGGATTGCGGATGTTGAAGACGTAATTCTGAGCGTCCTTCACCAGCCAGAAGACGGTGAAGTTGATGTCGACGATATTCTCGTCGCCCGTCAGCATCAGCGATTCTTCCGGCACGCCGGTTGTACGGCCGACCGCCTGATTGGTGCGATAGCCGACCTCGATGCGATTGATGCGCGTGACCGTCGGCGTCAGCGCCTCTTCGATCGGCGACGGCAAGTGATAGTTGAGGCCGGGCGTCGCCTTGCGATCGAACGCCCCCCAGCGCAGCACGATGCCTTCCTGATCCGGCTCAACGCGATAGATGCCGGAGAGCAGCCAGAGGAAGAAGATGATGACGAAGCCGAGGATCCAGCCACGGCCGCCGCCCAGGCCAGAGCCGCCGCCCGGCAACCAGCGCTTCAGGAAATTCTGCAGCCGGCGCAGGGAATCCTCGAGATTGGGCGGCCGGAAATTGCCGCGCCCGCCGCCGCCCCAGGGGCCGCCGGAGCCCCAGGGACCGCCACCGCCGCCGCTCCCCCATGGGCCGCCGCCGCCGCCTTGATTCCACGACATGAAGCCGTCCCTCTCAGTGCTCTCAGTGCTAGTGGAGCGGATCTGACATTCGCCGCAACCTGGAGGCCGGCTTCGAAGTGAATGTCAAATCCAAAGCTCCACTAAAACCTTATAGATGCCGGTGGTCTTTATATTCCAACATTCGCAAAATGCCTGCCCCAAAAGATGCGAACGTTGGAATAGACCACCAGCTATGCACGGCGCCCGTCATCTCTTATATGTCAGCTTGTCGATCGCAGCGGATTGCGCGGGAACGCAACCGGTATCGGTGGCGGCCGATAAAGTCAAGACGAGAGGAATGCGGCATGGCCGAGGTGATGCGCGACGAGGTGCTTGCCGCGCTCAGCAAGATCATCGACCCCGATAAAGGCCAGGATATCGTCAGCCTCGGCATGGTTTCGGGTGTTCAGGTTCGCTCCGGCCACGTCACTTTCGCGATCGAGGTCGAGCGCGCGCGGGCGCCGAAGCTGGAAGCCTTGCGCAAGGATGCCGAGAAGGCGGTCGATGCCCTTCCCGGCGTCCTCTCGGTGACGGCGGTGCTGACCGCCGAGAAGCCGGCGCCACGTCCCACTGCGCCTTATGCTAAGCCGCAGCAGCGTGCCGGCATGGCACCGCCGGCCGGCCATGCTCACGGGCAAGAGGCGGGAGCGCCGCAGAAGCCGGCCGTCGCCGGCGTCAAGCACATCGTCGCTGTCGCCTCGGGCAAGGGCGGGGTCGGCAAATCGACCACGGCGGTCAATCTCGCCCTCGCGCTCAAGACGCTCGGCCTCCAGGTCGGCGTGCTTGATGCCGACATCTATGGCCCCTCGATGCCGCGCATGCTCGGCATTTCGGGCAAGCCCCTCTCGCGCGACGGCAAGACGCTGGAGCCGATGGAGAATCACGGGCTCAAATGCATGTCGATGGGTTTCCTCGTTGCCGAGGACACGCCGACGATCTGGCGCGGACCGATGGTGATGAGCGCGCTGCAACAAATGCTGCGCCAGGTGAATTGGGGCGAGCTCGATATCATGGTCGTCGACATGCCGCCCGGCACCGGCGATGCGCAGCTCAC
>Ga0134128_10010353_pt1 | contig 11171 bp, 7 predicted proteins | sample KB31754_FD_96462 | JGI IMG/M metagenome (GOLD analysis project Ga0134128, IMG submission 96462) | Terrestrial soil microbial communities with excess Nitrogen fertilizer from Kellogg Biological Station, Michigan, USA - KB3-175-4 | ecosystem: Environmental > Terrestrial > Soil > Unclassified ...
ACCGCGCTAGGCAGTCCTGGCGCTGACGCGAGGTCAGAGTTGCAAACAGTAAACGCCCGATGTGTGTCTGGCGGGAATAGAACCAGAATGGAGTCGGCCGGCTCCGTCTTAACACGGATCTCGCCGGAGTTCGTGGTTTCGAAACAGAAGCTGCGGCGCGCCGAAGGCAGTTGCATCGTGCGGCTAAAGCGCACGGAAGGAAAACAGAACTTGGGATTCAGTTCGAGACCGTTCGTCTTGTGTGGGCTGCCGGTACGCAAGCCGCCCGCTGACCAGATGCTGTACGAGCGGCGCAACGGCGATTTCGTTCTACAGATCACCGGCCATCCCAATTACGGTCTGCCGTTTGGTCAGGACCGGATCGTGCCGATCTATCTGGCCACCCTAGCCGTGCGCCAACAGAGTCAAACCATTCGCTTCCGCACCGCTGCGGAGATGCTGGAAACCTTCGGAATGCACAAAGGCGGAAAGGAGTACCGGCGATTGGTTGCCGCTTTCGAACGCATCTTCGGGGCCACCATATTTTTCGGGACCAATAGCCTCAGAGGAACAGCCAAGGTGGTCCAGCGCTCACGATTCAGCTTCTTCCGGGAGGCTCAGATCTGGTACAGCCGCAATGCCGAGCAGTATCCGATTTCCGAGCAGTTCGAGAATGTGATTGTGCTCAGCGGCGAGTTTTACAGAGAAATCAGGGCGCACCCGATTCCGGCAGACCTGGAGGTCGTGAAAGTACTCGCAGGAGCACCCGCTGTGCTGGACTTGTTCATGTGGCTTTCTTATCGCTGCTTTGTGGCAAGGGGGAAGGAAACAATTCCACTGTTTGGAGCTTGCGGCCTGGCCAGCCAGATCGGCTCGAGTGAATATGCCCGGCCGCGCCGGTTTCGCGAAAAGCTCGATGGATGGTTGGAATCCGTCCGCGTGCTTTGGCCGGATTGCCCGGCCGAAATCAGCGCGGACGGTAGAAGTTTGATTGTGAATCAGGCTATAGCAGTCCGGTCGGAACAGAGCGTTCTCAACCGGTGGAACGACAATCCTATTTACTTAGATCGGACGATTTCGCGATGAAGAAAATAGCAAAAATGCCATTGGTGGACACCGCCTACGGTGCCTTGCTTTCGCAAATCGTTTCGCTGCTCGATGCCGCCCGACGAACTAGTGGCAAGGCGGTCAATCACATCATCACATCCACTTATTGGGAGATCGGGCGACGGATTGTGGAGCATGAACAGAAGGGATCACCCAGGGCTGAATATGGCGAGCAGTTGATGGGGCAATTGGCACGAGATTTGACCGAGCGCTTTGGCCGGGGCTTCTCGCAAAGTAACGTTTTCCAAATGCGGCAGTTCTTTCTTACGCATCGGTCAAAATTCCAGACAGTGTCTGGAATATCGGAAGCGCCTGGAAAATTCCAGACGGCGTCTGGAAAATCTATTCCGGTGCCGCTCTTCCCGCTATCGTGGTCGCACTATGTACGGCTGCTGTCCGTCAAAGACGAGACCGCGCGGAAGTTCTACGAAGATGAGGCACTGCGGGGCGGTTGGTCGGTTCGGCAGTTGGACCGACAGGTAGCAACGTTGTTTTATGAGCGTGCCAAGCGATCCAAAAGGAAACTCATCGCAACAGAGCAGCCGGAAGATGCGGTCAGCGCGCAAGAAGAAATTAGAGACCCGTTCGTGCTTGAATTCCTGGGGCTCAAGGATGAGTACTCGGAGAGCGATCTGGAAGAAGCGCTGATTCTTCACCTGGAGCACTTCCTGCTCGAACTTGGCAGCGATTTCGCGTTTGTTGCCCGGCAGAAGCGACTCCGTGTTGGTGACGAATGGTATCGAATCGATCTCCTCTTTTTTCATCGTCGGCTTCGTACCCTCATTCTCATCGACCTGAAACTCGGGAGGTTCACACACGCGGATGCCGGACAGATGAACCTTTACCTAAACTACGCTCGCGAACACTGGACCTACGCGGGCGAAAATCAGCCCATCGGCCTCATTCTTTGCTCGGAGCGCAACGAGGCTATCGCCCACTATGCATTGGGGAACCTCTCCAATACCGTGTTGGCTCGGGAGTACAACGTGGAACTTCCGACCGAAGAGCGGTTAGCTGATGAACTGACCGCGACGAGGAGAGCGCTTGCGATGCGCGGTGCCCAGTCAAAACCGCGAAGACCATCTCGGGGAAGGAATTGACATGAGCAACGGTTTCGCTGCTACCTCGAAGAAGACAAGACGACAAGAGGCGGCGGTCGACAGTCACAGTCCAGACAACGCCGCAATTCCTGTTTGGTTGCATGCCACGGAATCGTTTTACAAAAAGCTGAACCGGATTGCCAGGGACTGCCAGCTGTCGCGCTACGAAGCAATCAGTCGAGGTCTCGACGCTCTGCGGCGCGAGATGGAAGTGCGAAATTCAGCATTGAATCGAAACATTAAAAGCCCAGCTCAGTCGGAGGTGTTCCGTAGAACTATGGGGCAGGTTTCGCGAAATTATTGGGCTACGGTGAGTGCCGAGGAGAAGCGCGAGCGGGCACAGCGAAGTGCTCGGGCGCGCTGGGAGCGCCTTCGTGGTATCTGAAATATGCGCAAATGCAGATAGAGACGCATTCCCCAGCCCGGTATCCTGCTTCCTGAGAGGCAAAAATGAAATTTGCTCCCTTCGATGATAATGTTGAACGGTCACGGATCATATCGAAGTCCACAAAGTATTCGCGACCTATCTCGGCGAATCCTGATGGTCCGTTTCGCTCGCGTTGCCGACCCGTGTAAACAAGGCCGCTATGATCCAGAATCTTGACGGCGACGAGAATGATGATGATTGACTACAAGTCAATGTCAAACGACGAGCTGCGTGAAGCGCTGGCCGCAGCAGCGGCGGAGTTGATGTCGCGAAGGAATGCAACTGGAGGGCCGGGTTCGATTCAGCATCTCTACAGGATTCGTATGACGAGAACACCAAAGGCAGAACCGCAGGCGTATCGATTCACAATGATTGAGGACACGGTCGTTCAGCTTCCGTTGCCTCTCGATCAGGTAGTCGGTAAGACCGGCAGGGTCATTGGAGGTGAGTTTTTGCTTAACGACGGCGATGTTGTCCGAAAGGTCGCTGCGACCGGAATGATCTCGTATCTGATTCCCTGGCAAGGTAATATCGACGATCGAGACTACGACGTTTCTCAAGTATTCGTGGGTGAAACGGAAGCCGAGAGGATTGCAAAAGTCGAGACCTTTGTGCGCGGTGATCGAAGTCATCTGATCCAGGAAATTGAGGACACGATTACGTTTTGGAAGGAAACCTTACCCGAATATGAAGAACAGGCTAGAGCCGACGAATATTGGAGAAGAGCGTCAGACGATTGTCGAAGCCGTATAAACAGGCTTGAAGCGATGCTTCACTGGGCGCAACAAACATGAGTCGCCCTGAGATGGCGAGGGCGGAGTTTCGGTGTCTAACAGCCCAGTGGACTGTGCGATTTGTGTGCCGCCATACTCATGTGAGTCTTTCTATGGCATGAAACTCGGTCAGGGCATGCACCTGGCCGATCGCGCTCTATCCTCATATGTGAACGCCATGGATACGCGAATGGGTTTTCACCGTTTTGGGTCCTCGCAATTTAAGTGCGTCTTCTGCGGAAAACCGGCGGACACAAAGGATCATTGCCCCCCGCGCTGTTTGCTGCGGCCAGCATGGCCGATATCGACAACTCACTGAAAAACACATTTCTCAAGTACGAGAGCGGCCAACTTCAAGCGCTAAGAAACGCCGCCAGCGCGCTTACGTCACTGCTCGATGGCGCCAAGGTCCAGTCGACCTTGGCGAGCCTGAAGACCCAAGTCGACAAAGTTCTCAGTCTCCCGGCGCTTGAGACTGCTCTGACGAACAAAGATCTGAGCGCCATCGCTATGTGGGTTGTTCAGCAGCTGGCAAAATTCCTCGGAGTGGACATCTCAAAAATCAATGCCGAGATCGACAAGGTCAACCACGCCATTGAGACTATCCGCAACAAGGCCCAAGAGATTTACACTGCGACATGGAAGGCCCTGAATACGACCTATGGCTTTTCCATAAACTATGCATATACCTTGTCAGATACGCAATCTGTACTGATCGATGCTGTTTTTGCGGATGCTGCTAGGGCCCACCTTGCCGCCGCTCTTGCGGGGGACTTCAGTAAGATCTTGACGGCGCCAGTGGCCGGCGTTACTCTCGGGACCGCTACCCTGACTCACGGCATTGAGCGTCACACTCACGTCGAAACTCATTTGCCCTGGTGGACCGGCGCATCGGACGATCTCGCCAAAGGTTACGCGACCAGCAAACTCGCGGACGGCGTGGATGGGCGCGTGCAGTTCTATGAAGCCGGGGCAACCGACACAGTCATCTCGGTCTCAGGCACTCGTCTCAGACGGTTTGCCAGTTGCTCCATCGGCATTTCCGGGCAGGCACAAAAGGCAGGAGTCCGTCAGTACAACCTAAAGGCTGTTGATTTTGGCTATTCGTTCGCGATCGCGAAGGCGTCGATGACAAGGTCGGAATTCGGATATGACTTCGGCGCTGCCGCGGATCAATATTTTCCCAATGCATTCGGTGATGAAAGCCCCGACTCCAACCACGCCGTCTTTAACTCGTGGGTCGTGGACTGGGATAAGTTTACCGATCACGTTGCTGGTATGCCGGGCGGGGACTCTGTCATTGGCAATACGTGGACGAATCTACAAGTTCGCAGCCGCGCCGGAAGCGGCACAGATTGGGTCTCCGCTCTCCTGAATGGAACAAAGCCCGACTATATGGCTATGTCTCGCGCCATGCAAACAGCAATTCGGCGGTGGCTGTTGATTTCCTACGCGGGCGACCCCACTCGTTTCAAGAACATTCCGGGGAAAAACGGGGTCAGTGCGTTTCTGGTCTATACTGCAATGCCCGCAAAGAATGGCTACTTCCTGAAGGACTCCGATACGCTGGCGAGCGACCCAACCAGAATTGTCTGGGATGTCCGGGACATCGATCTAGCTACGGCCATGACCACGACGTTCGCTCCCCAGCCGCTTTCTCTAAATCTGGCGAACATTTATGCCCTCTTGAACGGAATTCCTGCCCTTAAGGGATCGGCCCAATATTACCGTGACGCTGGGGGTATGATCGCCGACGTAGTGCGTGAGCTTGGCGTCTCCGATCCCTATATAGCGATGCTGCAGAATGAAAAAGCGGCTATCGACGCTGCGCAGTCGGCCTTTGAAGGTCTCCGCAAAAGCAGTGGGCAGCAACTTCAAAACGCGCTACCAGTGTTGTCGGTCGCTCTCACCGAACTTGTGTCCAGCTTCAATCGCGGGCTGAGTTCGCTGAGCTTGGACGCGCCCGGCGTTATGCAATCGTTCGCGCCGCTGATATTTCAGCAGGCGGTCGCGGTCATGTTCTCAAGCGCCGCACCGCTGAGTATTGATGCGTTGCTCGATGTCGCGGTTCTCAAGCCGGACGTGGCACTGCCTGGAAACGATCAGGAGCCGACTATTGACCAGATCTTGATGCGGCAGCGGATCACAAATTTCTCGTAGTGTGTATCCCGGCTGCGACGACCGTATGTCGCAGCGGCAATTACCGGCGGACTCGGTTCACCACGAAAGTGGAATATTTAGCAACGAACTCCTTTTCGTTTCACACATCCGACGATTGTTCACGGTGCGCCTAGCAGCACTAGGTCGAGCATCTGATTATTGTGCCGAATTTGCCTCAGGTTGAGTGCTCGATTGTGAGAACCGTGCTCGTCACTGTTCTATTCAACGGCCTTTGTAATCGGCATGTGCGAGAAGGGAGCAGTTTTAGATCGCGCCGTAATGACTCCACTCGAAAACTATTCTGGGCTCCGACAGTTGAGTGCGGTTATCGTAATCTGGTCAAATTTCCGCCTGCCATCCCAATCAGGGAACACGTCTTTGCCATACACCCTGCAAAACCGCCTGCGCCTTTTCCATGGGCAAATCTCTCCCCGACGTCAGGGCACCAATCGTGTTGGCCTGTTCCGTGTGTGGCTCAACACCGCCACCCTCGATCAACTGGTCCTTACCTGTGTACCAAGCCGTAATCGGGATTCGAAGCCGATAATCTGAACCTACGTGAAAATTAGCGGCACCGAGGACCTCTCCCGGAGTTCGCGTCCCAACCACGTGTGCTACTTCTTCGTTTCGAGCAAAGGCGGCAATCATTTCGGCGGCGCTTCTTGTGTATTCGTTCACTAAAAGCACAATGCGGCCGTGAAAGCGTTTCGCACCAAGACCCTCCGTAAACAGACGGAAAGAGCGATCCCGATTTACAAGCTTGAATCGGATTGCAAGCGGCAGTAGCTCTAGTTTGCTGCCGGGCAGCCGGCGGATTGCTGGTAATTCGGATGCACTCTTCTTGCGATCGCGGCCGAGGCGGGTGAGACTGTATCCGATGAGCCGACGATCAGGAACAAGTAGGCTCATCAGCCGGACCGAAGATAGACCTCCACCGCAATTCGCCCGCAGGTCAAGAATGAGCCGGTCACATTGCTTGTCGTCGAAAACCGCGAGGGCACTTCCTAGATCGCGGAGCAAGTCAAATCCAACAGCACCGGGAAAGGATGTCACCTTGAGGACGGCGATTCCATCTTTGACTGAGTAGGTTAGTGGCTTAGCCTCAGTCATCGGTGGCCGGTCCTTAGGGCCGCTGTTCGGAAGGGTAATATTCGCTGCCTTCTCGACGCCGTTTCGGAGCAGGTTCAGTATATACGAGCCGCCGAGTTGAAACCGTGGCTCGTTACCATTGATGTTGTGGCCATTGATACCGGCCAGAACATCTCCTGGGGTGATTCCGGCGCGTTCTGCCAAGCCCCCTGGAAGAACATCCCAAAAAACCAGTAGGCCATCATCGAGTCGCTTGAGAGTGGCGTTGATTGCGAAGTACGCTGGCAAACCGGTTCCGGGTCCACGCCAGAAACCGGTGTGGCTGAGTTTCAACTTACGGAGCCAATCGCTAACTCCCGGTTCAATCTCGCCAGCCGCGGCCCAAGCAGGCCAAAGGTCGGTGAACTCCTCACTCAATTTCGCGACTTCCGCGTTGTCTTTCTCCGGGTGAAAGAGTTTGTTCTGAATGAGACCGGCAATCTTCAGTCGAATGTTATCGTATGAGGTCTCAGGAGAAGTCATTGAATCGTCAAACCTCGAAGTTGCGCCGCTTGCGTGTTACGAAGCGTGCTGTCACCATTGCCCAGGACCACGAACCCTGCCCAGGAGGCCGGAGAAGCATCTCCCCCGCCTAGCTTGCTGAGCAGATCGCGCTTCGCCAAAGCGAGTGCAGAGGCTACGTCGTCGCCGCTCACAAGGTGCTTATAAAGCGCTTGCATCAAAAATAATGAATCCGTGTCATCCACCGGCCAGAGCGTGGAGATTACGCTGTCGGCTCCCGCTTGAAGGAACGCACGAGCAAGATTCGCCACCCCCACCTGGCCCTGTAGGCGCCCCACGGCCGTGTCGCACGCCGACAGCACAATCACGCGAGCGCCGAAATGGAGCCGGGCTATCTCGCGCGGTTCTAAAAATCCATCGTCATGGTGCTCGGAATCTGGGGGAAAGATGAGTGCTGCCCGGCTTGGATCACCTTGGCTGGCAACGGCATGAATTGCTAAATGAATGACCTCGAAGTTTGCCAACGGCGCATGAGTAAATGCAAACTCTGTCGCCGCCCTGCCGATTTGAAGAGTTTCCACTCCAGCGACTCCACGCATAATGTCGGCCGCAGACTGAACCTCCTCGCGTGATCCCGGAAGATTCGAGAGCTTGGCTGGGTCCACACCGAAATAACCGCCGCGCGGATTTGACTTTGCGAGTGTGAACGGTTGCATACCCGCCTGATTGTAAATTGCGCCCCCGACTCCCAGAAACGCACGCTGCATTTGCGGCTCCGAACGCGCCTTCAACAAAACATCACTCATCACGGATGGCGCATAGGAGGTGACCGCGATTTCCCCAAGAAGCTTCCCAGCCGGTGAATACAAAGCATCAAACGGAATGCGGTGCAGAGCACCATCGGGTACTATCGTGAGCCGGTTGAATTGACCTATCTCGCGAATCGGAGCCAGAACGGCATCGTATAGCGCCCGCGCATTCTCCTTCCAAAGTTTGCCGGACTTCACGTTGGCGGTGAAACTCTGCGCCAGTGTCGATATCTTTTGCGACGATCCCAGCGGCACAATGCGCGCGTTCTTGCGAGATAAAAAAAGGCAGTATGCATCGCCTTTTCCCGGAAGAACGTATTCGAGAATGGCCTCGCTTTCGCCGAGCTTGGCTGTCACGCGCCGAACCGCAATCGCCTGGCTTTTCTCAACAGTGAATGGCGCGGGCTTGTCGTCGACAAATCGTTGCTGTTCCGCGTAGAAAAGTTCGTCAATGAGCCGATCTCGATCAATCGGCGCACTCGCCTTCAGGAGTTGAATTTTAAGGTTTCTGATCTTGTCCTCAAGCGCCATATCCATCGGCTGTTGGGCCACTCGTGCAGGCTGCAGAAGAGTCTCGGTGGTGATGCGACCTCGAACTCTCTCGACGATTGCAAACGCGCCCTGCAGGTCACCACTCTGAGCAGCAAACGAGAATGCTGTCTCATAAGCAGAGCTCATTGCCGTCAGCAGCCCTTCACGAACGCCGCCGCTGCTTGTTTGGGACAGCAGACCTTCCGAAACTTCAAGCGCCCGCATGATGCTGCGGCGTGCCTGAGTTCGTCGTCCCAAATCCCACTGAAGCTGGGCGGTGAACTCCAGCCGGGCCGGAGCGATAAATAGATCGTTTGTCAGGTGTGTATGTGCAAAGGCGGCGGAAGCATAACGTTCGGCGAGAGCAAGCTCGTGTTGTTCGCGATAAATTTCAGCAAGCTTCATTTCCGCGTCCGCCAGCATGCGGGTTTGATTGCGTCGGGCTAGAGGTATCGTTTTCTGTAAAATTTGAATCGCCCGTTTCGTTTGCTTCTCACCCAGCGCTATGTCGGCGTCAAACAGCATGAGCTGAGTCAATTTGATCAATTTGCCGCTTTGCGTTGCTTGCGCCGAAGCCTTTTGCAGTAGATCCTCAGCTTCTTTGAAATGAGCTTCCTTGATCAGCGTGTCGATCTCACCGGCCATGGTGAGGAATTGGTAGCCGACATCAGGATTCTGTTTGGCAAGCAAAAGCGCCTTTTGGAAATAACCCAGAGCTTCCTGATACGCGCCATTCCACTCGATTCCCGTACCGATTGCGGATAGGTACCGAATCTCCGCGCCAATATCGCCGGTCTGATGCGCCATGCCCAGTCCGGCCGCAACCGTTCGGCGCCCGGTCGCAATGTCGCCTTGCAAGTAGGCGTTGAATCCCGCTTCGGCCAGCGAACGCGATTGCCACTGCTTATCGCCGAGTTTGGTGGCGACCCGATGCGCCTCTTCCCAGTCGGCGCGGGCCGATGCGCTATCCATTTCGCCATCGACATCGCCTTTGATTGCTAAACACCACAACCGTAGGCGCGGATTAGACGCGATTTCCGGCGAGTGTAGCAGTGTGCCGAGGTAATTCGAGAGCTCCGGCAGAGAGCGTGCCTCCATCGTGGCCCGCAGATAGCCCAAATGTGCGTGAAGCTGCTCGGGGCTCCCGTGAGGGAGTCCGCGGTCGGCGGCTAAAAAGAGCGGCTTGGCGGAGGGCCAATTGTATAAATTTGCGTAATGATCGGCTTTTCGCAGAGAATCTGAAGCATTGTTGTTGGCTGCGGCCATTAATACGTTCGCGAACAGAAATACGAGCGTAATGCGCGTCATAAAACCAATGGTACTTGGGTTGGTTCAATCGCGATAGCGATTGTTGTCCGCTCCCCCTGTGTGCTAGTTCGCTGCTCCAGGTTTTTCCACATTTCCACAAGGTGCGGGGGCGCTACTACTGGTGCGTTCTATAGGGCATACAGGAATAAATAATAGAAGCGCCCCTAAAGTCCCGTACAAGCGCCCCCAAAATCCCGTGATTCCGACTTAAAAGCGCCCCCAAAGTCCCACTCGTTGCGGCCGAGATTCACACGTGCGTGTGGGAAAGCGCCCCTAAAGTCCCGTGCGGGTATGCGTATGTTTGCGAGCCAGATTTCTTCAATTTCTTTTGAATTCGCCGCCGGTTTTCGGTTCGGTGCCGGCCTCATGTCAAAACGAGGGGCAATTTTCATGAATGGAAACGGCAATCAAGAAATCCTGACCTTGCGAGAGGTGGCAGCAGTGCTGCGCTGCTCGAAAGCGCACGCGGCGAAATTGCTGAACGGTGAAATCCGCGGGCTGCCGCCGCTCACTCATGTGGCCATGGGGAGGCGCAAGGTCGTGCGCCGTGAATGGTTGGAATCCTGGATGGATACATGCAGCACGCAGTGCTAACATCTTTCCCAAGTCAAGATTTTTCGCCTGGGACGCAGGAAAGAGGAAAGCGAATGCGTCGCAAGCGATTTCAGCGCGGGAGCCTGAAGGCTCATAAGCGCAGAGGAAAAATGCGCTGGTATGCGCAATGGAGAGAGGAGGGCGTACCAAGATCTAAAGAATTGGGATTGTGCTCCGAAGTGAGCAGAATTTCTGCTGAGGCAATGCTCCAAGACATTCTCAACCCGATCAACGAAGGAACCGAGAGGCGCGAGAAAACCGATCACACATTTGAGGCGTTCATTGAATTGGTTTACCTACCGGTATATGAACAGAAATGGAAGGATTCGACCAAGGACACAGAGACGAACCGGATACGGTGTCATCTGGTTCGAAAGCTCGGGGATCGGCCCATGCGAAAGATTGATCGAGAGGAAATGCAGCGGGTCTTGAACGGCACCGCTAAAACGTGTGGGCAGAGCATGGTGGATCACCTGCGTTTTCGGTTGCGATCTATCTTCGAGCTCGCGGTCAGTGAAGGCGTGGCAGATCGCAACCCTGCCGTTGCACTGTTCACGCCAAAGAATTGTCGACCGGGACGTGAGCGCAAGGTCTTGGATTCGAAACATCTGGCGATCATCCCCGAGATTCTCGGAATCCGGGAGCACGTGATCTTTCGCCTCGCAACGTGGGAGGGCATGCGTCCAGGAGAAATCGTGGGCCTGCAACTCTGCGATTTTGAAGGCGACAGTGTTTGGGTTCGACGACGCCTTTACCGAGGCAAAACGAACGATCCTAAAAACAAACGGTCTGC
>Ga0134128_10010354_pt1 | contig 11171 bp, 8 predicted proteins | sample KB31754_FD_96462 | JGI IMG/M metagenome (GOLD analysis project Ga0134128, IMG submission 96462) | Terrestrial soil microbial communities with excess Nitrogen fertilizer from Kellogg Biological Station, Michigan, USA - KB3-175-4 | ecosystem: Environmental > Terrestrial > Soil > Unclassified ...
CCTCGCACTTTCAATGCGGGAGAACCGTACATTGTGCTCTCTTCGACACCGGAGAACTCAAGTCCGACCTTCCTCACAGTTTCGAAACTGGCGCTCTTTTCCTTCATGCCGGCAATTGTAGACCGAGCGTGCTGGTTGATTACAAAAAGCGCAAACGGGACATCAAGTGTGCCCCGTTCGATTCATTCGCAAGTTCCTGTACTCTGCTTTTCAGCAAAAGCTTTGATCTACTTAGCCGCGGCCAGCCGAGCGCTCAGGCGGGATTTGTAGCGCGCGGCCGTGTTCTTGTGAATAACGCCCTTCTTTACCGCTTTGTCGATTGCGGAGACCGTTCCGGTGAACGCCGCCTTGGCTTCGCCCTGCTTGCCGGAACCCAGGCTCTGCCGGAATTTACGCAGAGCGGTCCGCAGTTGCGAGGTGTTAGCGCGGTTCCGCGCGGTGCGTCTTTCAGTCTGGCGTGCGCGCTTTAGCGCAGAAAGATGGTTTGCCATGTTGCTGATTCGAATCCTGTCCTAGGAGATTGTTCGGAGGTAAGCCCGAAAGACTTATTTTACTTGGGTTTAGCCGTTCTGGTCAAACGCGCTTGGCTCCTCTGACGCTTGATAACACTAATTGCCGCTGATTATCCAAAGAGCTGTGTCGGCTCCTGAGCAAATCTCAGGCGCCAAAGGCGCTAGGGGACGGCGCACTGCCCATGTTCCGCACGAGCCTTCGCTTAGGCTATCTTTATATTCTCTCATCTGCGTGAGCAGCGACAGGGTTTGCTTTTCTCGCACCGGCTGCCCCGCTACAGCATCTAATTTCTTGTATGGAGGCCCATCGGAAGTTTGTTGACTCCCGTTCATAAGGGCGCTACTCTCAGGCCAATGGTATTGTCCCTGCTCGTGCTGACGGGCCACTGTCCTCGCTGGTCGTGTTATCCATCGCAAATGAGAAGCCTTGTTCTTTGGACATCTGAGGCGAAGTTGTGCGCGTAAGGGCTCGGAGGGAACCGCAAGGAACTGAATGAAGAAAAATATTGAGATCGTCCCGAACATCCAGAAGCTTTTCGGAACACGTGACGAAAATCTCCAGATCATGGAAGACGGGCTGAACGTCACCATTGACCTGAAATCCGACTCCGTGCAGATTGAGGGTGCAGCACGAGATGTGGCCCGCGCCGAACAGATTTTTACCGATTTTGACCAGCTTGGCCGCTCCGGTCAGGATTTTAGCGCAACCGAACTGAATTCCATGCTCCGCGTCGTAGCGGAAGACTCCTCTACGAGTCTCCGCGGCCTTGCCGAAGCCGGCCGCCAGCGCTCGTTTGGCAAGCGCCAGGTTCAGCCCAAGAGCATGAACCAGCGGCGCTACCTGGACGCCATTGAGAAGTACGACATGGTGTTCGGCATCGGCCCCGCTGGTACCGGCAAGACGTATCTGGCCGTGGCGATGGCAGTCTCAGCGCTGAACAACAAGAAGGTAAACCGTATCGTTCTGGCGCGTCCCGCGGTTGAGGCTGGCGAACGCCTGGGGTTCCTGCCTGGCACACTTCAGGAAAAGGTGGACCCTTATTTGCGTCCGTTGTACGACGCTCTTTATGACCTCATGGATCCGGAAAAGGTGGACCGCTTTCTGGAAAAAAACATCATTGAGATTGCGCCTATCGCCTTCATGCGCGGCCGCACTCTGAACGATTCCTTCATCATTCTGGATGAAGCGCAGAACACGACTTCCGAGCAGATGAAGATGTTTGTCACGCGTCTCGGATTTAATTCCAAAGCCGTCATTACCGGCGATATAACGCAGATTGACCTTCCTGACAGGCGCAAAAGCGGCCTTGTGGAAGCAGCCGAGATTTTGAAATCCGTGGAGGGGGTCTCATTTAATTACTTCACGGAAGAGGATGTGGTCAGGCATCATCTGGTGCAGCGGATCATTCGTGCCTACGACGAGAAGTCCCGCAGCCAGCAGATGGCGCTGGAACTGCCGCGCGATGTGCGTGAAGCACAGGAACCGCAGGAACCTCCTCTGCAACAGTAGTTTAGTAAAATGATTACGGGAGGGCCGCTTGCCCTCCCGATTTGTTTCTGACGAACTTGTGATCATATTTGAGAAAGTCATGGACGGCGTCAGCCTTTCAGCCTTGCAGCGCTTTGCCCGTAAGGCACAGAGGTTTGCTCGGGTAAAGGGCGAGATTGCCATCCTGGTCACCTCCCGGCGTAAAGTCCAGGAGCTGAACCGTCGTTTTCGCCGGAAGGATAAGCCTACTGACGTGCTTTCTTTTCCCTCAGGGACCGGCGGAGATATCGCTATTTGCGCAGAAATTGCACGTCAGAACGCCAGGCAGCTTGGCCACACCCTGACCGACGAGATCAAAGTCCTGATGCTTCACGGCATGCTTCACCTGGCCGGCTATGATCACGAAACCGACTCTGGAGAGATGGCGGCATTTGAAGCTCGTCTTCGCTCACGGCTCAACCTGCCGCTTTCGCTCATCGAGCGCAGCCAGCCTGCAGGCTCTGAGACTCGACGCGTTTCCGAAACAAGCCGCAAGACGGCTCACGGGTGCAGGCGATGACAATCTTCCTGGTTTATTTCGCCATCCTCTTGCTGAGCGCGCTCCTGACCCTCGCCTCCTATGTGGAACGTCTATACACCGAATCTGGGAAATTTCTTACTCGTGAATTTCAGGAGAATATCGAGGCGTTCGAAAAGCTGGTTGAGCCTCGGCTGGTCTCGACCAGCGGGCGAGCTTTTCTGGCAATTTCCCTTCTCGCGCACTTCTGCACCGCCACTATCACTCTGTTGATTGGGTATCTGCTCTTTTCCAGGCAGAAATGGAATGGCCCGGAGATTGTGCAGGCGGCAGTGGGAATCGTGCTGGTGATCATGATTTGTAACCGGCTGCTCCCGTACGTTCTATTTACGCGTACGCGCGGCGAATGGCTGGTGCGATTTGTCCCCGTACTGAAGACCCTAATCTATACGATGATGCCTATCACCGTTGCCTTGAGCTTCAGTCTTTCTGTGGCGGCATTGTCCAAGCCTCACGAGCCGGAGGAGCCGGAGCATCCAGCGGAAGCGGTGGAAGCCCTGATTGAAGCCGGAGAGGAAGAGGGGATTCTGGAGGAAAGCGACCGTCAGTTGATCCACTCCGTGGTGGAATTCGGCGACAAAACTGTACGCGAGATCATGACTCCGCGCCCCGATATCTTTGCCGTTCCCGCGGACATGACGATCCAGGAGTTTACTGAGAAGCTGCGCGACAACCCACACACCCGTGTTCCCGTCTATGTCTCCACTATTGACAACATTCAGGGCATGGTCCTCTCGCACGACCTGATCCAGATTGACGATAGCGCGGCTGCCACTACCATGGTGCGAAGGCTGATTCGGCCAGTAATGTTTGTGCCTGAAACAAAGAAAGGCTCCGAACTGCTGCGGGAGATGCAAAAGGAAAACAACCACATGGCGGTCGTGATCGACGAGTATGGTGCGGTGGCGGGGATTGTGACCATGGAAGACCTGGTGGAAGCAATTGTGGGCGAAATTCGTGACGAACATGAGGAAGCCACGGATGTTGTTCGTGAGGGCGAGAGCAGTTACGTGCTGCTGGGGAACGTTGATGTCGGGCGGCTGGAAGATCTCTTTGACTTGCACATTGATCAACACGATACCGCGACCGTGGGCGGTCTGGTAAGCGCGCTACTCGGCCGCATCCCTCACCCTGGAGAGGTGGTGGAGGAAGACGGGCTTCGCTTTGAGATCCTGGAATCGACTGAGCGCAAAGTAAAAAAATTGCGGGTATGCCGGTCCCATCCACCCAATCCCGTCAGAGAAGTTTCAGCGTAATGGCCTTCCGCTCAGGATTCGTCTCCATCATCGGCCTTCCCAACGCCGGCAAGAGCACGCTGCTCAATGCTCTAGTCGGCGAAAAAGTGGCCATTGTCACGGAAAAGCCGCAGACCACGCGCACGCGTATTCAAGGAATGTTGAACGTCAAGGCGGAGCCTGGCCGTCCCGCAGCGCAGATCGTCTTTGTCGATACACCTGGCGTTCACAAGCCTGACAGCCGCCTGAACCGGAAGATGATGCAGGAGATTCATGCCGCTCTGGAAAGCCGGGACATCATCCTGTTGATGGTGGATGTGGCGGAAAAATCTGGACCCGCCGACCAGCATGTTCTCGATCTGGTGAAGCGCGCTGGCGGGACAACGTTTCTGCTGCTCAATAAAATAGACAGGCTCCCAAAGGAAAAGCTGCTGCCGTTGATCGAGCGCTACAGCAAGCTGCACGAGTTCCAGGAGATCATCCCGATTTCGGCAGCGAAAAAACAGGGCCTCGACACGCTCGTCGATCGCATCCTACGCACGTTGCCGCAGGGCCCCCGTTACTTTCCTGAAGATCAGTTCACAGATGTTCCGGAAAAGTTCATTGCCGCAGAGCTAGTGCGCGAGAAAATTCTTTTGAAAACCGGGAAAGAGCTTCCCTATGCAACAGCAGTCCTGGTGGAGCGATTTGAGGATACGGAAAAGCTGATTCGCGTTGCCGCCGCCGTCTACTGCGAGCGCGAAGGGCAGAAGGGCATTCTCATTGGCAAGGGCGGACAGCGCTTAAAGGACATCGGCACTGCCGCGCGCATGGAACTGGAACAACTCCTGGGAAAGAAAGTCTTTCTCGAGCTTTTCGTCAAGGTGAAGCCGGGATGGCGGGAGTCAGCGGCGTTTGTAGAGGAATTGGATTGGAGGAATCAGATCGGCTAGAAACTTATCTTCAAAGAAGGGCTGACCCCATTTTACAATTTTGGCAATCGTCGCAATTCTGGCAATCTCTTCTTCTCATTCTTTCACCGCAATGCCGAGCGTCTTCATCTTCCGGTACAAATGGCTTCGCTCCAGACCGAGCACTTCCGCGGTGCGGCTGACGTTGCCATGGTTCTCATCCAGCTTTTTCAGAATGTAGTCCCGCTCATAGGCAGCGCGCGCCTGGTGCAGAGTAGAGAAACCTGAAGCTGTGCGGCTGCCCTCACGGTGCATAAGGGGCGGGAGGTGTTTGCGCTCAATGCGGTTCACCGTGGGATTCATAATGACCAGGCGCTCAATTACATTGCGCAGTTCGCGCACGTTCCCCGGCCAGGAATAGCGCATGAGCACATCAATCGCGTCTTCGGTGATCTCGCGCGGCCTACGGCTGTAAGCGGCGGAGAATTCCTTCAAAAAGTGCTTGGCCAGGAGCGGAACGTCTTCCTTGCGCTCGCGCAACGGCGGCACATAGAACGGAATCACGTTAAGACGGTAGAAGAGGTCCTCGCGGAAGTTCCCTCGTGAAATCTCTTCCTCCAGGTCTTTATTAGTCGCGGCGATAACCCGCACGTCAACCTTGATGGGCTCGTCATCGCCTACCCGGGTAAACTTCTGTTCATCCAGCGCCCGCAGCACCTTAGATTGCGTTTTCAGGCTCATGTCGCCAATCTCATCCAGAAAGAGCGTGCCTTCATTGGCCCTTTCGAACTTGCCTTCCTTGTCGTTGGCAGCCCCTGGCAACGCACCTTTGCGATGGCCGAACAACTCGCTCTCAATCCAGTCCTCAGGAATGGCGGCGCAATTGACTTCGACGAAGAGGTTGTCTTTTCTCAGGCTGTGCGCATGAATGGCGTGCGCCACAAGCTCTTTGCCTGTGCCTGATTCACCGTAAATCAGGACTCGCCCATTCGTGGGAGCCATCACGCTGATCTGCTGCCGCAGCGCTTTCATGGGCACACTGTCGCCCGCAATCACGCTTTTGGCCTGAAGCTGCTTCTTGAACTCTATGTTTTCCCGGCGCAGGCGGTGCGCTTCAACCGCATTTTTCAGGACAATGAGAGTGCGCTCAAGCGAGAGTGGTTTTTCCAGGAAATCGAACGCCCCCAGCTTGGTCGCCTTTACGGCAGTTTCTATGGTTCCATGGCCGGAGATCATGACTACTTCAGGCGGGTCTTCCAGTTGCCGTATCCGCTCTAGTGCGTCCAAACCGTCCATGCCCGGCAGCCAGATATCGAGTAAGACGACTTCGCAGGTGCGCTTCTTTAGCAGATCAAGGCAAGTCTCGCCGCTTTCGGCGAGCAACACCTTATAGCCTTCCTCTTCCAGAATCCCACGCAGCGACTCGCGGATTTCCCGTTCATCATCCACCACCAGCACGCTATGCATTCTGCTTTGTGGCCTCGGCCATGTCTGCCGCCAGCGGGAGCTCTACGATGAACTTGGCGCCGGCAGGTTTGTTTTCTTCCACACGGATCGAGCCGTGGTGGTCTTCAATAATGCGCCGCACAATGGCCAGCCCCAGGCCGGTGCCGCGCTTCTTGGTGGAAAAATACGGTAGAAACAACTTCTCCTTCACTTCCCGATCAATTCCATGGCCGGTATCAGCAATCAGGATTTCCAGCGCGTCGCGGCTCTCCACGAGAGACGTGGCGATATGAATTTCGCGCACAAAAGAATCCTGCATAGCTTCAGCAGCGTTGTCGATCAGGTTGGCAAGCGCGCGCTTGATGGCTTCAGGATCGGCCATGGCCAGGGGAAGCTCGGGACCAAGCTGCTTCTCCACAGAAATCCCGTCCAGCCGGCCATTAAACATGGCCAGCGTATTTTCCACGATCTGGTTGACATCGGCAGGTCGGGGCTGCGCTTCAGGAAAGCGCGCTAAAGAGGAGAATTCATCCACGAGAGAACGAACCGTTTGCACGGCCCCGGAAATGGTTTGCGCACAATCGCCAATCACCGACAGTGATTTCTGGTCGGGCGAGGAGCCGCGCTCGAGGTGGCGGCGAATGCGTTCCGCGGAAAGCGCAATGGGTGTTAACGGGTTTTTGATCTCATGCGCTACCCGCCTGGCCACTTCACGCCACGCGGCTTCTTTTTGTGCTTTGAGAAGCTCACTGAAATCCTCAAAGACGATCACGTATCCAAGCCGCTGTCTCCCGTGTTGCACGGAAGATACGGTCACGCTGGCGTTGAGGTTGCCTTTTTCCGCCGGGATGTCGAGCTGCGCCGCAGTGATCGCCATGCGGTCTGCGCGCCGAAGCAGGTGCTCAAGATCCGAAGCGGTCTCGGCCGGGAAGATCTCCAGTAGAGTGGATCCCACCGGTGCTCTCCCATGCGGCCAGAACATGCGCCCGAAGGCAACGTTACTGTGCGTTACACGACGATCTGGTCCAAGGGAAAGCACGCCGGTGGGAATGCTCTCAAGGATTGTCTCTATATGCCGGCGACGCTGTTCAAGCTCTGTATTGGTCTCAGTGAGGGCATGGGCTGATTCCTCGATCTTGCGCCGGCTCGTCTCCAGCTCAGCCGCCATGCGATTGAACGATGCCACAAGTTCGCCCAGTTCGTCCGCCGCCGGCACATCCACGCGATGTCCCAGATGGCCCACAGAAATCTCCCGCGTTGCTTCCGCCAGTGCTTGCACGGGACGCGTGACCAGCTTGGCCAGAAAGAGAGAGAACCAGGTGGCCACAAACAAAACCAGCACGGTCAGTAGTGTCAGCAGCAGCATATACATGCCGCGAATGCGCTTGGCTTCGCGGCTTAGAGCGAGGTAGTTCTGCTGGTTTTGGTTAATCTGGTCGAGAGTGGGTGTGAAATCTTTGGGCAGCGGCATGCCCACAAGAATCACTCCCTTGCTTCCCACCGGGGCAGCGCCCAGTAGGTACTCGGTTCCTGCCAGCCGCCATTTTTTCGGTGTTTCCTGGATTCCGTTAAGGGGAGGGACCTGGCCGCGCATTGCGACCCAAGGTTGGGGAGCGTTCCAGCTGGCCACTGCGTCGCCTTCCGTGACCGCTATGGCGAAGCCCCCTTGCAAGGTCGGCTGATGTCTGCGGAATTCGCGCAGCACTCCGGCGTAATTGCCGCTTGAGAGCGCGTGTTGTGTTTCGGGCGATTGCGCGATCTCAATGGCTTCGTCGCGCGCATTCACTCCCGCATAGTCGGCCAGCAGCGCGCCCACGCGCCCTGAGTCCTGCTGCAATTCATTCACCGGCATGGAGAACCACTTGTCGATGGAGCGGTTCATCAGCCCGTAGGCAAACATGAACATCACAATTGCCGGCGCGAACGAAAGCAGCAAAGCGCCAATGACCATGCGCGTTCGCAGCCGCGAGCCCAGTACTCCGAGCCTGCGCTCGGCATACAGCTTGACCAGGTTACGGAACAGAACGAACGTAAGCACGACCAGCAGCAAAAACACCAGTGCTGACAGGGCAACCAGCACCAGCGTCTGCTGAGCCGAGTCAGGGCTCAGTTGTTTGAGGTTGAAGGCCTGCTGCGAAAAAACCACGCCGAAGAGAAGCAGGATTCCCAGCGCCAGCGGAATCAGTGTGGCGCGGCGCTGGCTCAGCGAGAGCGAGCGCCTGGTTCGCTCTGGGTTCAATGAAGACAAATTTGCTGCTCGCGCTGCTCCCGCCTGATCACAGGACTCTGGAACACATTATAAGCGCTGCTGCAAAACAGGGCAGCTCAGGCTCTCACTCGCCGGTGTCAATCTGGGCGCGCTGCAGCTTGTCAGAGTAATCCACGTAAATTGACTTCCACTGGGTGTAGAAGTCGATGGCGCCGAGGCCGCCTTCGCGGTGCCCGTTGCCGGTGGACTTGGTGCCGCCGAAGGGAAGGTGCACTTCCGCTCCAATAGTCGGCGCGTTAACGTACGTAATGCCGGCATCCAGATCGCGCATGGCGCGGAATGCCTTGTTTACGTCACGCGTATAAATGGAAGACGAGAGACCGTAGGTAACGCCATTCGCAATCTCGATGGCATGCTCAAAATTTTCACAAGGCACAAGGCTCACCACCGGACCAAAGATCTCTTCCTGGGCAATCCGCATGCGCGAATCAACGTCAGTGAAGACGGTCGGCTCAAAGAACCAGCCGTAAGAATGCTGCGGGCTGTTGACGGCTTTGCCCCCCGCCTCTACCTTGGCGCCTTCATTTTTCCCGATTCCAACGTACTTTTCAGTGGTGGCAACCTGCTGTTCGTTGATTTGTGGGCCTACCTCTATGCTCTCATCCAGTCCGTTGCCTACCTTCAGTTTCTGCGCACGATAGACCAGACGGTCAGCGAACTGGCGATAAACCCCTTTTTGCACAATCACGCGGCTTGCGGCAGTGCAGCGCTGTCCGGTAGTACCGAATGCGCCCCAAACGACGCCGTCCAGAGCGACGTCCAGATTTGCATCATCCAGGATAATGATGGCATTCTTGCCCCCCATCTCCAGGGAGCAGGGTTTGAAAGAGCGTGCCGCCGCTTCTCCCACCATTCTTCCCACTTCGCTGGATCCGGTGAAGGAGATCGCGCGAACTCCTGGATGCTCCACGATTGGTGCTCCAGCCTCCGGACCGAACCCTGTAACAATGTTGACAACTCCCTTCGGCAAGCCCGCATCCGTCAGGGCCTTTACCAGATTGAACGTGGATAGGGGCGTATCCTCGGCCGGCTTGATGACACAGGTATTGCCGCATACAAGGGCCGGCAGGAGCTTCCAGGAAGGGATCGCCATCGGGAAATTCCACGGAGTGATCATTCCGCAAACGCCGAGCGGCACGCGTACTGCCATTGCGAATTTGTTCGGCAGCTCCGAGGGAACTGTGGCTCCGAACTGCCGCCGCCCCTCGCCCGCCATGTAATACGCGGTATCAATGGCTTCCTGAACGTCTCCGCGGGTCTCCTTAAGTACTTTGCCCATCTCGCGCGTCATGAGGCGGGCGTATTCCTCTTTGCGTTCGACCAGAATTTGTGCCGCGCGATAGATGATTTCAGCACGTTTGGGCGCCGGCACCAGCCGCCACCGCTCAAATGCCTGCCGGGCCGCGCTGACCGCATCGTCAATATCGCGCTTGTCGGACCGTTGGAAGATGCCAATGACATCACGGGTGTCTGCCGGATTCAAGTTCTCAAACGTTTGCCCGCTGCGGGATTCGAGCCACTCACCACCGATGAAATTCTTGTAGATTTTTGCCGACATGCGCTCTGGAAGCTGCCTTTCGCCTGATTCAAACCTTTTATCGTACCAAGTTTGCGTCCGTTCAGAAAGAACCCGGGATTTGCCTCTCCTGGGTGCCGTGAGCCGCAGATTCCGGCAAGAGTACATGCCCGGGACAGCTGCTGGTGAAGCGGGAGGTATGTCTCCGGATTCCCGGCGGTTAGTGCCCTGAACCGTGGAGGACGGCTAAAAACCATTCCTTGCCTCAGGATAGCCACAGATTCAGAGTCGGATTTCTGATTTCCGTAAATAAAGTTTTTTTCAGGAAAAATGGGAAATTTGGTGCATTCTAGTAGCTACTTTTTATGCTGGCGCTGAGTACCAAGTCGCTGCCCGTCTCTATTCTTCTCGCCGATGACGATGCTCAGTTGGCTACATTCCTATCCAAGTCTCTGGAAACTGCAGGCTACTCCGTGCATACGGCGCTGGATGAAGAGAGCGTACTCAACGAACTCAAACGGCAGAATTACCAGCTGATCATCCTTGATTTGAATTTTGGCCGAACTGACGGCCTCTCGCTTTTGGAGCGTCTGCGTGCCCAGGGCCTGGACACGCCAGTGATGGTGCTGAGCGCACGAAATCAGGTGACCGATCGCATTGAATCTCTGAACCTGGGAGCCGATGATTACGTAACAAAGCCGTTCTCCTTCCAGGAGCTGGCTGCTCGCGCGAATGCGCTCTTGCGACGCAAAACTGATCCGGCCCTGAGCATTTTGCGTGTGGAGGATCTGGAGATTGATCCGGCTACCCGCAAGACGCACCGCGGCCAGCGTGAAATTAAATTGAGCCCAAAAGAATTCGACTTGCTTGCCTTACTCATGCGTCACGCCGGCAATACCGTTCCAAGGCACGAATTGTTGCGGGAGTGCTGGGGGCAGGAGGGCGGAGGGGACAGCAATCTGGTGGATGTTTATGTCAACTACCTGCGCAGGAAGGTCGATTCCCCGCAAGACGAGAAGCTGATTCACACGATTCGCGGAGAAGGCTATCGGATGGGCAAACCCGCGTCTCCGCAAAAGGCTGCTTCCGTTGATGATCGCAGTGAAGTGGTGCGGTCGCTTTCCAGCCACTCCTATCCGTCCACGGCTGCCGCGGAATCATCGGCAACGGAATCTGCATCTGCGAATGTGACCCTGTCCCGGACCAGCTTGCCGGGCCTGGTCCACTCGGTGGCCCA
>Ga0134128_10010355_pt1 | contig 11171 bp, 8 predicted proteins | sample KB31754_FD_96462 | JGI IMG/M metagenome (GOLD analysis project Ga0134128, IMG submission 96462) | Terrestrial soil microbial communities with excess Nitrogen fertilizer from Kellogg Biological Station, Michigan, USA - KB3-175-4 | ecosystem: Environmental > Terrestrial > Soil > Unclassified ...
ATCAACGAGCCGGTGACCACCACGGTTTCGGGGGTCTGGGCAGGCGCGGTCTGCGCCACGGCAGCCGAGGCCAAAGCCATCGGCACGGCGGCAGCGGAAAGAAGCAGCTTGCGGGCAACCCCGGAAGGACGAGACACGGAACGGAACATATGACCCCCTCGATTCAACAATGGAACTTTGCCCGGCATCACGGGCGGACGCGTTGTGACTCCGGAAACTGACAATGGCAGGAAGTGCAGGGAGGGCTTGAAAAACCGCGCTTTTCATCGCGCGAGCAAAACTGAGACGCCGCGCATGATGGCATGCGTGCCATACACTCTCCCCTACACGTTTCTTGTCGCGCCGCAACAATCCGATGGTGAATCGCGGCCGACTTTTTGTTGTGATGTAAAGGGTATGCAGGCAGTCCGCTTTTGACGATGGACAAAATCCGGATAAAGTTGGACTTTTCTTGAGCTGACGCGGCGGGGGCGTCTGGCCATGGATACGAAGTTTCAGCCGATCATCGTCGAGCGTCACCTTCCTCTTTTGCCGTTGGGGTTGGTCAGTCCCGCTTGCTGCTGGGCGCCGGTGGATGACGACCTCAATTACATTTTCCATGTCGCCAACGGCGGCGGCACCATCATGATCCAGAACCGCGCCGTGCATTTCCGCGCGCCCTGCGCCTTGATCGTGCCGGCCGGCGACGCCGACGGGTTTCATTTCACCCCTCATGCCAGCGGCACGGCCATCACCATCACCGCGGCCTATCTCGACAGTCTTTTGGCGCGCGAGCAGCATTTCGCCTCCCTGTTCGCAGCGCCCGTGATCGTGCCGCTGGCTTCGGAGCAACTCACCTGGCCGCTTACCCGCCTGGCGCAGGAGCTTTCTGGCGCCGGCATCGCCCATACCGCGGCGGCGGAGTCCCATCTTCTCAATATCCTGGTGCAATGCGTGCGCGCGCTGGAACAGTCGCGCGCCATCCAGAACGCCCATCCCAAGGCGGCGACCACGCTGGTGACGCGCTTCCGCGAATTGATCGAGGAGCATTACCGGGAGAACAAACCCCTGGCCGAATATGCCGGGGCGCTTTCCGTCACCCAGACGCGGCTGCGCGAAGCCTGCATGATGGTGACCGGCACCTCGCCCAATCACCTGGTCCAGCAACGCATCCTCTTGGAAGCGCAGCGCGCGCTGCTCAATTCCACGCTGTCGATCGCCCAGACCGCCTATTATCTGGGCTTCAACGATCCCGCCTATTTCTCGCGCTTCTTCACCAAGGCGACGGGCCAATCGCCACGCCAATTCCGCACCAAGCCAAATAGCTGACCCCCCTTTGTCTTTTTCGCGCAAGCGCTCAAAGACATCTCCCCCCGCCAGTGGCTTTGCCACGCGGGGGGAGAAAGCTCGGCCAAGACACACCATGCGCTGCCAAAGCTTGGTCGTGACCCGCCTCCCCCGCGCACGCGAAGCGTGCTGGTGGGGGAGGTGGCCGTGAGCCACCGCTTGCAGGCGCGTAGGCGTAAGCCGTCGCGCCAAAAGCAAAGTTGCGAAGGGCGGAGGGGGTTATAAAAGAATCAACCCCAGGGATTTTGGCCAGAAGCCAAAATCCCTGGGGTTGAGAAGATCGCGCCCACGGAAAGGGGGAACCAGAATCCGTGGGCGCGACGCTTACTGACGAGGCGCGTCCTTCGCCTTGCCAGAGACCAGATCGTCCTCGCTGAACATGCGCCCGTTGAAGATCACGCGGCGCACATTGTTGGCATTCTCGATGTCGTCCAGGGGATTGCCCTGAACCAGCACGATGTCGGCCAGCTTGCCGGGCTCGATGGTGCCGGCGTCGAGGTCGTTCAGCTCCGCCGAGTTCACGGTGGCGGTGCGGAGTGCCTCATATGGCGTCATGCCGAACTGGACATAGGAGAAGAGCTCGGCATGGAGGAACATGCCTTCGGGCTCGTCGGTGCCGGCGGTGACATGGATGCCGGCATGGAGCGCATCCATCACCGCCTTGCCGGTGCCGGTGTCCTTCATGGGCAGGAACGAGCCGATCACGTTGTTGAAATTCTTGATCTCGTTCCTGAGCCAGGGCGGATCCATCGCCAGGCGCGGATCGTTCTTGAGCTCGGGATGTGCCGCCAGAAGATCGCGCATGCCGCCGAACACGGTGGGCGTCCAGGTCATGTGCCCGGCAGCGATGATCTTGATCACGTCTTCATAGGCGTGATTGTAGGTCTGCTTGGGCGAATAACCGCGCCGGCTGGTGGCGCCGGTATGCTCGACACTGTCCATGCCGTCGAAGGCCGCGGGATAGATTTCGTGGGTGGCGACGGGTTCCCCGATCGAATGGGCGAAATCCACGATCATCTTCTGCTGGATGTCCGGCATGCGGACGTAAGACTTGAAGAGATCGAAGCCCAGGATATGGCCGCGTTCCAACTCCCGCTTCAACTGATCGTTGGACGAGATGGCGATACCCATTTTGTAATAGGTCCGCTTCCACTCCATCAGATGGCCGGTATCGAAGATGCGGGGCTGCAGCCGGATGCCGGCATCACCCGCCTCGCGGTCTTCCACCGCTTCATAGGGCAGATCGCCGGGATTGCGCACCGTCGTGATGCCATAGGCGAGGAAGGCGCGGCCCTGCTGCTCGCCGAAATCGCTCTGGCGGTGGCTGTGATTCTCGATCAGGCCGGGCATGGCGGTGAGGTCGGGCGCCTCGATCGTGCCGGCGCGGCCCGCCACATGCGGCCCCACGCTGGTGATGTGGTTGCCGTCGATCACGATGTCCACGTCATTCCGGGCGGTTTTGGAAATGCCATCCACCAGCTTGCCCACATGGACGACCAGATGAGTCTTGGGCACATAGACTTGATAGGTCAGATCCAGCGGGACAGTTGTGGTGGCGCCGGTCTCCAGGTCCATCACCCGCAGCTTGTCGTTCGACTGATAGAGAACATGGCGGTTGTCTGCGGCCCAACTGGGATTGTAGGCGATCTCGCCGGTCAAATGGCGCACCGGTCCCTGCGGCTCGCCGGTCAAAGGCGAGACCGACCAGATCGCCAACTGGCCTTCATAGGTCGCCAGCATATGGGTGCCGTCCGGCGACCAGACCGGGCCGCTCCAGCCGCGGCTGTCGATCGACATGTTGGGCTCTGGCGCGAACCATTTCTCGTCCGGATTGTCCGGCGTGCCGGTGGACGACATGGTGAGCACCTGGTTGGTGCCTTCGCGGTATTTGCGGTTATAGGGCGCCACCATCGCCAGCGCGATGCGCTTGCCGTCCGGCGACCAGGTCGGCGTGCCGGGCGCGAAGATGGATTTGTGGATCGGCTTCACTTCGCCGGTCGCCACATCGGCCACCGCCACACCCGCGCCGCGCCACATCGCATCGACATTGACGAAGGCGATGCGCTTGCCGTCGGGCTAGAATTGCAGCGAAGTGGGCTGGGTGGGGATATGCGTGAGTTGGCGCATCTGGCCGGTCTGCATGTCTCGGATCCAGATTTCGAGCAGCCCGCCGCCGCGGTCCGACGACCAGGCCAGGAACCGGCCGTCCGGCGACCAGGTGGGATCGAGATCGTATGACGCATCATGGGTGAGATTTTCCGGCTTGCCGCCCGTCACCGGCACCACCCAGAGGTCGCCGATGGCGATGAAGGCGATCCGCTTTCCGTCCGGCGAGAGAATGGGGCGCTCGATGCCCAGGACCGGACGCGGCGTCTGGTCGTTGAAGTCGCGCTTCTTGCGGGCATAGCCGGGCGCTTGAGTCACTTCCAGCGTGGCGGAGAAAGGAACCACCTTGACCGCGCCGCCCAGGGTGCGGCGTTTGATATGGCCATCGGCGGTATAGAAGAACTCGTTGCCCGAAACCCAGCTGGGACGGAAGGGAAAGACCACTTCGTTCCTGGTAAGCGCCTTGCCGTCCTGATTGAGCTGGCTGTCGTTGCCGTTGGAGGATTCATAGATGAGCTGTCCGTTCGGACCGTAAGAGGCGGCATCGATCTTGCCGGCATTGACGCTGGCAACCTTGCGCTCGGCCTTGGTCGCGACATTGACGGCCCAGGCGCTCTTGTAATTGTCGCGCGAGGAGATGAAGACGATCTCCTTGTCGTCGGGCGACCAGGCCGGCATCGTGTCTTCCGCCGGGTTGTTGGTAAGTTCGGTGAGCTGGCCGTTCCTTGTGTCCAGCACCCAGATATTATTGTCGCTGCCCAGGGGATCGCCACGGTCGGAGGAGAAGGCGATGCGTGTGCCGTCATGGCTGAAAACCGGCTCGCGGTCGTCGAAGGTGCCCTCCGTCAGTTGATGCTGGTTGGAGCCATCCACCCCCACTTCCCAGAGGTCGTAGCCGCCGGCGCGATAGCCGAAAAAGATGATGTTCTTGCCGTCCGGCGACCATTGCGGCTGGCGCGCATCATTGAAAATGTCGGTAACGCGCCGGGCTTCGCCGCCGCCGGCCGGCAGCACATAGATGCTGCCTTGCAGGTCCATCGCCAGCATCTTGCCGTCGGGGGAAACCGAAACCGCCATCGAGGTGCCTTCATGCACCGTGATGGTCACATGCTGCGGAGCGGGATTTGGTTGGGCCGAAGACGCTCCGGCAATGGCGCAAAGACCGGCGACAACCGGCAAAAGACCGCGGCGCATGCATTTCCCCCGTTTTTCCTGTCATAGCAGGAGAGAAGTTTTGCGGGAAGATTCAAGACTTGGACAAAGGCTCGCCAGATTTGGACAAAGGACTGCCGGGCTTCCGCGCCTTATGTGATGCGGCGCAACATCGGATTTGCGAGGCACGGCGCCTTAGTGTGTCACCGCGTCCAGCGCTTCAAGATGGAATTCACGCGCGGGTCCGGGCAGAAGCCCGAGCGCGGCAACGCTTGCGCATTTCTCATCGGCGGTCCAAGGCGGTCCCGCGGCTTTTCCGATTCGCTCCAGCGCCTCGCGCAAGTCGCGCGCGCCCTCCAGGACATCGCAGGCGGCACCGCCGGTGATGGCATGCGCCTTGATGCCCAGGCGGGTTGCCGCCTCGATCATCGCCTCGCGATAGAACGCGCCCTCGGCGGCGTGAATGAGGGCATGCGAATGAAGCAGCCGGGAAAGCGGCGGAAGTTCGCGCGCCGCAGACGCGACCAACCCCATGCCTGTCGGATTGCGCCCGCCGGCGTCATCGCACAACTGCCCAAGCGCTTCCACGGCGAGCGCGATGGTGGCGGCGCGGCACTTCGCGATGAAACTTTCCGCCTCGCGCAATGCCATGTTCTCGGCGGCGTGGTAGGGCTTCTTGGCCTGGGGCCGTTCACACAGGATGATGCGCCGCCGCGCACTCAGCCGGGGCGGTCCGGCGGAAACCTGCGCCATCAGCACGGCGGAAGCCCAGCCGGAATGTAGGCGCAAGCCGATGGCGGCAAGTGAGGCCATGGAGAACCAACGAGCCGGTCGGCCAAATTATCCCCTGCCATTCCCGAAAACGCGAAGGCAAAAAGCCGGCAAGCCATGGAACGAAAATCCATGCCGGCATTTCACCCCGCCGCGCGGCAGTTGCTGGCGCTGGCCCCGAAAGAAACATCCCGACCCGGCGAACCGGATCGGGATGTTTTTGAAACCCGGCTGGCTCCAGAGCCAGCGAAGGAAAGGTTCCTATTGGGCGTCCTTGTGATGCGGATCGTCATGGCGCCAGGGACGATAATGGTCGAGATGCTTGGCGCGGAATTCCTCGGCGTCGGCGCGATGCTCCCAGGCGTGGAACTGATGGTCGGTGCCCATATAGCCGTCCGAATATGCGACGGAAACCTGATTGATGTCGAAGCCGTCCGCGTCCGCCGCATAGGCCGTCCCCAGCATCGCCAAACTTCCCGTCAAGGCCAGTGCCGCGATTTTCAAACTGATACGCATGATGATGTTGTCCTGTTGGTTGGTCGAAGGCCCCGTCCCTTAACAGGAATGTTTGTCGAAAGATGGCGATTTCCCCCATTCGCGCCAGCCAAAGCGTCGCAGCGACGTTTACGCCGTGCCGATCGTGCGCATTGGGCTAGCATCTAAATCTTTTGTCATCGCATCGGCGACAGTGGCGCGCTCAGTTCCCGTAAGCGGCCAGGAACACCGTGACCGCCGTGGCGATGGTGGCCTTGATCTCTTTTTCCGTGGGACGGGGATGGACGTTCCATAGTTTCAGCAACACCAATTCACCCCGGCATAATTCGACGAACAAGGCGGCCATATCCTCCGGCTTGGCCCGCCGGAGCTGGCGCGACTCTTGGGCCCATCGGAAAAAATCGCCCAGCATCTGTTTGCCGCGCTGGCGCCCGCCCCTGTAGAAAAGCCGCCCCAGTTCGGGAAAGCGCGCGCTTTCCGCCGTGATCAGCCGGTAGGTGGCGATATTGTCGTCCCTGAGCCAGAAGCGCAGCATCCGCTCGCCCACGAGGGTAAGAAGCTTGTCGAAATCGGTCGCCTCCCAATTGATGTCGAGAAACATGCTCATCGCGTCGCGGCACTTTTCCTCGATCACGGCGGCGAACAATTCCTCCTTGGACGAGAAGTAATTGTAAAGCGTGGCCTTGGACCCGCCCACCCGCGCGGCGATGCTGGACATCGAGGTGGCGGCATAGCCGTCGCGGAGGAAGGCGGCGTAGGCGACTTTCAGGATGTGTTCGCGCTTTGCATCGCGCTCGGGTTTGGGGCGGGCGACCGCGGCGGAGCTACTCATGACCGTACCGTACAGTTATCCTTGACTCCTTCTAATAAAAGGGGCTATTGGGGTCAATCTTTTTCTGACCGTACGGTACAGTTTGGTGGCGCGCGATGACCCGCAAAATTCTGCTGCCTGGCCTTTTATTGCCTTTCCTGGGGTTGGGCCTTGTTTCGGCCTGTGCGCCGGATTTGGGCCCGCTGCCTCAGCCCAAGACCGAAGCCAGCCTCGCCAGCCAGAAAAGCTTCGCCGCGCCCCAAAGGGACTGGCCCGCGCCGGATTGGTGGACGGCCTATGGCGATACTCAACTCGATGCCTTGATCGGCGAAGGCCTCGGCGGCAGCCCCGACATCCGCATTGCCGAGGCGCGTGTCAAAGAAGCCGACGCCGCGGCCCAACAATCGGGAGCCGCACTTTACCCTCGCCTCACCGCCAACGGCTCCGTTTCCGAAGCGCGCCAAAGCCTCAACCAGGGCTTTCCCAAGCAGTTCCAGTCCTTCCTGCCGCATGGCTGGCACGACCAGGGCCAGATCACCGGCAATGCGAGCTATGACCTTGATCTCTTCGGCGCCAATCGCGCCCAATTCGCGGCCGCCACTTCCGATGCCGCCGCGGCTGAAGTGGATCTGGCGGCGGCACGGCTCACGCTTTCCACCGCCATCGCCAGTGCTTACGCCAGTCTGGAGGAACTGGTGGCCGACCGCGCCGCGGCCCAGGAATCGCTTTCGGAGCGCGAGCAAAGCGCCGAGCTGGTGCGCCAGCGCGCCTCCCAGCAACTCGAGAATGAGGGCGAACTCTCCCAGGCGCGCTCGCGCAGAGCCGGCGCCAAGGCCGATCTCGACCAGATCGACGGCCAGATCGCATTGGTGCGCAATCAGCTTGCGGCCTTGTTGGGCAAAGGTCCCGACCGCGGCTTGGACATCGCCCTTCCCCACGATGTGCAGCTTAAACCATTCGGCGTTCCCGCCACTTTGGGCGTGGACCTGATCGGCCGGCGGCCGGACATCGTGGCGGCAAGATTGCGCGCCGAGGCTGCATCCAGCCGCATCAAGGTGGCGCATGCCGCCTATTATCCCAACATCAATCTCAACGGCGATCTGGGCTTTCAGGCGCTTGGCATCGCCAACCTGATTTCACCGGCCTCCGAGATCGGCCAGATCGGTCCCGCGGTCTCATTGCCGATTTTCGACGGCGGACGGATCGAAGGCGGCTATCGCGATGCCCGCGCCCGCTATGACGAAGCGGTCGGCAATTATGACAAGACCCTTACACAGGCGTTGCATGATGTGGCCGACGCGTTGGCCAACCAGCGCGAATTGGGCGTGGAACTGGCCGATGCCAAAACTGCCCTGACGGAAAGTGAAAACGCGTATCGGATCGCCACGCTCCGCTATCAGGGCGGCCTGTCCCGCTATCTCGATGTGCTAACCTCGGAAGACACGCTGGTGGTGCAGCGCCGCAGGGTCGCCGATCTTCAGGCCCGCGCTTTTGGCCAGGATGTCGCCGTGGTTCATGCCCTTGGCGGGGGCTTTGAAGGCAATGAAAACGGCGTGGGCGGCGGCGCCGACGTGAAGAATTAGGAGCCATTCATGTCCGATGCAGCGATCACCTCTCATTCGCGCAGCGCAATGCAGGCGCCCGCTCAGACATCGCAAATGGGCCTGCGCCAGAAATTGTTCTTAGGCCTTGGCGGCCTCATCGTGCTGGCAGGCCTGATTGTGGGCGGCTGGTATTTGCTGGTCGGCCGCTTCGCCGTCTCGACCGACGACGCCTATGTGCAGGCCTCCACCGCCCAGATCACGCCCCGTATCGACGGCACCCTGGCGAGCGTGCCGGTGCGCGACACCGATCACGTCCAACAGGGCCAGGTGCTGGCCACCATCGATCCGGCGGATGCGCAACTGGCGGTCCAGCAGGCGGAAGCCAATCTGCTCTTGGCCCGCCAGCGGGTGACGCAATATGTCGCCGGTGTCGCCAGCGCCCAGGCGCAAGTGAGCGCGCGAGAGGCCGATTTGGCCCGTGCCAAGGTCGATTACGACCGCCGCGCGGCGCTGGCCCAGACCGGCGCGGTCTCGGGCGACGAACTCACCACCGCGCGCAACGGCTTGCAGACGGCTGAGGCCGCCGTGGCCCAGGCCAACCAGCAACTCGCCTCCGCCAAGGCCGTGGTCGCCAGCGGCAGCACCGCCAACAATCCCGAAGTGCGCGCCGCCCAAGTGGCCCTCGACCGCGCCAAGCTCGATCTGGACCGCACCGTGATCCGCGCGCCCATCGCCGGCATCGTGGCGCAGAACAACGCCCAGATCGGCCAGCGCGTCCAGGCCGGCGCTTCGTTGATGACGGTGGCGCCCGTGGGTCAGGCCTATGTCAACGCCAATTTCAAGGAAAGCCAGCTCACCTCCATCCATCCCGGCCAGGCCGTCACTCTCACCTCCGATCTCTATGGCTCTGATGTCGTGTTCCACGGCACGGTGGTGGGCATCGGCGGCGGCACCGGTTCGGCCTTTTCGATGATCCCGGCCCAGAATGCCACCGGCAACTGGATCAAGGTGGTGCAGCGCCTGCCGGTCCGGATCGCGCTCGATCCCGCCGAACTCGCCCAGCATCCCCTGCGCGTGGGCCTGTCGATGAACGCCACGGTCCATCTGGCGCATTAGGAACCTCCATGGCCGGGCCATCTTCACCAACAAGGGCCGCACCCGCGCAAGCCAAACCAATACAAGAAGGTCATCCGCCGCTGCACGGCGCCGCCCTGGTGGGCGGCGTGATGGTCCTGGCCATGGCCAATTTCATGGCCGTGCTGGACATGACCATCGTCAATATCTCGATCCCGCACATCGCGGGCAGCCTGGCGATCTCGCCCACCGAAGGCACCTGGGCCATCACCTCCTACGCCGTGGCCGAGGCGATCATGGTGCCGCTCACCGGCTGGCTGGCCGCGCGTTTCGGACCGGTGCGGGTCTTCATTACCGGTGCGGCCGGTTTCGGCGTCTTCTCGCTTCTTTGCGGTCTTTCCACGTCGCTTCCCATGCTGATCTTTGCCCGCATCATGCAGGGCATCATGGGCGGGCCTTTGATGCCCATGTCGCAAGCGCTTCTGATGCGGGTGGCGCCGCCGGAACGGCGCAACATGGCGCTGGGCATCTGGACCATGACCACGATCCTCGGTCCCATCGCCGGGCCTTTGGTGGCCGGCACATTGGCCGACAGCTGGGGCTGGCCCTGGTCCTTCTTCGTCAATGTGCCGGTGGCTTTGATCTGCGTGATGCTGGCGTCCAGCATCCTCACCAAATTCGAGACCAAGACCGTCAAGAAACCGATCGATTTCGTGGGCCTGGCGATGATGGTGACCTTCATCGGCGCGCTTCAGATCATGTTCGACAATGGCGAGAATGATGATTGGTTCTCGTCCACCTTCATCATCGGCCTGGCGGTGATCGCCGGGGTGTTCTTCCTCGCCTTCCTGGCCTGGGAGCTCACCGACGAGCATCCCATCGTCAATCTCAGAGTATTCCGCCATCGCGGCTTCGCGGTTTCGGCGGTGGCCCTGCTTTTCACTTTCGGCTCCTTCATGGGTTCGATCGTGCTGATCCCCTTATGGCTACAGCTCACCATGAATTACACCGCCTTCGATGCCGGGCAGATCATGGCGATGAACGGGATGATCAGCATCTTCGTGGCTCCCACCGCGGCCATGCTGCTCAACAAGATCGACGCCCGTTACATGATGTCATTTGGCCTCTTGGTGGTGTCGGCCGATATGTTCTGGCGAACCTTCTTCAATACCAACATCACTTTCTGGCAACTGGCGCCGGCGCAGATGGCGCTGGGGATCGGCATGCCGCTGTTCTTCATTCCGCTGATGACCTTGGCGATGGGTGCGGTCCAGACCAGCGAGACGGCGGATGCCGCCGGCCTGATCAGCTTCCTCAGAACCATGTCGGGCGCCTTCTCGACTGCCATCATCACCTTCTCCTGGCGCGACCGCACCGTGCATGACCGCGTCGAGTTGGTGAATGGAATGGGTCCGACCGATCATTCCCTCTCGCTGCTCCGCCATGCGGGACAGAGCGCAGGCCAGGCGCTGATGTCATTGAGCAATCTTGTGGACACCCAGGCCGCCATGCTTGCCACCAACAATGTCTTTTTCGCCGTCAGCCTGGTGCTGTTGGGCGTGGCGGCTGGCGTGTGGCTGATGCCCAAGCCCAAGCCATTCGCCAAGGCGGCGCCGGGCGGACACTAGGTGACATACCCATAAAGGGATTCCGTTTTTTGGCGAACAGTGATTCAAACTTCCAACGCAGTAGGTTTGGATGGCGCGGTTTGTTCTGACGGATTTCGAGTGGTCGGTGATCCAGTCCTTGCTGCCGAACAAGGTGCTCGTTGTTGCCCGGGTGGACGACAGGCGGGTTCTGAATGGGATATTTTGGCGGCTGCGCACCGGGGCGCCATGGGCGGACATCCCGGATCGCTATGGCCCCTACACGACCTGCGTGAACCGTTTCAA
>Ga0134128_10010356_pt1 | contig 11170 bp, 10 predicted proteins | sample KB31754_FD_96462 | JGI IMG/M metagenome (GOLD analysis project Ga0134128, IMG submission 96462) | Terrestrial soil microbial communities with excess Nitrogen fertilizer from Kellogg Biological Station, Michigan, USA - KB3-175-4 | ecosystem: Environmental > Terrestrial > Soil > Unclassified ...
GCCAGTCGCGGCGACAAGGCCGCGCCGACCACGCAGCCAAGGCCCTGGGCGCCGAAGATGACGCCGACCACGATCTTAGGCAGGCTCTCTGCCTTGACGACGAGGAAGATCAGGTCGGCCTCGACGATGGAACCGGCAAGGTTTGCCACGGCCATGAGCGCGGAGCCGTACCGGATCGCCTTGTTCTGCCAGAGCAGGCGTATTCCGTCGGCGACGTCCTTGCGCACGCTCGCCAGGGCGCCGGCGGCGGGGCTTTCGTCCGGGCGGCGCCGCGAGCCCGGAGACGGGCGAGGGCAGGCGACCTGGTAGATGAGCAGCGCCGAGCACGCGAAGGACAGCGCGTTGATGAGGGACGCCAGGGGTACGCCGGCCGCGGCGACGATCGCAGTTCCGGCCACCGGGCCCATCGTGGCGAGCGCGCTACTGACCGCCTGGATCCAGGCGTTGGTCCCGGCCCGGTCGCGTTCGGGAATGGTATCGACCAGCAGGCCCTGGAAAGCGGGGAAATACACGGGCCGCACGAAGGCGAGCAGGAGCGCGCACCCGTACAGCACGGCCAGCGGCAGATGGGTCGCAGTCGCGGCGATGACCACGGCGATCCCGGCCGACGCGGAGTCGCAGGTCACCAGGATCCGGCGCCGGTTCCCTCGGTCGGCCACGACGCCGGCTACCAGCCCGATTATCGCGTAGGGAAGGAATTCCAGTACGTAGGCGAAGGCGGTAGCCAGCGCGGAGCCGGTGATCCGGAGGATCAGCGTAGGGATCGCAAAGCGGTAGATCCAGTCGCCAACGCTCGATATGGCGAACGCGCTTCGCAGCCAGAGGCCGTTAATCGCCGGACAGAAGGGCCAGGAGGTGATCGCAGTCGCGGGTCTCAAGGAAGCGTGCTACCTGCTCGAGGAGATCGGATCCTGACTGGGTCATGAGATCCGGCTTGCCCTGAAGTTCCCGGACGGTCTTCACTGTCGGCTCGATGAGAGCGTCAGCCTTTTCTTTCTCGCCAGAGATGGTGTGAAAGAACACGAGGCCCGCTGCGACGGCCGCCGAATGGTAGCAGCGGTCGAACGGGCGCTTGCGGTGGAGGATCGCGCTGGTCGCATGAGCTGATTCCTCGCTCAGGCCGATATAGTCCACCGCGAAGATCGGGTCGACCATGTCGGCCAGGAACAGCATGTTGTGGATCCACTCATGAACGATGTTCTCGCCGGTCTTGGACGCGCCCCATTCCACCAGGGGATTAAGCCAGATGAGGCCGACCGCGCTGGACATCGTGCCGCCCTCTGAGCCGCTTTCCTGGGCCAGGAAGATCTCGCCGATCGTCAGCTCGATGAGCTCATGCAAGTGGCGGTTTACCGCCGAGATGGTGCCCAGCCCGGCGCCGATCAGCTCGCGGAGCTCGGCCCGTTGCCGATCAGGGAACAGGCGGTCCCGCCCGGGCCCCCACGCCTCCCGGCGAACAAAGTCCGCGACCGCACCGGGGTTGTCGAAGGTAACGGCGATGCCCTCGGGCGCCCATTGGATCTTCGTCCAGGACTGAAGGTGGCTGAGCGCGGACAGGTACTGACTCCGCAGTTGCTCGGCCGCCGGTGGCTCGTGCCAGGTCGCCGTAGCCACCGCGTCGACCGAGCCGAGCACCCACAGCCGGTCGAAGAACCTCACGCGTCGTCTTCCCCGGTATGCAGGAACATCTTGAACACCGCGACTGCCTCGGGATGGTCCCGGTGCCACTCGACGTACCGTTCGAGCGCGTTGGCGATCCGGTCCATGTCGTGGCGGACCTCGCGGACGTACTTCAGAATCCGCTCGAATTCCATCGCCCGGTCAAGATCATCATGGGACGTATCGGCCATTCGTAGTCACCTCGCAGAAAGGTCCTCCGGCCACATTGAAATGGCCGGAACGGGCACGTAGCAGCGCGAGCCCGTACCGACCTAGCATGACAAGATTTGATTCTTAACTCAAGCCGTGAATGGCAATTCATCATTTTCATCAGGTGTCACATTCGCCTCACGAAACCATTTGGCAGCAGCAGACCCGCCAGCGTGTGACGGACGCCGCAGGCCCGCGCAAATCTTTCTAAATAAATATTGGCAGAAAAATTTGCGCGGGCTTCAGGCCTGCATTTCCAAAGGCCGGTCCGGCCGCCACATCGATCGGCGGCGTGTGTAGCGGTGCCAGCGGTCGCGCAGCGCCGCGCCGGTCAGGAGCAGCGCGGCTGAGGCGACCGAATACCAGGCGACGGCCACGCGTTCGGCGGTGGCCGGCGGGGCGACCAGGAACTTCGCGGTGACGGGCAGGTACCAGGTGAGCGCGATCGCCGCGAACGCGACGGGTGCGGCGATGGCGCCGCCGAGGTCGGCGTAGCGGGACCGCTCGAAGCACGCCGCGGCGGCCACGGCGACCGCGCACCAGCCCGCGAGCTGGCTTATCAGCGGGTACACGGCGAGCGCGTGGTTTCCCGCGTGCGCCATGATGCGCAGGTACGCCCCGCCGGTCACGACCAGGACCGGTGCGGCGAGCAGGAGGTGGCCGGCCGGGGTCACCCACGCCGGGACCGGGGTTGCCTGGGTTAGCGGCCGGAACGGGGCGCGAAGGACGAAGGCCAGCGCCGCGACGGCGGGAAGGAAGGCCAGGCGCACGGTTCCCTGACTGAGCTGGGCGTGGGAGGCATCGGCGACGCGGGCCATGATGGTCAGGAACGCCAGGCCGGCCAGGCACCCGGAGATCAGCGTCAGCCACGGCATCGTCCTGGTGATGGGCTTGGCGAGCAGGGGCAGGGCACCGAGCCAGGCGAGGCGATGCCGCGCGGGCCTTGTCATGTGCACACCGGGTTTTCTGGTCCGTTGCCGATCGGGCCGGTCCCTAGGAGCGGAGGACGAGGAACGCCGGGCATCTTGATGCCAAGGGCGGCGGCCAGCTGGGCGTCGGTCGTGTGCCAGTTGAGCCAGGTGACCCAGCCGGCCGCCAGGACGCGGGCGACCTTGGGCTCGGGCAGGGTAGTCATCGCTCGCGCCAGCAGGTACCCGGCTTCGGTGTTCTGCGGCGGGCTGAATCCGATCTGGTCGACCTGACCGGCGCCCTGGCCCGGATAGCTCCAGGTGGGAATGACCTTGTGATCGACGACGGCTGCGGTGAAGCCATTGCCCGCCGGGACGCCGGCCTGCAGTTCGCCGGCTGGCGGGCGAGCGGCGAGGATGGCCAGCCAGAGCGCGATCGCTTCGCGCGCCTGGTTCACCGGCACGCACGGCTGGCTGGGCTGGCCGGACTGGCTGCTGGCGATCGTGACGAGCGGAATGCGGACCGCCCAGTCGGCGGTCGCCAGAGCGAGATTGAAGTGCGCGTCGGCCAGTGGCCCCCCGAAGGCCGGCCACGCCCAGATCGGAAAGTAGATCGCCGACTCCGGGCTGGCGATAGCCGGTGCTCGCCGCAGTTCGGCGTTCCAGCGGGACACCTGCCGCTTCGGATAGCCGTGGGTGAGAGTCGCATCGAGGGACGTGAGGCCTACCTGGCTGACGGTCAGCGGGCGGTCGAGCCGGGCGGGCACGCGCGCGAGCACCCCGTGGACGGCGGCCTCCAGCGACGGCAGCACCGAGCCGAAGCCGGGATAGAGGCAGTACCTGACGCCGCTGCTGGTGGTGCAGCGCTGCGCCGAGGCCGGGTTGGCGCTATCGGTGACCAGGCGGTTCAGGTTGGGCACAGGCCGCAGCTGCACCGCCCCCGCGAGGCAGATCAGCGTCACGGCCAGGACGCCGGCCGTCGCCAGTCCGGCCCGGGCCCGGGCGCTGCGGACCGTGATCGCGAGCGCCGCGGCCCCGGCCAGGACGGCGAGGCCGGCCAGTTCCGCTCCATGGGCGCCGGCGGGCGGGTACCCGGCCAGCGGGCCGGGCAGGAAGCCCAGGTCATCTTGCAGGCCCTCCCACGGAACCAGCCAGATGCCGCCCCCGGACACCAGATGGGTTGTACCGGAGCTCAGCAGCAGCGCCAGTGCGCCGAGCACTCCGGCCATCGGATGCGGAAACCGGGTGCCGATCGCGATCCCGGCCGCACCGGCGGCGATCACGAGCAGGAGCCCGCCCGCCAGCACCGTGACGCTGGGAGTGCCGACTACGCCGAGCAGGTGCACCGACACGGCGGCGGCGCCGATCAGGAGCAGGCTGGCGGGGATCGCACCCGCGATTCCGGCCAGCTGACCCAGGGTGCGGATGCCGGCGGTGGCCGGGAAGCTCGCGTACAGGCCGGCCATGCCGTCCCGCCGGGCCCGTCCGGCGGCTAGCTGCGCGGCCACCAGGACGGCCAGGCCCAGGACGAGCTGCCCGAAGCCGATCTGCCAGGCGGCATGCCACCACAACGGTTCGACCGGATGGATTCCGAACCAGGTCACGAGGCCGGCGGCCAGCAGGCCCGCGAGCGCCAGCACGCTCCGGACCAGCAGGGACGCTTCCGCCCTGGCCAGGCCGAGCACGGTACGCGTCATCACGCGCCGGCCGCGTGCGATAGCAGCAGATAGCTGTCTTCGACGGTTGGCGGGACTACGTCGGCGCCGGCTGGCGGCTGGCCGCCGACGTGCCGCCACCGGCCATCGCTGCTACGCCAGGACAGGTGAGCGCCCGGGCCGCGCTCGTTCGCCGCCCACACGTGCCCGCTGGCGGTAGCCGCCAGCTCGGACGGGGTGCCGGCGAACTGGACCCGGCCCTGGAGCAGCACCACGACCGTGGGGCAGATCGCGGCGATGTCGTCGGCCTGGTGGGTCGACAGGACGATCACCGGATCGCCCGGCAGATCGGAAAGCAGCTCGCGGAACCGCAGCCGCTGCACGGGGTCAAGCCCGGCCGTCGGCTCGTCCAAGATCAGCAGTTCAGGCTGGCCCAGCAGGGCCTGGGCGATGCCCAGGCGCTGCCGCATGCCGCCGGACAAGGCCCGGATCCGGGTCCTGGCCCGGTCTTCCAGTCCGATGGCGGCCAGCACCCGGGCGATCTCCCCGGCGCGTCGCCGCCGGTCCGTGATCTCCTTCAGGATCGCCACGTAATCCAGGAAGGCGGCGACCGTGAAGTGCCGGTGGTAGCCGAGCTCCTGCGGGAGGTAGCCGAGCCGGCGCCGGATCTCCAGCCGTTCCGCCGCGTCCTTCGGGTCCAGGCCGAGTACCGACACCCGGCCGGCGTCCGGCTCGTTGACGGTGGCCAGGATCGACAGCAGCGTCGTCTTGCCCGCGCCGTTCGGGCCGAGCAGGCCGGTGATCCCGCGATCGAGCGCCAGATCGACCGCGTCCAGCGCGCGGGTGGCGCCGTACCGCCGGGACAGGCCGTCGATGTGGACGGCCGTGGTGCTCACGTTCATGGTCATCTTGTCCATCCCCACTCGAACCGGTCGCGGCGCAGGTACAGCACCACGGCAGAAGCGATAAGCACGGCGGCGCAGGCAAGCTGAGCGTTCGGCTGCACCATCGCCAGCGGAACGTGGTTCGCCGCCAGCAGGAGCGCTGGCAGCGCCCACAGCGCCCCCGCGCTGACAGCGGCGGCGCGGCCGTCCACGAGGGTCGCGGCCGCGAGCGCGAACGCGCACAACGCCAGCGACGGCAGCAGCAGCGCGGCCGGCTGCCAGCCGGGTCCGCGCACGACGAAGGCGGCGCCGACCACCGGGACCAGCGCGGCGGTGAGCGCGGCGACGGTGCGGACCAGCAGCAACCTGACACCGGAGAAGGGGGCGGCGACGGCCAGCCGGGAGGCGGGATCGACCGTCGGCAGGAACGCCGCTGCCACCCCCGCCAGCACGAGCAGCGGGCCGACCAGCAGGAGCGGCACCAGGGCCGCCGGGTTCCAGGGGAGCCCGCGACCGTGGAGCCAGCCGTACCTGACCGCGGCCGCCTCGCCCGTCACCACGGCCAGCACGCTCACCACGGACAGCAGCCAGGACACGCGCAACGACGGGGTGGCCGCGAGCAGGTCAAGCAGGTAGTCGGGGATGCCGCACCGGCCGAGCAGGCGCCGCACCCGCCGGTCACCCGGGAGCGCGACGCGTACCAGCATCGCGGAGCGGTTGCGGGCCAGCCGGCTGGCATCTACCTGCGCCGACAGTGCCGACCGGCAGGGCGCGCACCCGCCCAGGTGCGCCTCCACCGACCAGGCGTCTGCCACCTCGACCGTCCCGGCGACGTAGCCGGCCAGGAGTTCTTCGCTTGCGTGGCCGCCGTTCGTCATGATGTCCCCCAAGCTTGGTCGGCGAGCGCGGCCCGCAGCGCCACCCGGGCGCGGTGACAGCGGGACTTGACGGTCCCTTCGGCCACGCCCAGCAGGACCGCCGCCTCGGCGCAGGTCAGTCCGTCGAGAACGGTCGCCTCGATAGCGCCGCGCAACTCGGGGGACAGATCGGCCAGAGCCTGGCCCAGGCGGCCGTGCTCGATGCCGACCAGCACCTGGTCCTCGGCCGAGGTGACCACCTGCGGCTCCGCCGCAGGCCACCGCCGGCTGGCGCGCTTCTCCCGGCGGATCACGTCGATCAGGCGGCGAACGCCGATGCCCCAGATGTACGCGGCCACATCGCCGCCGCCGCGGTAGGCGCCGGCTTCGCGCCAGAGCGCGAGGAACGTGTCCTGCACCGCGTGGTCGACCAGATCCGGCAGCGCACAGCGCCGTGTCATCCTGACGGTCAGCCAGCCGGCGTGCCGGTCATACAGCGCCGCGAGCGCGGTTTCGTCGCCGCGGGCCACGGCGCGCAACAGCGCCGCGTCGTCGGCTTCGGTGGCCGCGGGTCTCATGCTCTTCCTGTCGCAGCGATAGACCCGTTCGGTTCCCTCAACGTCGGCCCTCTTATGAGCCGCTACTATAAACGGCGTGTCCGGAGATAGTCGCTCCTGGAGCATTGACTCGGATGTTCCGAATATCGCCCGCGTCTACGATTTCTTCCTCGGCGGGAAGGATAACTTCGCAGCTGATCGGGAACTTGCCGCCCGGATTGCTGCGATAGCCCCTGACTGGGTGCAGTCGTGCCGTGACAACCGGCAGTTCGTGAACCGGGCTGTCACCTGGGCCGCGGGACAGGGCATCCGGCAGTTTCTCGACCTCGGGGCCGGGCTTCCCACCCGCCCGGCCGTCCACGAGGCCGCGCGTGGCGTTATCGCCGATGCGCGGGTCTGCTACGTGGACAACGATCCGGTCGTGGCAGCGCACGCGCGCGCCCTGCTCGCCGAGCCGGCCGGGCTCGACGTTGTCGAGGCGGATATTTCTGACCCTGAAGGCGTCTTGGAGCACCCCACGGTCACCGGCATCATCGACCGGTCAGAGCCAGTCTGCGTACTACTGGCCATGATCCTGCATTTTTACGATCCGGTGTCGGCACGCGATCTCGCCCGCGAATACTTGTCCCGGCTCGCACCGGGCAGCGCGCTGGTCGTCTCCTGCGGCCGGAACGACGACCCGGCCAACTGGCAGCGGATGCGCCGGAACTACACGGCGGCGACGACCTACAACCACACGAGGGATGAGCTGCGATCATTTTTCGGCACCTTGGCGCTGGTGCCGCCAGGACTGGCGCTGGCCCGCAGCTGGCGAGGCGGGATGGCGACCGTGCCAGACCAGTTGCCAGGACCCGCGTACGTCCTCGCCGCCGTCGGCGTCAAGCAAGGGTAGGTCTCCGGTTCGCGGCCAGGCGAGCAACCTCTGGCCGAACAGGAATAAGCCATCGCAAATTTTTATGCCTAAAAAAGCACTTCTGTAGGCCGTTTTCACCGCCTTTCGTACAGGACTGCTCCGGTCCCATGTCATTGACAAATGCACCATGGCGTCGTGCTATCGGGCAGAGCACCCTAGCGTTCGAGAGTCGGCTAACCGATGAGCGGTCACATCTTCCCTCTGGGAAGACCGTGGCCAATGGTCGGTCGGGACCATGAGATCGACTTGATTCTGGCCGAGTATCTGCGCCGTGAAGTTCAGGGCATCGTGCTGACCGGAGTCAAGGGGGTGGGCAAGAGCAGCCTGGCCGCGGCTGCGGCAGAGCGGTTGGCGGAAGGCGTCGGGTGCCTGGTCACATCGGTCGGCGCTTGCCGCGCTTTACGTTCGATGCCGTTCGCGGCAATTGCGCATCTAGCACCGGGGTTAGAGGACGGATATTTACTATTATCACAGCTAATCATGCAACTCCGGGAATACGCGTCCGGGCTTTCTACGGGCCCGGCCCAGGCGGTACTCGTCTTGGACGACGCTCATCTGCTGGACGAGGAATCCGCAGCGGTGCTGGCCGAATTGACGGCCCGGCGCCTGGTATTCCTCATCGCCACCGCGGTCGCGGGCCAGCCTGTTCCCCAGGCGCTCGCAGCCTTATGGAGCCGCGGACGCGTCCTGCGGGTGCCCGTTCAGCCTCTCGCGGAGGAGGTGATGGCGGAACTCGTCGCCAGCGTGCTGCCCGGCGATCGCGCCGACGCGGTCAGTCGACATCGTCTTCAGCGTCTGGCCGAAGGTACCCCCTTGGCGTTGAGGATGCTGGTGGACGCGACCGCGGCTCCTGATGGGCTGGTCCGCGGGCTGGTCGAGGCGTGGCTGGACGAGGCGGGACCTACCGTGCGGTCTGCGCTCGACATCGTTGCCTGCGCCGAGCCGGTGCCGCTGCACCTGCTGGAGTCGCTCGTCGATCCGGCCGCTATCGACGCGGCCGAGCAGGCCGGCCTGCTCCGCCTGATCGGCGAAGGGAGAACGCTTTTCGCCCGGCTCGCACCTCCCTTGTCCGCTCCGGTGATGCGTCCCTTGGTGTCCCGGCGCGCGGCCCGGCACATTTTCAGCAAGCTGACCGACCTGATTCTGCGGGATCGCCCGCTTCGCGGCGACGACGTCCTGCGCGCTGGGATCTGGCAGCTAGATACGGGGCGCGTCTGGGACCCCGAATATCTGCTCCCCGCGGCCAGGATGGCCATGGACCGGTCAGACCTGAGTCTTGCCTGCCGACTCGTTGAGGCGGCGCGGCAGTCCTATCCGGGTCCGGCCTGCGACCTGCTGTTGGCCCGCGTTCTGGCTCTGCGCGGTCACGGTCGGCTGGCTGCCGACGCCCTGCCGCCGCCACCAGTCGAACCGAGCGAGGCGGGGCCCGGATCGCCGCCCGACGCCGAGTACGCGACGGACTGGGCTCTCGTCGCCGCGGAAATCCGTTACTTCGGCGTCGGCCTGCCCGCGTCCGCGGCTGAGCGCGCGCTCGCGGCCCACCATGGCGATCGGGTGCAGGCCAAGCGGTCGTGGATCCAGCTGTGCGACGGCCGCGGCCGCCAGGCCCTGACCAGCGCGCAGTTAGTGCTGTCGCATCCCGATGCCGGTCCGCAGGCGAAGATCTGGGCGGCGGCGGGCGGTGCTGCGGCGGCCGGGTTGCTGGGCCGCCGGTCGCTCAGCGAGTCGATCTTTCTGGCCGGCACGGCCGCCGTCGCCGCCTCACGAGGCGAATTCCAGTGGGGCGATGCGCAGGTCGGATACGGGATTTGCCTGGCCCGGCTCCTAGCTGGCGATCTTCTCGCGGCACAGCAATCAGCGGATCAGGGCTACCGAGACGCCGTGAGCGCCGAGGTTAGGCCCATGGCCGGCATTTGGGCGGGGCTGCGCGGCATGATCGCCAAGGCGCAAGGCCGTCTGCGCTGCGCTGCTTCGAACCTGCGTGAGTCCCTGGCGTTACTGGAGAGTGACGGACCGTCGGGGCCGTCCTGCGTGCGGATCGCAGCAATGGCCGAGTTGGCGTCAGTAGCCGCTATGACCGGCGACTCGACCGAAGCGGCGAACTGGCTCGCTGCGGCCGATGCGTACCCCGGCCCCCGACTTGGTGTCTTCGGCCCCTGGATCGAGATCGGCCGCGCCTGGTCACTTGCCTGCGCCGGCGAGCTCACGCAGGCGGTCGTCCGCGCTCGTCACGCCGCCGACCTAGCGAGGGATCAGGGCCATGCCGCGTATGAAGCCATCGCGCTCTACGACGTCGCGCGCCTCGGAGGACCGGGCCTGGTGCACAGCCGGCTCACTGTTCTGACCCGCGCGGTCGAGAGTGACACCGTGGCCGCGATGGCCCTGGCCGCCAGGGCTCTCGCCCGCGCTGACGAACTCGGACTCGGCCAGGCCGCCGACGCCTTCGAGAATCTCGGCCATTTGCCCCTCGCCGCCGAAATCGCGGCCGCGGCGGCCCACGCCCATCACCTATCGGGCCGGTATTCATCGGCGGTTCTCCTTCAGGAAAGGTCCGACGCGCTGGCCCGGCGCTGTGAGGAAGTACGCACCCCGTTACTGGGCCGATCACGTCTGCGTTCGGTGCTCACGCTGCGGGAACGGGAGGTGGTGCTGATGGCCGCTACCTTGACGACCCCGCAGATCGCCGCGCGCCTGGCTCTCTCGCCCAGGACTGTGTCCAATTACCTCCAGAACGCATACGACAAGCTAGGCGTGGCCGGACGGCCCGCACTCCGGCTATTCCTCGGAGGGCAGTGGCCGGAAGCCGATCAGCGGTATCCGGTGTGAGCGGCCTGAGCGCCAATTTCGTGGTACCCGCGCCTGTGGTAGAGCAGCGGTCCGTGCCCGTCGCGGTGACCGCACAGCGCTTGCTCGACGCGGCCGATCACGATCGTGTGGTCCCCGGCTTCCACCAGGTCGGGAGGACCGCAGACGAGCCAGCCTAAAGCCGCGTCGACGACCGGGATGCCGTCCAGCAACATGATCTCCGAGGCAAAACGACCGTTGGCGGGTCCGGCGAACCGCTCCGCGGCGGCCCGCTGGTCGGATGCCAGGATGCTGATGCAGAAACGGCCGCTGTCGCAGACCGGGCGGTGCACGGTGGTGCCGTGTCCCACGGCGAACATCACCATCGGCGGGTCGAGGGAGAGCGAGGCGACTGAACCGAGGGTGGCGCCGTACCACCGTCCGCTCCCGTCGACGGTGCTGACGACCGCCACCGGCATCGCCATGCGGGACATGACGTCGCGGAAGATCTCGACGGTCAGCGTCATCTCAGCGTTCACGGTCATCTCGCTGCGCTCCTGCCTACCGCCTCCAGGCAGAGTCCGCGCTGGTAGAGCAACTCCGGTCGGTCGGCGTCCGGTAGGGCCAGGGCGCGGTCGAAGTCGGCCAGCGCGGCCGTCGGGTCGGCGCACGCCCGGTAGGCGATCCCCCGGTTGAGCAGCACGTCCGGATCGGCGTCGGACAGCTCCAGTACCCGGGTCAGA
>Ga0134128_10010357_pt1 | contig 11169 bp, 15 predicted proteins | sample KB31754_FD_96462 | JGI IMG/M metagenome (GOLD analysis project Ga0134128, IMG submission 96462) | Terrestrial soil microbial communities with excess Nitrogen fertilizer from Kellogg Biological Station, Michigan, USA - KB3-175-4 | ecosystem: Environmental > Terrestrial > Soil > Unclassified ...
GTCGCTGTTCTTCAACAGACGTATCACTGTACTTGAGTTGATCAACTCTTCTGATTCCCTTCGCACCACGTACCCCGCTGCTCTGCCAACGAGTGCTCCTCCGAGCTGTTCGCAACCGCGGAGTCGCGGGATAATAGGAATCCGAGCCACCATTCCTCATGCCCAGTCCTATCCAGCACGTGGTCATCATCGTCAAGGAGAACCACGGCTTCGACAACTATTTCGGCACGTTCGCCGGGGTGGAAGGCATGACCATGGCACACTCTCCCAATCCTCCGCCCAAGGATCCGGATCACCGGCACGCCGCCTGGCTGACCAGGAAAACCACCGCCGTCCGGCAACAGTTCCTGGAAGCGGACCTACCGAAGTATTTCGCCTACGCCCTCCAGTACACCCTTTGCGATCATTACTTCACCGATGTGGCGGGACCGTCTACGCCCAACCACCTGATGCTGGTGGCGGCGGACTCTCCGGTAATTGACAACCCGCCCTCTACGCCCGCGCCGCAGTATCAGCTGCCCTCGCTTCCCGCCGCGCTGGAGAAAGCCAAGCTGAGCTGGGGCAACTACGGCGGCTATATTTTCGACTACGTGCCGGCGCTGAAGGGCAAGAACAAGTTTCCCTCCACGCAATTCGCGCAGGATGCGGCAGCGGGCAAGCTGCCGACCGTCTCCTGGTTGTATGCGCCGCATGATGCCAGCGAGCATGCGCCCGATCCCCAGGACCGGGGCAATCCCCTGGTGGGCGATGTCACCCATGGCATGCAATGGACGGTGGCGCAGGTGAACGCGCTGGTGCAGGGCGGACTGTGGCCGACCGCCGCGATCTTCATCACTTGGGACGATTGGGGCGGCTGGTTCGACCATGTGGACCCGCCGGAAGTGGAGAAGTGGACCGATGGCACCCAGTTCCGCTACGGTTCGCGCGTGCCTTGCCTGGTCCTGAGCCCGTATGCCAAGCCCGGCTACATTTCGAAAGCGCAGCATTCCCACGTCAGCCTGCTCAAATTCTGCGCCGGCACGTTCGGTTTGCCGGCCTTGAACCAGCGCATGGCGCAGGCCGACGACATGAGCGACTGTTTCAACTTCCAGCACGCGCCCGGCGGCCCTCCAAAGTGAGCACCAGATTGTTCCAGCCACTGGGAACTGCGCTCTAGGTACTGGGTCCTCCCCCCTGATACAATCGCGCCCGCAATCAGGAAGTAACATCGGACCCGCTCGGCGGAAACTCGTCGCATGCGAACATGGTTTGACTACGTTTCTTTATTCGTGCTGGCAGGCAGTATGCCGGCGCTGCTTGCCGGTGCGACTCCCGACAAGCCGGCCGCCGAGAGTACCGCGACAAAAGAGGTACGGCGATTGAATGAGCACGAAGTTGAAGCGTTCCTGCATCAGGACGCTGAGGCCCTGGCAGGCCTGTGGTCGGATGACCTGGTGGTCAACAATCCGCTCAACAAGTTTGTGGATAAAAAGCAGGTTTTGGACATGGTCAAGTCCGGGTTCCTGGCTTTCGCCTCCTACGAGCGGCAAATCGAATACATCCGCGATTACGGCAAAACCGTGATCGTGGCCGGGAATGAAACCGTTCTGTGGGGCGGCAAGATGCCCAATGCCGGCAAAACCGAGCACCTCCGCTTCACCGCGGTGTGGATGAAACAGCACGGGCGCTGGCAGGAGGTGGCCCGCCATGCCAACATCGTGCCCCAGCGGTAGCCATGCGGACCCTGATTACCTATGCCATGAAGCACCGAGTCTGACTCATGCCTGACGTTCTCCCCGGCCAACAGCGCGATCATTTACTGCGGGCGGCGCGTGAAACCATGGCCCGCGCCTACGCGCCCTATTCCAAGTTCCTGGTGGGCGCGGCCATCCTCACCGAACTCGGAGAGGTCTTCACCGGCTGCAACGTGGAGAATGCCTCGTACGGGCTTACCATGTGCGCCGAGCGCACGGCAATTTTCTCGGCCGTGGCGCACTCCGGCGCCGATAATGTCCGCATTCGCGCCATTGCGGTGACTACTCCTGATGACGTGGCCTGCTCGCCCTGCGGGGCCTGCCGGCAGGTGATTTACGAATTTGGGTCGGACGCGGTGGTGCTGTTCCGCTCGCAGGAAGGGTGGAAAGAGTCGCGCATCCGCGATCTGCTGCCGGAGGGCTTTCTCCTGCTGTGAGCCAATCCTCGCCTAGCCTGGTGCCCTTTCGCGCGGTGGACGCCATTCGCAACAAGCGCGATGCGAAGGAGCACACGCGCCAGGAAATCGAACAGCTGGTTTCCAGCTACACCCGCGGGCAAATCCCCGATTACCAGGTAGCCGCCTGGCTCATGGCGGTGGTGCTGAAGGGCATGACGCGCGCGGAGACCGCCGCGCTCACCGAAGCCATGCTGCATTCGGGCGAGGTGCTGGACCTCTCTTTCCTGCCTGGGCTCAAGGTGGACAAGCACTCCACCGGCGGCGTGGGCGACAAAACCTCGCTGGTGCTGGCGCCGGTGGCGGCGGCCGGTGGGCTGCTAGTGCCCATGATCAGCGGGCGCGGCCTGGGCCACACCGGCGGTACACTCGACAAATTGGAAGCCATTCCGGGCTTCAACGTGAACCTTGTGCTGCCCGAGTTTGTGCGCGTGCTGCGTGAGTGCGGCTGCGCCATGATCGGGCAGACGGCGGAAATCGCACCCGCCGACAAAAAGCTCTATGCCCTGCGCGACGTGACCGCAACAGTGGAGAGCCCTTACCTGATCTGCGCCTCCATCATGAGCAAGAAGCTGGCGGAAGGCATTGACGCCCTGGTGCTCGATGTCAAAACCGGCAGCGGAGCTTTCATGAAAAAACAGGAGGACGCGGCTTTCCTCGCCGAACTCATGGTCGAAACTGGCCAGCGCATGGGTAAGAAGATGGTTGCCTTGCTCACCGACATGGACCAACCCCTGGGACGCAAAGTGGGCAACGCGCTGGAGGTGGAGGAATGTATAGAGGTCCTGCGCGGCCAGGGACCCGATGACCTGCGCCAGCTTTGCCTCGATCTATGTGGCTGGATGTTCAAGCTGGGGGGAGCCAGCGCGAGTGTAGAGGAAGGCAGGCAGCGCGCGGCCGAGATCATCAGCTCCGGCCTCGGCCTGGAGAAATTCCGCGAGATGGTGCGCCTGCAGGGCGGCGATGTGCGCGTGATGGACGAGCCTACCCGCCTGCCGCAATCGCGGCACAAGTCCGACGTACTCAGCCCGCGCGACGGATTCGTGACCGCGATTCAGTGCGAGCAGGTCGGAGTGGCCAGCATGATGCTGGGCGGCGGCCGCGAAAAGAAGGAAGACAGCATAGACCCGGCGGTCGGCCTGGTGCTCCACAAGAAGGTCGGCGAGCGTGTGGCCCGGGGCGAGCGGCTGTGCACCGTTCACTACAATGCGGAGGCACGGGTGGCGGCGGCGCGGCAAATGATCGACGCCAGTTACCAGATTGCGGACCAGCCCCCTGCCGCGGTCCCTCCCCTGGTTCACGGTTTTATCTGCGGAATAGAAAACGAGGGTAGCTGAAAATGGGGCGTTTCACCGGCATTCTGGGGTTGCTGACCATGCTGTCCCTGGCGTTTATTTTTTCCACCAACCGGCGCGCTATCCGGTATAAGACCGTGGGCTGGGGCCTGGGCTTGCAGTTCGCTTTTGCCGTGCTGGTGCTGCGCTGGGAAGTGGGCAGAAAGATATTCCAGGTGATCGGCGATTACGTCACCCGGCTGCTCTCCTATTCTTTTGCCGGCTCGGAATTCGTGTTTGGCGAACTGGGCAAGAAGAACTCCCACCTGGGCATGTACTTCGCCTTCCAGGTGCTGCCCACCATCATCTTCATCGCCGCCTTCTTCGCCGTGCTCTATCACTTCGGGATCATGCAGTTCATCATCCGCCAGGCGGCGCGGGTGATGACCCGCTTCATGGGCGCCAGCGGGGCGGAGTCGCTGAATGTGGCCGCCAGCATCTTCATGGGCCAAACGGAAGCGCCGCTCACCATTCGTCCCTACCTGCCGGACGTGACCCGCTCCGAGTTGATGACCATCATGACCAGCGGCATGGCCCATGTTTCCGGCGGCATCATGGCCGCCTACATTATGTTCGGCATTGACGCCAAGGCGCTGCTCAGCGCCGTCATCATGACCGCGCCCGGCACCATCCTGATTTCCAAAATGCTGGTGCCGGAAACGGAGAAGCCCCTTACCGCCGGCAGAGTCGAACTGGCGGAGATGGAAGATAAAAGCGAAAACGCCATAGGCGCCATTGCCCGCGGCACCACCGATGGCCTGCACCTGGCTCTGAATGTGGCCGCCATGCTCATTTCATTCCTGGCGCTGATTGCCCTTTGCAACGGCATTCTCGGCGGAATTCACAATGGGCTGGCGCATCTCGGCTTCACCCGTTTTCCAGAGAGCCTGCAAATCATTTTCGGAACCGTGTTCGCCCCCATCGCATGGCTCATCGGCGTGCCCTGGAAGGACTGCATGGCAGTGGGAAATCTTCTGGGCACGCGCATGGTGATGAACGAACTTGTGGCTTTCTCCCTGCTGGGACCGCAGAAGGCGGTGCTGGCGCAGCGCTCGTTCACCATTGCCACCTTCGCCCTTACCGGCTTTGCGAACTTCAGCTCGATCGGCATCCAGATCGGCGGCATTGGAGCGCTGGCGCCCAATAAGAAGGGTGAACTGGCCCGCCTCGGGGTGCGCGCCATGCTCGCCGGCACCATGGCCAACATGATGTCCGCCTCCATCGCCGGCATGCTGTTGTAGGACGGTGCAGGTTTTCATTCTTCCATCAACAATCTACAATCATCAATCCCATGCGCCTCCGCCTGCTTCGTCATGCCACCCTCATCGTAGAGTTCGCCGGCCGCAAGCTGCTCATTGACCCCATGCTGAGCGCGCCCGGCGCCATGCCCGCCATTGAAAACTCGCCCCATCCCCGCCCCAATCCTCTGGTGCCCTTGCCGGTTGCGGCCCAGGAAATCGTGCAGGACCTGGACGCGGTCCTGGTCACGCACACGCATCGTGACCACTGGGACGATGCTGCCGCCCGCGAATTGCCCAAAGAGGTACCACTGCTGTGCCAGCCCGAGGATGAGGCCAAGCTGCGGGGCCACGGTTTCACTCATGTGCAGCCGCTGCAGACGGGGTTGATCTGGAACGCGCTGGAGGTCACACGCACCGGCGGCCAGCACGGCACCGGCGAGATTGGCAGAAAAATGGCGCCCGTCTCCGGATTCGTGCTGCGCGGCCCGGGCGAGGACCCACTCTACATCGCCGGGGACAGCGTCTGGTGCAGCGAAGTGCAGCAGGCCATCCAGCAATTCCGCCCTTCGACCATTGTGGTGAATGCCGGCGCCGCCCAATTCCTGGAAGGCGACCCGATCACCATGACCGCTGCCGACGTCGTCTCCGTCTGCCATGTCGCGCCGCCAGCCAAAGTGATCGCCGTGCACATGGAAGCCATCAACCACTGCCTGCTCACGCGCCAGCAACTGGCGGCCGAGGTGCAGGCCGCCGGTGTGGCGCGCCAGGTACTCATCCCCAACAATGGAGATTGGATCGGCTAACGCTCACCGCGTGTGGGGGCGGAGCTTTGCTGCGCCCGGCACGGGGCAGAGCCCCATGCCCACACAAGGCGCTTCCCGGGCTGCTAAAATGAGAGAGTCCCGACCGGCGCGTCTGCCTCCGCGCATCTTAATTTCAGGATCTATTCGCCTTTATGTTTGAAAACCTAACCGAAAAACTGCAGCGCACTTTCAAGAACCTGCGCGGCCAGGGCAAGCTGACCGAGGAGAACATCGGCGAGGCCATGCGCGAGCTGCGCCTGGCCATGCTGGAGGCCGACGTCAACTTCAAAGTGGTCAAGGACCTGATTGAGCACATCCGGGAGAAGGCGGTTGGCCAGGAAGTAATGACCGCGCTCTCGCCCGGCGAGCAGGTCATCAAGATTGTCCGCGACGAACTGGTCAACCTGCTGGGCCAGGATACAGCGCGGCTCAAGTTTGCCTCGCAGCCGCCCACGGTGGTGCTGATGGCCGGCCTGCAGGGCTCCGGCAAGACCACCACTTCCGGCAAGCTGGCCCACTGGCTGAAAAAAGGCGGGCACCGGCCCATGCTGGTCAGCGTGGACGTTTACCGTCCCGCCGCCCGCGAGCAGTTGAATGTGGTAGCCAAGGCGGTGGGCGCCAACATTTATGGAGGCGAAGTCGGAGACGCCAATACCGCCACGGTGGAGCGCCTGGCCAAGGAAGCGCGCCGTGAGGCGGTGAATAGCGGCTGCGACGTGCTGGTGGTGGACACCGCCGGCCGCCTGCACATTGACGAGCAACTCATGGAGGAGATGCAGTCGCTCAAGAGCCTGCTCAATCCCCAGGAAATCCTGTTCGTAGCCGATGCCATGACCGGCCAGGACGCAGTGAAATCCGCCGACGAGTTCCACAAGAAGCTTTCGCTCACCGGCGTCGTGCTCACCAAGATGGATGGTGATGCCCGCGGCGGCGCGGCGCTTTCCATCCGCCACGTGACCGGCGCCCCCATCAAGTTCATCGGCATCGGCGAAAAGTACGATGCCCTGGAGCCCTTTCACCCTGACCGCATCGTCGGCCGCATCCTGGGCATGGGCGACATTCTCTCGCTGATCGAAAAAGCGGAAGCCACGGTGGACAAGAAGAAGGCCGAGCAGTTCGCGCAAAAAGCGCTGGCCGGCGATGGCTTCTCCCTGGGCGATTTTCGCGACCAGTTGCTGCAGGTGAAGAAGATGGGCTCGCTGCAGAGCCTGATCGGCATGCTGCCCAAGATTGGCCCGTTCTCAAACCTGAAGAACGTGGCCGACAAGGTAGATGAAAAGGAAATCTCGCGCGTGGAGGCCATCATCAACTCCATGACCCCCCACGAGCGCGACCATCACGAAGTCATCAACGGCAGCCGGCGCAAGCGCATCGCCCGCGGCTCCGGCACCACGATTCACGAAGTCAACCAGCTGCTCCGCCAGTACGCGCAAATGCGCAAAATGTTTAAAGACATGGGAAAGGCCAGCTTCGCCCGCAAGCTGGCAGGCATGAAGCTGCCAGGGATCTAAGACCCGGAGTCAGCAGTCAGGAGTCGGAGCGAGCGCATGAACTCCATGGCAGGCGTGGACAGCGGAAAGCCTATCGACTGGAATCGTGCTTCCGAGGACTACGCCCGCTATCGGCCCGGCCCGCCGGACAGCTTCTACAGAATCCTCAGCGCGCTGCAAGTAGGCGTACCCGGACAGCGAGTTCTTGATCTCGGTACTGCAACCGGATTGAATGAATGCTGAGTGCTGAATGCTTTCTCCCGCTGGTTTAGAATTCCACTTGGAGTGCAGCCATGAAGTGGCGCAGCCTCGAAGAATCCAGACCGGGACAGCAGGCGGCCACGCTGCGCCAGGAACTCGACGAACGCAAGGCGCTGGCCGAGCAGTACGTCCCCGAGGACGTTCAGGAGGTCAACCGGCAAACGGTTGAAGGGCTGCGCGCTGCCGGGCTGGCCGAAAGGATTTTGCCCGCCGGAGCCCAGGCTCCCAGCTTTGAACTGCCCGATCAGGATGGGAAGACTGTGTCTTCGGCCGAGCTGCTCAGCCGCGGCCGGCTCGTAATCTGCTTCTTCCGGGGGCGCTGGTGCCCGTTCTGCGTCGCCCAACTCGAAGCCATGAACTCCGCCCTCCCTCAAATCGAGAAAGCCGGAGCAACCCTGGTGGCTATTTCTCCCCAAACGGTCAAGCAGTCATTTTTTATGCGTGATCAACACCGGCTGCGGTTTGCCCTGCTGAGCGATTGCGGCAACCAGGTGGCACGCCGCTTCGGTCTGGTCTATTCGGTTCCGGCCGAGCAAAAGCAGGTTTATAGCCGCACGTTTGTGAACTTGCCTTTCCTTAACGGCGAGTCCAGCTGGGAACTGCCAATTCCCGCCACCTATGTCCTGGAGCGGAACGGCGCCGTCCACTTCGCCAGCGCCGATCCCGATTACACCCGGCGTCCCGAACCCGAAGCTGTGGTCCGCCTGCTGGTCCACAGCTGAGCAGCAGCTGTTTACGGTTCCAAAGGCGGAATGGAGCGGCGGCTCATGGCGGCCACTCGGGCAAAGCCCGGCCGGCCGGGGCATTCCCGACTTGAAACGTTTAAAAATCGCCACTCGGATGGCGTTCTGCAAAGCGAACACACGAACTTTGCCCTTTACAAGCACCCTTGCCCCGAGTTAGTTTTCGCTGTTTGGAAATTCTCCTCGGGGGGAATGCCTGACATCGGTGCGTGCCAGGTCGGGGTTGCCAAGCCCTGCAGCTTACGCGATAATAAGGGTTTGTGCATCCTGACTAAGAATCAGAAGGAAGGTCTCTTTCGTGTTAATGATTCGACTGGCCCGCATGGGGGCGCGTAAACAGCCTTACTACCGTGTGGTCGTGATTGAGAAGGAGCGCGCGCGCAATGGCCGGGCGCTGGAGGTTGTGGGTACGTACAATCCGCGTACCAACCCCGCCAGCGTTGAGCTCAAACGCGAACGCATCGAGCATTGGCTTTCCAAAGGGGCGAGAATGTCCGACACGGTCAGCCACCTGTTCGCCAAAGCTCCCACCTCCCAGACCGCAGCGTAAAACGCGCAGGCAGGCAGACCACCCGCAACCAAGGAGCAGGTCCCGATGGCGACGGATCAGGGTGGGGATATGCGAGCACTGGTGGAGCAAATCGCCAAGGCTCTGGTTGACGAACCCGCGCAGGTTTCAGTACAAGCCGTTGATGGAGAGCAAGTTACGGTTTTGGAATTGCGTGTTGCTCCCAATGATCTGGGCAAAGTGATTGGCAAGCAGGGCCGCACGGCGCGCTCTATTCGCACCATCCTGAGCGCCGCCGGCATGAAGTTGCGCAAGCGTTTCACGCTGGAGATTTTGGAATAGCCGAAGCGTTCATCACCATCGCCCGCGTGGTCAAAACCCAGGGGCGGCGGGGCGAAGTCGCCGCAGAACTCCACACTGATTTTCCGGAACGTTTCCCCGAGCGCGAGCGCCTTTATGCCCTGGCCACCGACGGGACTCGCCGCGAACTGCACCTGGAGGATTCCTGGCCGCACCTGGGGCGCTATGTCTTCAAATTCCGCGGCGTGGATTCCATCAGCGCGGCTGAGGACCTGGTGGACTGCGAACTCCAGATTCCCGCCGCCGAACGCGCAACCCTGGAGCCGGGAGCGGCTTACGTCAGCGATCTGGTGGGCTGCACCGTGTGCGACATGGCGAATAATGGAGCCGGGATTGGAACGGTGGCTGACGTCCAATTTGGGGCCGGCGAAGCTCCCCTGCTGGTGGTGCGTTCCGGAAAAAAGGAATTCCTGATTCCTTTTGCCGCGGAGTTTCTGCAAAGCCTGGACTTGCCGGGACGCAGGATTGAAATGCGCTTGCCGGAAGGATTGCTGGACGTGGATGCACCGCTGACCGAAGAGGAAAAACGGCGGCAGCGCGGGGAAGAATAAGTCTTCGGCGACTCAATTCGTGGAAGGGCACGGCTTTAGCGGTGCCGTCGAAACTGGAAATTTGCGCATGCAGTTCGATATCATAACCATCTTTCCGGACTTTTTTCGCGGGCCGCTCGACCACGGCATCATTCGGCGGGCCCGCGAGGCCGGCTTGGCGGATATCCGCGTGGTTGACCTGCGCGAGTTCACCCACGACCGCCACCGCACCGTGGACGACCGTCCCTTCGGCGGCGGCGAAGGCATGGTGCTGAAACCGGAACCGATCTTTGAATGCCTGGAGAGCCTGCAGGTCGCGCCCCGGGAAGCGCGCCTGGCGGCCACGTCCAGGGAATCGGTGGTGTTGCTCTCCGCCCAGGGTCAGCGCTTTGATCAGGGCGTGGCCGAGGAGTTGGCATCGCGCGAGCGATTGGTGCTCATTTGCGGCCGCTATGAAGGGGTGGATGAGCGGGTGAATGTTTTTCTGGCCGACCGCGAGCTTTCTATCGGCGACTACGTTTTGAGCGGCGGCGAACTGGCGGCCGCCGTGGTGCTGGATACGGTTACCCGCCTGTTGCCGGGAGCGCTGGGCAACGAAGCTTCCGCCCGCCAGGAGTCGTTTTCCGCCGGAACGGTGCGCCAACCTGTGCCCGGCGTTGAGGGCCAGAGGCTTGCGCCTTCTTCCACTTGCGCGTCTGGCGGGCTTTTGGATTATCCCCACTACACGCGGCCGGCGGAGTTTCGCGGCATGGCCGTGCCGGAGGTGCTGGTTTCCGGCGATCACGAGCAGATTCGCCGCTGGCGGCGCCGTTCGGCGCTGGAAAAGACGCTGCACAACCGTCCCGACCTCCTGCACGACGCCGACCTGAGCCGGGAAGACCAAGAATTGCTTGCCCAAATTTCGGGCAAAAGAATTTAGAATGGTGCCAGGGCCAACCTGGCCGACAGATAAAGGAAAAAACACATGTCGAACCTCATTATTGAAAAGCTGCTGGCCAAGAGCCGCCGCACCGATTTGCCCCAGTTTGGCCCCGGGGACACCGTGCGCGTCCACGTCAAAATCAAGGAAGGCGACAAGGAACGGGTGCAGGCCTTCGAAGGCGTGGTCATCTCCCGCACCTCCGGCCCGCAGGCCAGTTTCACCGTGCGCAAGATCAGCTTTGGCCAGGGTGTGGAACGCATTTTCCCGGCCAGCTCCAAAGTGATTGACCGCGTAGATGTGGTGCGTTCCTCGCGCGTCCGCCGCGCCAAGCTCTATTACCTGCGCGCGCTTCGCGGCAAGGCAGCCCGCCTCCGCGAAAGCGAGTAGGCAGCACCGAGTAGTCCAGTCCTAATTCTGAGCCCCGTCGGGGGCGTGATAGTAAAGCCCGGGACGGAAGTCCTGGGTAAACTCAGCAGCCCCGCGGGAGTTCCGTAGGAACGACACCCCTCGTAAAACGAGACCCGATTTCAAGAGCTGAGGCCGGCACGCTGGCTGGACACTCGGCTATCTTCCGCCGAGGTTGATTCGCAATCCTACCCGAGCCAGCACCGGCGGGCCCACCGTCAGCACGGGCGTGCGCCCGATCTGGTACTGCTGGTTGAGCAGGTTCTCCCCCGCCACGAACACGTCCACTCCTGGCCGCAGCGGATGGGACACCATCGCATCCAGCGCGAAAAAGCGCTCGAGCGGCAGCCGGTTCTGATCGTCGTCGAACTGGGTGCCCACATA
>Ga0134128_10010358_pt1 | contig 11169 bp, 8 predicted proteins | sample KB31754_FD_96462 | JGI IMG/M metagenome (GOLD analysis project Ga0134128, IMG submission 96462) | Terrestrial soil microbial communities with excess Nitrogen fertilizer from Kellogg Biological Station, Michigan, USA - KB3-175-4 | ecosystem: Environmental > Terrestrial > Soil > Unclassified ...
ATGGCCGGCTGCGCGAAGCCAGGCTGCCGGACCTGAAACCAGCCAAGCGGTTAACGCCACGCTCAATCAGTTCTTCAACCAGGTGCCGTATTCGCGCGAGCTTGCCAACAAGGCGCTGGCGGTCCTGGTGTTTCCGACGGTTGTCAAGGCTGGTTTTGGCATTGGTGGCGAATATGGCGAAGGCGAGTTACAGCTCCGCGGCCGTCACGCCGGCTACTACAACATCGCATCCGCCTCGATCGGCTTTCAGTTCGGCGCCCAGGCGCGCTCGGTTATCATCATGTTCATGACGCCCGGTGCGCTCGCGCAATTCCAGGCCACCGATGGCTTCAAGGTGGGGATCGACGGCTCGATCGCCATCATCACCATCGGCGCCGGCGGCGCCATCGATACCAACAGCGTGACCAAGCCGGTGATCGGCTTCATCTTCGATCAGAAGGGCCTGATGTATAATCTGACGCTGGAGGGCTCGAAGATCAGCCGCATCGGACCGTAGTCCTCCGTCCTCGCCCTGAGGCGCTCGGCGCGGAGCGTCGAGCCTCGAAGGGCTAGGCCGCGGCCCCCGGGCCTGCATCCTTCGAGGCTCGCTTCGCTCGCACCTCAGGATGAGGTCAATGGTACGTGCGCCCGCGTTTACTGCTCCAAGTGAATGTTGTTGGCCCGGATCACTTGGCCCCAGCGTGCAATCTCGCTCTTGAAGAAAGTCTCGGCGAATTCCGGCGAGCGCTGATCCGCCGGGAACACGTCGATGCCTTGTCCCGCCCAGTTTTTGACGATCGCCGGATCGGCGACCGCCTTTTGCGCCGCTTCGTTGAGTGTCTTGATGACCGCCTTCGGCGTCTTTGACGGCGCGAACAGCGCCTGCCAGTAGACGAAGTCGAGCTTCGGTCCGAGCACGGTCACGAAGCTGTCCACGTTCGGCAGTTCGGCGATCTTCTGCTTCGAGGTCACGCCGAACGCCTTCAGCTTCCCTGAATTGACCATCTGCACCACGGATTGCGGCTCGGCGAAGAACAGATCGACTTGACCGCCCAGAAGGTCGGTGATGGCGGGCGAGGCGCCGCGATACGGGATCATGTCGACCTTCACGCCGGCCTCTTGCGCGAACAGCGCGGTGGCGAGATGGCCGGTGGCGCCGTAGCCGGGGATCGCGGCTTTCAGCGTCTGCTTCTTCATCAGCGCGATCAGCTCCTTGAGATTGCTGGCGGGCAGCGTGCTGCGGCCGACCAGCACCAGCGGATTGCGGTTGATCAGCATGATCGGCGTGAAATCCGTCACGGTGTCGAACGGCAGCTTCTTGAACAGCGTCACGTTTGCCGAAATCTGCAGATTGGGCAGGATCAGCGTGTAGCCGTCGGGCGCGGAATGCGCGACCTTCTCGCAGGCCACGATGGTGTTGCCGCCGCTGATATTCTCGACGACGAAACTTTGCTTGAGCTGCGTGCCCATCGATTGTGCGACCACGCGTGCGGTCTGATCGGTCGGGCCGCCGGCCGGGTAGGGGACGATCACGGTGATGGTGCGGCTCGCATATTGCTGCGCCGATGCCGGTATGAGGGTAACGAGCAGCCCGCAGAGCGCGGCCGCAATGCCGGCGATGTGTTTCATCGTCATAAGTTTCTCCCTGTTTATTGTGTCCGAGTCTTACCTTGGCGGGATGATTGGCAACAACAGATAGGGCTGGCGGCCTGCGGCGAAGTGCAGCGTATTGCGGGTGACAAAGATGTCGGAAGGCCGGTCGTCCGGATCGACATGAAGGAACGGGCCGACGCCTTTCATCGGATAGGGTGCATTCGGCAGCGCAATGTCGGTGCCGTCGACTTCGTAGTCCTTGCCGCGCACGGTGAGCGCGAGTCGGTAGCCGGATGGCACCACGATCGAGGTCGGCCAGATTTCAATGTCGAGTTCGACCGGCTCGCCCGGCGTCAGCGGCCATTCCTCGTCGTGCGTGTGCCAGGGCCGGTACGGCAGCGATTTTTGCGCGTCGAGCTTGCGCTGCGAGGCGCGCAGCCAGCCGAGCCCGATCGGTACGCGCGGATCGTTCGAGCCGATGAAGGTGATCTCCTTGCCGGCGGGGTCGAACAGCCGCAGCGCCAGGAAAATGTCGGCGTCGCGGGTCGGCGACGATAGCCACAGCTTGGCGGCAACCGGGCCAGTGATTTCGAGGCTCTCGCTCAGGAGCGGCGTGCGGAAGGTCAGGCCGTCGCCCGCGGTCTCGTAGTCCAAGGTCACCGTTGCGGACGGCGCTTGCGGTGATAGCGCCAAAGCGTCCGGCTGCAAAAAATACTTTGTCCATTGCGTGCGTGCGAGCGGCCATTCGTTCTCGGCGCGCAACACAAACGTCTCGTGCGGATGGCGAACGTTGAGCGACACGCGCGGCTGCTTGTCCCATCCCGTGTCGTCGCCTTTGAGAAAATGGCCGAAGAAACGCTTCTGCAGCGTCTCGCCGTAAGGGCTGTAGAAATGCGTAAAGTGCGTATCGCCGTGCGCCTCCAGCCATTTCTGCCTGCTGCCGGCGCGCAAATAGCCTTCGAAATTGCCGCGGGTGTGCAGCCCCATGCCGCCCCAGTTGGCGGCCGACAACAGCGGCGCGTCGATCTCCTCGAACGCCGCGGTGCGCGCCGTGTGGTAATCGTCGATCAGTCGGCGGTGTTTCGCTTCGCCCGGCGAGTCGGCGCAGTTTTCAACGAGCTTTTCAGGAGGCAGCGTGTCGGGACCGGCGACCAGTTCTCCGGTCACCGCGCTTTTTGCGCCGCGGCTGCCGACGCCGTATTGCACGCTTGCCACCTGGCGCGGATGCCAACTGCGAAAGAAATCGCTCAAGATGCCGCCGTGCCGGCAGAGCTCGCGGTAATAGTCGGATGCACCCTCCCAAATACACAAGGCGGCGAGATGCGGCGGCTTGAGCGCGCCGACATTCCACTGATTCATTGCGTAATATGAAATGCCGTTGATGCCGACCTTGCCGTTGCTCCAGCTCTGCGTGCCGGCCCATTCGACACAGTGGTAGAGATCGTGGGCCTCGCGCGGCGACCATACATCGAGCAAGCCCGGCGAACGCCCGGCGCCGCGCGAATCGACACGCACGATGGCATAGCCGTCCAGCACCCATTTCTCAGGATCGACCAGCTCCCAGTTCTGATACTTGTTGCTCGATCCGGTCAGGACCTCCGGCGCGGCTTTGACGAGCCGCGCCCAGTTGCCCTTGTAGCCTTCCTGAAACGACAGGCCCTTGGCGTAAGGACCGTAACTGAGAATGACCGGATACTGGCCTTCGGCGATTGGACGGAACACGTCGGCGCGCAAGGTGACGCCGTCATCCATCTCGATCGGCGCGTCCCAATCGATGCGTATCTCATCGCGTATTTCGGATTTCATGTCTTTGTCATGTCGTTTGTGTCCCGGACGGTTATTTTGGACCGCGCGAATCCCGACGTCCACGGCCCGCTGACCGGACGGTTCGAACGTAGTCAATCACCCGCGACAGCCCCTGGCCATTATGGTAGCGTCATGCGTTCAGCGGGTTTTCCGCAAATCAGCTCAAGCCACAATACGTTCGAACCAGTCGGCAACCGGGAGGATCGCCATGTTGGAGCGAGTCACCTTGCGCGCACCGCGGCTTCGCGCTGCGGCTTTTTCCACCACATCATTGTTGGCGTTGTTGATCGCTGGGTCTTCGGCCTTCGCCCAGGCGCCGAGTGCGCCGGCCAAGAGCTGCCCCGGCGATAACGGCGGTCTCACGCTGCCGTCGGGTTTTTGCGCCACCGTTTTCGCCGACAATCTCGGACATGTCCGCCATATGGCCGTCGCGCCAAATGGCGTGCTCTATGTCAATACGTGGAGCGGCAAGTTCTATCGTTTTGACAAGCCCCCGGCGGGCGGCTTTCTGATAGCGCTCAAGGATTCAAAGGGCACTGGCCGTGCCGACGAAATCAAGCGGTTCGGCGCCGGCGTGCCGCAAGGTTCGACTGGTGGCACCGGCATCGGCTATTACAACGGGGCCATCTACGCCGAGCAGAACGACAAAATCATCCGTTACGTGCTGCCGACCAATTCCGATTCGATTGCGCCCACGGGTAATCCGGAAACTATCGTCTCGGGCCTGCCGCTCACCGGCAGCCACAACATGCATCCGTTTATCATCGATGCACAGGGCCACATCTTCGTCGATCTCGGCTCCGCGACCAATTCCTGCCAGATCGAGGATCGCACACCGGGCTCTCTCGGGCACAACCCGTGCACCGAACTTGAAACGCGCGCCGGCACGTGGCGCTACGACGCCAACAAGACCGGCCAACGTTTCTCGGCCGCCGAGCGTTACATTACGGGACTGCGCAATGGCGAGGGATTCGGTATCGATTCCGCCGGACGACTGTTCGCGACGCAGCACGGCCGCGATCAGCTCAACCAGAACTTCTCTAAGCTCTATACGGCCAAGCAGAGCGCCGAACTGCCGGCCGAGGAACTGGTCGAGCTTCGTCAGGGCGCCGACTACGGCTGGCCCGAATGCTATTACGATCCCTTCCAGAAGAAGCTCGTTCTAGCGCCCGAATATGGTGGCGATGGCGGCAAGAAGGTCGGCGTCTGCGCCGAAAAGACGGGTGCAGTCGCGGCGTTTCCGGGACATTGGGCGCCCAACGATCTGTTGATCTATACCGGCAAGCAATTTCCCGCGGTCTATCGCGACGGCGCTCTGATCGCCTTCCACGGTTCCTGGAACCGCGCGCCCGAGCCGCAAGGCGGCTACAATGTCGTGTTCCAGCCGCTCAAGGACGGCAAGGCGGCGGGAGACTATGTGATCTTTGCTGACGGCTTCGCCGGCCCGACCAAAGAGCCTGGCCAGGCGGCGTTCCGGCCGACCGGGCTCGCCATGGCGCCGGACGGCTCGTTGTACATTTCCGACGATAAGCATGGCCGTATCTGGCACGTCAGTTACCAGGGTAGCGCCGATGCGGCGATGGCGGCCGCGCCGGTGCCGAAGATGTATGCCACCGCGTCGGTCGGCCCGGTGCATCTCACTGCGGCGCAGATGAATCCCGCAACGCTGCCCGTTCCACCCGGCGCGACCAGGGAGCAGGTCGTGCTTGGCGACAACATCTTCCATGGCAAGGCGGCGGGCGGTACCTGCAGCGGCTGTCACGGCTCTGATGCGGCGGGCGGCCCGCAAGCGCCATCGCTCGTCAGCGGGCATTTCTTCGTTAGCGACGGCAGCCTGTCGGCCATCGCGGCGACGATCAATAACGGGGTACCCAAACCGCACGACTACGAGGTGCCGATGCCGCCGAAGGGCGGCGCGCCGTTGTCGAAGGACGACGTCGCTGCGGTGGCGGCGTACGTCTGGGCCATCGGCCACGTTGCAGCGAAGTAAGGGCGGCCACGACCGCCTGGGGCTTATAACGGATGGCGAGCAGTGGCCGGGTTGCACCGGCCGCTTTTCGTTATTTTCACCGCCGCTTCAGCCTTCGCCGATCTCGCGCAAAATCTCGGCGCTATGTTCACCGAGCCGCGGCGCCGGCCGATCGGAAGCCATAGGCACGCCGTCGAGCACGATCGGGGTGCGGATGCCGGGGCTGACGCCGCCTTTGGCGCCAGGATTTTTCAGCTCGAGCTTCATGCCGCGGTGAATCACCTGCGGATCGGAGAACACCTGCTCGAGGTCGTTGATGGGGCCTGCCGGGATTCCGGCGCCTTCAAGTTTGTCCAAGAGCTCTTCGCGTTTGAAGCACGACGTCAGCGCGGACAGCTTGCCGACCAGCACGTCACGCGCGGCGAGGCGGCCCTTGTTGTCCTTGTAGTCCGGATTTTCCGCGAGCTCAGGCGCGCCCAAGATGCCGCAAAGTCTGACATATTGGCTGTCGTTGCCTGTGGCGATGATGACCAGACCGTCGGCGACTGGAAAAACCTGATAGGGAACGAGATTGGGGTGCGTGTTGCCGATGCGCTTCGGCAATGCGCCGGAGACGAGGTAATTGAGCGCCTGAAACGACAGCACGCCGACGGTGGAATCGACCAGAGCTGTATCGACGTAGCCGCCCTTGCCGGTCTTCTCGCGCTGCGTGAGTGCGGCGAGGATGCCGACCGCGGAATAGACGCCGGAGAAAATATCGGAAATTGCCACTCCGCAGCGCATCGGCTCGCCGCCGGCGGTGCCGGTCAATCCCATGATGCCGCCCATGCCTTGCGCCATGAGATCATAGCCGGCGCGCGGCGCATACGGACCGGTCTGGCCGAAGCCCGTCACCGAGCAATAAATCAGTCGCGGATTATCGGCGGCAAGGCTCTTGTAATCGAGGCCGAACTTGGCGAGGCCGCCGACCTTGAAGTTCTCGATCAGCACGTCCGAGCGGGCGGCAAGCTTCTTGACGGTGCGTTGGCCTTCGGCCGTGGTGAAATCGGCTTCGATCGACCGCTTACCGCGATTGGCGCAGTGGAAATAGGCGGCGCCGAGATTGCCGCCGTCGGCGGCCGGCACAAACGGTGGACCCCAGGCGCGGGTATCGTCGCCGGCGCCTTTGCGCTCCACCTTGATCACATCGGCGCCGAGATCGGCCAGGATCTGGCCCGCCCATGGCCCGGCCAGAATGCGGGCAAGCTCCAGTACTCGTAATCCAGCTAACGGACCCGGCATGCGTAAACCCTCGCGCATTGCGGCAATGCAAAATAAAATAACGGCGCCGCACGCGGGTTAACTGGCCCAGGCGGCCGGCTTTGTCCACCGTGTGGACAGCCTGTGTGCGGCTACTGAGTAGGGTTAGTACCCGGCTCCGCTTGCCATCGCGCATTGCCGTCATTAGCTACAGGCCTGCCGACCGGATGGGTGCTGAGCGGTGAATTCCAGCTTCTTTAGTGAAATGCTGCAGAGCATTGCCGACCGCGGGCGCGCCCTCATTCAGCGCCGCGAGCCGGCGCGCGAGCGTTCGGCCGGTCTGGTCGAGACCTGCGAGGCGCTTCTGTCCGGGCGTGGCGAAGCCTCCGGTGTAGCGCTCGCGGGCGACATCCTGGCGCGTTATTCGGCACTGACGATCGGCCCGCGAGTGGCTTTCTTCGAGGCGTTGGAGACCACGTTCGGTTACGATCGTCCTCACATCGATGCGGCCATTGCGGCTTGGCGGGAGTCACCCACCCCGGCCAACGCCGCCGAGCTGCACCGCGCCAGCGAGCCGCGGCGGCTCGAATTGTTCCGCCGGCTCAATCTCGCGCCGGGCGGTACCGCCGCGCTGGTGCGGATGCGCGAGCAGTTGCTCGACGCCATGCTACACCGCGAGGACCTCGCGGCGATCGATAACGACTTTGTTCATCTGTTCACGTCGTGGTTCAACCGCGGTTTTCTGGTGCTGCGCCGAATCGATTGGTCGACGCCCGCCGTGATCCTGCAAAAGATCATCCAGTACGAAGCGGTCCATCAGATTCGCGACTGGGACGATCTGCGCCGCCGCATCGATCTGCCCGATCGGCGCTGCTTTGCGTTCTTTCATCCGGCGCTGGTCGACGAGCCGCTGATCTTCGTCGAGGTGGCGCTGACACGCGAAGTGCCGGCCGCGATTGCGCCGATCCTCGCCGACAAGCGCGACATCGTCGATCCGGAGCGCGCAACCACGGCGACATTCTATTCCATTACCAATTGCCAGCGTGGGCTCGCCGGCGTGAGCTTCGGCCATTTCCTGATCAAGCAGGTCGTCGAGGAGATGTCGCGCGAGGTGCCGCGGGTATCGACCTTCGTCACGCTGTCGCCGGCGCCGAATTTCGCCGATTGGCTCAAGCGCGAGCGCGCGCAGGAGGCTTCGCTGGCGCTCGATGACGACGATCGGGAGGCGTTGGCCGCGCTCGATAATCCGGACTGGTGGCGCGACGAGGATATCGCTGACGGCGTGCGCGAACCGCTGCTGCGCGCCGCCGCCTGGTATTACATGCGCGCGCGCAATCGCCGCGGTCTGCCGGCTGATGCGGTCGCGCGTTTCCATCTTGGCAATGGGGCGCGGCTGGAGCGGCTCGATTGGCTTGGCGATACCTCGGAGCGGGCGCTCGCCCAGTCTTGCGGACTGATGGTCAATTACCTCTACGACATCGATTACATCGAGCGGAACCACGAAGCGTATGCGCAGCAGCACGCCATTGTTGCGGCGAGTGCGGTGACCCGCCTGCTGCGCGCGCCGCTGCGCGAAATCGTGCCGGTGTCGGGCTAGCGGTCATTGCGACAGCAAGTGAAGCACCCAGATAAAGGGTGCTTTCGCTTACTTCGCTCGCAACGACTGTTCGAGTAACCGCGATGCCAAATCTACTCGGTGTGCTGGAAACGGCGCTGTACGTGGACGAATTCGCTCGCGCCTGTTCGTTTTATGAACAGGTGCTGGGCTTAAACTCGATCTATCGCGATGCGCGTCTTTGCGCCTACGACGTCGGCTCCCGGGGCGTGCTCTTGTTGTTCCTGCGCGGCCAGTCGTTGCAGATCACGCGTCTGCCCGGCGGCACGATTCCTCCGCATGACGGCAGCGGGCCGGTGCACATTGCGTTCTCGATTGCCGCCGATGATCTGGCCGCGTGGGAAACCCGGCTGGGCGAAGCCGGCGTCGCAATCGAAGGCCGCACCACATGGTCGCGTGGCGGCACCAGCATTTATTTTCGCGATCCCGATGATCACTTGCTCGAACTGGCGACGCCCGGCCTGTGGCCGGGATATTAGGACTTCCCGTACACCGGCACGATCGCGCCGCGGGTAACGCGGTTGTCGGGCGAGGCGAGAAACGCAATCGTCGCGGCAACCTCTTCGACCTTTGGCCACAACGCGAAATCGGCCTTGGGCATGGCCTGGCGGTTGGTCTGCGTATCCATGATCGAGGGTGCGACCGCGTTGACCAGGATGTTGTCCTTGGCGACCTCTTCGGCGAGCGCAGCGGTCAGTGCTGCGACGGCAGCCTTGCTTGCCGTGTAGGCAATGCTGCCCGCGCCGGTGCGCCATTCCAGGGCCGGGCGGGCCGCGACGTTGACGATGCGGCCGCCGGCGCCGGTCATCGCCCGCACCGCGGCACGGCAGCACAACGCGCAGCTGACGAAATTCATGTCGAGTTGTTGGCGCAACGTGCTGAATTCCGTATCGCGCAGCGGCCCGGCTGCGAAGCCGCCGGCAATGTGGATCGACGCCCACAGCCGGGCGATCCCGCCGTAGAGCCGCTCGATGGCCGCTTCGTCGGCCAAATTGCCGGTGATGCTGAGCACCACTTGTTTGTGGTCGCGCAGCCGGAAGTGCTGCGCCTCCGCCTCGTGAAAGCACGGCACGTGACAGATCGCGCCGGCCTCGATCAGCGTGGTAACGACGGCGGTGCCGAGCGCTCCGGCGCCCCCAGTGACGACAACGTGATGGTCGCGAAGGTCCATGATCGGCTTCCTCGCCGATCATCGCCTATTCGGCCCGATTTGTCATTGCCTGTTGTCCTGTTCGGTAAGGGACTGGATTGCGCACTGGGCGATCCGGGCTAGGATTCTCCGAAAGGAGAATCAGTGGCTGACTTCGACCTGGCGGTGATCGGCGGCGGCATCAACGGAGCCGGCATCGCGCGCGACGCCGCGGGGCGCGGCCTGCGGGTCGTGCTGTTGGAGCAGAACGATCTCGCGTCCGGCACCTCGTCGGCGTCGTCCAAGTTGATTCACGGTGGCTTGCGCTACCTGGAGCACTACGAATTCCGTTTGGTGCGAGCTGCGCTGGCAGAGCGTGAAGTGCTGCTGCGTCTTGCGCCGCATCTCATTCGACCGTTGCGCTTCGTACTGCCGATCAATCCGGCGCGGCGCTCGGCGTTCCTGCTGCGGTTCGGCCTCTTGCTCTATGACTGGATCGGCCGGCGCACGATCCTGCCTGGGACTCGCGAGCTCGACCTGTCCGCCGACTCGGCCGGTCAGCCGCTGCGCGATATTTTTCATCAGGCCTATGAATATTCCGATTGCTTCGCCGACGACGCGCGCCTTGTGGTCGTCAACGCGATGGATGCTGCCGAACACGGTGCGTCGATTCGGACTCGGACGCGCTGCGTCCGCGCCGAACGCAGCGATGTCTGGCGGCTCATTCTCAACGCGCGTGGACAGCGCGATGTCGTGACGGCGCGCGTCCTGGTCAATGCGGCCGGTGCCTGGGTCGAGTCTGTCGCCGAAACGGTGGTGCGAAAGCCGCCGGCGCGGCCGCATCTGCGGCTCGACAAAGGGACCCATATCGTTGTGCGCCGGCTGTACGATCATGATCGCGCCTACATTCTGCAGGCCGCCGACCGGCGGGTGGTCTTCGCTATTCCGTTTCAGCGCGACTTCACGCTCATAGGCACGACGGATGCGAGCTTCACCGGCGACCCTGCGGCCGTCGCGCCGAGCGGAGACGAAATCGTCTATCTGTGCGGCGTCATGAGCGAATATTTCCGCGCCGCGGTTTCGCCCGCCGACGTGGTTTGGGCGTTTGCGGGCGTAAGGTCGCTTTACGACGACGGCGCCGGCAAGCCACAAGACATCGGCCGCGAGTACACGCTGGTGCTCGACGAGCGCTTTGGCGAGGCGCCGCTGCTGACCGTGTATGGCGGGAAGATCACCACCTACCGGCGGCTCGCCGAAGACGTGCTCGATCGGCTCGCCCATTTCTTTCCGCGGTCGGAGCGCTGGACCGCCCGGCGTCCGTTGCCCGGCGGCGACTTTCCCCATGACGGCGTCGACGCGCTGGTTGAGCAAACATTGCAGCGCTGGCCGTTCCTCAGTGATGACCACGCGCGGCGGCTGACGCGTGCCTACGGCACGCGCGTGGAAAATGTACTGAAAGACGCAAGCGGTATTGACGACCTTGGACAGCGTTTCGGCGCGGACCTCACGGCCGCCGAAGTCCGGTATTTGATGGACCGGGAGTGGGCGCGGACCGCGGACGACGTGCTGTGGCGGCGCTCGAAACTCGGCTTGCGTTTCAGCGCGGCGCAACGCGGTCAGCTCGAAGAGTTTATGGGCGCGGCGAATCGCTGAGCCCGGTGTTTCTTTGCCTGCCGGGGCGGGATTCGACCTAGGATGATCCGGCAATTCACATCAAATTTTAGCAATCTGCTTCATGTCAATTTTATGGGTTCGTGATTTCATGAATTGAGTGAAATTAGGCTTTCCCCGGCAACGTCGTGGTAACAGCATCATGGACCACCCTGCAGGCCAAATTCG
>Ga0134128_10010359_pt1 | contig 11169 bp, 11 predicted proteins | sample KB31754_FD_96462 | JGI IMG/M metagenome (GOLD analysis project Ga0134128, IMG submission 96462) | Terrestrial soil microbial communities with excess Nitrogen fertilizer from Kellogg Biological Station, Michigan, USA - KB3-175-4 | ecosystem: Environmental > Terrestrial > Soil > Unclassified ...
ATTTTCGAATTGCACGAATTCGACCCGCTGATGCGCCAGCTCGGCGACATCATCCTGCAATCGGCGCAGAAGACGGCCGAGGTCATCGCGCTTCTCGGCACGATGAAGAAAGAGGCTGACCGGCTGCATGTTTTGACCCAGGAGATCCGGCAGTTGGAGGAGCATTCCGACGAGCTCCACGACCAGGGCTTGAAAGGGCTGCTGCAAGGCAACGGCCGCGCCGATCCGATGGGCTACATCATCGGCTCGGCGATGTACGAGCATTTGGAGAAGGTCGTCGACCGTTTCGAGAATGTCGGCAATCGGGTCAGCGATATCCTGACCGAGCATCTCTGAGCGCGCCGAGAAGCCGGGATCATGGATGTCGCCGTCGGAGCGCCTTTTCTCATCGGGCTGATCGCCGTCGCCCTCGTGTTCGATTTCATGAACGGGCTCAATGACGCCGCGAATTCGATCGCGACGATCGTCTCGACCCGGGTCTTGCCGCCGAAATTCGCGGTATGCTGGGCGGCGTTCTTCAACTTCATCGCCTTTCTGTTTTTCGGGCTCAATGTCGCGAAGACGGTCGGCATCGGCATCATCGCGCCCGGCATCGTCGATCCGCATGTGATCCTCGGCGCTCTTTCCGGCGCCATCGTCTGGCAGGCCTTCACCTCTTTCGCCGGCATCCCGTCGAGCAGCTCGCACGCCCTCATCGGCGGGCTCGTCGGTGCCGGCATCGCTAAAGCCGGCATCGCCGCGGTGGTCTGGACCGGGCTGTTCAAGACCGCCGGGGCCATCGTCCTCTCGCCCGCGCTCGGCATGACCTTGGCGCTCGGCCTCGTCCTCACCGTGTCTTGGCTCTTCATCCGCTCGACGCCCTTGGCGGTCGACGGTGTCTTCCGCATCTGCCAATTCGTCTCCGCGTCATTCCTGTCGCTCGGCCATGGCGGCAACGACGCGCAGAAGACGATGGGGATCATCGCGGCGCTGCTCTTCTCGCAAGGACTGCTCGGCAGCGAGTTCTATGTGCCGCTGACGGTCGTCTTGGGCTGCCAGGCGGCGATGGGGCTCGGCACGCTTTTCGGCGGCTGGCGGATCGTTCGGACCATGGGCTCGAAGATCACGCGATTGACGCCGATGCAGGGCTTCTGCGCCGAGAGCGCCGGGGCGATCACGCTCTTCACCGCGACGCATCTCGGCATTCCGGTCTCGACGACACACACGATCACCGGCTCGATCATCGGCGTCGGCGCGGCGCGGCGCGTCTCGGCCGTGCGCTGGGGCGTCGCCAAGGACATCGTCATCGCGTGGATCCTCACGATGCCGGCGACCGGGTCGATCGCGGCGATCGCGTATTCGCTGCTGAAGTGGCTCGGCTGATGGCGCGGGCGCGCGCGATCGTGGAGCCGGTGGCGTCGCTTGAGCGGGCGCGGCTGCAATATGGGGTCATTCCCTATCGCCGCGGCAAGGATTGCATCGAGATCATGCTGATCACGTCGCGCAGCACGCGGCGCTGGATCGTCCCCAAAGGCTGGCCGCTCGCGCGCAAGCCCTCGCGCGAAGTCGCGCGGCTCGAGGCGCTGGAAGAAGCCGGGCTCGAAGGGACGATCGGAAAGCGCGCCGTCGGCTCGTTCCATTATCACAAGCGCTTGAAGGATGGTTCGGTCGTCCTCTGCCGTGTCGACGTCTTCGCCTTCGAGGTCGGACGCGAACTCGATACCTGGCTCGAATGCAACGAGCGCCAGCGGCGCTGGTTCGATGCCAAACGCGCCATGAAGCTCGTGCGCGAACCGGAATTGAAGGCTTTGATCGGAGCCTTCGTGCGCCGGCTCGAGACCTGAGAAGAGGCGTTGCCCCTGCTTCGGCAGCAGGCGTGGAACGCGGAGCGAAGCTAGACCATTGGAAGGGGGGATCGTGCCGCACGGCGCGAGCGGCGATCAGCGCCTGTTTGGAAGAGGTGTCCTTTGCAGCAAAAGCAGAAGCGCATCGAGGATTACGGCCTCATCGGCAACACCCATAGCGCGGCGCTCGTCTCGCGCGACGGCTCGATCGATTGGCTCTGCCTGCCGCGCTTCGATAGCGCCGCGATCTTCGCCGCGCTCCTGGGCGATGAGAGCCACGGCTCGTGGTGCATTTGCGCCAAGGGCAACGATGCCCGCATCTCGCGGCGCTATCGGCCCGGAACGGCCATCCTGGAGACGCGTTTCGAGACCGACAGCGGCGCAGCGACGGTGATCGATTTCATGCCGCCGCCGGAGGACGAATTCGTCGACGAAATCATCCGCTTGGTGCGCGGCGATGAAGGTGTGATCGAGATGGCGATGAGCGTGCTCTTCCGCTTCGATTATGGCCGGCTCGTGCCGTGGCTCGAGCGCTCGGTCGAGGGCATCGTCGCGATCGCCGGCCCCGACGCAGTGCGGCTCTACACGCCGATCGAACTCGTCAACAAGGATTGGAAGACGCAGGCGGCATTCACCGTCCATGAAGGTGAATACGTGCCCTTCGTCCTCACCTGGTATCCCTCGCATCGCGTGCCGCCGGCGGTGCGCGACGCCGTCGCGCTGCTCCGCCGCGTCGAGCAGCGCTGGCAGGAGTGGAGCGCGCGCAACAGCTATGAGGGGCCGTGGCGCGCTGAGGTCGAGCGCTCGCTCATCACGCTGAAGCTGCTGACCTATCGCCCGACCGGCGGCATCGTCGCGGCGCCGACCACCTCGCTGCCCGAAGCCTTGGGCGGCGTGCGCAATTGGGATTATCGTTTCTGCTGGATCCGCGATGCGACCTTGACGCTCTACGCGCTCCTCACGTCGGGCTATCAGCACGAAGCGATCGCCTGGCGCGAATGGCTGCTGCGCGCCGCCGCCGGCTCGCCCAAGGATCTGCAGATCATGTACGGCCTCCATGGCGAGCAGCGCCTCATCGAGCTGACGCTCGATTGGCTGCCCGGCTTCGCCGGCAGCCGGCCAGTGCGCATCGGCAATGCCGCCTATTCGCAGCTCCAGCTCGATGTCTATGGCGAGCTCGTCGGCTCGCTGCACGCCGCGCGCCGCTTCGGCATCGGCGCCAGCGACGCCGCCTGGGAACTGCAGCTCGTCATCATCGAACATCTCGAGCGCATGTGGCGCGAGCCCGACGAAGGCATCTGGGAGGTGCGCGGGCCGCGGCGGCATTTCGTCCATTCGAAGCTGATCGCATGGACCGCTTTCGACCGCATGATCGCCAGCGCGCGGATGTTCGGGCTTAAGGGCCCGGTCGATCACTGGACGAAAGTCCGGGACGCGATTCATGGCGATATCTGCGCCAACGGCTTCGATGCCGAGTGCAATAGCTTCGTGCAGTATTACGGCGCCACCCATGTCGACGCGGCGCTGCTCTTCATCCCGATCATCGGTTTCCTGCCGCCCGACGATCCGCGCGTCGTGGGCACCGTTGCCGCGATCGAGCGCGAGCTGATGCAGGACGGGCTCGTCTGCCGCTACCGCACGCGCGGCGAGGTCGACGGGTTGCCGGGCGGCGAGGGCGCGTTTCTCGCCTGCAGCTTCTGGCTCTGCGATGTCTATCAGCTCATGGGGCGCACCGAGGATGCGCGCGGCTTGTTCGAGCGTCTCATAGGCTATGCCAACGATCTCGGCCTCCTCGCCGAGGAATACGATCCGCGCGCCGGCCGCCAACTCGGCAACTTCCCGCAGGCTTTCTCGCATGTCTCGCTGATCAACACGGCGCATGCGTTGAGCGCGGGCTCGGTCGGCGCCTCCGAGCAGCGCGCCGCCGGCGAGCGCGACACGGTCAAGGATCGCGCCTGAGCGTGGTGCTCGTATCGGCGCCATCCCGCCGCGATATTCCGGGCCGGCGGCTTCTTAACCAATCAGCAACCGCCGCGACCTAACGTGGCAGCGGAGTTTCGTCCGCATGTCTCGGCATGTCTTGGCCATGCACGGCCGTCTCGCGGCCTTGCCGCAGTGATCCTCTTCAACCGCGGTGCTCGACGGCCCTTCGATGACTGACTCCCTGCAGCCGACCTCACCCGCGCTTCCGGCCTCGACCGTCGGCGAAACCGCGCGCGAGACGCGCGGCTCGTGGCTTGCCGATCCGCTGATCCTGGTCTACGCGGCGACGCTTTTCGCCAGCGCGTTCCTCTTGTTCTGGCTGCAGCCGCTCGTCGCGAAGATGCTGTTGCCGCGGCTCGGCGGCGCGCCCGCGGTGTGGAACACGGCCTTGATGTTCTTCCAGCTCGTGTTGCTCGCCGGCTATCTCTATGCGCATGGGCTGAGCCGCTGGGTCGCGCTCAAGACGCAGCCTTGGCTGCATGCCGCGGTGATCTTCGTGGCTTTCACCTTCTTGCCGCTCGGTGTCGGCGCTGGTGCGCCCGCCGGCGACGACGCGCCGGTGCTGTGGCTCTTGGAGAAGCTCGCGCTCAATATCGGCGTGCCGTTCTTCGCGCTCTCCGCGTCGGCGCCGTTGTTGCAAGCCTGGTTCGCGCGCACCGGCCACCGCCATGCAGAGGATCCGTATTTCCTCTACGGCGCCAGCAATCTCGGCAGCTTCGTCGCGCTGATCGGCTTCCCGCTGCTGTTCGAGCCCTGGCTCACCGTCGCCCGGCAGAGCCGGCTCTGGCTGCTGCTCTTCGTTGCGTTCGCCGCTTTGCTCGGCCTTTGCGCGCTGCGCTCGCCGCGCGCGGCGCTTGCCGCCGCAACAGCCGCGCCCGCCCTTGCATCATCGCGCACCGCCGCGGCGTGGCGCGAATGGCTGCTCTGGATCGCGCTCGCCTTCGTGCCCTCGAGCCTGTTGCTCGGCGTCACCTCCTTCATCACGACAGACGTCGCCTCGGCGCCGCTGCTCTGGATCGCGCCGCTCGCCCTTTATCTCTTGTCCTTCGTGATCACCTTCGCGCGCCGCCCGCTGCTCCCGGTTTCCTGGTCGCTGCTCGGCCAGGCGGGCGCGATCAGCATCGTATTGCTATTGCTGCCACTACCGGCCCCGGCACTCGCCGCCGTGATTGCCGCGCATTTCGCCGCCTTCTTCCTGACCGCGCTCGTCTGCCATGGCGCGCTTGCCGCGCGCCGCCCGGCGGCCGCGCGGCTCACCGAGTTCTATATCTGCATGTCCCTGGGCGGCGCGCTCGGCGGCATCGCCAATGCGCTGATCGCGCCGGTCGTCTTTTCGGGCGCTTACGAATATCCGCTCGCTCTTGTGCTCGCTTGCGCGCTGCGCCAGGCGGCGAGCGCCACGCCGCAACGCGTCGGCTGGCGCGACATCGCGGCGCCGCTCGCTCTCTTCGCGATCGTGCTGGCCATTCTTCTCGGCTGGGATGCGCTCGGCGAGAGCGCGCCGCCGCTCCAGGCCCTCGGTCTGATCCTGCCGCCGCTCAGCGTCGTGTTCTTCCGCGGCAATGGCGTGCGCTTCGCTCTCGCCGTCGCGGCTGTGCTGGTGCCCTTCATGGTCGCGCATAACAGCCCCGGCCTGCTGCACCAGGAGCGCAGCTTCTTCGGCGTCTATCGCGTGAAACTCGATCCCGCTGCACCAATCATCGATCTGATCGACGGCACCGTGCTGCATGGCGCCGAGGCGACCGATCCGGCGCGCTGGCGCGACCAGCTCAGCTACTACAATCAAGCCGGCCCGATCGGGCAGTATTTCGCGGCGTTGCGCGCGGCCGCGCCCGGAGGTGAGCGTATTGGCGCAATCGGGCTCGGCACGGGCACGCTCGCATGCTATGGGCGAGCGGGCGACGACTGGACCTTCTACGAGATCGATCCGGCCGTCCTGCGGCTCGCCCAGGACACGCACTATTTCCACTTTCTCGAGCAATGCGGCAACGACCGCGTCGTTCTCGGCGATGCGCGCGTCGCGCTCACAAGCGAGCCGCCCGCGCGCTACGACCTGCTGATCCTCGACGCCTTCAGCTCCGATGCGATACCGATGCATCTCCTGACGCGCGAGGCGCTGCAGCTCTATCTTGCCAAGCTCGCCCCGCACGGCACGATCGTCATGCATATCAGCAACAGCCATCTGAAGCTCTGGCCAATGCTCGACGATCTGGCGCGGCAGCTCGGCCTCGCCACGCGCCACCAGCTTTTCATGCCGAGCGCGGCGCAGATCGCCGCCGGCGCCCGCGCCTCCGAATGGATTGCCTTCGCGCCCGCGGATGGCGATCTCGCCTTCCTCGACGGCTCGACGCCTGGCTGGCGAAACGAGCATCCGGCGGCCGATGTCGTCGGCTGGAGCGATGATTTCTCCAACCTGCTGAGCGTCATTCATTGGTGACTGCAGCCCCTAGCAGTTTTCCGTGTGGACGCGGCGGCCGCTCTGCCAAAGCTCGAAGCCGTGATGAACGGTTAGGGCATAGACGCGGCGCGCGAATTCCAGCGCGGTGTCGTCGTCCTCGGCTTGAAAGCCCTGACCCGGCGAACTGATTCGGCAGTCCGGGCTCAGAAAGTAAAGTCGATACTCCATCTGGCTGGCCCTCTGGCGTTTCGTGTCGCACCCTACGAAAGCCAGGCCGCTGTCTTGAGTTGCAGCCGAGGCGACACTCCCCAGGATTTCCAAAGTTGCGCATCGTCGAGCGGAGATGCGTCATATTTTTGCCCAACCAGCTGGGAGGCTGGCGCGAACGCGGCTTTCGGCTTCGGCTTCGCAATTCGCCTCAGCCGTTTCGCCCCGCATTCATGTTCGCCTCGCATCTTCGTCGCCGCGGCCGGCGCCGGCAACGCGACAGAGGCATCTACAAAGCAACCAAACGGCCGCGAGAACACTTCTCTCGCATAATCGATCCTGAGAGAGAGGAGTTTTGCGATGCGTGTTAGTCTTCTGACGGTGGCGAGCCTGGTCGCTTTTTCAACCGCGGCGATGGCGGCGGATCAAACGATCCGCTCCGACGAGCTGCGGGCGAGCAAGGTCATCGGCTCGAGTGTCTACGATCGGAACAACGAGAAGATCGGCTCGGTGCAGGACATCATTCTCGGCACCGGCGGCAAGGTCGATTCCGTGGTGATCGATGTCGGCACGTTCCTCGGCATGGGCGGCAAGAACGTCGCCGTCAAACCCGGCGAGATCAAGACCGATCACGACCGGCTGACGTTGGATATGACCAAGAACCAGCTCAAGCAGGCGCCGAACTTTGCGCTGAGCGATCGCAACACCGGTGCCGGCCAGAGCGCCTCGGCGCCGGAAGGCGGGCGCGTCACCAATCCGCATTGATCGAAACGGCGGGACGGGAGCGCGTCGCGATCCCGTCCCGCCGATCCTTCAGCGGCTGGTGCGGCGGCGGATATGGCCGCCACCGATCCTGATGACTGGGCAATGCTAATTAATCGATCTGAAGCTATTTTAAATGTTTCAGTAACCTCTAGCGCCGAAACTGTGCTCCTACTCTAGGAGGCAAAATCCATGATGCAGTTTCTTAAGCGCTTGGGGAACGACGAGGCGGGAGCCACCGCCATCGAATACGGCCTGATTGCCGCGCTCATTGCGGTCGCTATCATCGCCGGTGCTACCACGGTCGGCACCAATCTCGGTACGACGTTCACGACCATCGGCGGCAAGCTCTAATTTGCCTGCTCGGGCCTAGTCGCTTGGTGTGGTTGATGGCCCCGCTGCCTCTGGCAGCGGGGTCTCTCTTTGCGCGCGCGGCGCGCGGGATTCGGATACTGCGCAGGTCGTTTGAAAAACAAAGCTCTTTGGGGAGCAGAACGGCGCAATACAACTTTTCGTTTGGTTTGCGCGCCGAACCGGGCGTGCCGGCGATTTAAGTAGCGTCGCGATCGCTGCGGTGATCGCGCTCGCCATTCCGGGGAATGGCGTGTGCAAGCAGCCGAGCCTGCCCGCTTCGACGGGGCATTTCCCCCGCGAAGCAAGGCCGGGCCGGCTCCATATTTGGCTCTACAATCATCGATGGTTCAGGCAGCGTTGGCGAGGGTCGTCGCAACCTTTGCGAAGATGGCCGAGATCGCAGTGCCGAGCGTGGTGACGGCGGCAATGAGAACGACCGTGACGAGCGTAAGTAGAACTGCGTATTCCGCGGCCGACGCGCCGCTTTCATCCTGGAAAAACCTGAGTGCAAATTTCTTCACGAGCTTTGTCTCCATGTTCGCTGGCGAAAGCCGAATGGCAGCCGCATGAACAAGAACCGGAAGCAAAGAGAACAATGTTAGAATTATTTTTACCGAATGCGTTTTCTTCAATAGATCTCAGGCCGATACGAAATGTTGCAGTGTGCTACTCATCGGTTTTTCGGGCGTGTTGCTGGCGCTTAACTTCGATTTAGCCATTCTTTATATAGCTTTCTGAGCATCAGCCGCGGAGATGAAACCAATGTCGCAACGCAGGACCGTAGAGACCGTCCTCAACATGACGATGGTTTGCGTGTGGGTCGCCGCCGGCGCGCTCCTCGCGTACTTATCGACGCTGCTGAACACCCACTCGCAGTATCTTGCTTTCCTTCCCGGCATCATCTTGTGCAGTCGTTTCTACGATTTCGCCTGCGCCGTGCTGGCGGAAATCCTGAGCACGCTCGCGCTCTGGGACTGGTTCGTCCCGCCGGCGGGCTTCGCTCTGCCGAGCAACGACGAGATCGGCCATCTCCTCGGCTTTGTCCTTGTCGCATCGTTCTTGTGTTGGGTCGCGCGCCGCGACCGGCGCTCGAATGCCGAATTGACGAAAGAGAATTTCGAGCTCGGTTACAGAGTCTCGTTCCTGCTGCGCACCCTGCAGGGATCGGGCGTCGCACGATGAAAGAGGCGACATTCACCGTGCTCGATCTCGAACAGTTCGTGCCGTTTCGGTTGTGGCATCTCAGCGCCCGGATGACGAAGGCGGTCGGCCGGATCTACGCCGAGCGCTTCGGCGTCGCCGCCGCGGAGTGGCGCGCGCTGGCGGTGTTGGGCCGCAGCGGCCCGATGACCTTTAGCGAACTGCAAGAGCGTGCCGCGATGGACAAGGTGCGGGTCAGCCGCACGATCACCACGCTGATGCAAAAGGACTACATCAGTCGCGAGGTCGACCCGTTCGACCGCCGCCGCATCACCCTCGCGCTGACCGAGGCCGGCAAAGCGGTCTACAACGAGATCGTTCCCCATATTCTTTCGGTTGAGCGCGACATCCTTGCGTCGCTCACGCCGGATGAGCGCAGCGCCTTGGGCCAGCTGATCTCGAAGCTCGAGGACCAGATGGCGGCCGTCGGTCCGGCCGAAAACGAAGAGCCTTGAGGGCGAGGCGAGGTCGGCGCGATCGATGTCTGCCTAGTGCCGCGCGCGCTTGTTGCGCAACGCCTTGAGGGCGTGACGCTCGGCTTCGATCTCGGTCTGGGTGCGCACGCCCATGCGGCGGAACAGCGGCAGCGGCGGGCACCAGCCTTGCAACGCGTGTTGCAACAAGAACGCGCCGACGATGCCGGGCAGCAAGAACCATGCGCGGTTTGCGGTGAGCCCGAGCACCACGGCGCCGACGCTGACGGACGCGGCGTTGGCTTCGAGGGTCCGCTCGATATCCCATTCGCGGTCGAGTTCGGCAAGACGCGCGTCGATCTCCTGCGGATGCGCGGTGAAGTACTGAATGTTGCTTTCCGTGTTGCGTCGGATTCTCCGGTTCACCGCGTCTTGCGTTTGCGCGGGAACCCGGCCTGCCGTTGATTGCATGGCTGTTCTCCTCGATGCAACCAACTTTGCCGCTGCCGGATCGTTCCTCCGGTCGGCCGGCAAGGCACCAGCTCCTGTAAGAAGCGCAGCTTAAGGCTACCTGGCGCGAATGATCGCCCCGCTCGCGCAGCGCGCGCGGAAGCGTGCGAGCTTATTTCGTCCAGCTCAGGCGGTTGATGAGGAAGCCCTCCGGCTTCATGTGGTTGTTGTCGACGGCGATGTCCTTGCTGACGACCAGCACCGCGGGCAGCTCGACCAACGGCATGCCGTAGCGCTCTTCCGTCACGCGATCGAAGATCTGCTTGTAGATCGCCTCGCGCTTGGCGAGGTCGAGCTCGTGCGCCGCCTGGTCGGTCCAGTCCGCGAGCTGCTTGTCGCCAGTGTAGTTGCGCGAGCTCGGCGCGTAGAAGAATTGCGTGGTGTTGTCGACATCGGGTGCGCCGCCGCCATTGTCCCAGAGCGTCACCTGGGTTTGCGCCTTGCCTTCGCCGCGCTTGGTCTGGAAGACATTGATCGTGGCGCGCTCGACATCCGCGCGCACGCCGACCTTCCTGAGATCCCCGGCGACCGCCTCGGCGACCGGAATGCCCTGACCCCAGGAGAGCAGCGTCAGATCGAAGCCGCCCGCAAGCCCGGCATCGGCGAGGAGCTGCTTGGCATGCGCCGGATCGTAGGCGACCGGTTTCGCCGTCCAGGCGCATCCGACATGCTCTTGCCGGCACATCGCCTCCATCCGCGGCTGCGCCGCGAATTCCGGCGGCAGCAGCGCCTGCCGCATCGCCTGCACGTTGATCGCCGCGAGCAGGGCCTCGCGCACGCGCTTGTCCTTGAAGAAATGGACGCCCGAGCGGTCGGCGCTGTCGAAGAAGATGTAGTCGAAGGAGATCGTCGGCGCGACGACGATCTTGTAATTGGGATTCTGCGCGGCGACGGCTTTCGCCTGGTCGTAATCGACATGGAAAACGAGGTCGAGATCGCCGACCATGATCTTGGCGAGCCGTGTCTGCGCGTCGGGGATGGTCGAGACCTCGATCCGGCCGATCTTGCCGGCGGGCTCGTAGCCGCCCCAATTGTAATCGGGGTTCTTGACGAGAACGATGTTGCCGGTCGCCGGATCGAAGGTTTCGACCTTGTAGGGTCCGGTACCGATGGGATGGAGGCCGAACGTCGTCGGATCGGCAAGCTTGGCGCGCACATGCTCGGGCACGATCTGCGGGCTGCCCCAGAGCCGCGCCAGCATGATGGCGGAGGGCTCCTTCGAAAAGACACGCACGGTGTAGGGATCGACCTTGTCGACATGATCGATCCAGCCGAAGCGCGCGTCCTTGAACAGGAAATTGTTCTTGGGATCGGTCGCGTATTGGAAGGAGAAGACCACGTCGTCGGCGGTCATCTCGCTGCCGTCGGTAAATTTGACGCCGTGGCGGAGCTTCAGCTCCAAGGTTTTGTCATCGATCTGCTTCCAGCTCTCGGCGAGCTGGCCGTGATAGGTCTTGGTCGCGACGTCGTAGGAGACGAGCGTGTCGAACACCGCGCGGTCGATGAGATTGGCCTCGGG
>Ga0134128_10010360_pt1 | contig 11168 bp, 9 predicted proteins | sample KB31754_FD_96462 | JGI IMG/M metagenome (GOLD analysis project Ga0134128, IMG submission 96462) | Terrestrial soil microbial communities with excess Nitrogen fertilizer from Kellogg Biological Station, Michigan, USA - KB3-175-4 | ecosystem: Environmental > Terrestrial > Soil > Unclassified ...
CCGCTTGCTATTCCTTCCATGGTGGCGATCCGCACCACCTGGGTGTCGGTACCACCGCGCGCCAATGCATCTTCCAGCGACCCCGCATGGCGGTCCATCTGCTCGACGTGCTTGAGCAGGCCCTTCGCCTCATGACGGACCACAATGCCCTTGCGGCTGCGATCGAACAGTTTCACGGCAAGCAGCGATTCAAGCCGGCCAATCTTTCGACAGACGGTGGAATGATCGAGCTTCAGGCGCTTGGCCGCCGCATGCACGCTGCCTTGGCGCGCGACTTCCAGGAATATCTTCAGGTCGTCCCATCGGGCCGCACTGGAGGCTATTTGCGTCGATCTAATCTGCATGGGCAGTTCCCCACCGAACTCCTACAACATTTGAGCACTGGGTGGTGCAAAATTACACAATGGGGTTGGCTAATTTGCATGATTACCTAGGCGGGCTTTCAGAGCCCGCGCATGCAAATATTGTCGACCGATGTAGCCATTATTGGCGGCGGTGCCGCCGGCTGTTACGCAGCCCTTGATCTGCGCAAACGCGGCATCGAGCCACTCATCATTTGCAAGGGCCTAGTCGGCAAGAGCGGTGCCTCGCTTTTTGCCGGCAATCTGGTGATTTCGGGCCGGGCGCTCGGCAACAGCGAAGAAAACGCCCGCAACACCGCTGAATTCCTGATCAAATACCACAACCAGTTCCTGATCGATCAGGAGTGGGCGCGGCGATGCGGCGCGTGGATCGAGCAGGTCTACTATCCGGAACTCGAGGAGCTCGGTCTATATTTCCGACGCGACGACGACGGCAACGTCGTGACCAGCCCGGGTGCGATACGAAGCATCGCCGCAAATGTGCAGGGCAATTCCGGCGTGCCGTTCATGGATCTGCGGCGCAAGCAAATCCTGCGAGCCGGCATCCCGAAACTCGAGGAAACTGTCGCTACCGCACTCTTGCGCAATGCTGACGGTGCCGTTGGCGGTGTGTTCTGCCTCGACTACATGACCGGCGAATACATCGCAGTGCAGGCACGCGCGGTTGTGCTCGCGACGGGCTATTCAGACCGTCTCCATCAAAGGTCCACAGGCACGCGGGAAATGTCGGCGGATGGTGTTGCAATGGCGTGGCGCGCCGGCGCCACGCTGGTGAACATGGAGATGCAGTGGTGGCACACCAACGACATTGCCGATCCGCCATGCTGGCAGCGAATGCAGGTTTATCCGAACCCGATGCTCGGGTCGAACAAGTCGGCGCGAATGGTCAACTCGCTCGGCGAGGAATTCTTCAACCAGCAGCAGGACGATCCGCTTGCCTTTGGACCCTACACCGTCCAGCTCAAGGCGCTCGCCAAGCAAGTGCGCGCAGGCAAGGCGCGCTACGATGGCGGCTACTATGCCGGCTTCGATCATTGCGACGCGGCGGAAGTTGACAGTTACACAACGTACGGAAAAGCCTACCGCCAGCTCGGGCTGCGGTTTCCGCAGCAATTGGTCGAGACTGCCGTGACCTCGCACTACCGGCAAGGCGGCGTCGACGTCGACACGACCTCGATGCGCTCCTCGGTTCCGGGGCTGTATGTTGCCGGTGGCGTCGGTGGCCACAGCAATGGATTGATCGGACTTGCGACTTACGACGGCAAAGTCGTTAGCGACGGTATCGCCCAGGATTTCGACGGGTTTTCAAGTGGTCCATTGCCTGCAAACGAATTGGATGCTGAACGGCGGCGCCTCGAGCGCCTGCGAAATTCATCCGGCACGCGCATAAGCCCTATCAAGCTCAAGGAAATGTTGCGCGGCATCATGTGGGACAAGGTCGGCGTCGAAAAGGACGCTGCGGGCCTGCAATCAGCGATCGAGGATATCGAACGGATCCGGCTTGATCTGCTGCCGGATATGGCGATCGCCAACCGCACACCGACTGCCAATTTCGAATGGCTCGATGCCATCGATGTCGTAAACATGGTCGATGCCTGCGACCTGATTGCGCGCTCCTCACTGCAGCGCAAGGAAAGCCGCGGACCGTTCTTCCGACGGGATTTCCCGGCAACCGACAACATCAATTGGCTTGTTGCCAACGTTGTCAGCAAATCCGGCAACAGCCTGCGCTTTGAGCAACGGCCCTACGCGCTTCCAATTTTCCGGCCGGGCTTCGACACCAAGAACAATTTGGAGGTCGGCTGGTGATGCCTGCGATCGCACCTGCTTCTGGCGCCAGCCAACTTGGCCAAGCCGAGAATCGCGACACACTTGCGTTGCGCAATACGCGGCTCACGCCGGGTGACACGATCGTTGTGCGTGTTCGCCGATACGATGGTGCGGATGCGCGCTATCAGTCGTTCAAGGTGCCCTATCGAAAATACATGCGCATTCTGGACGCGCTCAACTGGATCGCGGAAAACGAAGCGACCGATCTCGCGTTCCGATGGATATGCGGATCGAAGATGTGCGGCAGCTGCGCGCTTCGGATGAATGGGCGCGAGGTCCTCGCCTGCTGGGAAGCGGTTGAGCCGGTCATGACGATCGAGCCGCTGCGCAACCTTCCGGTCATTCGCGATCTCGTCGTTGACCGTGCGCCCTTTGAGGACAAAGTCGCCGCGCTCGAGCCGTGGCTCGAACGCAATGCGGCCTACGGCGGATTTCCGGAGCCGCTTTCACACAAGCAGATGAAGAATGCATCGAAGGCGCTCGATTGCATCGGTTGCATGTGCTGCTACTCGGCCTGCCCGGTGATCGGGCTTGGCGATCTGACCAATTTCGCGGGCCCCGCTCCGCTGGTTCAGCTTGGCCAAACCGCGCTCGACCCACGCAATAGCCCGGATAAGGTCCGGCGGTCGCTGGCGCTCACCGGCATTTTCAATTGCGTCTCTTGTTACAAATGCGAAGAGGCATGTCCTGCGGCGATCCCGATCGTCACCCAGGTCATCGAACCGCTAAAGGCAAAGGCTGCCGAACTCGTGCCGGCGATGGCGGGGCATGCGCGGTCACTGCGCGATATTGTGCAGTCGCGCGGATTTGTGGATCCGGGGGCACTTGTCCTGCGCGTCAAGGGCTTGAGCGCGCTCGCTAATTTGCCGCGGATCTTAAGGCTGCTTATCCGCGGCAAGATCAATCCGCTCAAAACGTTCCTATTCGTGAGAACGGCGGCTTCAGCGCCGGCACGTCGCCTGCTCAACAAAAAGGCAGCGGCCCCATGAAATTCGCCTACTATCCCGGGTGCTCGGCGCGCAGCACCTGCGCGGAACTCAATGTTGCGACGCATCGGGTGGCCGAAAAACTCGGGCTGGAGCTACTGCAACTGGAGTCCGCAACCTGTACCGGCGCGCGCGAATTGCGCGCAATCGATCCCGCTGGGTTTTACGCGCTGAACATCCGGATTCTCGCGCTGGCCGAGCGCGAATCAATGCCACTGATGACGGTCTGCAATACGTGCACCCTCAACCTCCTCGATGCGCATGCCGCTTTCGTCAGCGATGCCGATCTCGCAGGGGCGGTCAACGGCCGTTTGGCGGAAGAGGGGCTGAGCTATAGCGGCAGAACCAGGATCAGCCACTTCCTGTGGGTGCTGCACGAAGACATCGGAATGACGCGGCTGCGCGAGATGGTGGTCAATCCATTGACCGGCCTCTCCGTCGCGGCATTCTACGGATGCCACATCACGCGGCCACCGGCGCGGTATGGCTTCGTCGACTCCCGCAACAATATCGCGCTGGAAAGGCTCGCGGAGAGTCTTGGTTGCCGGCCGATCGAATACAGCGGGCGGACCGAATGCTGCGGATTCCATACCGCCGCACATGATGAGAAGGTCGCGATCAAGCTCACCGGGCAGCACATTCTGTCGGCGAAAACCGGCGGCGCGCAGGCCATGATCACGCCCTGCCCGCTTTGCCATACCGTACTCGACGGCTTCCAGCGTGAAATCGAGAAGGATCTGAAACAGGATCTCGACATGCCGGTCTTGCACCTGCCGCAGCTTGTCGGGCTGGCGCTGGGCCTCACGCCGGAAGAACTCAACATCGATCGGCACATGGTGCCGGCGGGCGCCGTGACAAATTTTGTGGCGAACACCAACCGGGGGTTGACGTGATCGCGTCTTGCTTCGGTTCGGTGATGGTCGGACACTGCCGACGGGGAGCGATTGGCGTACACGCCGATCGTGCCGCGTAATGATGGATACGTTGCTGCTGCTTGCCCTGAACGGGCTGATCTGGGGGCTGATCATCGCGCTGATCGCGCTCGGCTTGTCGATTATTTTTGGACTGCTCGATGTCATCAACATCGCCCACGGCGATTTCTTCATGGTCGGCACCGTGGTTGCCTGGTTTACGCTCGAATACACCGGGAATTTCTGGCTCGGCTTTGTCACCGCACCGCTCTTCGGCTTCATCCTGGGCGCGCTCATCCAGCGCACTGTGATCCAGTCGATCCGCGGTGCCGCCGCACTGTCGATCGTCGCGACATTCGGCCTGTCACTTATTCTCCAGGAAAGCGTGCGCATCGTATTCGGGCCGACGCCGCGCCGGATCCTGCCGCCCATTTCCGGCACGATTCCGCTGTTCGGTATCGAATACGACATCTACCGCATCTTTGCCGCCGCCCTGTCGATCGCTGCGCTCGCCGGTTTTTTCTATTTCCTGCAGTACACAAAGGTCGGCACCTGGATGCGCGCCGTGCGTCATGATCGTGACACCGCGATCGCCATGGGAATTCCGGCGCAGCGTGTCTACGTGCTCACCTTCGCGATCGGCTTTGGCCTTGCCGCCTTCGGCGGAGCCGTGGCGGCGCCAATTACCACCGTGGATTTTCGTGGCGGCGTCGACATCCTGCCGTTCTGTTTCATGGCGGTGATCATCGGCGGTCTCGGCAACTTGCCGGGCACGGCTGCCGCGGCGGTCCTGCTCGCGTTCATGGAAGGCGTCATTCAAAGCGTTGCGGACCCGACCGTCGCGCGCATTGCCTCGCTCGTACTGATGAGCGCGGTGCTGCTGCTGCGGCCGCAAGGCCTGTTCGGAGGGTTCGTCAGGTGACCGCCCGCAACATCGAGCGCGCGCTTTTTGCGGCCTTCGCAGCATTCATGCTGTCGGTGCCGTGGACAATCCCTGCGCTGCTCAGCGGTTTCTGGGTCAACCTCATCGCCGAGATCCTGATCTGGTCTCTTTTCGCAGCGAGCGTGAATTTACTGTTCGGTTATGTCGGCCTGCTGTCCTTCGGACAGGCGCTCTATTTCGGCTTCGGCATGTACGGCGTCGGAATCGGAATCGATCACCTGGGGCTGACATTCTGGCCCGCCTTTGGACTAGGCATTATTGCCGCCATGGCGATGGCGCTGGTGTCCGGCATATTGGCCGTGCGCCTGACCTGGCACTATTTCGCCATTATTACTGTCGTGTTCTCGCTGATCTTCTACTTCCTCGCGGTGAGCATGAAGTGGCTGACCGGCGGCGATGACGGCATCAACTTTTCAATGCCGCCGACGTTTACTTTCGGCAAGTCGGTCTGGAGCTTCACCGACCAGACCTTCCAGTATTTTTTCATCCTCGCGACCGTGACGCTGTGCTTTTACCTGATGCACCGGGTCGTGCGCAGCCCGCTCGGCAAGGCATTCCTTGCGATCCGCGACAACGACGTACGCGCCTCCTTGATCGGTCTCAATGTGTACCTGCTGCGGCTTGTCGCCTTCGTGATGGCAGGCTTCCTCGCCGGCGTCGCCGGCGCGCTGTTCGCATTTTTTGGCCGCTACGCGTCGGCCACCTACATGTTTTATCAAGTGTCCGGCGAGGCGGTAGTTTGGGCGATCGTCGGCGGCGCCGGCACGTTATTCGGGCCCATCATCGGCACCAGCGTTTTCATCCTGATCCGCGAATTGGTGTCCACGCATTGGGAACATCACGCGCTCATCGTTGGCTTTGTGGCGATCCTGGTCGTGAGACTTGCGCCAAAGGGTTTAGCCGGGCTTTGGGCCGATTGGCTTGAAAACCTAGAGAAACCTGCGGCTGACGGAATTGCCGTCAATACATTGAGGACCGAGCCATGAGCGCGCCGATCCTTGAAACCACAGGCCTGACGAAGCGCTTTGGCGGCCTGACCGCGGTCGACAACCTCAGCCTGACGCTGCCAAGCGGCCGCCTGCACGCCATCATTGGCCCCAACGGTGCCGGCAAGACGACGCTGTTCAATTTGATCTCAGGACTTCTGACGCCGAGCGCGGGGCGCGTGCTGTTCCGGGGCAAGGATATTACCGGCTTAAAGCCGCACGAGATCAGCCGGCTCGGCATCAAACGGACCCTGCAGATCAAGAGCGTATTCAATCAACTTAGCGTCGCCGACAATCTCTGGATCACGTGGGCGGCGTCCAACCGCGTGCTGCACCCCTTCCGCGCCGCGGCAGACGACAACGATGCGCGCCAACGGGTCGAGCGCACGCTGGAACAGACGGGGCTGACGGCTCTCGCCCGCCGCCCGGCAGGCACATTGTCTTACGGTGACGTGGCGCTGCTCGAAATCGGAATGGCTCTGATCTCGGATCCGCAATTGCTGCTGCTCGACGAGCCGACCTGCGGCATGAGCCCGGCCGAAACCGACCGTGCAGTCGAAAAAATCCGCGACATGGCGAAGAACATCGACATTATCATCATTGAGCACGACATGCCGGTCGTATTCGAGATTGCCGACGACATCACGGTGATGGCGCAAGGCGCGGTGCTTGCATCAGGAAATGCCGAGGAGATCGCGGCGGACGAGCGCGTGCGCGAAGCCTATCTCGGCCGTCCGGAAGACGAGGACTATGTCGAAGAGGCCGCGCATGCTTAGCCTCCAGGACGTCCACGTGCATATCGGCAAGCTGCACATCCTCCAGGGTGTCAGCCTCGACGTGAAGCCCGGTGAATCGGCCGCTTTGCTCGGCCGCAACGGCGTCGGCAAGACGACGACGTTACGCAGCATCATGGGCCTGGTCGCGCGTAGCCGTGGCGCCATCGCATTCGACGGTGACGACCTCTCGCGCTTGCCGCCGCACCTGATCCCGCGCAAGGGCATCGGCTACGTACCGCAGGGGCGCGGCATTTTCCCGACGCTGACCGTGCTGGAGAACCTCTGCATCGGACTTACCGGTAAACGTGACCCCGAGCGGGAAGAATACGTATTTTCCTGCTTCCCCCGCCTGAAGGAACGCCTCAAGCAGGCGGGGAGCACGCTTTCAGGCGGCGAGCAGCAAATGCTGGCGATCGCTCGATGCCTGATGATGCGGCCGAAGCTGATCATCCTCGACGAACCGACTGAAGGAATCATGCCGCGGCTTGTGTCGCAGATCCGGCGCGAAATCCACCGGATCAATCAAGCCGGCGTGTCGATTCTGCTGGTCGAACAGAACGTGGAAACCGCGCTCAAGCTATGCCCGCGCGTGTTCCTGATGGAGAAAGGCACCATCGTTTATTCCGGTGCCTCGCATGACCTGAAGTCGCAACCCGAAATCGTGCAGCGATACCTCGGGCTGTCCCAATAACAGTCAACAGGAAGGGGAGTAATATCATGGCAAAGAAGCTTTCCCGCCGCAGTTTCCTCGAATGTGCCTTGGCGGGCGGCGCGGCAGCCGGCACGGCCAACCTGACGCTGATGAAGGACGCTTTCGCGCAGGCGTCCGGACCGATCGTCATTGGACATCACTGCGATCTCACCGGTGTGATTTCGTCGTGGGGATACTGGCATGACAAGGCCGCCAAGGCGGCGGTCAAGATCATCAACGACGGCGGCGGCATCGCCGGCCGCAAAGTCGAACTGGCCACCGAAGACACCGAGTCGAACCCGGCCAGCGGCGCGCGCAAACTGCGCAATCTGGTGCAGCGGCTCAACGCCGAATTTGTTGTCGGCTCGGTGCATTCCGGCGTCATGCTCGCCGCGATCCCGATCGCGTCGGAGCTCAAGACGATCTACTTTTCGACCGGCGAGGCAACTGAGGCGACCGGATCAAAAGGCACGCGCTTTTCGTTCCGGACCGGCACCGACACGTACTCGATCGCCGCGGCAAGCCTTCCCTGGTGCGTGGAGAATTTCGGCAAGAAATGGACGATCATTTATGCCGACTACGCCTGGGGCCAGAGCACCAACCAGGAATCCAAGCACTACATCGAAAAGTCGGGCGGCAAAGTACTCAGCAGCATTCCGATTCCGCTCGATGCCAAGGATTTCGTGCCCTATCTGTCGCAGATTCCCGGTGAATCCGAAGTCCTGCTGCCGGCCTTTATCGGCTCGCTGTCGGTGGCCTTCTATACGCAGGCGAAGAATATGGGTCTCGACAAAAAGATGAAGATGTACTCCTCGTCGGCGAGCATAGAATCGATCGCCCCCGACGACATTCAGGGCGCGGCAGAAGGCGTGTATTTCTTCGAAAATTTCCCGCGCATGCTCAAAGCCAAGGATGATCCCTACCACAAGGAATTCATCAAGCTCATGGGCATGGATGAGGTCAACGCCCGCGAGATCGGCAGCCAGCGGGTCATGGACAAGAGCCATGGCTGGCAGGCCTGGGAAGACATTTTTGCAATCAAGCAGGCGATCGAGGCGTCCGGCTACAAGGGGCGCAAGGACGTCGAGGGCGTGATTCAGGCGCTCGAGGGCATGCAGATGAAGAACTCGCTCGCGCATCCGCAGGGCGACAAGATCATCCGCAAGGAAGACCACGTCGGCATCATCGACTGCTACATCAGCCGCGTGCAAAACGGAAAACTCGAAGTACAGAAGCGAATTCCCAAGGAAGAGCTTCTCAAGAACATGCCGCTGCGGCACAACCTGTCGCAGATGCCGGTGTAGCGATCCGTGGCGGCGGTGCCATGGCATCGCCGCCACCATTCCACAGCGCATTCGAAACATGTCCGGCTATCCGAAATTCAAGGCCTGCGCAGCCCACGTCGCGCCCGTTTTCCTCGATGCGCCGGCCACGATCCAAAAAGCCTGTTCATTGATCGCGGAAGCCGCTTGCGCCGGCGCACGGCTGATTGCGTTTCCCGAATCCTTTGTGCCGGGTTTTCCGCTGTGGGCACCGGTGCAGCCTCCCATCAAGAACCACGAGTTCTTCAAGCGGCTGGCAGCCAACTCGATTGAGGTTCCCGGCCCGGAGGTGTCGGCCCTTTGTGCCGCCGCGCGCGAGCACGCCATCACGGTTTCAATCGGAATCAGCGAACGTTCGCCGGTATCGGTCGGCTGCCTCTGGAATTCCAACCTGCTCATCGGCGACGACGGCGCCATTCTCAACCATCATCGCAAGCTGGTCCCGACCTTCTACGAAAAGCTGATCTGGGCCAACGGCGATGGCGACGGCCTGCGCGTCGCCGAAACCGGGATCGGCAAGATCGGAATGCTGATCTGCGGTGAAAACACAAATCCGCTCGCGCGGTATTCACTCATCGCGCAAGGGGAGCAGGTGCATATTTCAACTTACCCGCCGGTTTGGCCGACGCGGCCTTCCAACGAACCCGGGCGTTACGACCTTGCCGCCGCAATCCGCATCCGAGCCGGCGCCCACTCCTTCGAGGGTAAGGTATTCAACGTGGTGTCCTCGGGATTTTTGGACAAAGGCACACTGGATACGTTGCGCGGTATCGACCCTGAAGCCCGGGCAACGCTCGAACAGAGTCCGCAAGCCGTGTCGATGGTGCTTGGGCCGTCGGGCGAAATCATCAGTGATACGCTTTGCGAAACCGAAGGCCTGCTTTACCAGGACATCGACGTGGCTTTATGTGTCGAACCGAAACAGTTTCACGACGTTGTGGGCTACTATAATCGGTTCGACGTTTTTGATCTGAAGGTTACGCGCAAACGGCTGAACCCGATCGAATTTATCGAGGAATCGCCACATCTGGACGAGCATTAGACCGGCGGGCTGGGAGCGTCCATTTCATACTTTGGGCGATGCGCCCACGGACCTCGGGCTAAAGCCGATACCGTAATATATGCCGTGATTATGCACCGGATGCTTAAACGCATGTATTTGTGGGCGGCGCCTTCGACGGGGCGCTCGACCACAAGGACCTTGCGGAATTCGTGTCGCTATGACCTAAATCCCGCAGGGGCAAACCATAGTTGACTTTTGTCGGAACGAATTAGCCGAACCGACCGGCCCATAACAATCCAACAAGTTCTGGGAGAACCCATCATGAAAAACCCTTTCGATTCCATCGTGCCTGACCGCCGCTCGCTCTTGAAAGGCGCTGCAGCGATCGGCGCACTGCAGGTCGCCTCACCTTTTGTCATTCCCGTTCGAGCGGCCGACAACATCAAGATGGGAATGGTCGACCCCTTGACCGGCGTCTACGCCGCGCCTGCCGGCAATGAAGTCATGGGCGCCAAACTTGCCGTGGACCAGATCAATGCCAAGGGCGGCGTCATGGGCCGGCAAGTCGAGCTGCTGGTCGAAGACTCAGCCAATGACGTCGGCACCGGTGTGCAGAAGGCCCGCAAGCTGATCGAACGGGATAACGTCAACTTTATCATCGGCGATGTGAACTCCGGCATCGCCGCGGCAATCGCTCAAGTGACGGCGGAAAAGAAGGTTCTGCACGTCGTCTCCGGCGGTCACACCGATTCGATCACCGGTTCCGACTGCCATTGGAACGTCTATCGTGTCTGCAACACGACGCGCATGGAAGCCAACTCGGTCTCCGATTTGCTCTACAAAAAGTACGGCAAGAAATGGCATTTCATAACGCCGGACTACGCTTTCGGTCACACGCTCTACGACGCATGCATCGCGAACCTGAAGAGGCTCGGCGGCACAGTGACCGGCAACGAGCTTACCCCGCTCGGCACCACGGATTTCTCCGCTTACCTGATCAAGGCACGCGCTGCGAATCCCGACGTTCTGATCTTGCTGGTTCAGGGCTCGGATATGATCAACTGCCTCAAGCAGATCGTGCAGTTCGGTCTCGACAAGCAGATCCATGTTGCTGGCACCCAGCAAGAACTTGAATCGCTGGCCGGCCTGCCACCAGAGGCACGCATCGGCATCTGGATGTTCGAGTGGTACTGGAAACAGCCAGGCGTTCCACACGTCGCGGAATTCGTCGCCGATATCCGCAAGCGCAATGGCGGCAAGGTCCCCACCGCGCGCCACTGGTTTGGCTACACCTCGGTAATGACATTCGCGCACGTCGCGAACCAGCAGAAATCGCTCGACGCCGTGAAACTCGCACA
>Ga0134128_10010363_pt1 | contig 11168 bp, 7 predicted proteins | sample KB31754_FD_96462 | JGI IMG/M metagenome (GOLD analysis project Ga0134128, IMG submission 96462) | Terrestrial soil microbial communities with excess Nitrogen fertilizer from Kellogg Biological Station, Michigan, USA - KB3-175-4 | ecosystem: Environmental > Terrestrial > Soil > Unclassified ...
CAGCAAGATCTTTGCGCTTGCCGACGATCATGCCGGCGGCGTCTGGATCGCCACCGAGCAAGGTCTGGATCACCTCGACCTGCGCTCGAACACGATTCGTCACGTGGATACCGGCAGCGAAGCCGCGCCGCGCGATTTCACCGTGATGCAGGATCGCGCCGGCAACCTGTGGCTGGGCAACAACAACGGCCTGTTCGTGCGCCAAGCCGGCAGCAGCCACTTCGTGCGCCCGGAGCATCCCGCCGGCACGGTGGCCACCGTCCTCGAGAACCAGGTCTGGGCCATCCACGAGGACAAGGCCGGTCGCCTGTGGGCAGGCAGCGGCCAGGCTGGCGCGGTGTTCCGCGACACCGAGGGTCAATGGCATCCGGTACCGGAGTTCAGCGGCTACCTGAAGGGTGCCCAGCAGGCCACCGTACGCGATTTCCTGGAGGTTTCGGCGGACACGATGTGGATCGCCACGGATGGCGCCGGCGTACTGGCCTACAGCCCCGGCGACGCGCATCCACACATGATCGAACACGACCCGGCGATCGACTCGTCGTTGCCCGGCGACTCCGTGCGGGCCCTGCTGGCCGATCGCGCGGGCAATGCCTGGGTGGCCACCGATCTCGGCCTGGCCCGCACCCATCCCGGCGCCCGCAGCGCCTTCGCCGTGCTGCCGTCGCCACTGGGACAGAACACGCTGAGCGACACCAGCGTGCGTGGCCTCTACGTCGACAGCCGCGGGCTGATCTGGGTCGGGCTGGGCTCGGGCCGCATCGACGTGATCGACCTCAAGGCCGGGCGCATGAGCCATCTGCACCTGGGGGGCAGCCAGACCCATCGCGACGTCCAGTCCTTTGTCGAGACGGCGGACGGCTCGATCTGGGTCGGTACCCAGGGCCTGGCGCAGATCGACCCGGTCACGTTCGCGATCCGCCCCTCGATCCTGCCGGCGCTGGAAAACGTGCCGGTGCTGAACCTGCAACGCGACGGCAACCGCCTGCTCATCGGCACCTATGACGGCCTCTATCGCTACGACACCGGCACCGGCGCGCTGGATCACGTCAAGCACGATCCGAACGACCCCTCCAGCCTGGCCAACGATACCGTGCGGCAGATTCTGCGTGTCGGCAGGCAGTGGTGGTACAGCACGGCCCGTGGCATCAGCATCGCCGACAACACGCATGATCACCGCGGCTTCCGCACGCTGACCCATCGCCGCAACGATCCAGCCAGCCTGCCGGGAGACTCCATCAGCGCGGTCATGGTGGATCCCAAGGGCAACGTCTGGGTCAGCACGTCGGGCGGACTGGCCGCGAGCACCAGCCGGGAACCCTGGCGCTTCTCCAGCATCGGCGTGAGCCAGGGACTGACCAGCGACAAGGTCAACAGCGCGCTGAGCGACGACCTGGGCCACATCTGGGCCAGTACTACCAGCGGCGTTTCAGTGATCGATGCGCGTACGCGTGCCGTGCGCAACCTGGGTCCCCGCGACGGATTGCATATCCGCAGTTATCACTATGCCGACGCCGCCGCCCGCGCGCCGGATGGCGCACTGATGTTCGGCGGCCTGGGCGGACTGACCGTGATCCGCCCGCAATGGCAGCCCGTAGCCGGCCCGAAGGCGCCGTTGTCGATCACCCATGCCGTGGTCGGCAACCTCGTGCTGCCGTTCGGCAAGCTGCCTCGCGATGGCGCGGTCATCGGGCTCGATCCGGACAACCGCAATCTGCGCATCGACTTCTCGTTGCTCGATTACCGGGCGCCGGGCGAAACCTCGTACGGCTACCGGATGGATGGCGTGGACGACACCTGGGTCGACATCCCCAAGGGTGCGCTGCCCAGCGCGAATTACACCAACCTGGCGCATGGTCGCTACACGCTTTACCTGCGCGCTTCCACCCACGGCATGTATCCGCAAACCATCCAGGCCCATCTGCTGATCAGGGTTGCTCCGCGCTGGTACGAGACCTGGTTCAGCAAACTGGCCGCGGTCGCGTTGCTGATCGCCCTGGTGATGCTGCTCGTACACCTGCGCACGCTGTATCTGCGTCGCCAGGCGGCGCAACTGCTGCGGCAGATCAACGAGCACACGCGCGACCTGCGCGCCGCCAACCAGCGTCTCGACGAGCTGGCCAGCACCGATGGGCTCACCGGCATTTACAACCGTCGCCGTTTCCTGGAGCTGGCGCGCACGCAGCGTGACCAGGCACGGGAACGCTCGGTCTGCATCGCCCTGTTCGACCTCGACCGCTTCAAGGCGATCAACGATACCCACGGGCATCTTGCCGGCGATGCCGTGATCCGCGGCGCGATCGAGGTGATCAAGCAGCACTGTCGCCAGGGCGATCTGCTGGGGCGCTACGGTGGTGAGGAATTCGTGCTTTGCCTGCCCGACACCAGCATGCCGCAGGCGCGGGAAATCGCCGAGCGCATCTGCAGGGCCATGGCCGACAATGCGGTGGACTACAACAGCCAACCGATCCGCGTGACGGTCAGCATCGGTGTCGCGGCACTGCGCCCGGGCGAATCCATCGAACAATGGCTTTCGCGCGCCGACAAGGCGCTTTACGAAGCCAAGCGCGACGGCCGCAACCGCTGCGCCGTCGCCGGCTGAACCAGTAAGAAATCATGGGACGTCCGACGCGGTCCCGTTTCTCATCGCATATTGTCGATAGAGACCGTAGCTCACGCCGCAAAATCCGGTAAGCGCCGCGGGAATCAGCAGAGTACGTTCCTGCATCACCCGGAACGACATGGCCCCAGCCGCGCTGCCGGTCATGAAGCTGGCGGCGACCACCATGCAGACGCGCAGACGCAGCTTGTCCACCGGCAGCCGCCGCAACATGTGACCGATGTAGATGCCCAGATCGGTAAAGATGCCGGTGACGTGGGTGGTGCGAATCACCGCGCCGCTGTAGGCACTGACAATGCCGTTCTGCAACCCCATGCCCGCCGATGCAAGGTACAGGCCCGCGGAATTCGAAGCCTCGAGCAAGGGGACGGCGGCGACCAGCAGCAGCGACTCCAGCACCAGCGCCAACCCGTAGCGGCGACCGAGCTTCAGCGTACTTTGCTGCACGATCATTCCACTCAGCGTGGCGCCGAACACGAACGCCGCAATCGCGAGCGCCCAGTGAACCGCCTCGCTGTCGCCGGAATTGCCAAGTGCGATGCCAAGCAGGCTGGCATTGCCGGTCATGTTGCTGATGGACTGATGCCGAAAGCCGAGATAGCCCGCCGCGTTGACCATGCCCGCGATGAACGCGAGGATGCCGGTACCGTACCAGGCCCAGCGTGGCAGCTGGCGCAATACCGGCACGGTCTCAGTCCCTGATCGGCTGGATCGCTATGTCCGGCACGTCGCCGATCACATCGGCGCCCTTCGGCGGCACGAAGGTGAAGCTGCCCACCGGCAGCGATGGATTGCGCTGCCAGTCCGAAAAGCTGATGTCGGTGGTCGAACCGAGCTGGTCGCGGAAGGCCATGCGGGCAAGACCCTTGTCATCGAAGCCGAGATCGACATAAGCGAACTGCGGGTCCTTGCTGGTCGAGGTCAGCCGCAGCCAGACCAGGCCATCGCGCTCGCCCCGTTCGCTGGCCTTGAACTCCCTGTCCAGCTGCTTGAGATCGGTCAGCACGGTCAGCGGACTGTGCGCCTCTTCGGTATTCTGCTTGCGCACGGTCACCTGCTCGAGGTCGGGGTCGTACATCCAGACCCGGCCGCCATCGGCCACGATGGTCTGCTTGTACGGCGCCAGGGTGTCCCAGCGAAACTCCCGCGGCGCTTCCAGGGCGAGCGTGCCGGAGCTGGTCTTGGCCTCCTGGCCATTGGCATTGGTCAGGGTCTGGCTGAAATGGCCGGTCAACGAGTGCAGGCCGGCGGCAAAGGCATCGAGCCGGCTGCGCGCCGGGCCGGTCGCAGCCTGCACGGTGCAACCCAGCGCGAACGCCATCAAGATGATGAGGGAGAGCATGCGGCGTTTCATCGGATTCCTCGAAAATTGAAGCGACAGGGCGAATTGTGGGACCCGCCGGCTTAACCGATGGGCAGGCATCCGCGGCCGTGCCCCCGCCCGGACCCATTCCGTACACCGGGCTTCGCCGCCATCAGTCCCTCGGCGGTGGCGGCGCGAGCACTTCACGATTGCCGTTGTGCTGCGGTGCGCTGACCACGCCGTCCTGTTCCATCTGTTCGACCAGCCGCGCGGCGCGGTTGTAGCCGATGCGCAGGTGGCGCTGCACGCCGGAGATCGAGGCGCGGCGGGTCTGCGTGACCACGGCCACCGCCTTGTCGTATAGCTGGGTATCGGCGTCGCCACCTTCTTCGCCTTCCTGCGGCAGGCCGGCGTCGTTGATGAACTTGCCGTCGCTGGTGGCCTGCACTTCCTCCAACACGCCCTCGATGTAGTTCGGCGCGCCCTGCGACCTCAACCAATTGACCACGCCGTGCACCTCGTGATCGTCGACGAAGGCGCCATGCACGCGCTCCGGCGTGGCAGTGCCCGGAGGCAGGTACAGCATGTCGCCATGGCCGAGCAACGCCTCCGCGCCGCTCTGGTCGAGGATCGTGCGCGAGTCGATCTTGGATGACACCTGGAACGCGATGCGGGTGGGGATGTTTGCCTTGATCAGGCCGGTGATCACGTCCACCGACGGACGCTGGGTGGCCAGGATCAGATGCACGCCGGCGGCGCGCGCCTTCTGCGCCAGCCTGGCGATCAGCTCCTCCACCTTCTTGCCGACGATCATCATCATGTCGGCGAATTCGTCGATGATCACCACGATGTTCGGCAGCGGTTCCAGCGGCTCGGCGGCCAGGTTCGGCATCTCCGGATTGGGTCGGAACAGCGGATCGAGCAGCGGTTGACCCGCGTTCTCGGCGTCCTTCACCTTCTTGTTGAAGCCGGCCAGGTTGCGCACGCCGACGGCGGCCATCAACTTGTAGCGACGCTCCATCTCGGCCACGCACCAGCGCAGCGCGTTGGCCGCTTCCTTCATGTCGGTGACCACCGGCGCCAGCAGATGCGGGATGCCCTCGTAGACCGAGAGCTCCAGCATCTTCGGGTCGATCATGATCATCCGCACGTCTTTCGGGCTGGCCTTGTACAGCAGGCTCAGCACCATCGCGTTGACCGCCACCGACTTGCCCGAACCGGTGGTGCCGGCCACCAGCAGATGCGGCATCTTGCCGAGGTCGACCACGATCGGCTTGCCGCCGATGTCCTTGCCCAGCGCCAGCGCCAGCGGCGATTTCATCTGGTCGTACTTGTCCGAACGCAGGATCTCGGAAAGGTAGACGATCTGCTTGCGGGTGTTGGGAATCTCCAGCCCGATCACGTTCTTGCCGGGAATCACGTCGACCACGCGCACGCTGACCACCGACAGGCCTCGCGCGATGTCCTTGTCGAGGCTGGACACCTGCGAACCGCGAATGCCCGGAGCGGGCTCCATCTCGAAGCGCGTGATCACCGGGCCGGGATAGGCACCGACCACCTTCACGTCGATCTTGAAGTCCTTGAGCTTGAACTCGACCTGGCGCGAGAGCACCTCCAGGGTCTCTTCGGTATAACCCGGGCCCTGCTCCGGCGCCTCGTCCAGCAGCGACAGGGGCGGCAGCTCGCCCGGCGCCGCGGCGCCGGTGAACAGCGGTATCTGCGTTTCCAGGCGGGCGCGCTCGCTCTTGGTCACCGGGGCGGGCGCCGCCTCGATGCGCACGGGCTCGCGCCGCGCCTGCTTCACCGCGTCGGCCTTCTTGATCACCTCGCGCTCGCTGCGCGCCTGGCGCGCCGCCAGTGCCTGCGGCGCCTCGCGCAGCTTGCCCTTGAGCCAGGCGGTCAACTGCAGTACGCCGCGCCCGGTCCAGTCCATCAAGCCGAACCAGGACAGGCCGGTGGCCAGGGTCACCGCGATCAGGAACAGCGCCAGCAACAGCAGCGGCGCGCCGGTGGAGCCGAATGCCGAAAGCACGGCATGGCCGACCCACACGCCGATGATGCCGCCGATGCCCTGCGGCTGCACCGGCTCCTGCGCGAAGTTGAGATAGAGCAGCGCCGGGCCGGTAATGAAGAAGAACACGAAACCGACCAGGCGCAGCGCCGGCTCCCAAGGATGCAGCGCCTGCTCGCCACGCTGGCGCAACACCTGCACGCCCAGCAGCAGCAGCAGCAGCGGGAAGCAGTACGCCACCAGGCCGAAGATCCAGCGCAGCAGATCGGCGATGTAGGCGCCCACCGTGCCACCGAAATTGCGCGCATGTTCCAGCTGGCCGGCATTCGTCCAGCTGGGATCATGCGGGTTGTAGCTGAACAGGCACACCAGCAGGTACAGCGCCAGTGGCAGCAGCAGCAGGGCGCCGGCTTCACGCAGCCGGCGCTTCAGCTCCTCGCTGAGGCCTTCCCTAGGTTGTTGCTTCACATTCGCGCTGCGCGCCACCTTGGGTGCCCCCTTCCTGCCTGCCAAGGCCTAGAGCATACCTTGCAGCGCGGGATGCACCAGCTTGCCGCCATCGACATTGATGCCGACCTTCAGCGGCTCGAACTCGCGCCATTCGCTGCCGGCAGCCAGACGCTGCACGTACGGCAGGATCGCGGCGGAGATCGCCAGCGACGAGGTCTGCGGCACCGCGCCCGGCATGTTGGTCACGCAGAAGTGGGTGACGCCATGCACGTCGTAGGTCGGTTCCTTCCAGCTGGTCGGCCGGGAGGTCTCGAAGCAGCCGCCCTGGTCGATTGCGATATCCACCAGCACGCTGCCCGGCTCCATTGTCTTGACCATTGCCTCGGTGACCACGTGCGGGGCCTTGGCACTGGGAATCAGCACGGCACCGACCACGATGTCCGCATCGCGCACTTCCTCGGCCACCGAGGACTCGTAGGCGTACAGCGCGGTGACGTTCGGGCCCATTGCCATCATCTCGGCCAGGCGATCCTGGCGCTTGTCGAACACCACCACATTGGCACCGGCCGCTGCGGCCAGCGCGGCAGCATTGCCACCGGCCGCGCCGGCACCGAGCACCACGACCTTGCCACGGGGGGTCGAGGCCATGCCGCCGAGCAGCTTGCCCTTGCCGCCTTGCGGGCGATGCAACAGCGTCGTGCCGATCTGGGTGGCAATGCGGCCGGCGATCACCGACATCGGCAGCAGCAGCGGCAGGCCGCCGTGCTCTTCGACCGACTCGAATGCCACACCGGTCAGGCCGATGTCGAGCAGGCTCCGGGTCAGCGCCGGTTCGGCGGCCAGGTGCAGGTAGCAGAACAGCAGATGGTGCTTCTTCAGCAAAGCCAGGTCACCGGCGATCGGCTCCTTCACCTTGACGATCAGCTCGCCGGCCTCGTACAGCGCGGCGGCGTCGGGCACGATCTTGATGCCTTCCTTGGTGTAGGCCTCGTCGGCAAAGCCACTCTTCAGGCCGGCGCCGGACTGGAGTAACACTTCGTGGCCACGGCGCACCAGGTCGGCGGCGGCGGCGGGAACGAGGGCAACACGACCTTCGAGGGTCTTGGTTTCGGAGGGGATACCGATACGCATGGAGAAAGAATCCTGTGGGAGCACGTTGTAAATCCATCGCGCAACCGCCGCGGTGGTGTCGTTGGCTTGCCGCTGACTTGAATCGGCCGTGCGGATTCCCCATTCTCCCGGGGTCGCACATCTTGTTGCCTGCGGAAGCGGTTCCAGTGAAACCGCGGCTGCAGTGGCAGCGAATAGCCACTCAAGTCACCAGCAAACCCAAGGATTATACCCGCCATGCCCACCCCCAAGCACAGCCGCCTGCTGATCCTCGGCTCCGGCCCTGCCGGCTATACCGCCGCGGTGTACGCCGCGCGCGCCAACCTCAAGCCGACCATGATCACCGGCCTGCAGCAGGGCGGCCAGCTGATGACCACCACCGACGTGGACAACTGGCCGGGCGACGTCGAGGGCCTGCAGGGCCCGGCGTTGATGCAGCGCATGGCCGAGCACGCCGAGCGCTTCCACACCGAGATGATCTTCGACCACATCCACACGACGGACCTGAAGCAGCGCCCGTTCCGGCTCAAGGGCGATTCCGGCGAATACACCGCCGACGCCCTGATCATCACCACCGGCGCCACCGCGAAGTACCTCGGCATCGCCAGCGAGGAGAAGTTCAAGGGCAAGGGCGTGTCCGCCTGCGCCACCTGCGACGGCTTCTTTTTCCGCGAGCAGGTGGTGGTGGTGATCGGCGGCGGCAACACCGCGGTCGAGGAGGCGCTGTACCTGTCCAATATCGCCAGCAAGGTCTACCTGGTGCATCGCCGCGACAAGCTGCGCGCCGAGAAGATCATGCAGGACAAGCTGTTCGAGAAGGCCGCCGCCGGCAAGATCGAACTGGTCTGGAACCACACCATCGACGAAGTGCTCGGCGATGACACCGGCGTCACCGGCGTGCGCGTGAAGGACGTCAACTCCGGCGCCACCCGCGACATCGAGGCCACCGGCTTCTTCGTGGCGATCGGCCACACGCCGAACACCGGCATCTTCGAAGGCCAGCTCGACATGCACGACGGCTACATCAGGATCAAGACCGGCCTTGGCGGCATGGCCACGATGACTTCGGTACCGGGCGTGTTCGCCGCCGGCGACGTGGCCGACCATGTCTACCGTCAGGCGGTGACATCGGCCGGCTTCGGCTGCATGGCCGCGCTGGATGCGGAACGCTGGCTCGACCAGCAGACTCCGGCCGGCTGATGAACCCTCGCGGCTGCGCGATCGAAAGCTCAAGCGTGCCTTGATCGAGGCGCGCTTCCACGCGGCAATCGATCAGCTGCCGGCAGATGCCTGGGACGCGCTGCGCGCCGATGCCAACCCGTTCGTGTCGCACGCCTTTCTCGACGCGCTGGAACGCAGCGGCTGCATCCGCCCCGACTGGGGTTGGCAGGCGCATCACCTGGGCCTGCATGAAGAAGGCCAGCTGCTCGCCGCCGCACCGCTGTACCTGAAGGGCAACTCCCACGGCGAATTCGTGTTCGACTGGAGCTGGGCCAGCGCATGGGAGCGCGCCGGTGGCGCGTACTACCCGAAACTGCTCAACGGCGTGCCCTACTCGCCGGTGCCCGGCCCGCGCCTGCTGGCCGGCAACAATGAAAAGACGCAATCACTGCAGCGCATGCTGGTCGAGGCGATGCGCGACGAAGCCCGGCGGCTCGGCCTGTCCTCGGTGCACGCCAATTTCCTGCAGCCGGCCGAACTCGCCGCGTTCGGCGACGTGTGGGTGGCCCGCTCCGACGTGCAGTTCCACTGGCACAACCGCGGCTATCGCCACTTCCCCGATTTCCTCGCCGCGCTCAATCACAAGAAGCGCAAGAACATCCTGCGCGAACGTGCCCGGGTGGACGCCAGCGGCCTGGCGATCGAATGGCGCAGCGGCGACACGCTGAGCCACGACGAATGGCAGCAGGTGCACGCAATGTACGAAGCCACCTTCGACATCAAGGGCAACCACGCCGCACTCACCACGGCATTCTTCCACCAGCTCGGCGAACTCGGCCAGACCGTGCAACTCGCACTGGCCCGCAGCGACGGAACCATCGTGGCAATGGCGCTGTTCGTGCGCGGCGACCGCGTGCTGTACGGCCGCTACTGGGGCGCATCGGTCGACGTGCCCGGGCTGCACTTCGAGCTGTGCTATTACCGCGGGATCGAGTACGCCATCGCCCAGCAGCTGATTCGCTTCGAACCCGGCGCACAGGGCGAGCACAAGCTGGCGCGCGGCTTCCTGCCCGCACGCACGCATTCGCGGCACTATCTGGTGAATCCGGACTTCCGTGCCGCGGTGGCGGCGGCACTCGACGGCGAAGCCGCGGCGATCGACGCGTATGCTGCCGAGTTGCTGGATCACAGCCCCTACGCCGCCCGACCATGATCCACCTGCCGCAACTGGACCCGCTCGCACCGGACCATTTCCCAAACCCGCGCCATGCGCTGGCCGATCCGAACGGCCTGCTCGCGTTCGGCGGCGACCTGTCGCCGCGGCGCCTGCTGGCCGCCTACCGCACCGGCATCTTTCCATGGTTCAGCGAGGGCGAGCCGATCCTGTGGTGGTCGCCCGACCCGCGCTGCGTGTTCGGAACTGGAACACTGCGGATCAATCGCAGCCTGCGCCGTCAGCTGGCCGGCAGGCGCTGGCGACTGACGATCGATCATGCGTTCGCGGCGGTGATCCGCGCCTGCGCCGCACCACGCCACAACGAATCAGGCACCTGGCTGGTACCGGCAATGATCGACGCCTATGTGCAACTGCACCGGCTGGGCCACGCGCACAGCGTGGAAGTGTGGGATGGCGAGCGGCTGGTCGGAGGCATCTACGGCGTGGCGATCGGCAAGCTGTTCTGCGGCGAGTCGATGTTCAGCGCCGAAAGCGGCGGCTCGAAGGTCGCCCTGGTCGCCCTGGCCCGATTGCTGCACGAGATGGATTTCCCGCTGCTCGACACCCAGGTCAGCAACCCGCATACGCTCGGCCTGGGCGCGATCGAGATGTCGCGCGAACCCTATCTGGATGAAGTCACCCGTCTCACCAGGCTGCCTGGTCGCCATGGCAGTTGGGCCGAGCTCACGCCACGCTTGCTGCAACCCTGCGCGGACGCCTGAACAGGATCAGTGGGCAGGCGTGTGGCCGAGCGCCTTGAGCTCGTCGTAGTGCTCCAGGAACAGGGCCACAAGATTCGGATCGAGCTGGCTGCCGGCGGCATCGCGCAGGTAATCCAGTACCTCTTCCTCGGGCCACGCCGGCTTGTAGACGCGCGCGGTGATCAGCGCATCCCACACGTCGACCACGCTGAAGATGCGCGCCGCCAGCGGAATCGCCTCGCCGCGCAGCCCCTGCGGATAACCGCCGCCATCCCAGCGTTCGTGATGGCTGTGCGGGATGTCGCCGGCGTCGCGCAGAAAATCCACCCGCTGCAGCAGCTCGTAGCCTAGCTGCGGATGGCGGCGCATCACCGCCATTTCCTCGTCGTCCAGCTTGCCGGGCTTGATCAGCACCGCATCGGGCAAGGCCAGTTTGCCGATGTCGTGCAGCAAGGCGCCGAAGGTCAGGTTGTGCAGCGCCTCGCCGCGCACGCCGGCCAGTTTCGCCAACCCCGCGGCCATGCGCATCACCCGGTCGGAATGGTCGCCGGTCTCGCGATGGCGGATGTCCATCGCCGACACCAGTACGCGCAGCG
>Ga0134128_10010364_pt1 | contig 11167 bp, 9 predicted proteins | sample KB31754_FD_96462 | JGI IMG/M metagenome (GOLD analysis project Ga0134128, IMG submission 96462) | Terrestrial soil microbial communities with excess Nitrogen fertilizer from Kellogg Biological Station, Michigan, USA - KB3-175-4 | ecosystem: Environmental > Terrestrial > Soil > Unclassified ...
CGTGAGTATAATGGATAGTAGAGTGGATATGTACACGCAAGGTACAACAATCAGAAGAAAAACAACGGGAGAAAGGCAAAATGAATAATCCTCCTTCACCCTATCCAAATGCGCGCCTACCAGAGCCAACCAACCAGGCTCAAGAATCTGCAACGGTGTACGGCTATCCGCACGCGGCTGGCTTTCCCCAACCTGGCTATCCGCCTACGCAGCCGATAAATACACAGGCACAAGGGGGATACACGAATGTACAACAATCGGAATATGCTGACTACGCGGGAACGCAACAGGGAGGATATACACTGGCGCGCAAAGGCTGGGATTTTCTGTGGATCGCTCTAACCGCGCTCGCGCTCCTTCTGCTGGTAGCTGGCGGCAGCATTTATTACTACCTTCAGATACGCTCAACACCAGGGAAAACCTTGCAAGCCTATTGTAGCGCAATCAAAAGCAACGACGGTCAGGCACTCTATAATACCTACTCAAGCGCAGCACAGGCCCAGACCGGCAGCGCGCATCTCCAACAAGGGCTGAGGTTAATCGAATTTCTCTCTGGAGGCATCGAAGACTGCACTGTAGACAACGGCAGCATTCACGAAAATGATCCCCAGGCCACAGCCAGCATCACATTTACTTTAACCAGTGGACGCATGAGTAGCGCGCGGCTACACCTCATTGATGAAAATGGCCAATGGAAAATTGAAAATAACGCAATCGTGCCCTAAAAATTGCCTGCGAAAAACGTTTATTAAACAAGGGAAATAGAAGCAGGCACGCTTCATTTTTGCACCAGCGAGAAACACAACGAAGACACCGCTCCACGCGGTTACTGGGCGGGCTCCGCGAGCCTTCCCGTCAGAGCAGCGTCTCCAATACCATTCAAAGAAGCGGCGGCGGAAAGCCGGAGGCGGGGGAGCTTCGCCTCTGGCTTGCTCCCCGCCTCCGGCTTGCTCTCCGCCGCGCTCATTTCAATCGTATTGAGCAGCGTCTCTGACGCATGCGGAAATGGAGCACCGGATCGGTGTTATCCGGTGTATTCGCTAAGTAGCAGCTATTTTTGACCAGAGATGGTAGAATAAGCGACGAAAAATAGATACATGCCAGTAGAATAATTCGCAAATAAGGAGGATAACAACAGCCGTAGGAAATGTATGCAGACTGGTACAGGTGCAAACAGCTTCTGCTTGTTGACATTTGTTCTACCTGGGTTTACAATCCATTCCACTGCAATACATTGGCATCTTCAATCGGTGTGGCCATCTCCAGGACATGCCGCTATGGAAACGGACGTATCATTGTGAGAATTGTGGACTCGTGATGGACCGCGATGACAATAGCGCGGACACTATCCTCGCGAGGTTTTTTGCCCGGCGCGGGCCACACACTTCCTCTGGGGAGTGCGGTGTGCTGCATGAGGATCAAAACGGCGTAGAAGTCTCGCAGATTTCCTGTCCGATCCAGGTGTAGCAACGAGAATGGTGGTAAACTCGTTTTACCATGTTTAAGAAAGCAGAGATTATGGAAGCCTCGCTGAACGGCACACTTGGGCGCACCGCTCTTGGGCAAGGGGCGCTCAAAATTGGTCGTGCCCCGAATAATACGTTGGTCATCAATGACCCGCAATCCTCGGCGTACCACGCGGAGGTTGCACCAGGCTTCGATGGAAGCAGCTATCAAGTTACCGATTTGAACAGCACCAACGGCACATTTGTCAATGAGCAACGCCTTACTGCCAATTTGCCGCGCCCGCTCACTACTGGCGATGTCATCCGCATTGGCGCTCTGCGTTTCACCTACGAAGCCAGCAGCGGCTACATGCCTACTGTCGCGGCCAGTAGCGCTTTCAACAGCGATCAGACGGTGGCTGCTCAACCGCCAGTAGCACAGCCGACGGTCTATCAACAACCACCTGTTAGCAACTACAATCCGCCCGCGCAACCATCGATCATCCCGCCAGCAGCGTTCCAACCGCCTGCCATGCCTGGGGCGAATTATCCACAGCCAGGAGCACCCGGCCAGCCAGGCTACCAACAGCCGGGCAGCTTCAACCAGCAGGGCTATCCGCAGCCAGGATATCCACAACCGGGTTACCCGCAACCAGGTGGCTTTCCTCAGCCGACCTATCCACAACCCAAAAAGAGCCGCGTGGGCCTGTGGATTGGACTGATCATTCTCTTATTGGTGCTAATCGGCGGCAGTGTTGGCATCTATGCCTATGTCAATCGTTCAACGCCGGAGAAAACGCTGCAAGCCTATTGCACCGCGTTACAGAATAATGATGCTCAAGGCGTCTATAATACGTTTTCAAGCCAATCTCAGGCGAATACCGACCTGAACAAAATCTCAACGGGGCTACAGGCGCTCAAGCTCCTCTTTGGAGGATTTACCAACTGCACCTACTCGAATGTGCAGCAAAACGGTTCCACCGCAACCGCAACAGTCACGTTGACTCCAGTACGAGGCAAAGTATTTGGCGCTCCCGCTCATCTGGTGGATGAAAATGGGCAGTGGAAAATAAACAATACTACTACCAGCCCAACGACATAACACCAAACTTTGCTGGTGCATATGAGACAAAATCATGTTTTAAAAAAGAAATGGTGTGCATGATTGGATGAATCCAATCATGCACACCATTTCTTTTTTAAAACATGATTTTGTCTCATATGCACCAGCAAAGTTTACACGCGCTGTTCCTAAAAAACCACTCAAACGTCTTTTATTATTAAGAGCAGAACAGAAAAGAAGCGTGTCAAGGAGGGCACAAAGAGCATGCAACCACCAACAGAGCCAACCACATTAAACGCCTCTCAGGTCAACACGGCCTCTCAGCTACTTGGCAGAGCCTTTCAGGATGATCCGCTGATGATCTATCTTACCCCCAATGCTAGCAGGCGAGCGCGTTTGCTCCCATCCCTTTTTCGCGTCGTGCTCAGCTATTGCTTGCGTTACGGCGTTGTTTATACCACACCAGATCTGGCTGGCGTTGCCTGTTGTCTCCCACCGGGTCAAACCAGTCTCACCATTGGTCGCCTGGCACTGATTAGCATGCGTCACATACCAGGGCGGCTTGGTCCGGCAGGTCTGTGGCGCTTTTTGTACGCCTCCCACTATGCTGACAAAATACATAATCAGACGGCCCCCGGCACACACTGGTATCTCTGGGTACTGGGTACCGAGCCACACGAGCAGGGCCACGGCGTCGGCGGCGCATTTCTCCAAAGCGTCATTCAGCAGGCCAGCATACAACATCTGCCCTGCTATCTCGAAACCGAAAACCCGCGCAATGTGGGCTTTTACCAGCACCACGGCTTTCGCCTGATCAGCGAAGTAATAGTCAAAAATTCAAATCTGCACGTGTACGCAATGTTATGGGAGCCTGCCTGATTTTTGCTGAGGCAAGCTCAGCAAAAATCAGGGATCACTCACCTGGCCATCGTTCCAGTTTCTTGACAGTTATGGACAGGGCATCATACGATATCTTATGTTTCTTCGCTTCCCATCGTGAAGTTACCGATGAAATAGGAGATCTAAGCTGGACAAGAGCAGGCCAGCGCCAGAAAAGAGGATGCTATCTATTATGTCAACATCGCCACAAACTATTCACGCCATTCGCGTCCACAACTATGGTGGACCAGAACAGCTTCAATTAGATGAGATTGCCAGGCCCAAACCGCAGGAAGGCGAGGTGCTTGTACGCGTTTATGCCGCCGGGGTCAACCCGATAGACTGGAAAATCCGCGCGGGCCTGTTGAAGGATTTTTTCCCTGTATCGCTTCCCTACATTCCAGGCTACGATGTGGCTGGCGTGGTTGAGGAGGTAGGCCCAGGCGTGACCGCTTTCCGGCCAGGCCAGGCCGTCTTCGGTCAGAGTTCCGCCTACGGCACATACACCGAATATACCATAGCTCCTGTAGACACGCTGGCCCTCAAGCCGGAGACGCTTGGCTTCGACGAGGCCGCGACGGTTTCAGTCGGCGCGACTACCGCCTGGCAGGGTCTCTTTGACCATGGGAAACTGGAGCCGGGCCAGCGCGTGCTGATTCTGGGTGCTGCCGGCGGCGTCGGTCTGTTTGCGGTTCAGTTCGCCCATTGGAAAGGCGCGCACGTGATCGGCACCGCTTCTACCAGCAATCTGGACTTCGTGTCCTCTCTGGGCGCAGATGAAACTGTTGATTATACGACTACAACCGTTGGAAACGCTGTCCATGATGTCGATCTCGTACTTGATACCGTTGGCGGCGAGGCCCTGGCCACGGTCTGGCCAGCTTTGAAACACGGTGGTACGTTGGTCACTATTGCCGGGCAGCCCTCGGAAGAGAAAGCCCGCGAACTAAACGTACGCACCGCGCGTTTCAACGCCCAAACCACCAGCGATCTCATGAGCACCTTCGCCCACTTAATCGATGAAGGTACAGTCAAGGTTGCTATCGCTACGCGTATCCCTCTGCGCGAAGCATCTAAAGCCCACGAACTCAGCCAGAGTGGTCACGGACGCGGGCGCATCGTGCTGCACGTCAACGAATAACTTTTGAAAAAGCAGAGAGACAAGGTAGGGCCGGTTACAACCGGCCCTACCTTGTCTCTCTGCTTTTTCAAAATAAAATCCCTTGACGCTTCTTCGCGCTCGGTGCTATCCTGCAAGAGCAGGGCGCAATGGGGCGCTTTGCGAGTGGAGCAAGCGCTAATTGCTGCTGCTCCAGAACGGCACAGCTTTTTGGGGTATAGAGGAATAAACACAAGGTTAGAATAAAACCGCCCCTGGCTGTCGTCGAGGAGGAGAATAACTCTCATGGGTATTTTAGAATCCCACATAGATCGCCAGAGCGCTGAATTCCAGGCCAACCACGCGTATTTTCAGGAATTGCTGAGCGAGCTGCGCGCGCGCACTGAACAGGTACACGGCGGCGGTGGTCCAGATGCGATTGCGAAGCATCGCAAGCGCAATAAGCTGCTGGCGCGTGAGCGCATCCAGCTCTTGTGCGATCCCGACACACCTTTTCTGGAACTCAGCCCCCTGGCCGCGTGGGATATGTATAATAACGACGCGCCCTCGGCGGGTATTGTTACGGGCATTGGCGTGGTCGAGGGTCAGGAGTGCGTGATTGTCGCCAATGATGCGACGGTCAAGGGTGGTACGTATTATCCGATGACTGTGAAGAAGCACCTGCGTGCCCAGGAGATTGCCGAGCAGAATCACCTGCCCTGTATCTATCTGGTCGATTCGGGCGGGGCTTTTCTGCCGCTCCAGGCCGATGTTTTCCCAGATCGCGACCACTTTGGGCGCATCTTTTATAACCAGGCGCGCATGTCCAGCCAGCGTATTCCGCAAATCGCGGCGGTGATGGGTTCCTGCACAGCCGGGGGCGCGTACGTGCCAGCCATGAGCGATGAGACGGTGATTGTGCGCGGCACTGGCACGATCTTCTTAGGCGGCCCGCCGCTGGTCAAGGCGGCCACGGGCGAGGAAGTGACAGCCGAGGAACTGGGCGGGGCCGATGTCCACAGTCGTACCTCTGGCGTGACCGATCACTATGCGCTGAACGACGAGCACGCGCTGGCTATCTGTCGCGAGATTGTGGCCAATCTCAACCGGCGTAAATATATTCCCTGGGAAATCAGCGAGCCGGAGCCGCCGCTCTACGATCCCGCCGAACTCTACGGCATTGTGCCACGCGATGGGCGCAAGAGCTACGATGTACGCGAGGTCATCGCTCGCCTGGTGGATGGCAGCCGCTTCCACGAGTTTAAAGCGCTGTACGCCACGACTCTGGTCTGCGGCTTCGCGCGACTGATGGGCTTTCCAGTCGGAATTATCGCGAATAACGGGATTTTGTTCTCTGAAAGCGCGCTCAAAGCCACGCACTTTATCGAACTCTGCGCCCAGCGCCAGACACCGTTGCTCTTTCTGCAAAATATCGCTGGCTTTATGGTTGGCAAGCAGTACGAAAATGGTGGAATCGCGAAGGATGGGGCCAAGATGGTGATGGCAGTGGCTAACGCGCCGGTACCGCGTTTTACGGTGATGATCGGCGGTTCCTTTGGCGCGGGCAACTACGGTATGAGTGGACGCGCCTATTCGCCGCGCCAGCTCTGGATGTGGCCCAATGCGCGCATCTCGGTCATGGGCGGCGAGCAAGCGGCGAGCGTGTTGACAACGGTGCGCCAGGAGGGCCTGGCCGCGAAGGGCAAGCAGATGTCTTCCGCTGAGGAGGCAGAGTTTAAACGCCCGACACTGGAAAAATACGAAAAAGAGGGCAATCCTTACTACAGCACAGCTCGTCTGTGGGACGATGGGATTATTGATCCACGCGATACGCGCGCGGTGCTGGGCCTGGGAATCGCGGCCTCGCTGAACGCGCCCATGCCCGATACGCCCTTTGGCGTGTTCAGGATGTGATCACTGGTATTCTGCATATTCTTATCTCACACGTCACGCTACAAAGGGGAGGCGGATCTGATGGAAACCTATGCTACGGTTACTGTTACGCGCAGTCACGCGCGACGTATCGCTACGATAGCCATGAATCGGCCAGATGTGCATAACGCGCTGAATACGCAGTTGCTCGATGATCTGAAAACGGCATTCGACGCGCTCAGTCGAGAGGATACGCTCTCCGGGGTGATCCTGACTGGCGCGGGCAAGTCGTTTAGCGCGGGCGCGGATCTGGCGATGATGCAGGCTGCTGCTCGCGCGACACAGGAGCAAAATCAGGAGGAGGCGCTCCAACTGGCCTCAACGTTCGAGTTTATCAATGCCTTTCCGCTCCCGGTGGTCGCGCGGGTGAATGGCGCGGCTATGGGTGGCGGCCTGGGTCTGCTGGCAGTCAGCGATATCGTGATCGCTGCCGATAGCGCGCGCCTGGCCTTCAGCGAGGTGAAACTGGGCATCGCGCCAGCGGTGATATCGCCCTACGTGGTCAGCAAAATCGGCACGTCCTGGGCACGCAGGCTGTTTGTGACTGGCGAACGCTTCACACCAGCGCTGGGGCGCGAGATTGGCCTGGTTCACACGGTTGTTCCGCCAACAGAGCTTGACGAGGCGGTGGAGAGCACTGTGCGGGAATTGCTGAGCGGTGGTCCCTATGCCTTGCGCGCCTGCAAGGCTCTGGCTCGCGATATTAGCGCAATGGACAACGATACCGCGCGCGCGATTACCACCGAAACCATTGCGCAATTGCGGGTGAGCGCGGAAGGCCAGGAAGGTCTGAAAGCCTATCTAGAAAAGCGGAAACCACAATGGAGTATGTAATGCTTGCCTGCTGGCGGGAAAAGACCTATGTTTAAGAAAATTCTGATCGCCAACCGTGGCGAAATCGCCTCGCGCATCATGGCAACCTGCCGCGAAATGGGCATTGCAACTGTCGCGATCTATTCTGAGGCTGATCGCGCGGCGCGTCATGTGCGCGAGGCTGACGAAGCCTACGAGATTGGCCCGGCCCCGGCATCGTTGAGCTATTTGCGCGGCGAGAAGATTATCGAGATTGCGCAGCAGAGCGGCGCTGAGGCGATTCATCCCGGCTATGGTTTCCTTTCGGAAAACACGGCCTTCGTCGAGGCATGCGAGTCAGCAGGCATCGTCTTTATCGGCCCGCCCGCCTCCGCTATGCGTCTGATGGGTTCAAAGATCGCGGCCAAGCAGCTCGCAACGTCCGTCAACGCGCCGACGATTCCTGGCTACAACGGCGAAAGCCAGGATGATGAGATTCTGCTGCAAGAGGCGCTGAAGATTGGCTTCCCAGTGTTGATCAAAGCCTCAGCGGGCGGGGGTGGCAAGGGGATGCGCGAGGTGCATACGCGGGGTGAGTTTCTGGAACAACTCGCGGGCGCGCGCCGCGAAGCGCTGGCAGCTTTTGGCGACGCGACGGTTTTCCTGGAACGCTTGATTGTGCGCCCGCGCCACGTAGAACTTCAGGTGCTGGGCGATCAACACGGCACTCTGATCCACCTGGGCGAACGCGAATGCTCAATCCAGCGTCGTCACCAGAAGATTGTCGAGGAGAGTCCTTCGGTTGCGCTGACACCTGAATTGCGTGCTGAGATGGGTTCCGCCGCTGTGCGCATCGCGCAGGCCGCCGGCTATGTTAACGCGGGTACAATGGAGTTTATGCTCGACGCTGACCGGCATTTCTATTTTCTAGAGATGAATACGCGCCTGCAAGTAGAACATCCCGTCACTGAACTGGTGACTGGTCTCGACCTTGTGCGTCATCAGATCCTGATTGCGTCCGGGGAACCGCTCGCACTCAAGCAGGAGGAGATCAACCCGCGCGGTCACGCTATCGAGGTGCGTCTCTACGCGGAAGATCCCACCCAAAGCTTTCTCCCCTCGACTGGCGTGATCGAGCAATTTAGCCCGCCCTCCGGTCCCGGTGTGCGCGTCGATAGTGGAATAGCCAGTGGCGACGAGATTTCGCAATTCTACGACCCAATGATTGCCAAGCTGATCGTTTTCGGCGAGAATCGGGCCGCCGCCATCGCTCGCCTGCGCATCGCTCTGGCGGATACAGTCGTTTTCGGCGTGACCACTAACCTGGCCTTGCTCCAGGCTATTGCCGAACATCCTGCCTATGCCGAGGGGCAAACCTACACCAGCTTTCTGGAAGAACACGGCCTGCTGGAACCCGGCGAGTTAAACAATGCTGAGAATGCACCCACGGATGCGCTCTACGCAGCGGCGCTGTTGGAATTCACCAGTCAGCCGGAGTCCCGCGAGCGCAATCCCTGGCGCGCTCTGGGACCCTGGCGCATGTTTGGCGAAACCCGTGGTATTACCTATACTTATCAGGACAAAGACTATCGCGTTACACTCGCGCCCGAACAGAGCGGAGCCTGGCGGGTACGCGTGAATGAACAAGCGGCTGAGCATGTGACATACACATCTGGCCAGGAAAATGTGATCCTGCTTACACGCGATCACAGGCAAACGCGCCTGCACGTCCTGCGCCAGAGCAGCACAACCCTGGTCAATACGCGTGGACGGGTCTTCCGTCTGGCGCGCCCGCAGCCTCCCAGCATCGAGGGCAGCACGCACTCTGGAGCAGGCGAGCACGTGCAAAAAGCGCTGACCGCCCCTATGGCCGGGACCATCGTCAAAGTACAGGTCCAGGACGGCCAGGAGGTTGAGCCGCTCCAGGTGCTGGTTATTCTGACCGCCATGAAAATGGAGCACACCATTGCAGCTCCTCACGCGGGCAAAGTTCGCCATGTCCTCTATAAAGAGGGGGATGTGGTCAAAGGCGGCGCTGTGCTCGTCGAAATGGATGAATGAAAGAGGAACACGGTATGCAAATTGGTTTTATCGGTATTGGAGTTATGGGGCGCCCAATGGCGCTCAATCTGCTCAAAGCAGAACATCATGTGACCATTTTCGCGCGCCATCCAGAGAAAGCGGAGGTGCAAGAAGTCTTGCAAGCTGGCGCGAAACAGGCACCTTCGCCACGCGCCGTAGCTATGGTCTCGGACATCGTGATCACCATGCTCCCCAATTCGCCCGAAGTTGAAGAGGTCATGGAGGGCGAACAGGGTATTCTCGCTGGAGCGCGCAAGGGCTTGATCATCGTTGATACGAGCACCATCGCTCCAGCAATCAGCCGCAAACTGGGTGCCAGCGCAACCGCCAAAGGCGCGCATTTTCTGGACGCACCCGTTAGCGGTGGCTCACAGGGCGCGGTTAATGGCACGCTGACCATCATGGTGGGCGGCCAGCAAGAGATTTTTGAGCAGGCACGCCCGGTGCTCGCAGCTATGGGCAAGCCGGAGAACATTTTCTACGTCGGCCCCCAGGGCGCGGGCGAGGTTGTTAAGCTTGTCAATAACTGCCTCGTTGGCGCAATTGCGGCATCGATTGCCGAGTCCTTTGTGCTAGGTGTCAAGGCCGGCGCCGATGCCGAGACAATGGCGAAAATCATCAGCGTCAGCGCCGGCGCAAACTGGCAACTCTCCACGCAGTTTCCTCTGCGCGCCTTCAACGGCAGCTTCCAGCCAGGTTTTATGACCGATCTGCTACACAAAGATCTGGGGTTGGCCCTGGACCTGGCAGCGGAAAATCACACCTCTGTGCCTATGACCGCGCTCTCACGCCAGCTCTACGAGATGGCACGCGCCGCAGGCTATGGACGCGAGGACTATACCTCGCTACTCAAAGTACTGGAGCAGATGGCCGGCGTAGAGGTCAGAAACTAACCAGGAGGCAAGCTCCAATACCTTGCGGATAAGCAAAAACACCGATTTGAACGGCTTCGCCGTTCAAATCGGTGTTTTTGCTTATCCGCAAGGTATTGGAGCTTGCCTCCTGGTTAGTTTGTCTCAGTAAAACATCATATCGTGCGCTAACGTCATGCCTACGACTAGCGCGGCGGCCAGCGCGAAGTAGGCCAGCCCAATAATGATGCGCTCACCCACCGGCACAGCGTAATACGCCCGCCCCTCTGGCGATTTCCCTATGCGGCGCCGCGTCCAGAAATCAGTCGCGGCAATCACGATGAAAATGAGCAACCAGATCGAAGAGTTGTGCATCAGCCACTCCCAAATCTGTACGGCAATCAGGCCCAGGAAACCGACCAACCAGATACGGCGATCAATCGCCGCCAGGACACGCCCACCGTCAAACGGCACGATGGGGATAAGATTGAACAGGTTCAGGAAGCAGCCAAAATAGGCCAGAGGCGCCCAGATGCCTGACATGCCGGTTGAATTTGCCAGAGAATGAGCGATCAGCAAACAGCCCAACGAAGCTAGCGCGCCCGCCACCGGACCAGAGATCCCCACCTCGGCTTCATCCCTGGCGTTACCTGGCATACGTCGCATAAAAACCGCCGCACCCAACATTGGGATAAAAATCATCCCTCCAACCGGAATGCCTTTGAGCTTCATAACAATCGCGTGCCCCATCTCGTGGATAAAGAGCAACGCCACCAGACCCACAGCAAATCCCCAGCCAAAGAGACGCGAGTAGACAGCCACAGAGATCACCGCTGAGATACTGGCCAGGCCAAATTTGCCCAGAAAAGCTACCCACTTGATATCAAACAGCACGATCAGCAACGTTTTGAATTTGACAAGTAAGCCAATTACCGTGGCGCATAAACCACCCAGGCCAGCCAGGCGCTTCTTCTTTTTATTTCCATCCTTGCTCGAAACATCCACAACCCCTTTCGCAGCCGCC
>Ga0134128_10010366_pt1 | contig 11166 bp, 10 predicted proteins | sample KB31754_FD_96462 | JGI IMG/M metagenome (GOLD analysis project Ga0134128, IMG submission 96462) | Terrestrial soil microbial communities with excess Nitrogen fertilizer from Kellogg Biological Station, Michigan, USA - KB3-175-4 | ecosystem: Environmental > Terrestrial > Soil > Unclassified ...
CCACTGCGCTCGGATTCGGCGCCATGTGGAAGACCGGCGATGCCGCCTATGACGATACGGTGAAGGTAGCGCTCGGGCTCGAGGCGGCGGACGCCATCGTGGGATTTCTCTACCTCGGCGCCGCGCCGGCCGCTGCGGTTCCTCCACCTGCGCGCGGGCAGTGGCACGACAGAGTCAGTTACTGGGGGGAGTAGGCGACTTCAGGGCTGGACTACTGCAAGCACGACGATGGCGATGAGGAAGAGCATCGGCACCTCGTTGAATATCCGGTACCAGCGCTGCGTGCGGGTGTCGTGTCCGTCGCGCAGATCGCGCATCAGTCGGCGGCACCAGAGATGGTAACCGATGAGTCCGGCAACGAGTACGAGCTTCACGCGCAGCCAGAGGAAATCGAGATAGTGCGGGGCGGTAGCGACCATCGTCAGCCCGAACACGATGGCGAGCGTGCCACCGAGGGTCATCAGCGAAAAGAGCCGCCGTTCCATCACCACGAAGCGCTCGCGGCCGACGGGGTCGGTTGCGGCGCAGTGATACACGAAAAGCCGCGGCAGGTAGAAAAGGCCGGCGAACCAGGTGACGACGAAGACGATATGAAACGCTTTGAGCCAGAGCATCACTCATGCTAACCAAACCGGGGGAACCTTGGGGCTGGGAACGGGTCGGCTTGGCCGAAGATACCGATTCCGGTGACAATTCGGCAATGCCAACCCGTTCTCACCCCAAGCACCCCAAGCACCCCAAGCACACCAGCCATCCCAAGCGACCGGCTCCCCGAAAGCCACCGGACCCGGCGCATGTCCTCGTCATCGACGTTGGCGGCTCGCATGTCAAGTTCCGCATGGGAGAGCGCGGTGGGATCCGCCGGTTCGTATCCGGCCGCGACATGACGGCGGCCGAAATGGCCCGCCAGGTCCGCAAGCTCGCCCGTGATCTCTCCTACCAGGCGGTCGCCATCGGCTATCCCGGCCTGGTGTTGCGCGGGCGGATTGCCGCGGAGCCCTACAATCTGGGCCCGGGCTGGGTAGGGTATGACTTCGAGAAGACGCTCGGCAGGCCGGTGCGGGTGGTCAACGATGCGACCATGCAGGCGCTCGGCAGCTACGAGGGCGGCCGGATGCTCTTCCTGGGGCTCGGCACCGGTCTCGGCGCGACGCTGATTCTCGAGGGAGCCGTGGAGCCGATGGAGATCGGTCACATGCCGTACAAGCGTGGCCGTACTTTCGAGGACTACGTCGGTGAGCGCGGGCGCAAGCGGCTCGGCAACAAGAAATGGCGCAAGGCAGTGGTCGAGGTGGTGATGCGGCTGAAGGACGTGCTGGAGGCCGATTATGTCGTGCTGGGAGGCGGCAATGCAGTGCGCCTGAAGGAGCTGCCGGAAGGCGTGCGCCTCGGCGACAATCTGAACGCCTTCAAAGGCGGCCTGCACCTCTGGCGCGGTGACGATCCGCTCGCAGCCAGCATCTCGCGCCGCCAGCGCACGGCGCCCCCGGACTCGCGCCGATGAGCGTCGGCAATGCCCCGGGTGCGCCCGGTCTGCCACCGACCTGGTCGAGCAGCGCCAAGGAGATGGTCGGCTGCTCGCTGGGTCCCTCACGGCTCTGGTTCACCATCGGCGGCGGGATTCTCAACGAGGTCTATCACCCGCGCGTCGACATTCCGCAGATCCGCGATCTCGGCATCATCGTCGCGGACGGGCGCGGGTTCTGGGTGGAGGTCAAGCGGATGTACCGCCACAGCCTCACGCTCGCCGGGCCCGGAGTACCGGCAGTGCGCATCGTGCATGAGCATGAGCGCTTCGAGCTGGCGTTGCGCATCGTGCCGTCGCGCGAGCGCGACGTGCTCCTCATGGAGATCGAGCTGACCGGTGACGGGTCGCTGCGTCCCTACGCGCTGCTCGCCCCGCATCTCGGCGGCACCGGTCACAACAACTCGGCGGCGATCGCCGGCCATCGCGGCCACCGCGTGCTCTGGGCGGAGCAGGGGCCGTTCGCGCTGGCACTGGCGGCGGTGACGCCGGACCAGCGGGACGCCTGGGGACGCGCGAGCTGTGGGTTCGTCGGCACGAGCGATGGCTGGCAGGACTTCGAGCGTAACGGCGCGATGACTTGGGAGCAGGCCAACGCGGGCCCGGGCAACGTGGCTCTGCTGGGCGAGCTGCCCCGCCAGTCGGTGCTTGCGCTCGGCTTCGGCAGCAGCACGGAGTCCGCCGCGACGCTGGCGCTGAGCGCGCTCTTCGAGCCGTTCGAGGCCACGTGGCAGCGCCAGATCGATGACTGGTCCCGCTGGCACCGGGAGGGCGCCCTCGACGGGAAACTGTCCGACGGACTGCCGCCCGAGTGCGTCAGTCAGCTCAGGCTGTCGACCATGGCGCTGCGCGTCCATCTCGACAAGACTTACCCCGGAGCGATGGTGGCGAGCCTCAGCGTGCCTTGGGGCAACACCAAGGAGGAACGGGAGGGCTATCACCTCGTCTGGCCGCGTGACCTCTGCGAATGCGCAGGCGCCTTCCTCGCCGTAGGGGCGATCCGTGAGTCCCTCGACACGTTGCGCTATCTGCGCGCGACGCAGCTCGCCGACGGGCATTGGAATCAGAACCAATGGCTGGGTGGCCGTCCGTATTGGACCGGCGTGCAGCTCGATGAGACGGCCTTTCCGGTGCTGCTTGCCGCGCAGCTCGAGGAGCGCGGCGCGTTGGATGGTATCGAGGTCGCGGACATGATTCGCCGTGCGCTGTCGTTCATCGTATGCAACGGCCCGGCGAGCGACCAGGATCGATGGGAGGAAGACGCGGGAATCAACACGTTCACGCTGGCGGCGTGCATCGCTGCGCTCGTTTGTGGAGCGCCGCACCTCGAGCCCGAGGCCCGCGAGCTGGCGCTCGCCGTGGCGGACTACTGGAACGCGAGTCTCGAGGACTGGACCGCGGTCACCGGCACGCCGCTCTGCGGGCGCCAGGCGCTGGCGGGCTACTACGTGCGCGTGGCGCCGAGCGAGGCGGTGCGTGATCGCGGCGCACTGCAGCGCGTGCTGCCTGTCAGGAATCAGGCGGTGGACCCGGGCTTGCCTGCCTCCGCGCAGGTCGGTGTCGACTTCCTGCAGCTCGTGCGGTTCGGGCTGCGCCGCCCCGACGACCCGCTGATCACGGGGACCGTGCGCCTCGCAGACATGCTTCTCAAAGTCGACACACCAACGGGTCCCTCCTGGCACCGTTACAACGATGACGGTTACGGCGAGCACGATGACGGCTCGGCGTTCGACGGTACCGGCAGGGGCCGCGCGTGGCCGTTGCTGACGGGCGAGCGAGGACACTACGAGCTCGCTGCCGGACGCGACCCGCTGCCCCTGTTGCTCGCGATGGTCCGCATGGCTTCTCCCGGCGGCATGTTGCCGGAACAGATCTGGGATGCCCCGCCGGTACCCTCCCGCGGTTTGGAGCCCGGGCGCCCCACCGGTAGCGCCATGCCGCTCGCGTGGGCGCACGCGGAGTACGTCAAGCTCGTCGTCTCCCGCTCGCTTGGCCGGCCCTTCGATCGGCCGGAGTGCGTGTGGCAGCGCTACGGGGGCAGGAAACAACGGCTCGAGCGTGTCGTATGGTGCGCGCACGCGCCGGCTTCCGAGGTTCCGGAAGGCGCCGCGCTCACGGTGGCCGTGACTGCGCCCGCGACTTTTCGCTGGGGCTTCGATGGCTGGCGGGACATTCACGAGCTGCGTACGACTGCGACGGCCCTCGGCCTTCACACCGTGGAAATCGACACCCAAGGGCTGAAGAGCGGCCGCTCGATCGACCTCACGTACCGACTCGAGCCGAGCGGGGAGTGGGCGGGGCGGGATTACCGGATTGCTGTGGTGCCCCGCGCAGAGGGCACCCAGCGGGCACTTGCGGCAGAAGGGCAAGCCTGAGAGGCTTCCCTCATGCCGTTCACCCTCGCGCACCCCGCAGCCGTTCTGCCGCTGCGGCGCGCGCCATTGATGCGCGCCGTACCGCTCATCGTCGGCGCCATGACGCCGGACGTACCGTACTATTTTCCCTGGCGGCTCGCGAGGCATATCCCGCAGGAAACGCACACCTTTCTCGGCACGTTCACACTGGACCTGCCGATGGGGCTGGCGATGCTGCTTCTCGTGTGGCTACTGCGCGCGCCCCTCGCGGCACCGATCGGCCCTCGCGCGCAGGCCAAGTGCTTTGCAGCGCTGGAACGCTTCGGCAGTCGGCTGAGCAACTGGGCGCTCGCACCGCTGTCGATTCTGATCGGCGCCTGGACTCATCTCGTCTGGGATTCCTTCACACACGCGGACGGCTGGATGGTGTCGCGCATCTCCGCGTTGAGTGCTCCAGTGAGCTTCTTCTCCTATACGGGCGAGCTCTGCCACGTGCTCCAGTATGTAAGCTCCGTATTCGGGCTCGCCGTGCTTGCGATCTGGCTGGCCCGGTTGCCCACGCCGGCACCGGAGCCGCGACGCGAAGCACGGCCCGCGGGAGGTCTCGTCCTGCTCGCGGTGTTGTTCGCGATCGCCGCAGCCGCAGGCGGCGCCGAGACGTTGGAGCACATCATTCGGCACACGCCGGCGAGATATCGTCTCTTCTACCTGCTGCTTACCCGGACCACCGCCTGGTTCGCGCTGCTCTACACGATTGCCGGGGTGGTGATCGTGCGCGGCCGCCGGCGCGGCCGCCTCGTAACGGAAATAACCTGAAATTGCCGATCGCGCGGCTCTAACGCGGTCTGCCGAAGTCCTCCGTCCAATAGATCACGTTGCCGCTGCGCCGGTTGACGGCGAAGGCGACACCCAACTGCCGGAATCCCGCGGTCATGATGTTGGCGCAGTGATGCGGACTTGACAGCCAGCGGGCGACTGCTTCCTGCGGCGTTCTGACACCGCTTGCGACGTTCTCGCCCACCATGCTCCAGCGGTAGCCGGCGCGGCTCACGCGCAGCCCGGGAGTGCTGCCGTCGCTGCCCGTATGGCTGAAGAAGTCGTGCGCAGCCATGTCCTGTGAGTGCGCGCGCGCTGCGCGCGTCAGCGCGGGCGCGAGCGAGAGCGGCGGTGCAGGCGGAAACGGTTGCCCGCCGCAGGTCTGCCCGCTGGCGCGCGCCTGATTCGTCAGCGCCAGCACGAGCCGGCTCACGGCGGCAGTGTCCCCGATGGCAGGTGTGGTGAAAGGCTGGGCGAGCACGATCCAGAGGCCTCCCGCACCGCGGCCGTAGACACCCATGTGGCTCAGCCCCGGATCGGTGAGCTGGGCGCAGAATCGCCGGCTGAGGAGCCGCTCGATCGACGCATCGTCGCCGGCGCCGGATATCGCGATCCACACCGATCGTGCGGCGCGGTAGCCGGCATGCAGCTCCGCCTGCCCGAGCGGCTCGCCGCGCGCCACGAGGCGCGCCACCTCATCGAGCCCGCGGCTCTCGGCGAGCGGCGGATGGGAGCCGCGTGCCAGGCCGCAGTATTCGGTCCGTGCGCGGTTGACCGCGCCGACCACGTTGGCGAGCGCCGGCAGCGGACACAGGAGCCCGAGAATGACCGCGAGGCGTAGGGCATAGAATACCCGCCCATGTCGAGCACAGAGGGTACGGTCGGAATGGCGGCGAAGCCCTCGGCGGCAGCGGGCGTCGCCGTCGGCTGGCCTTGGCGGCAGGGAAACCGCTTCCAGCTCCTGACCGAGAGCGATCGGATCTTCCGGCGAATGCTCGAGGCCATCGCGGCGGCGCGCGAGTCGGTCCTGCTCGAGATGTATCTGGTCGAGTCCGGCATGGTGGTGCGGCGATTCATCGATGCGCTTGCCGGGTGCGTGCAGCGCGGCGTACGGGTTCATGTGCTCTTCGACGGGTTCGGCTCCCTCGGTCTGCGCACGGCAGACCGACGCAGGCTCGCCGCCTCGGGGGCGCACCTGACTTTCTTCAACCCGCTCGCCCTGAGCAAGCGCCTGCAGAACTGCCTGCGGGATCATCGCAAGCTCCTCGTGATCGACGGCACGCTCGCTTTCGTCGGCGGCGTCGGGCTGGCGGACGAATTCATCGACGGCACGCCCGGCGTGCGTGCCGGGCTGCGCGGCCGCCGGGCATGGCGTGATCTCATGCTGGAGATCTCGGGACCGGTGGTGAGCGACTGGCAGACCGCCTTCGCGCGCACCTGGAGTCGCAGCGGCGGCTCGCCGGCGGTTCCCGAGGCGACGCCGGAGCCTGCGGATGAGTCCGCCATGGCAGCCGGAGCGCTCGGGCGGCTCGCTTTGAGTGAGGCCGGACACCGCTCCATTCTGGCCAATGACGTCGTGAGGCGGATCACCGCCGCACGGCGCCGCGCATGGATCATGAGCGCCTACTTCGTACCGTCGCGGCGCTTCCGCAAGGCGTTGCGCCGTGCCGCGCGACGCGGCGTCGATGTCAGGTTGCTCGTGCCCGGCCGGAAGACCGACCATCCCTGGGTGCGTCATGCAGCCCGCAGGTTCTACGGCAAGATGCTGCGCAGCGGCGTGCGCATCTTCGAGTACCAGCCGCGGGTGATGCACGGGAAGATGGCGCTGTGCGATGACTGGGTGAGCCTCGGCTCCAGCAATCTCGATCGCTGGAGCTTTCGCTGGAATCTCGAGGCCAACCAGGAGATCGAGAGTGCGGCGCTCGCTGCGGACGCAGCGGCGACCTTCGCCGCCGACTGCGCCGAATCGCAGGAGCTCAGCCGCCGCTTCTGGCGGCGCCGCGCTGTCCTCGATCGCCTGCGCGAGAGCATTGCGGGAGCGCTCGATCGGATTCTCGACCGCTGGCGGCGGCCCCGTGATGGCTGACATGTCAGGGTCGGCTGCGGGCCGGCGTGCTGCCGCCTGCGGCGACCGGAAGTGAGGAATACAACTCATCGGTCCGCACGAAGGAGAGCAGGAAGGACTGCATCACGCTCATCTGCGTGCGGTACTGGCGCAGCGCCTCGAGCTTGTCCGCCTCCTCGCGCGGATAGAGCGCGAAGGCCGCGAGCTCGAGGCCGCGGCCTCGCGGCGGCTCGGCAAGAGGAAGCTTCATTCGCAGTCCGCGCGGCCTCGGCCACGTGCGGCCGCCGTGTACGATCCAGAAGCGGGCTGCGCCAAGCTGATGGCGGCGGCTGAGCACCTGCAACGTCACGACGCCCGCGGCGCGGTGATCGGAGTGTGCGTCCTGAGGACTCGGCGCCAGCACCAGCGTGGGCCGGATGCGATCGAGCACGCGCGCGAAGTCCTGCTCGAGACTCTCGCCGGTGTAGGGATGCCCGGCGGCGACCGTATCCGGGTAGGGCACGCTCGCGGTACCCGTGAACTTCGAATAATAGGGCGTGGTGAAGTGGTCGGTGACGAGCGTCAGGAGGCCTCCGTCCGGATACCCGAGGAAGAATTGCCGACGGGGCGGCACGCCGAGAACTGCTGCTGCCGCCCGCGCTTCGCTCATGCGCTTGACGGCAAGGTCGCGCATCTTCTGCGGATGGACCCGCAGCGCTCTTTCGATGAAGAGCATGTCCAGCTCGGAGCCATCGCCGCTCGTCAGCCAAAGGATGCTGGCGCGGCCACCGGCGGCCACCACGCGCCGGATGACGCCGGCGCAACAAAGCGACTCATCGTCGGGGTGGGGCGAAACGACCAGCAGGGAGGTATGCGAATCGATGGGCGGTATGCCAACCGGGGACGCTGCCGAAGCCCCTGTCCAACGAGCTGGAGCGGCAACGAGGAGGAAGAGGAGACCCGCGCACCGCGGGATGAAACCCGCGCGGCGGCTGGCGGGCACTACCGTGATGACCATGGCGGCCCGGAGTGTACTAGAGTGGCGAGGCGCACTGCCGTGGCTGCGGTCAACCATTCGAACTCGGCGCCGTTTGGAGAGTCTGACAGGCGAGAGGTGGTGGAGATGAATCGGCTCAAGATCATTGCCCTCTTTGCCGCGATGGCACTGCTTGCGGCTTGCGCCACCGGCCCGGTGGTCCGGACGCGGGTGGCGCAGCAGGTGGATCTGGCCAGCTTCCACAGCTATGCCTTCGTGCCCAGGCCCAGCACGGACACGGGCGCTTACAAGTCCCTCACCACCCAGCAGCTCGAGAAGGATGTGGGCGCGGAGCTTCAGTCCCGCGGCTACGTACCGGCAGCCGCTGGGCAGACGCCCGACCTTCTGGTGAACTTCAGCACCGCCATGCACGATCGCGTGGAAGGCGCGACGGTGGGCCCGTCGTTCGGGATGGGCTGGGGCTGGGGCCCTGGGCCGCCGTTCGGCTGGGGTCCGTGGGGACCCTGGGGCTGGGGCCCGGGTTGGGGCGGGGGCTATTACAGCGACGTTCAGACGGTCACGACGGCGTCGCTCACCATCGATCTGATCGACCGGGCGACCAACTCGGCCGTCTGGAGCGGGAGCGCGTTTTCGGAGCTCACCCGCCGGATGCTCGACCATCCTGCGGAATCCATCGATCAAGCGGTTCGCCAGATTTTCGTGCACTTCCCGGCGGCCCCTCGGCCTCAATCCTAGCGAGCGGTTCTCCGGCGCCGGCCGGCTTCCCCGGCCCCTATCTTGCTTCACGGTTCCTCGGCCGCCGCTGGGGAACCATGAAGATTGCCATTCTCAATCAGCCCCAGGACCCCATGGCGGCCGCCGAGGAGCAGCGCGGCTCGGTCGCGATCGTCAACTGGGAGCTGGCGCGCTGCCTTGCCCGCCGTCACGAGGTGATCGTCTACGCGCCGCGAGCACGGGGCCAGGCGGGGGTGCAGCGCTGGGGCGGCATCGAGATACGTCGAATACCGTTCGTTGCCCGCCGTCTGCACAAGGCAGTGCAGCTTTTCGTGGGAAGGGTGCGTTGGGGCCCGCCATACTTCACTTCCCGGTGGTACTACAGAGAATACTTCGCACAGGTTGCGCGGGACCTCGCCACGTGCCGCCCCGACATCGTCCATCTGCCGCAGCAGATGCAATTCGCACCACTCTTCAAGATGGCCGTTCCGGGCGTGAAGGTGGTCGTTCATATCCATCAGGATGAGCTTGCCAAGCTCGAGCGCGAGCTCCTCCGGCGTGACCTCGCTTCCGTCGATGCGGTCGCGACCGTTTCCGACTTCGTCACCGCGGGCGCCCGTGCCCGCCTGCCGGAGATGGCCGCGCAGATCCACACTGTTGGCAATGGCGTCGATGTGCTCAGGTTCCGGCCGCAGGCGAGCGACCGCGGGGCCCGCGGGCAGGGGACCGATGCACGTCCGCTCCGGTTGCTCTATGTCGGTCGCATTGCGCCCGACAAGGGCGTGCACCTGCTCATGGAGGCCTTCGACAGGTTGACTCGCGAGGGGGTCAGTCTCGAGCTGACGCTCATCGGCAAGCCTGGCCTCCTGCCCTATGACCTGCTCAGCCGGCTGCTCGGCGGCGACGGCCAGGCGCTCGAAGCCGTGCGTGAGTTCTACGGCCGCTCGCTCCGGTCCTGGATCGTCAAGGAAATACTCGGCCACCGGCGCAGCTATGGCCGTGCGCTGCGCGCACGACTCTCGCCGGTGGCAGCGAGGCGCGTGCGGTTCCTGGGCACGGTGCCTCAGCCCGAGCTCATCCGTTCCTATCGGGCAGCCGACCTGCTGGTGTTGCCTTCGATCTGGCAGGAGTCGTACGGGCTGCCCGTCGCGGAGGCGATGGCGTGCGGCGTGCCGGTGCTCGCGAGTGCGAGCGGCGGTGTGCCGGAGCTCATCGAGGACGGTGCGACCGGCAGGCTCGTCCCGCGCCTCGACACCGAGGCGCTGGCGCGTGCGTTGGGTGAGATGTCGGCTGATCCGGCGCGCCTGCGGGAGATGGGGCGCGCGGCGCGCGCCCGGGCGGAACGGATGCTGACATGGATTCACAGCGCGGAGCGCCTGGAGCGGCTCTACCTCGGGCTTCTCGCCGCGCAGCCGCTGACACGGCGCCCGTCGCTTGCTGCGCAGTGCTCCACGCCCGTCGATCTCGCGTAAGGGGCCGTCATTCCCAGGACCAAAACGCAACCAGCCGCTCACCATCTACGGCAACGGCGGGCAGTCAGGTGAAAACGCCGATGAATCCCGGCAATCGGATCTACGGGCGATGAGAGTTCTCATGACAGCCGACCCGGTGGGCGGCGTCTGGACTTTCTCGCTCGAGCTGTGCGCATGCCTCGGTCGACATGGAGTCGACGTCACTCTGGCGACCCTCGGGGCGGCGCTGACCTCGACCCAGCGCTCGGCGGCCACCAGGCTCCCAAACGTCGAGCTCGAGGAGAGCACCTACAAGCTCGAGTGGATGACCGAGCCGTGGGCGGATCTCGAGCGTGCCGGACACTGGCTGCTTCGGCTCGCGTGGGAGCGCCGGCCGGACGTCGTGCATCTCAACCATCTGGTGTATGCCGACTTGGCCTGGGACGCGCCCGTGCTCGTCACAGGCCACTCCTGTGTTGCTTCCTGGTGGGAGGCGGTGTGGGGCACAGAGCTGCCGGCGGAATGGTCTACGTACAAGGCCCATGTCACCCGCAGCCTTCGGGCCGCGAACTGCGTGGTCTCACCCACGCACGCCATGCTGTCGGAGCTCCAACGCCACTACGGCCCGCTCCGCCTGACGGATGTCGTGTCGAACGGCCGTGATGCATCCCGGTTCTCACGAGCTCCCCGCAAGGAACATCTGGTGTTATGTGCGGGGCGCCTGTGGGATGACGCCAAGAACGTGCAGGCGCTCGCAGCCGTGGCTCCGCTGGTCGAATGGCCGGTGTGCATTGCCGGCGAGGCCGTCTCGCCAACGGGCCAGCGGGCCGAGCTCGTCGGCGGAAGGGTGCACTTCCTCGGTACACTCACCCCGGAGGAGCTCGCCTCGTGGTACGGTCGTGCTGCGATCTATGCATTGCCGGCGCGCTATGAGCCGTTCGGCCTGTCCGCCCTGGAGGCGGCCCTTTCGGGCTGCGCGCTCATCCTCGGGGACCTCCCCTCCCTGCGGGAAATCTGGGGGGATGCGGCGTGCTATGTAGCGCCCGACGATCACCTGAGCCTGCGTGAGCGGCTGTCGGACCTCATCTGGAACGAAGCGGCGCGCACGGAGCTTGCGGCGCGCGCTGCAGCGGTCGCTGCGCGGCTGTCGCCCGAGAGCACGGCGCGAAGCTATCTGCGCCTGTATCACAGGATGATCCGCCATCCCGTCAGGAGTGAGGCGACGCATGCCGCACGGCCTTAGATTCGTTTTCTTCACTCACACG
>Ga0134128_10010367_pt1 | contig 11166 bp, 7 predicted proteins | sample KB31754_FD_96462 | JGI IMG/M metagenome (GOLD analysis project Ga0134128, IMG submission 96462) | Terrestrial soil microbial communities with excess Nitrogen fertilizer from Kellogg Biological Station, Michigan, USA - KB3-175-4 | ecosystem: Environmental > Terrestrial > Soil > Unclassified ...
GACCGGGGGATTCGGCCTGGGGCTGGCGATCGTGAAGGCGATCGCCGAGGCGCATCATGGGTCGGTGCGGGTGACGAGCAAGCCGGGGGAGGGCTCGGTATTCGAGCTGCACTTGCCTAGTGCTCCGCAGGCCCCGTGCCTTACCGCCGACGCTGAGCAGCGGGTCATTCGCAGCTAATGCACTTGTGAATCGCATTGAGTCCGGCCTCATGTCAGGTTTCTGTCAGGCCTATGAGGCGTAGGAGTAATTATGAGGCGTGTTATCTAAACCGTTCAAGCATCGGTTTGTAATACCATGAACACGGATGCATACTGATCATTGTTTCGGCACCGATAACCTTGCGAGTTTCTTGCCGGTCCGAGCGCTTGAGTACCCGGGGGCGGCACTAACTTCGTCGGGAGGTTGTCGATGACGACAACGATCCGTGCGTCAGACGGTCGAAGCATCTCCGTTGAGTTGTCCGGCCACCCCGCTGGCAGCGCGGTGTTCCTGCTGCACGGCATGCCCGGCAGCCGAGTCGGGCCGCGTCCTCGGGCGATGCGGCTATATCAGCTGGGCATTCGTCTCATCGCCTTCGACCGGCCGGGGTATGGCGATTCTGACCGGTTACCTGGCCGGACGGTAGCCGACATCGCTGCCGATGTGATCGCGATCGCCGACGCGCTCGACATCCCGCGGTTCGCCGTGCTCGGACGCTCGGCCGGAGGCCCTCACGCGCTGGCCTGTGCCGCGTTGCTGCCGGATCGGGTAACCAGGGCGGCGGTGCTGGTCGGCCTGGCTCCTCCGGCAGCGGCGGGGCTCGACTGGCAAGCCGGGATGGTCGCCTCCAACAGAGCCGCCTTCACGATCGCCGCCAATAGCCTGGACAGGCTCGCCGCCAGGCTTGAGCCGGAGGCCGCGGCGATCCGGGAGAATCCTGCCCTGCTGCTCGCGGCGCTCGACGCCGACATGGCCGAGGCGGATCGACAGATCGTAGGTGATGTCGGGATAAAAATGTTGCTTCTGGCGGCCTACGCCGAGGCACTCAGGGCATCATCCTCCGGCTGGATCGACGATGTGCTGGCGCTTGGATCGGACTGGGGGTTCGATCCGGCCTCAGTCGCCGTACCCGTCTTGCTGTGGCACGGCGATCGCGATGTTTTCTCACCGGTCAGCCACCTGCGGTGGCTCGCGGACCGGATCCCGTACGCCGAGGTCGTCGTTCAGGCGGGCGCGGCCCACTTCAGCGCGCTGAAAGTGCTGCCAAGCGCGCTTAAGTGGCTGGTAACCGGGCGATTGCCGGTGGACTAGCCACTGGGCCCTGAGTTTTATCAGGCTAGTGCGTACTCTGCGGGCGGCCCGGGCGCCGGCCGGGGCATGGTTCCGGAGGACGCGGCGTCGACGGGTTCGGGCGGGTGCCCCGATGCCCAGGATGGGCGGTCTGGCCAGTCCACTGGCGTTGCCGGGCTGCGGGTGAGGACGTCTTAGCCCGGATTAGCGCAGAATTTTGCCGGGTTTATTCCGGTTTCGGGGTCCGTAACCCGGGCTAAGACAGCGTAACCAGGGCTAAGACCGCGTAACCAGGGCTAAGACCGCGTAACCAGGGCTAAGACGTCCGTAACCCGGGCTAAGACATCGGTAACCCGGGCCGAGTCAGCGTCACCTGGGCCAGGTGGCATCAGCGGGAACAAAGCGCATCCGTAGCTGTTCCCGCAAGGACGGGCTTATCTCCCGGCTAGTGCGCATCTTTCCTCACGCGAGAAGAAGCACGCAGGTCAGCGGGTCGCCACTGGGCGCTAGATGGGCTGCGGCTCGAGATCGCGGTTGCTTGGGATCCAGCGTCGAAGCCTGTCGGTGTCCGGGTGACGCGGCCCGAGGCTGATCGTAAACTCGCCGAGCAACCGTTCCTGGAGTTGCTCAGCCTGGCCCTGGTGCCCCGACTGGTGGAGAACGGCGGCGAGGTTGGATTTGCACACCAGCGTATCGGGGTGGGAACTGCCGAGTTTCTTTTCCAGCAGTGGCGCGGCCTGCCGCAGCAAGGCGGCCGCATCCTCGAACCTCCTGGCGTCGGCGAAGCAGTTCGCGGTGTTGATCGCCGCCGACAATGTGTAGGGATGGTCGTGGCCCAGACGCAGGCGCATGTCGGCGAGTGTCTGCTGAGCAAAATCAAGAGCATATTCTGGCGAGTCCGTAGACCGAAGGTAGGTCACGAGATTGTTCGAGGCAATGAGCGTATACGGGTGATCGTTGCCGAGTGAAATCTGATATGCTTCGCGCACCTCAGAGACAATTTCCTTGGCTTTTACTTTGTCATCTAGTGCCGAATAGTCGCACGCCAGGTTCAGGGCGCAGGAAAGCGCATCAGGATTGTCTTTCCCATAGCGAACCAGATACCGATCATACGTATCCTCGGTGAGTTCCCTGGCCTCGACGTATACGCCGCTCTTGCGCAGCGATACAGCTAGGCTCTTGGCAATGCGCAGGGTTGCCATGATGTCGTCGCCTAGGACCGCCCTGTACCTGTCGTAGGCGATGCGCAACAGGGTCAGCGACTCGGTGTACTCACCTGCTTCACGCAGATCGCGGGCCAGGCACTCGGTGGAATGCAAGGTCCAGGGATGGTCGGGTCCGAGTACCAGTCGCCTCCGGTCGAGCGTCTGCCTGTCGATCTGCCGGGCGGTGAAGCAGTCCCCGACCAGGCGGAGCGAGACGGCCAGGTTGTTGGCGGCCGCAAGCGTCTGCGGGTGATCCTCGCCAAACTGCTCCTTGAGCCGGTTGTAAGTGTCCTGGTCGGTGCTGAGCGCCTCCTGAAAGTCTCCGAGGGCACGCAGGTCAGCGGCCAGTCCGGCGGCGGTCATCAGCGTGTGCGGGTGATCGCGGGGGAGTACTTCGCGCTGCTTGGCCAGGACCTCGGTATCGATCTCCAGCGCCTCGGAGTACTGCGCCCGTGAGCGCAGCAGGTTGGCGATGTGGAACCGCAGGTGGAGCGTCTGCCGGTGGCTGGGCCCGAGTTGCTCAGTCCATGTCTTAGCCAAGGAGGTGGCTAGGCGATTACCGACATCGAGTTCGCCCCTGAGCCACAAATACCGGACGTGGTCGATCAACAGTTGCCGTGCCCGCTCATCTTCGCATTCCGCCGCCCGCGACGGACCCAGATGAGGGAATATCATATTATACTGCGACCAGTCGTCGGGATTCGCTGTGTCCCCGCGCAGCGGAGCCGCGCCAATGAGTATTTTGTGCACCTCGTGCCGGGTCTTGGCGTGCTCTTCCTCGCTCATCTGAGAGATGATCACGGCTTGGATTAGGCGGTGCACCTGGATGGAGTTGCTGCCCTGGTCGACCTTCGCCAGAGCGAATCTGCTTATCCCCTTAATGACCTTGCCGAGGAGAAGGCGCTCGACCAAGGTGTCATCGTAGGGCAGCAGGGCCTGGATCATCTCGTCGCTGTAGAGCAGGTTCATCGAGATCGGCCCGGCCGAGCAAAATGCGCACAGCTGAAGCAGCCGCACCGCGGCCGGCGAGTCCTGACGCAGCCGGGTCAGTGAAATGTTCCAGGTCGCGATCGCCGGGGCCCGATGCTCTTCGGACTCACTCAGTGCCAGGACCCGCATCATGTCCTTTTCGAGTTCCTTGACGTAGTCCTTCGCGGACATGCCGGTCTCCTTGAGCCAGGCCCCGGCCTGCTCAATAGCGATCGGCAAGTCACCGAGAACCGCAGCGATCCGGTCAGCATCGTTGAGGTCGAGTTCGGGGGCGCGAAGCAGCAGGTGCGCGATGCTCTCATGCCGGCTGAAGACGTCTACCTCAAGTGGCTGAGCGAGCTGCGACCAAGTCTGGTTGCGTGAAGTCACGAGCACGTGACCCGAACCGGTAGGCAGGTAGGCCTGCAATTGCCTTGGCTCTTCGGCATTATCGAAGATCATCAGCCAGCGACCCGAGGGATCGCTGCGACGAAGCGCGTCGAGCGATGCCCGTGCCGCCTCGACGACATCGTCGCCGACATGAATGCCCATCCGCTGGGCGAGCTCGGCCAGCGACGATGCGATCTCGTCGCTTCCCTCCGCCTGCACCCACCAGACAATGTCGTAGTCCGCCATGAAACGGTACGCGTACTCGATCGCCACCTGAGTCTTGCCGACACCACCTAGGCCGTGCAGCGCTTGTGGCAGGACGACGGTCGGGCTTCCTTCCAGCAACTGATCCCTAAGTTTCTCCAGCAGGGCGTGCCGGCCGGTGAAGTCCGCGTTACGCGGCGGGACGTGCCAGATGGCTGGCGTATCGGTACCGGGGAATCGCGGTCCTGTATGCGGCAGGTCAGAATCGACTGTGAACGTCCCGGCCAGCCGACCGAGTCTGCGCAGCAGAGCCGCGGCCGCGCGCTCAGCGTCAAGACCGGCCAGGTCCACCGGATTTTCATCCATGAAGGTCAAGGTCTGGCGCCCTTCGTCGATCCTGACCGGCACTAGCTGGCCCCGGGCGACGGACCCGGCCGTCGCGGACAACGACTCCCAGGCCATGTCGGCCCTCGCTGATCGCAGATAGGCCGGCGACAAGATGACGAGAACATAGCTGGCCAGCGCAAGATCATGATCCAGCGGGCGGTCGACGCCGCCTTCCGGATGGACGGCGGCGCTGTGCTTGAGCACGCGGAAGTCGGACCGGGACAATACCGAGTCGATCCAGTCGGCCCACATCCTGTCTTCAGGCACGTAGCTGAGGAGCACATCGGACGGCGTCGCCGGCGGTCTGCGCGTGAACTCCTGCCGGAATCGGAGCCTGAGGTCATCAGCCAGCGGCGGCATGGCATCGACGGCGCCAACGGTAATCGCTCCAGTCAACCGCTCGAACGCGGCCAGCAGCGAGGTTGGCAGTCCGGGGTCATCGCCGAACGTGGCGAGAATTTCTTCGAACGCGTAGTACGGCTTGAACGGAATCTCCACGTTGCCCCAGTACTGCGCGGATTGCTCCCGGTCGAGTCCGGCCGGAAGACCGTCGAATTTCTGCCGCGCAACCATCCGGGCGACGTCGAGCTTTTCCTTCTCACTGTCGGCAATGCGCATTGGCACCGGAAGAATTCGGATATCACGATTGTTGTACCTGCTGGCGATGTGCTTGGCTACGGCCGCAGCGCCATCAATACTCTGGTCGTTTAGCGTGAAGCAGTCGACGAGAATATCCGGAAGCTGCACCGTGCAGATATCGGCGATGTCACTTAATCCGGTCCGGCTGTCGATGAGCACGTAGTCATAATTCTTCTTCATGTCGTCGCGCATCGCATCAAGAAACTGCCCGCCGCCGAGTCGCTCATAGAAGTTATCCCAGTCCATGGAGGAAACGGCCGAGGAATAATCCCGGTTCTGCTTTCCGGCCGAGATAAAGTCCACCGTCCCGTGGGCCGGGAAATCCCATCTCAGCGAGACGGCGTGCTGCAGTACCTCCGCGTGCCTGCGATGCCAGTCGCCCTCCCGGGGTGACGCGTCGACGGCCGCCCACTCAAATTCCCTGATGATCTCTATGACACCGGGGGTGGCGGCTACCACGGAGTCGTCTAGGAACGGATGGAAGTACTTATGCAGGCCTGGCGACTCCAGATCCCAGTCGACAACCAGCACGCGTAACCCGTTGCTGGCCAGAATCCAGGCCACATTTGCCAGTGCCATAGTGCGGCCAGTACCGCCCTTATAAGAGTAGAACGTGACGATTTGGCCTTCATCAGGACGGTTCATGGCTAACTACTATCCTCTATATACGGTCCCATTAGTCTCGGCCGCTCTCTGGGCGGTCCGACGGGCGGCCTGGCCGGGAGATTCTTTAGGTAAATTCTTTCAGCGTTATAAACGAGCAGCGGAATGATATCGCCAAATTTCGACAGGCTAGATATTCCAGTGATGGCCATCCTATGTTTAGGATGGGCCCGGCTCAGCATCTGCGTGACGGAGGCCTGCAGGTGTTTCCTAAGTTCCTTTTCAGCTTCTTGCGTCTGCTGGTCGAGTTCGCTCCACGGAACCATAAGGTTCACCCATGGCTGCGCCAGCCGGTCGAATTCCCGTATCTGCTCGGACTCGTGATCCGACAGCGTGCTCCAGGCGTCAAGCAGGAACAGGCCGAGAGCAGGGGGAACGTCGTCTGCGGCCTGCTCGCTTATCTCTTCCGCAATCGTATTGATCGTTGTGGTGTAGCCCATCATCTTGGTCAGTTCAGCCGCGTATTCGGCAACCGGCTGCGTGTGGGTCGGCTGATATGGCCGCCAGTCAAGGGGACTGGCTCCGTAGAAAGACGGCTCGCGGCCCCTGGGCAAAGCCTGCAGGTCCGGAGCGGCTACGGTGATGCGGAGTTGCCGGTTAGCGTTGGAGCCGGCGCTCAAGCCGAATGACCTCGGCAGAGAGTCGAAGTCGTCAACTGGCGTGACCGGTGCGATCTGGGCTTGCTCGGCGACATCGACGATCCGTCGCGCTAGTCGCAGGACCGCTTGACGGTACTCAGGTCGGTAGCGGCCTAGTTTCATGATGCCGTAGAACCCGTCTCTGCTGTACCTTCGGCCGAACGACTGATGATCGAACTGAATCACCCTCGCTGCTTCCGGCAAATTGGCGGGCTTGACGGTAGCCCACAGCGCGGGAACTATCGCCTCGATCAGGCTGCCGTGCTTCGCCTTATGGTCGAGTGCTCGCCTTGCGAAGGCGTACCACTCTTTTCCGCATGCCTCGCTCTCGAAGTACCGGGGTGAGTACAACGGCACGAATACTCGACAGCAAGCCAGTGCTTCGCAGATTCGACGCGACCAGTCCGTTCCAGGCTGCATATCGCGATCCATGAACCCGACAACGTCTGGTGAGATTGTTGAAATTGCGACTATATCCCGGCAGAGGTCCTTGTATAACTGATAAACCCATCTGTCGGGATCATCGCGAAGATCCTTGGTCGGCGTGTGAGCATAGCTGAGGAAGAAATACGGCGCACTTCCAGAGCCAGATGACGGTAGCTCGGACACTCTCCCCCCTTCGCCACCCTGGGTCCTCAATATAGGAGATCTTCGCACAACAGCGGAAGAGGGTAGAGCTTAAACCGCGCCAGACTGACAGATTGGGCGATATGAGCGCTAATAGTGCCAGTGGGAGTTGGTGAGAGCCGACGCTACGCTAGCATCTATTTGCGCGAAACCACGCGGTTGCGAAGTCCACGGCATGCACCAGCGAAACGAGGCGGCAATCGGCAGCGCCGACCGTGCCGCTAGCCGATGTCCCGAAAGTCTCAAGCTCAGTTCCAATGGACGTGAAGTCCCGGTCATCGAGGACCACATCATCATATTCAATCCACTGGGGCATGCCGTTAATCGCAACAACGCAGCGATAGGTCCGGATCGGTGGATCGGGACGATATCTGTACTCGCCGAGATGGAAGGCGGTGCACACGTCATAGCCGACCCCGAGGAGCAGAATCTTGGCATCCAGCTCGTAAAGACGAGCGAGCGGTGACGACTCGCCCAGATGACAGTCGAGCCGGTGATCCGAGACGATCTGGCTGGCCTTAGGGCCAAGGGCGGCGAACGAGCTCTGGGGGTGAGCACTCCGTCGAGCCCCGGCGGTTGTCCTGACCGCCTCGGCGACCCAGCCCATGCCGGTAGATGGAGTTACCGCAGGGTCGAAGGGCAACATACCCTCGCGATACTGATCGACTTGCCCACCGGTCATGCCGGTGGTCCTGTGCTGATGGATTCGCGAAGTATCAGAATTGTCAGCGGTCTCGGTGGGCACTACCACGGTGCCTCCATCGCCGAGAACGTCACGAACCGCGCCTACGACGGCGTGAGCCCCGCCATCAATCCAGCCGATACGCCGCATTGAGCAGTGAATGAGCAGCACCTGACCAGCTTTGACGCCAATAGCCTCGAAGTCGCGAGCGAGATCTGCGCGACTTAGCGTGACCAAGAATCGACCGTCTCCCGCATCTGGTCAACAAGGCGCGACCCAAGTGCCGTCAGCGAACCGGAGTTGGCCAGCGTCTCGATCGGCTCGGCGGTATTAACGCTCCAGTACTCGTACCGCGATGCAGCGAGTTCCGCTCCGGAGTCTCCGGCCAGCATCCGGATCCGCCAGAAGTCTGACACGGCGACATGAGCGTAAGTTCCCTGCAGAAGTGCTTCCAGTGGGCGCATGTCCTCCCGCCAAGGCGCGTGATAAAGGCGCCTGTCGGTCGGATCGAACAGATCATAGAGGTCGATCAGGGTTCCGAGCTTGACGTGCTGAAATTCATGGATCAACAGCAAGGCCAGGATCACCGGATCAGCGACAGGGGCGACGGCAACCGCGCCGAAGGCATTCCGGGCCGTCGCGCTAATCTCACGACCGGTAACATGGGGAACCAGCGGCACGATGGTCTTGAGCCCTGCCGCCAATCCGGGAGCGTAAGCGCCGTAGTCGTCGCTGATGAACTTCCAGGCGGCTTGGAAACAGTGATTCCAGTCGGTGAATTGCTCAGCGGAGGCGCGCGGCGCCAGATCGTAGCCGTAGCAATCCCGGTAAGCATCGGTGTCATCAAGCCCGACTGACAGGTCCGATCCAGTCAACTGCCGGACGGGCTGCCACCGCGCATCCCTGGCGGCATCGAAGCGGAGTTCCCCTCCATCGCTTCTCACGGCGCGCCACTGCCGTTTCCCGATCTTGAAACTGGCAGCGCCGACCTCGGTTTCGACGACGGCCGTACATTCCGCACACCCACCGGGCACGGCGAGCCGGCCGAGCGTGGGCAAGTTGATTGATCCGTCACGGACTGGAACGACAGCACTGGCCGATATACCTGCCTGGATCGCCGCAGCGACGGCGATCGATCCCAGGTGACCAAGATCCTCGGCCACACTCGCTGGGTCCGCGTCCCCGGTGCCGACGGACCTCAGGCTCTCGAGACAGCGCGCGGCCCAGACCCTGAGGAACGGGTAACACAGCACCGCCTCGAACGCGGTCGGCGCTACTTTGTCGATTCCGACGAGCGTCTTCCATGCGCCCCGTAGATCGAACCGGGCAGCCTCGGCCAGAGCGACCGTGCTCGCCTGATCGTGAAATTTGACGAGCAGCGCGCGAGCCAATGAGTACTGGGCGTCCCGCAAATGACCAATCGCATCGGCGTTGCCGTATCCGGCTGCTAGCTCGTCGTAATGGTCGTCGGCCAGGGCATGCCGATCACCTGGCTCGACGCTCCGGCCGTTCGGCGGGTGCGCGCGAATATGCCTCACCAGCTTCATGAGATCAGGACAATAGACTGATGGATTCGTGAAGCCGCTCTCAGAACTGTAGCGGTGCGCATAGAGCCCGCCTCCGCAACTGGACACGACATCGCAGGCCAGGCATTTTGCGCTAAGGCTGGCCAGCCCGCCCTGTCGCGCCGCGATCCCGGGATGACCTGCTACTTCGTCCAGGTCAGCGCTGAATACGTTGAATCCAGTTCTCGACGCACCTTCGTAACTCGCCTTAAGCGAATCGGCTTGCTCATAAGTACCATCAGTCTCGATTACCGCCAGATTGCTCGGCGTGGTTCCGATAGCCTCAGTAAGGCTATCGGAACCACGTGAGGTCCTGATGATAGAGTCAAACAACCGAACACTAACTTGTCCGGACGAAGCGCTCCACCGGTCAAAAATCTTGATTAGCCAGTCTGCGTAAGCCGTTTCTGACCCTGCTTTCGAGGGACGGAATGGCGGTTCATCCCAGGTAGCGTGAGGCAGAAGAAAATCGATTCTCGGCGGATCAAACGCTACCAGCGAATCGTAGACGTCGACCGGGTCATTCCTAACATCAATTGTGCAAAGCAAGCCTTGATATAGAATTCCATAACGGTCTTCGCGCAGCAGGTTAATCGCGCGAACGACCTGGTCATAGCTGCTTCTGCCATCCAGATACCGGCGATGAAGATCATTGGCAGCCCGGCCGCCATCGAGCGAGATCCCTACCTTCACGTCCTCTGAGACGAACAGATCGCAGAATTCCTCGCTCAACTGGACACCGTTGGTGTGAATCCGCAGGTCAAGTTCGCAGACGTCGGCGACCTCGGCGCGTAGAGCACCTATGATGCTCGCAAGACGCGATACACCCGCCAGCAGTGGTTCCCCGCCATGCAGCACGACAAGTACGCTGCCGAGACGGTGAGCTTGAGCATGAACCGCGATGCGCCGACCGACCCACTTGGCGGTCTCCTCGGTCATGGCCGCTGGGCGCATACGCCAGCCTTCGTCATGACCGTGATAAATGTAGCAATGGTCGCAAGCTAGGTCACATCGGCCATGCACCTTTAGAACATACTGCTGAAAAGGGACCGCGGACTGGCTCATCGGAATGGAGTCAGTTTCAGATCATCGAATTGAAGGCCGCCACCGGAAGCCTGGGAGTCGATTCGTCAGGAAGAACCCGGATCACGGCATCATCGACCGAGTCGCGCTCGACGGCCAGATCCTCAAGCGAGACTTCGCGCAGGTCCTCGACCTTCGACGTGATCTTAGCGCTGCGTTCCTCGACAGAAATCATGATCCTCACCTGTTTGTTAGAGTTCGGTCCGAAGGTACGGACATCCGTACCGGTAGCGGAGAGACGGACACACTCGCCGTTCGAGGGCCCACATTACGCGCCTGAATCTCTTGGCGTGTCAAAAATCAATGAAGAATCGCCGGAACAGTCCTGGCGGCTAGATCGATTAGCCGGTGATAAGGACCATTGCACGGGATGCTATCCTTCAAAGCTTTCGCCAACCATGCGCCGTGCGCGCCAATGCACGTTATTGCCCGGCCCGTAAAAGCAGCCCTATACCACGCGAAATTCGGAGGCGCTTCTCAGGGTCACACGTCAGGCGCAGCGGAGCCGACACCAGGAACGGCATGCCTACCCAACCACCGTCCGACTGCGTGGCGACGAGTTTGATTGTTCTTGGCACAGATGCTACTGCCGCCACTAGGCGTAGCAATCGTCGCAAATCGCCAGCCGTGGGCCATGATCGCGACGAGACGCCAGTCACCAAATGGTGAGCAGCAACTGTATTGCTCAGGTTACCAGCCGTTACCAAGAGTCAGCGACGGCGCGATTACTCTTTCAGGCAAATCGCGGCGGCCGCTTCTCGCGCAGCGCGGCGGCGCCTTCCGCCAAATCCGGACCCATGAACGTCAACATCTCATAAGCGGCAGATTGGTCAAATATCGGACC
>Ga0134128_10010368_pt1 | contig 11165 bp, 13 predicted proteins | sample KB31754_FD_96462 | JGI IMG/M metagenome (GOLD analysis project Ga0134128, IMG submission 96462) | Terrestrial soil microbial communities with excess Nitrogen fertilizer from Kellogg Biological Station, Michigan, USA - KB3-175-4 | ecosystem: Environmental > Terrestrial > Soil > Unclassified ...
CAACCCCAACACGATCACCGCGACGACGCCCGCCGGGATCCCGAAGCCGGGCTGGTGTGATCCCACCACGAGGTACCACGTCACCGGCAACAGGAGCAGCTGGGTGATCACGGCCAGCCCGCGGCCCCAGCGCTTGCCGAGAAACAGCGCGCGTCCCGCGGCGATCACACCGAGGCCGACGAGGACGAACCAGCCCGCCGTGGCGAGACCGTTGGCCACGTGCTGGTCGGCCCCGGCGATCACGCGCACCACCAGGACCGTCGCCACCACCAGCGCGGCCACCCCCTGCGCCGCGACGATGACGCCGGCACGGCGAACGGCGGTCGGGGCTGCTGGCGGCGTCACAGCGCCAGCGTAGTCAGGACGGCCGCTGTTTCCCGGCACCGCATAAGCTCGTGCTTCATGCGGGCCGTGCTGATCGTCAACCCCACCGCCACCTCCACCACCCCGGCCGGTCGCGATCTGCTGGCCCACGCCCTCAAAAGCCGGCTGCAGCTCAGTGTCGAGCACACCAACCACCGCGGGCACGGCAGCGAACTCGCGCAGAAGGCCGTCGCCGACGGCGTCGATTTGGTGGTCGTGCATGGCGGCGACGGCACGGTGAGCGGAGTCGTCAACGGTTTGCTCGGCCGCCCCGGAACGCTTCCGAGCGGCCCGGTGCCGGCGGTCGCCGTGGTACCCGGCGGTTCCGCGAACGTGCTGGCGCGATCGCTGGGCATCTCCCCGGATCCGGTCGCGGCCACCAACCAGCTCATCCAGTTGCTCGACGACCACCAGCGCCACGGCACGTGGCGGCGGATCGGCCTGATCGACTGCGGTGAGCGCTGGGCCGTGTTCAACACCGGCATGGGCGTCGACGCCGAGGTGGTGGCCGCGGTGGAGGCCGAACGGAACAAGGGCGGCAAGGTCACCGCGTGGCGCTACATCCGCGCTGCGGTGCCGGCAGTGTGGGCCTACACCCGCCGCGAACCGATGCTGACGCTCGAACTTCCCGGCCGCGAACCCATCACCGGGGTGAGCTTCGCATTCGTGTCGAACTCCAGCCCGTGGACGTTCGCCAACCAGCGGCCGGTGTGGACCAACCCCGGCTGCAGCTTCGAGTCGGGGCTGGGGGTGTTCGCGCCCACCAATCTGAAGTTGGTCCCCACGCTGCGGATCGTCCGGCAGATGTTCGCAAAACGGCCCACGTTCAACTTCAAGAACCTCGTCACCGAGGACGACCTACCTTGCGTGCGAGTTACCTCGGCCGAGGGCGCCGTCGCCTGCCAGTTCGACGGGGATTACCTCGGCGTGCGCGAAACCATGACGTTCAAGGCGGTCCCGAATGCGCTGGCGGTGGCCGCCCCTCCTCAGCAAAAACGCCACTGACCTGCGGTAGCACATCCCCTGTGGCGCGGGCGGCAAAAAACGACACCGGAAGTGGCCCGTGAGTGTAGTACAACGGAGTGAGGGCATGACGACGAGATGATCAAAGTGAGATAGCCCACGAGCGAACTCACACTATTGACATCTGTTGAGCCTGTGAAACGATCAAAAGGTTGCATGCAGAAATTACGTAGGGCTGCGGCCCCTTTTCTTCTGCACGCGTTTAACAGCCGAAGAAAATAGCCGTGCGCCTTGCTGCGCACTCACTAAGGAGTAAAGACGTATGGATTGGCGCCACAAGGCGGTCTGTCGTGACGAAGACCCGGAGCTGTTCTTCCCGGTGGGGAACAGCGGTCCGGCGCTCGCGCAGATCGCTGACGCGAAACTGGTCTGCAATCGGTGTTCGGTGACCACAGAGTGCCTCTCGTGGGCCCTGAACACGGGCCAGGATTCGGGCGTCTGGGGCGGCATGAGCGAAGACGAACGGCGTGCGCTGAAGCGCCGCAACGCCCGGACGAAAGCCCGCAGCGGGGTTTAACCCGGATAACGCAAAACGGTGCGGCCTCGACCATTGTCGGGGCCGCACTCTTGCGCGTAGGCGCGGCCCGACTGGCGCGCGGGCCGCACTCTTGCGTGTAGGCGTAGACACCTCGCCTACAACAGCATTCGGGTCCGTCGACCAATCGGGACGCGCAGCACCACATCGGTCCCGCGGGCGGTCGCCTGACGCATGCCCAGGGTGCCATCCAGCTCCGCGGAGACGAGGGTCCGCACGATCTGCAGGCCGAGGCTGTCGGAGGTCTCGAGGCTGAATCCTTCCGGCAGCCCGCGACCGTCGTCGTGCACCACGACGTCGAGCCAGCGCGCGGAACGCTCGGCGCGTATCGTCACCGAACCCTCCTCGACGGCCGGGTCGAAGGCGTGCTCGATCGCGTTTTGCACCAGTTCGGTGATCACCATGATCAGGGCCGTGGCCCGATCGGAGTCCAGTACGCCCAGATCTCCGACCCGGTTGATGCGGATCGGCCGGTCCACCGACGCCACGTCGTTCATGATCGGCAGGATCCGGTCGATGACCTCGTCGAGGTTGACCTGCTCGTCCACCGACATCGACAGGGCGTCGTGGACCAACGCGATCGACGACACCCGGCGCACCGACTCGATGAGGGCCTCCCGTCCCTCGGCGTTCGCCGTGCGGCGGGCCTGCAGGCGCAACAGAGCCGCGACGGTCTGCAGGTTGTTCTTCACCCGGTGGTGGATTTCGCGGATGGTGGCGTCCTTGGATATCAGCGCCCGGTCGCGGCGCTTCACCTCCGTCACGTCGCGGATCAAGACCGCCGCGCCGGCGCTGGCACCGTCGACCACCAACGGCAGCGTGCGCAGCAACACGGTGGCTCCCCCGGCGTCGACCTCCATGCGCATGCTGCGCCCGCCGGCCACCAGATCCCGCACATGCTCGGCGACTTCCTGCGCCTCGAACGGATCCGAGATCAGCGGACGCGTGACCTCGATGAGGTTGTGACCCTCCAGATCGGCGGTCAAACCCATGCGGTGGTAGGCCGAGAGCGCGTTGGGGCTGGCGTAGGCGACGACACCTTTGACGTCGAGGCGGATGAAGCCATCGCCAACCCGAGGGGTGGAACGGGACATCACCACGTCCCCCGCGTCGGGAAAACTGCCGTCCGCAAGCATGTGGACAAGGTCGCCGGCGCACTGTCGGTAGGCGATCTCCAGCTGACCGGACGCGCGGTCGGCGGCCACCGCAGTCTGATGATGCGTGAGTACGGCCACCACCTGGCCGCCGTACCGCACCGGGGACGCCTCCACATGGGTGCCGGGTAACCACGGATTTTGTTGGCCCGCAACGTCATTCCTCTTGGCGATACCCGATGCGAAGGTCTCGGCGACGAGCGCCAACTGCTCGGAGGAGACGGCGCTGCCCACCGCATCGGTCTGTAGCACCGTGGGCGCCGTATTCGGGCGGCATTGCGCCACGCACACCAGCACGCCGTCGTCGCGACGCACCCACATCAGATAGTCGGCGAACGAAAGGTCGGCCAGCAGCTGCCACTCCCCGACCACCGCATGCAGATGGTCAACCGCGTTGCCCGGCAGCATGGTGTGTTCGGCGAGCAGATCACCGAGAGTTGACATCGCTCACTCCCCGGGCATTCCCGGCGGCTGGTCGAAGGGGCCTGACGGGCTAGGTGATCACCGCGATGAGGTCGCCGGCCTGAATGACGTCGCCCACCGACACGCTCACCTTGCTGACGGTGCCGCCGACCTCCGCAAGGACGGGGATCTCCATCTTCATCGACTCCAACAGCACCACGATGTCGCCTTTGCCGATCTGGTCACCCTCGTTCACAACGACTTCGAGCACGCTGGCCACGATCTCGGCGCGCACATCCTCGGCCATCTTCACCCCACTCGTTTCGGCCTCTGCGCAGGCTGGCTGCTGGTTCATCGCTGGTTGCTGATTCATCGCTGGTTGTTGGTCCATCAACGTTCTATCAGGCTCGCCTACATCGAACCACAGGGCCCGCCGCGCACGGCCCCCGACGGGCCCAGGCGCGGGCTGCACCAGGGTGAAGACACGGCGGAACCCGTCTCATGAGAGACTGGACGACAAGCCAACCGGCGCTGGGCGCCTGGTTTGACAAGCAATCAACGGAGGTTTCACCCATGGCCAAACGAGGCCGCAAGAAGCGCGACCGCAAGCACAGCAAGGCCAACCACGGCAAGCGGCCCAACGCCTGAGGGACGCTACTGAATACCCCGGATGATGGTGGTGCGCCGGATCTCAAGGCGTAGCCGCTCGCGCAAGCCGTCCGGGGCCATCTCACCCTTGCACTTGGTGGCGATCAATGCCTTGATCCGCTCTTCGAGCCCGTAATGCTTGAAGCAGCCGGGGCACGCCTCGAGATGCTGGCGCAGTTGTTCGCGGGTGTCCGGGCCGCATTCACCGTCGAGCAGCAGCCAGACCTGGCGGATGACCTCAGCGCAGCCGACGCTGCCGTGGGACTCGTCGTTGGGGCAGGCGTCCGGAGAAGCACCGCCCTGGCCGGGGAACTCGCTCATGACGACACCTCCTCGTGCGTCTGCCGATCGCGGTTGAAGCCGCGCTCCTTGGCAACGTCGGCCAACAGGCCACGCAGCTGCCGTCGACCGCGGTGCAGCCGTGACATTACCGTTCCGATCGGCGTATCCATGATCTCGGCAATTTCCTTGTACGGAAATCCCTCGACATCGGCGTAATAGACCGCCATTCGGAAGTCTTCCGGCAAAGCCTGCAGCGCTTCTTTGATCTCGGAGTCCGGCAGCGACTCCAGCGCCTCGACCTCGGCCGAGCGCAGCCCGGTGGAGGAATGCTCGGCGTTGGCGGCCAACTGCCAGTCGGTGATTTCCTCGGTCGGGTATTCCGCCGGCTGGCGCTGCTTCTTGCGGTAGCTGTTGATGTAGGTGTTGGTCAAGATCCGGTACAGCCACGCCTTGAGATTGGTGCCAGCCCTAAACGAGCGGAAGCCCGCGTAGGCCTTCACCATCGTCTCTTGCAGCAAATCTTCGGCATCGGCGGGATTCCGCGTCATGCGCAGCGCACCGCCATAAAGCTGGTCCAGCAGCGGAATCGCGTCACGCTCGAAACGCGCCGTCAATTCCGCGTCCGTCTCTTCGGGCGTCGCGGATTCGGTGATCTCCGGTCCTGCCGCGCCATCTCGGCCATCTAGAGAGTCGGCCATTTCGATCAACCCGGTCCCTTCTGCTGCGGTGTCACCGGAAAGCACCGAAAGCGCCACCGGACTCGCAAGGAAGCCAGCCAACCGCTCCTCGCCTAACAGGCTCGTCGCCGCTGACACCACGCTGCTCCTCCCAATCTAAAGGCTCACCCCGACAGTCTCCGCCCGGGTGTGACCGACCGCATCGAAATACCAATTTGATCAACCGTGCGCGCGATCCGACTATTTCCGGGGCGAAATCCGGGAGCGATATCGCTCCCGTCTCCCCGATGCAGACCCCGATCGGCCCGATTCCGGCGTGGCGTTAGTGTGACGCCATGTCCCTGAATGGCAAGACCATGTTCATCTCTGGCGCCAGCCGTGGCATCGGCCTGGCGATCGCCAAGCGCGCCGCGCAGGACGGCGCCAACGTCGCCCTGATCGCCAAGACCGCCGAGCCGCACCCGAAGCTGCCGGGGACGGTGTTCACCGCGGCCAAGGAACTCGAGGAGGCGGGCGGCCAGGCCCTGCCGATCGTCGGGGACGTCCGCGACCCCGATTCGGTTGAGGCGGCCGTGGCCAAGACCGTCGAGCAGTTCGGCGGCATCGACATCTGCGTCAACAACGCGTCGGCCATCAACCTGGGTTCCATCACCGAGGTGGCGATGAAGCGGTTCGACCTGATGAACGGCATCCAGGTGCGGGGCACCTATGCGGTATCGCAGGCCTGCATCCCGCATCTGAAGGGCCGGGAGAATCCGCACATCCTGACGCTGTCGCCGCCGGTGCTGCTGGGCCGGGAGTGGCTGAAACCGACGGCGTACATGATGGCCAAGTTCGGCATGACGCTATGCGCGCTGGGCATCGCCGAAGAAATGCGGGACGAGGGCATCGCGTCCAACACGCTGTGGCCGCGCACGCTGGTGGCGACGGCCGCGGTGCAGAACCTGCTCGGCGGTGAGGAGGCGATGGGCCGGGCCCGCAAGCCCGAGGTGTACTCGGACGCCGCCTATGTCGTGCTCAACAGGCCGTCCAAGGAGTACACCGGCAACATGCTGCTGTGTGAGGACGTGCTAGTGGAATCAGGCGTCAAAGACCTCTCGGCGTATGACTGCATCCCCGGCTCGAAGCTCGGCGTCGACTTCTGGGTGGACGGCGTCAACCCGCCGGGGTACACGGGGCCGTAACCGTCGTGATCGCAAGCGCGGCGCAGCCGGGCGCAGCGGGTCACGACCATCGGAAGTAGCCGGGCCTGCCATGGCCGCCACGCCCGGCATTGCCGCGTTAGTGAAAGCCGGTGTGCCGCACCAGGTTTTGCGCTTCGGCGCGGTAAGCGACCTGTCCGAGTCCCCCGACGTCGCGGCCGAACAGGTCTTCAAGACCCTGATCGTCGCGCTGCCCGATGAGCTGGCCGTCGCGATCGTGCCGGTGCCGTCGCGGTTGTCGCTGAAGGCGGTCGCCGCGGCGCTGGGTGTGGCCAGGGCGGCCTCCCAAACCAAACTGGCCGAGCCCGCCGTCGCCGAACGGGCCACCGGCTATGTGGTGGGCGGTATTTCGCCGTTCGGTCAGCGCAAGCGGCTGCGCACGGTGCTGGACGGCTCCGCACTGCGCTGGGATCGCGTGCTGTGCAGCGCCGGCAAACGACATTACGACGTCGCGGTGGCACCCCAGGACCTGATCCGCCTCACCGGCGCGATCACCGCCGATATCAGCCGAAGGTGACGACGACCTTGTCCGCGGCGCCAGGAGTTCGGGCCAGCTCGAGCGCCTCGCCGACGTTGCCGAACGGGATGGTGTGGCTGACGATCAGCGCGTATTTCTCCCAGTTCGCCACGAGATCGTTGGTCACCTCGAAGATTTCGTCGGGGTAACCCATGCTTCCGACGATGGTGATCTCGTTGCTCATCACGTTGATCAAGTCGACGGGCACCGGCTCCTTGTGGACGCCGACGATTGCGACGGTGGCGCCCTTTTGCGCCGCCGCCAGCGCGGTGTTGACGACGGCGGGCACACCGGCGGCGTCGAGATAGATGTCGGTGCCCGCTTTTCCGGGGAACATGCTCTCGCCCGCGCCGTGCAGTTCGATCAGGCGCGCCACGACGTCCTCCTCGGCGGAGTTGATGGCGGCGTCGGCGCCGATCTGCAGCGCCTTTTCCAGCCGGCCGGGGAGCAGATCCACGACGACGACATGGCTCACACCAAGGGATTTGAAGGCCAGCGTGGCGCCCAGGCCTATCGGGCCCGCGCCGAATACGACGACCTTGTCGGTCGGTTTAGGTCGGCAGCGATTGACGCCGTGGCGCGCGACGGCCATCGGCTCGTTGAGCGCGGCCACTTCCCACGGGATGTGGTGGGGGATGACCTCGAGACTCGTTCCGCGAACGGCATTTTCGATGAGCAGGTAGTCGGCGAGCGCGCCGCTGGCGCCGCCGTTGCCGATGATACCGCTGGGCGCGGCCATCGGGTTGATGACGACGTGGTCGCCGACGGCCAGGCCGGTCACCTGCGCGCCGACCTCGACGACTTCCCCGGCGGGCTCGTGGCCGAGCGGCGTGTGTCCCTGCCGCGGGGGGAGGCCGCCGATGGTGATATAGAACGCGTCCGAACCGCAGATGCCGCAGGCGCGCATCCGTACGAGCACGTCCCTGGGGCCCGCCTTGGGACGGTCGGCGTCGAGCACCTCGGCCTTGCCCGGACCGGTGACGATGGCTGTCTTCATCACAGACTCCTCGCGCTCACGCCTCAAGCCGCCATGGTTTGCAGAAACCCGGGCCAGTCGGGAAACAGTGCCCGGTCAACGATCTCGATGCGCACCCCACTGGTGTCGACGAAGTACGCGAACATCGACAGCGTGTCGCCGCTGGGGCGCGCCTCCAGCCGGTAGCCGCTGTCTTCGAGTTGAGCTGCGGCAGCGGTGATGTCGTCGACCCAGTAGCCCAGGTGGTGGGCGCCGCCGCTGCGCGGCGCGGTCCAGATCGTGTCCGGCACTTCCTGAATCACCTCCAGGTGCGGCGCGTTCACCGAATACACGAACCGAAACGGCACTTCGACATCGCCATCGGCGGTTGTCACACTCAGGGTGGACTCGACCGGCTTCGTCCACCGGTAGCCCATCGCCGCCGTAAGCCGTCCCGCGGCACCGGCCATATCGTCGACCACCAGCCCGGTGTGGTAGCAGTCCGCCGGATTCACGGGGTGCCCTCCAGTTCGATGTCGAAGGTGTCGAGATATTCGGCGAAGACCGGCTCGAGCGCCTCGATGGTCAGGCCGTATTCGTCCAGGCGATACGCGTTGAGCGCGAACCGGTCCTGCGGATGCTCGGCAAGCCAATTGCGCATGCGCGCTTCGGTTTCGGTGGTCAGTGGCTCGCCGGCCCAGTCGTAGATACGCCGCATCACGTCCATCGGGTCGCGCATCATCTCGTGGTAGTACATATGGAAGAAGCGCTCGTCGCCGATGCGGTCGCGGGCTCGCAGCGGTCGTTCGACGTGGTAGCGCATCTGCCACATCGCGAGCCGGCCCATGTCGGTCTGATCCAGCAGCTCGGTGTTCATCACCAGGCTCTGCGGCAGGCGCCACAGGTTGCACAGCGAACCGGTCGCCTTGTACGGATCGCGGTGCGCCCAGATCAGGCGGGCGTCGGGAAACACGTTGAGCAGCGCCTCGATGTGCACCGAATGCGACGGCATCTTCAGGCTCCAGTTGCCCGGCGCGGTGGACTGCAGTACCTGCAGGTAGCGCTTCTGGTACTCGTAGGTGCTGCTCATGTCCGTCTCGTCGAACAGCCACCGCGCGTAGCGATCCGTCGGCAGGAACGAGTCCCAGGACAGGCCCTTGAAGTCCTGATTGTGAATGAACATGTCCTCGGTCGGGCCGTCGGCGTCCTCCCAGTGCGGCAGCGGCATTTTCGCCTGCGTGACCAGCTCGAGAATCTTGCGCTGCTCCTCCAGCAGCGCCAGGCAGCGCGGGTCGGTGCGCAGCGTCTCGGTGGGAGCCGGTGGGATCGGATCCACACACTGCCAGTGCAGCAGGGAGCGCCGGGCCGGGTCCTGGTCGAGCAGGTAACTGATCACGGTGGTGCCGGTGCGGGGCATGCCGAGCACGATCAGGGGTCGCTCGACGGGCGTGTCGAGCACGTCCGGGTGCGCCTTGATGTAATCGTGGACCTGCATGCGCCGCCCCAGCGCGTTGGTGGCGTCGTCGAGGACGCGTTCGCGGCCGAATGGGGTGAAGGCGGGCGAGCTGTTGAGCTCGTCGAGCATGATGGCCAGTCCGTCTCGCCAGGAGTCGGAATCGATTTCGGTCAGGCCGGTGCGCTGTGCGGCCAGTTTGAAGACGTCGTCGGTGGTCGAGACGTTGTCGAAGCCTTTGTGGTCGCTCATCGCGCTAGACCGTCAGGTATCCGCCGTCGACGGCGATGGTGCTGCCGGTGATGTATGAGGCGGCATCGGTACACAGGAACAGTGTCGCGCCGGCGCAGTCCTGCGGGGTGCCGGGCCTGCCCAGCGGGGTGTGGAAGCCGATCTCGACGTCCATCACCGCGGGAATCCCCATGGCCGGGTGGGTCATTCGGGTGTCGATGAGCCCGGGCGCGATGGCGTTTACCCGGATCCCGTCGTCGGCCCAGCGGCGGGAGAGGTTCATCGTCAGGGCGATCAGGCCCATCTTGGATGAGGCGTAGCCCGGGACGAAGACCGCCGAGCGGAACGCGGACATCGACACGACGCTGACGACGCTCGCCCCGCCGGGGGCCTGGCTGGACCTGAGGAGGTCATGGCAGCGCATGGTCAGACGCATCGGGCCGAACATGTTTTGCGTCACCGACGCGACGTAGCCGTCCGGATCGTATTCGTCGCCCGCGGGATAGGGGCCGCCCGCGTTGTTGACCAAGATGTCCAGCTCACCCAGCGAGTCCGCCAGCGCGTCAACGGATCCGGGATCTTGAATCTGACACTGGCGGTAGGTGTATGCGCTCAGATCGGTCTCGGGATAGTCCGCGGCGGACCCGCGGGTGCCGGTCACAGTGACGGCGGCGCCCGCACCGGCGAAACCCGCGGCGATCGCGTTGCCGATACCGCTGGTGCCGCCGGTAACCAGCACGTGGGCGCCGGTGAAATCGAAATTGACGGTGTTCATGCCGTTCCTTTCGCGGTCCTCAATTCGTTGATTGACTTGGTGAGCCACGCCTTCTCCCAGAAGTTCTCGGCGTCGGCCAACAGCGCGTCATGGGCGTCGGCGGCGACCGCGCGGCCCGCCGTGTGCAACGGTTGGGCGGTCAGGATCAGGTCGGTGAGATGCAGCGCCTGTACCGGCCGGCCGGCGGCCACGTGCGCGCGCGCCGCGTCCACGAGTGCGTCGGCACCGGCAGCGCTGACCACGTCGGCCGCAACGGAATCGGGTGCGATCCCATACAGTTCGGTGGTGGAGCGGTGTCGGAACCATCCGGTGTACATCTCCCAGATGGCACGCACATTCCATGAGGTCTTGCCGTAACCCTCGCCGATGTCGAGATGCTCGGGCACCGTGACCTCGCGCATCGCGGTATGGATATCGGCGCCGGAATTCATCAGCTCGGCGGTGCGATCGTGCACGGCCTGCATCGCGTCACGCATGGCGGTGACTTCCTCCGCGATGCGATCGGCGCCCTCGATGGGAGCGAAGTGGCCGGCGATCAGCCGCTGCGGCCCGAAATCCAGCACGGTGTTCAACGACTCGATGTAGAGAATCGGATCGCGATACCGATCGCCGCGGATGGTCATCAGATTCGGCACATGCCCGAACAACGGTCCGAACAGGTTGCCGCTGAACAGGGTTCGATCCTCTGGCAGCCACACCACCAGCGCGTCGGTGGTCTCACCACCCGGGGTCCACGCCAGCTCGAAGGCACGCCCGCCGACGGTGATGCTGTGGCGCTGGTCGAACGTCGTGGTCGGCTCGGGAAACGAGAAGTCGATGGTCGCTGGGTCGATGGTCTTGAAGTGCTCGAGCACGGCGTCGGAGAACTTTTGGAAGGCGAACGACGTCTTGGGCACGCGATAGCCCATGAGCAGCGTGTTGTCGTCGCGCCAATATCGGTAGTTGCGG